>Ga0209498_1001360_pt1 | contig 15008 bp, 11 predicted proteins | sample WalLakDeSediment_FD_184131 | JGI IMG/M metagenome (GOLD analysis project Ga0209498, IMG submission 184131) | Lake sediment microbial communities from Walker lake, Nevada to study Microbial Dark Matter (Phase II) - Walker Lake 11/02/13 Deep... | ecosystem: Environmental > Aquatic > Freshwater >... | reverse complement strand
AGTCACATTGCGGATAACGCTTTTACCTTTGGCCGACAGCGCGGCGATCAGGAGCGCCATGCCCGCGCGGATATCGGGGCTTTCCATGCGTTCACCGCTTAATTGGGTCGGTCCCTGTACAATACATCGATGCGGATCACACAACACGATTTGAGCGCCCATTCCAACCAACTTATCCGTGAAGAACATCCGCGAGGGGTACATCCAATCATGGAATAGGATGCTCCCTTTCGATTGGGTAGCAATCACAATGGCAATGCTCATTAGGTCAGTAGGGAAGGCCGGCCAGGGCATGACTGAAATTTCTGGAATTGCATTGCCCAGATCGGGTTCAATGACGAGCTTTTGGTTTTTCGGCACGATGATATCATCATCTTGTGTTTTCCAATCCACCCCAAGACGATTCAGGACCAGATGGATCATGTCGAGGTGTTTTACTCCTGCATTTTTAATCCGTATAGATCCGCCAGTGACAACAGCTGCGCCAATGAAGCTGACCACCTCCAAGTAATCTGGACCAATAGTATACTCACCGCCGCCCAAAGCTTCGACACCCCGAATTTCAAGCATGTTTGATCCTATGTTCCGGATCTGGGCGCCAAGCAAGTTTAGAAAATGGCACAGTTCCTGGATATGCGGCTCACTTGCGGCATTTCGAATGGTTGATTCGCCCTCGGCGAGTACGCAGGCCATAATCGCATTCTCGGTCGCAGTTACAGATGCTTCATCCAGCAGGATATCCCCACCTCTGAGTGCTTTGGAATCAAAGTGAAACAGGTTGTTTACATAGTCCGTTTTAACACCCAGGCGGGCGAAAGCCAGGCAGTGTGTATCCACACGACGGCGGCCAATAATGTCGCCGCCCGGTGGGGGCAGGTTAAGCTCGCCAACCCGGCTGATCAAGGGCCCAGCCAGCAAAATTGAAGCCCGAATTTGACGGCATAAATCAGGATCCAAATCTGCAGGTCGAATATCGCTGGCATCAAAACGAAAAGAGGACGGGTTGAGTTGATCAATTTTGACATTCAAGCTTTGCAAAAGCTTGATCATCGTTTGGGTATCGAGGATATTGGGGACGTTATGCAGCGTTACCGGCTCAGAGGCTAACAAACACGCAGCTAATAATGGTAAGGCTGCATTTTTGTTTCCAGAGGGCGTTAATTCGCCATTGAGTGGAACCCCACCATTGATAATGAATTTTTCCATGGGACCTCCTGTTTTAGATGCTCAACTATAATTTTTTGCATGCAATGGACTAGATATTTGATTAATGTGCTGATCAGGATCGTTTTACCCGCAGCCAGTCTCTGCTCAGCCAAGCTGGGTTTACGATACACATACAAAGTTTATCATACAGAGTGAGAAACGAAAACATTTGCTAAGTTAGGATTGGTTTTTGGGGTAACAACCATCTCAACCGTGGTTCTGATGTTTACGACCGAAACGTTAAAGCTCTCGGTCTTTGAATTGGCTGGGCTATTAATCATCAGAATGATCGTTTACTTTGATGTCCGGCAGGTCGAATTCCAATATTTTTCATGTTTTCAGCGCTTTTATTAGGCTTTGCTTTTGGATAGAGCAATAATCGCTGGGTGTCGTCAATCCTGGATGGGTTATCCAACCTGGCGTTGGGGAGCATCCTTTATTGGAATGGAAAAAAATATGCAGCTATGCGATTTCAGAAGCACCCACACATAGTTGCCTTTGGCATCGGTGACGCCTTTGGTGCAGGGGCAATGGGTACGCTAGTCGGTCTGCCTCTTGCTGTTTGTGGTTGGTTAATCGCCTTGATTCTGGTTGTCCTTTACGCTTGACCTATGTCACGATCAGTTAAGAACATAACGGTTAAGTTGGAACCCAGTTTCTTGTTGGCTACAATAATGCTGTTTTTCTTTTTCTAACCTGCTTGTACTTACAGGTAATGTTGAAATTTCTTGAAATTCTCCTCGAAATCTTGCTTTAATTCGTTGGCTACGTTCATGAATTCGCCCTGGTCTTTCCAGGTTATTCCCGGGTCCAAAAGGTCGTCGGGAACACCTTCAATATGATCCGGCACCGAAAGATTGAATATGGGGTCTTTATGGTAATTGGCACCCTGGTGCTCACCTGACAAGATCCAGTTGATCATGCACCGGGTATGGTTCAAGGGCATTCGATAACCAGTGCTAAAATCACCACCGGTCCAGCCTGTGTTGACCAACCAGGTGCTGCTGCCATGGGCAGTGATTTTTTCTTTAAGCAAGTTAGCATAAATACCAGGCGTGAGCGGCAGGAAAGGCTCACCAAAACAGGTGGAAAAAGTGGCTTGCGGCTTTTGCCCCAATTCGCGTTCCGTACCAGCGACTTTTGAAGTGTATCCGGAGAGGAAATAATACAGGACCTGGTCTGGGTCTAGCTTGGCGATGGGGGGCATGACACCAAAAGCATCTGCGGTGAGGAAAAAGATGTTTGAAGGATGTCCCGCAAAGCCTTCAGGGACAATATTATCGACTTTGGTTAGGGGATAGGCTCCCCGAGTATTCTCAGTAATTTGGGCAGAATCGAAGTCAACGATGCGGTCATCCGGAGAGATAACCACGTTTTCCAATACTGAACCAAACTGGTTGACTGCTTTCCAAATCACCGGCTCTAAATCAGGGCTTAACCGAATGGTTTTTGCATAACAACCCCCCTCGAAATTAAAAATACCATGATCTGTCCATCCATGCTCGTCATCTCCGACCAGTTTTCTTTCAGGTGTGGAAGACAGTGTTGTCTTGCCGGTGCCGGATAAGCCAAAATACAGGGCAACATCGCCTTCTTCACCAACATTGGCTGAACAATGCATTGGCAGAACACCTAAGGTGGGGAGATAGGCATTCATGACTGTAAATGCTGATTTTTTGATCTCCCCAACGTATTTTGAATCGGCAATCAGTACGACCTTTTTATGCAGATCGATACAGATGGCTGTTTTAGAACGTGTGTGGTCGATTTTTGGTTGACTATGAAAGTCTGGTGCAGCCAAGATCAGGACATCGGGCTCTTCCGATAATTTCTTTCCGTCATATATGAATAAGTTTTGGGCAGCAAGCGCTTGCCAGGCGAATTCGGTCACAACCCTGATGGATAATCGGAGATCAGGATCGGCACCTATAAAGCCGTCGATGACATATAATTTGCGATTGTTGAAATAGGCTGTGATCCGATGCTGCAACCTGGTGAAAGACTCTAAGGAAATGGGTCGGTTAACATCTCCCCACCAGAGGTTGGGTACGTTATTATCATCGACAATGTACTTATCGTTGGGAGAGCGCCCCGTACATGGCGATGTGTTCACGCCTAAGGCACCTTCTGAGGTTAATTGGCCTTCGTTGTTGAGTAAAGCTTCCGAGACCAACTGGGATTTATCCGGATTGTGAAATATTTGATTTTGGTGAACAATTCCTAGTGCTTCAAGCCAATGGGTGAGTGCTTGTGGCATTTTGGTTGGACTTCCTCTCCTATATAATATGTGAGTTTCGTATAGTTTATGTCTTTTTATGGTTTCATATTGGTGAACCAATACAGGATGACATCAAAAGCGGGCTTGGCTGCAATGGATGAGGAGCCGTTATGCACCGTGAGAATAGGCTCGTATCCCCGGATGGATACTGCTGTAATCCACTCACGGCTGGCGATGATCGGCATCACCGCATTGTAAATCAAGGCTTGTTCCTCAAAGTCGACGGCGTAAGGCGTTAATTCCCTTGATCGGAAGAGGCCATCGTTGTAACAGGATGCGCCAAGTAAAGCGCAGCCGCTGGCCGCGTTCTCAACCGCAGGATAGCCTAAGGCCAGGGTGATTGGTTTTAGTGTGCTGCGGTAGATTTCATAAATTTGGCTGTCCATCACATCTACAAAGCCTGCCTGGACCATTTCAAACGATGGATAGTCGCCCAAAGCCAGGGGACTGTCCACGCTGATATAGATCCCATCAAATTGGTTGATGAATTCAGGCAAGGGATCCATTTCTAAGTTGATGTTGGAACCCCAGATCAGCTGGCCGCCATAGTGGGCGCGAATTTCATTAATCAGCACATTCCAACGATCATCAAAATTAGCAGGACTTTCACTACCATCCGGGAGTAGTCCACCCTCAAAGGTTGGTAAAAGTGCCTTTCCGCCGATAATCAATTGATCTACGCCAGATTGTTGAGCGATATTCGCATAGTTTAGAACAAATTCCGTATAGGATACAAAAAATGCCTCCCACCAGAGCTCGGTTTGTTGTCCCGACCCCCACCAGTTTTCGATAGCATAATAAGGCCCAAATTGGGGATAAAGGCTAAGGTCAAAACCTTGAGTTGCAGAAAACTGTAGAAGCTCGGATAATTCATAATAGAAGGGCGTTTGCCCGATCAATGGGTACAAATAGGGTGAATTTGGTTTCACAAACCATTGGGGTGAAAAGATGACCCTACTGGCTCCGATTTGATCCAGTTGTGCGATGCCTTGCGGGGCCAAAGCCAACCAAGAGGGGTCCATTTCAGGTGTAAACTCAACATAGGTGCCGTACGATGCAGACTTGGTTGGTATATAAGCTTCCTGGACGGAGGCATTAATTTCAAAGATATGCCAATTTTGCCAGCTATCCAGTGTCAGGGTGATCGTTTGCGGGCTTTGCATGGGTTCGACCTGCCGCTCAAAGGATAGAGACCCCGTGTCCCTGGCCTGGACGCAATCTTCATTTCGGCAGAATTGATAGGGGATCGGCTGTGTTGAATCTAAGGGGGAGAATATGATGTAGAGGTAATTGCCATTCCCTAAGGGCCATAAGGGGATTGGTTCTGTCCAATCTTTGGCTTTAAATTGGATATATTTTCCATCAACAGGGGATGTGTCTGGTGGAATTGAGATTGAAAAGGTAATGGGTTCAAGCCCAGCCGTACGCCATGTCTGTATGGTGTGATCTATGGTCACATCCTCAGACGGAATAATCAATTGACGGATGCGGAAACCGCCTGCTTCATTCTGCTCTGCATTCCAGTAACCATCACCCAGCGTGAATTTGTAACGTAAATCTGTACCTGCATAAAGCAGCAATGTGATCGATTGAGTGCCGTCAGCGTTGGGGGTGAGGATTGGCATCCTTCTCGGTTTGATACTCATTGAACCATTCAGGTCCGAAAACGTGTTGCCCAGTTGAGCGAGGTTTCCCGCCAAGTAGATTGGCACGCCTAATGCATCATTGGGTGGTAAGACCTGAAATGTGACCCTTACCGCGGGTAAAGGAACAAGATTGACATCCGCAGGGGTGGTCATACCCGGTTCAATCAATGCACCTTGCTGGTAAGTTCGGTATTGCCCATCGATGGCATAAAAGACAACGTTGTGAACGCCCATCCCAAGACCATCGATCAGATACTTGCCATTGGCGTCGGTGAAAGTTCGCCGCCCACCAGCAACGACCAGGATGTCCGGGATGGGTTGGTTGGTTTTGCTGTCAAGAAGTGTGCCTTTGATTTTTCCTAGTCCTCCCTGATAGGGTCCACCCTGCCAGGCATGGAGAATATCTGTTACAGTTTCATTGTTTTGAGCAAAAAATAGGCGGTATAAAACAGGTTCGCCACTTGGGACACTTTCAGGGGTTAAGGTATCTTCGACTTTGATATACCGATATTTGATGATGGAGCCAGAGGGCACGGACAGTGTGGTTTGGTAAATCTGATCGGTTAGTTTCTCCATTCCAATCAGCTTGCTGTTGAAGAGTAATCCAGTCACGTCATCCAGAATCTCGACCACAATATTAACATATTCTGATTCAGGTTCAGGTAATTCAAGCTGGAATTGGATATTAACGGGCGGTGTCGCCAGGTCACTGATATTTTCATAGATGCTGGCATCCGGGCTTTGGTATGAGGGAAGGTTACAAGCGGAAAGGATGGTTAGACAAAAAACTAGCGAACACAATCGGCGTGTCCATCTGGATAAACCGGTGTGGATATCAGTCGTTTGGTTTGTCATCCTGGAGAATCTCCATATTGAATTTGACTTCGTTTAAATTGTCAATGAGACCGCCTAAGACGCCGTTGATGAACCGGGATGAACCCTCTGAACCATAAGTTTTCGCTAACTCGACCGCTTCATTGACTACCACCTTAACGGGTGTCTTACCATAAACAGCAATCTCCCACAATGCAATGCGGAGAAGATTGAGATCGACAATAGCCACCTGATCAAGCGGCCAATCCGGGGCAAAATCTGCTATGAATTCGTCAAGAACGGTTTTATATTCAACAACACCAGACACAATTTGGCTGATAAATAGTTTGAGCGCATCATCCATTTTTAACCACTCAAATCGTTCAGCCAGAACAAGTCCAGGTTTGTGCCCGCTAATATCCACTTCATACAGAACCTGAAGAGCAATGCTGCGGGCTTTTGTGCGAGATTTCATGTTTGAGCGCTCTTATGTTGGAGTGGGTTATGCACTGAAATCAATGTCCACAATATGGATATTCACACCCCCAACCTCCATGCCCAGCATTTCAGAGATCGCGCGGGACACCCTCGCCTGAATTTCGCGCGATACGTCGCGAACATTCATGTCACTCATCAACACGACATATACATCAACATATGCTTTATCGTCTCTAATGTGAACTTGGGCGCCTTTTTCTTCTTGGCGGCAGAATAGCTGTGTCATGCTACCCTTTGAGCTTGCCATCCTGCTCACGCCTTGAACGCTTAATGTTGTCAACCGTGCAATTTTATGCAAAACATCAGGCGAAATTGTTGTTCTTTCAACATCTTTGCTGGTATTAATCGCATTCATGGTTACTCCAATGGTTTTCGTTGTGTTGCCATTATGGCTAATTATAAATCAGATTATTCTTTGGGAAGTTTTCCTGCTATCCACAACACCATCAAAATAAGATCGTCGCGATCAAATTCAAAATCTGGATGCGCCTTTTGAAAATTCTCTTCGACTTGATCAAAGCTGATATCATCGGGCCAATCGGCTACAAACCCACTGTCCTCCTCAAAATCGCGCGCCAAGGCCAAGTCTTCCCAGCCTTCTGATTCCAGCCAGCCTTGAACCTCATCAGCAAGGTCGTTGTTCACTTTTGCCCATGTCGTCAGACTGAAGGGGATGACTTCCTCTTTTTCTTCAAATACAGAGGCATAAGCGTTGACCTGTAAGGATAGCGGTGCGCGCAGCGGGTTGCGAAATCCAAGAACACTGACATATTTTCTGAAATTTTGAGAAAATCCTATTTGTTCTTCCTTTTTTAAATTTCCAACACCCTCAAGGATGTTTTTCGCCACTTTTTCCAGGTACTCGCGCTCAATATAGACATTGATCGATTTAAAAGGCAGAATTTCTTTGGTTGGCATTTTTTTTCTCCAATCTTTAATGATTAGTAAACACAAATGGATTGATAATTTGTGTCTAATTATGATCTATAAATAAATTATACTGAATTTTCAAAACAAACCATAATCCCAGTCTGTTAAGAATTGAAGAAAGAAAAAGCATAAGGATGCATGCGGTTTGACGGCGAGTGGTGAAAAATTCGACATTCTGATGTTGAAACAAAAAGAGGTGGATATCACTACCACCTCACAAGACAAAAGCGATCAAAATGAAATGACTGGCTTAAGCTAATAAATTAGAAGTCTTCGTCATCATCATCCAAATCCAGATCGAGAATATCATCATCTTCATCGATCCAGAGGTCATCGTCATCGTCTTCTTCTATTTCATCCCACTCGTCGATGTCTTCATGTTCGTCCCAATCTTCCAGATCAATATCGTCGCTGGGTTGATAGGTTTTGCAGCCGGTGTCTGGGTCCAGTTCAATGGCTGCAGCACTGCAATACTTTCCATCGAGGAAAAGACAATCAAGATAATGGCAATGAATTCGAGGCATTTCTCCTCCTTCGTAAATTGACTAAGGGGCCATTCGGTTGCGATTTTACACCAAGTACAGTGAATCGTAAAGGTTAATCCCAAATTTGACAGGTGAGATTATATCAGATGTTTTTATCCTGGACGACTGCGTTTTGCTTCATAAACATTAGCGAGACTTTCAAGTTTGGTCAGAATCCTGCTTAGCTGGGTGATCCCTTTGACACCAATTACCAGTTTAATGACTGCTAAATGCTGGTTCATCTTCATACTCATATCGATCAAGCTGATCGATTCGTCGGAGATCACATTCGAAATATCTGACATTAAACCCTGACGATCATAGGCTTTGATTTGGATCGGGACGGTAAAGGTTTTTCCTGGCAGCCCCCACGAGACTTTCACCAAACGTTCTTTTTCTGTGACACGCAAGATATTTGGACAATCTTGGCGATGAATAGTGGCGCCTCGTCCACGGGTAATATAGCCGATGATTTCATCTCCAGGCATTGGACTGCAGCACTTTCCCATGGTGTTAGCAATCCCTTTAAGACCCATCACCCGGATGGCATCGGCAGGCATAATCTCTGAAGGTGCCTCGACGAGATCAAGTACAAGGTCTTGATCCTCTTCCATGTGTTCATCTTCAATCTCTGCAATTTTATTGACCACACGCCCAATGCCAATGTCACCACATCCAATGGCAACACACAGGTCATCTGTGGATTTAACACCCAATTCTGGCAGGATGCTTTCAAGGTCAATGTTTTTGAGCCCCAGGCGTTTGAATTCTTTTTCGAGGATTGATTTTCCCTGGGCTAAGTTCGATTCTCGGTCCTGTCGTTTAAACCATTGTTTAATCTTAGAACGAGCACGACTCGTGCGTACCAACCCCAGGTTGGGATTTAACCAGTCACGCGATGGCCCGCCGCGTTTTGCGGTGAGGATTTCCACCTGGTTGCCGGTTTCAAGCTGATAATCCAGAGAAACCAATTTGCCATTGATCTTTGCCCCGCGACAGCGATTGCCTATTTCAGTGTGCACGTAATAGGCAAAATCAATCGGGGTTGAACCCGCAGGTAAGTCGATGATATCGCCTTGCGGTGTCAGAACATAGACGCGATCTTTGAAAACATCTGATTTCCAACTGTCGACAACTTCCTCAGCATCCTCATCATCTTGCTGCCAGGCAAATACACTTCGCAGCCAACTGATTTTTTGCTGGTAAGAGTCTTTGATCTTTGTGCGATCCTCTTTATACCGCCAGTGTGCTGCAATGCCGTATTCGGCATTGTCGTGCATTTCTTGTGTGCGGATTTGTACTTCTAACGGTTTACCGTCGTCAAAAATGACTGCAGTATGCAAAGATTGGTAATTATTGTCCTTACGCGCTGCTATATAATCGTCAAACTCTCCTGGGATTGGCCGCCACTTCATATGCACGACTCCCAAAGCTCTATAACAAGCTACCAGATCATCAACTATCAAGCGAAGCCCACGTAAATCCATCAACATCTCAAAGGGCATCCCTTTACGGGTTATCTTTTTGTAGATGGAATAGATATGTTTTGGCCTGCCAGAGATCTTTGCTTGGATGTCTTCAGCTTCCAGCTCTTCTTGGAGTCGTTTGATGATGTCCAAAATTTGGGTTTCTCTGTCTCCCCGGCGGTTTGCCAGTTTTTCCGCGATTTCTTTATATTCCTCAGGGGAGACATAACGGAATGCAAGATCTTCGAGCTCCCATTTGATTTGCCAGATCCCTAAACGGTTTGCTAAAGGTGCGAAAATATCCAGGGTCTCCTGGGCAATTCTTTTTTGTGTGGTCTCATCAAAGTGAGATAACGTCCGCATGCTGTGCAGACGGTCTGCCAGTTTAACCAATACCACGCGTATATCGTCACTCATTGCCAAGAAGGTCTTACGCAGCGCTTCAGCGATATCCTCTTCACGAATTTTTCGATGCTGCGGCGCTTCTTTGGTCTCAAGAGATTTGCTAACAGGTTGGTCGCCCCTGAGTAATTTCGGTAAATGGGTCAACTTGGTAACACCATCGACCAAACCAGCAACTTCTGGATTAAATTCTTTTTGGAGCTCTGCAAGCGTAATGGGCGTGTCCTCTACGACATCGTGTAACAAACCAGCAATGATCAGCTCTGGGGGTACAGATAACTCTGCCAGGATCGTTGCGACGGCAACACAATGGGAAAGGTAGGGGAGCCCACTCGGCAGCGTTTGTCCAGCGTGAGCTTTTTCAGCCAAGTGATAGGCTTTTTTTATCTGCTCTAAATCAATGATGGAGTAATTTTGCGGCAGTCGTTCTAAGAATTGTTCAAGTTGCATCGCGTGTCTTCTTTCATCGCGTGACTAATTTTGATCAACCTTCATATGGATGCGGTTGATCAGATCCATGCCCGGCTGGTAATGGATCGTTTGAATGCCGAGCTCATTGGCAGCATCGATGTTTTCAATAAAGTCATCCACGAAGAGGATTCTGTCGAATTGGCAGTTGATCGTGCTGGCAAGAATTTGGTAAATGCGTGGATCAGGCTTGGCAACGCCCAGTTCAGCGGAAATTAAGATGTGGTCGACGGTTTCTCCTTCGACAATTTGGTACTGGTCTGCCAGAATTTCACGCATCCCCACCCATGCGTTCGATAACAAGGCTGTTGTGAATGTTCCGCGTTGATTCTCGAGGTATCTGATCAATTCTAAATCGATTTGATCTCCCTGCCAAAAGGTTTGGCTAAAATCTTCCAATTCTGCTGGTGTAAGTTTAAGCTCATCAGCGATATTTTGCCATATTTGATCCTGTCCAACTTTACCAATGGTCGATTGCGCTGCCGGTTCTGAATTAAACACCAATGCCTCAGGACCGCCAGGGGGAAGGCTGTATTTACGTTCCAGTGATTGCCTGCCCGACCGGTCTTCTGTGCGCAGGATCACACCGCCAATATCCAATACAATAGCTTCAATCATTATTTAAGCATTTCCTCAGTTGTAAAAGCCCGGTGATATGTCAGGCTTTGTAAGATGATTTTATCCGCTTCGTCAAGTTCATTCAACACCATATGGGTTAGCAGTTGTCCCACACCTGGTCCAAACATAAAACCCTGCCCGCACATGCCTACAGCTAACAGCAGACCTTCCAAGCCATCTACCAGCCCAATGATGGGGCTTCCATCCGGTGTCATCGGGTAAACACCACGCCAGATCCGCCGCACACGGATATGCCTGAGTATGGGCATGACCTCAACCAGGCGCTGGGCTGCTTTTGGCAAAAACGCGCTGGAGGCGATGGTGTGAGTGCCTAGGATCGGGGGGTCCGGGGTCATGCAAAAGATGATCTTCCCGGTGGGATGCTGGTAGAAATAGAAATTTGCTGATCCGGGGCGGGCACGCATGTCGACAATCATCGGGTGGAAGATGCGGGCAACCGGTTCCGTAATGGCGGCTTCGTGCGAATCAGGATCGACGGGCACATGCAACCCAATCTTGGCAGACAGTGTTTTTGCCCATCCACCTGCGGCGTTGATGACCCAGTGGCAGTGATATTGGCCAAGATTTGTGCGAACACCAATCACATGGCTGTCATCCACTAAAATATCAAGCACAGTTTCCTTGAAATGGAACTGTGCTCCCAACCGAACAGCTTGTTTATGAAACGAGAAGGCGGCTTTCAATGGCGATGCGCTGCCATCCTCAGGGGAGAAGGTCCCACCGAGCAGCCCCCCTGGATTGAGGTGTGGTATTTCCGCTAACAGGTCCTGTTGGTCAAGCCAGGAGATGTTCAAATCGTTTTGTCTTTGCCAAACCACCAAATCTTTTAACAGGTCAGCATGGTCTTGTGTATAGGCAACAAATGAGTATCCCCCCTGATGCCACTCGATATCGTCGCCATGCAAAGCCTCCCATTCCGCAAATGCCTCAAGGCTGAGCTTTCCCAAGTTGATCTTTGCTGGATCTGAATGGGTTGCCCGAATCCCACCGATGGCATGTTTATTTGAGGATTGTCCGACACTCGGAAGCTGATCGATGACCAGGACACTTAACCCTGCTTTAGCCAGGTAATACGCTGCTGGCGCGCCAATTGAACCTGCGCCAATGATGATAATGTCAAACGTATTACCGCCTGCTGTAGTTATCATCACATATCCTCTTGCTGATTCTTCGCTAAGATCTCTAGGGGCAATTCAACAAAAACAGGCCGTTGGATGGGATCTGTGATTTCATCCATTTGAACGCCCTCTTCGCGAAAGATCTTCTTGATCAGTGAAAGACAGGTTTTACCTCCACAGGCTCCCATGGTTACTTTTGTGGCTGCTTTGAGCTGGTTGATGTCACGGACACCACCCCTGATCAGTTCGCGGATCTCTTCTGCTGTGACATGTTCACAACGGCAAATGATCGTGTTCTGCTCGGTCGTTGCCAGGAAATGATCCGACTCCTCCTCAGATGGCGACCATCCTGCAACCAGTTGAATTCCAGATACCTGTGTTGCTATTTGGGCTGGGACCTGAACCTGGACGATCAATGTCCTTGAAAATTGACGTAGGGTACGCAATCTTATAACCGGATAGTTGCCAAGGGGATGCCCATCAATATCCGTTAGGGTGACCATATCGCCCACGTGGATAAATTCTGCAGAAAATTCCAACGGAACCGAGACAAGTGCCTGATCCATTTCTTTGCGCAGATCAACCAGTGTGATGGCCAGACCCGGGCAAATGGCAATGCACCGTTCACAAGCGATGCAATTCTTTTCATCGCGACTGCTGTATTCGGGCAGTCCCCGAATATCAAGACTGTCAATTTGGATCAAACCATAGGGACACACAGTGGCACAAGGGTCACAGGGTATCTCCTGCCTGCAATGCATTACCGGGAATACATTCCCAGAAACAGGAACCTCTTGCATCTGTAAGACTTCACCCGGATGAGATTTGAGCACGGCTTCAAATTCATGCCATGATGCTGGAATTTCCGGGACATCGATGCCCAAGTGTTTAGCGATCTCAAGCCCTTTGATCTTGCCGGAAAACATGGCTGAAGACGCTTCAGCAATTTCTTGTGAGTCACCAGCCGCAAACACCGTCAGTCCCACCTCACGTCCCTTTTGCAGGAACTCATCCACAGGGTCCAAACCAACGGCAATTAACACACAATCACACCTGATTTCCTGTTCGGAGCCCGAGATGGGTTGAAAGTCCTGATCCACTTCGGCGATAATCACATTCTGAACGTGGTCCGTTCCCCTGGCTTCGATGATCGTGTGAGAGGTCATGATCGGCACGTTGAAACGGGCTAATTTATCCTCATGAACTTTATAGCCGCCGCATTGGGGCAATGCTTCGATTAACCCAACCACATCAATCCCTGCTTGGAGGGCATGGTAACCTGCAATCAACCCCACATTACCACCGCCAACGATGAAGAGATGATCTGCCGGACGCACTAGATCACGGTTAACCAGCGTTTGAAATGCTCCTGCACCATAGATGCCGGGCAGGGTGTTGCCCTTGAAGGGCAGACTGCGTTCACGGGCACCCGTCGCAACGAGCAGAATTTCTGGCTTCACCAGGATATACTCATCACGATCTGCTCGCCAAAGACCAACCGTTTTCTCTTCATAAATCGCCACGGCTGTTGTTTCTAACCAGGTTTCAACGTAATCTATGTCTCTGAGCTGGTCGGCAAGTTTGACGGCGATATCAATCCCGCGGGTACCGGCATATACTGCCTTGGTCGCGCCAAAAAAGCGATGGGTTTGTAGGACCAGCTTTCCACCTAATTGGGATTTGTCATCAACCAGCAACGTTCGAACGCCTAATTTTCCCAGTTCAACTGCTGCAGATAAGCCTGCAGGTCCGCCACCCAGGATCAACACCGGTATTTTTACAACTTCTTTTGTTCCTTGCGTTGGGAGTGTGATGTTGTTTCCTGGCAAACCTGAAACGTCCGGTAAACCATCCAGGGGCATCACGGAAATTCCGGGAGCAACTTTGGTCATGCAAGATTTGATAGGTATTCCATCCACCAGCACCATACATTGGGCGCATTGACCGTTGGCACAAAACAGCCCTTGGGGTGAACCATCTTTGGGGTGGTGTCCAAAAATATCAATCCCGTTCGCAATCAATGCCGCTGAAATGGTCTCACCAGCTCTTGCAGCTAGCGGTTCATTCTGCCAATAGAATTCAATAATTTCAGATTCAGGGATGGATAATATCGGATGCTGGTTGATGCGATTGTGTGGCATGGTTACGAAATGATCCTTGTTTTCAATCGGGTGAGTAAGGTTTTCGGTTGATTGCCAGGCTAAGTATAGCGAATCCTATGGTTTGTGCGAATTGTCTTTTATCCCATCCCAATAGTACCATCAATCACCAACATATCAGCTCGGTAATTGGTGAAATTCTTCGAGTACGCCATCATCCTGTTTACAAGCAATGACTATTTATTCAGAATGTTTTTATAGTTCGTGAACGCATTTAGCCAAGGTTTCCCCATGCGGTGGCGATCGCTAACTTTGATGTTTGAAAAATGCGTCATCGTATCTAATAAGTATTCTGCTATCTTTCCCCAGTCGTCAGCCTTAAACACATGCTGTAATTTATCAGCCATTTCGCCGGCCCACTGCCAATCCAAACGATACTTATCTGCTTTGACCCAGTATCCGCGTTTCTCCCAGGCTGCCACGGATTGATCAATCCCGGTTGAGATTTCTTTAAGAGCAAGGATGACAAATGCAACCATATCCTTTGTTTCTTGATCCGGTGCCCCCTGGCGCATGAAAGTACGGATAGTGATCACAATGGCTTTACTTAATTGTTCGCGCTCTTTGCCTGGTGTGGATGTTTTGATAATTTGAGTCACTCGGCACTCCTTGGATGATTTTCACTTGATTTTGCCGAAGGCAAATTATACTCGAACATTAACGCTTTTCTTACAGTTACGTCAACACCGCTTATTGACGTTAAAAATCCTCTCGCGTATAATTCACCTACAATTAATAGGGGAAGTGCTGGAATTGGCAGACAGGCGTGACTTAGGATCACGTGCGGCAACGCGTGAGAGTTCGACCCTCTCCTTCCCCACAGTTAGCAAAATTTTTAATTTAAAGGACTGAGCATTGAAA
>Ga0209498_1001359_pt1 | contig 15019 bp, 20 predicted proteins | sample WalLakDeSediment_FD_184131 | JGI IMG/M metagenome (GOLD analysis project Ga0209498, IMG submission 184131) | Lake sediment microbial communities from Walker lake, Nevada to study Microbial Dark Matter (Phase II) - Walker Lake 11/02/13 Deep... | ecosystem: Environmental > Aquatic > Freshwater >... | reverse complement strand
CAGCCAATTCGTCACGCTGGTGCTTTGTCAGATAAATCTGTGTTCGTACCATATTATCATTATCCCTCCCGTCCCGTGTTGTATACATTGGTATAATACACCACTTTTGCTTGCTGTCAAGGCTAACGCGGTCGCTGAGCGGCCGGACCAACCAAGTCTGTTGAGCGAAGCGAACCGCCGCGCTTATTTCCGGTCCGCTCCAGGGGCTTGTTCGGCATCATCACTCAGCGTATCCATCCAAGGTTTCAGCATCGCAGAGCCGCCAGCCGCTCCGCAACGGCTGCAATACGGTCACGCTTCCCCACCTCAAACCCATACTGACGGCTTATTCGCCCATAGTCGGCGTCCTCGAGCGGAAAATCTGATAAACAGCTCTCGTCGGTGACGAGGGCTTCTGGGAAACCGATGTCATGCAATATGCGGTCGACCTGCTGCCAATGATCACCGATCTTGTCTTGCGGGGCAATCTCCACTCGACCCTCGCGAGCGGCTTTACGGATACGAGCCGCCGTCACCTCGTCTACAGGTTTCCCTTTCATGGGAGAGTTTCCTTTCTGAAGGTATGGTCAAGGCATCTGAAGTGTCTGCCTTCCTGTCTCATGACAGTCATCTACCACGCCGAACAAGTGATTGTACGGACCCGGATATCATCCCGAGGGGGATGATCAAGGTCAATGCCGAAACGTAACGCCTGGAACACGGCTTGACAAGTGCGAATTTCTGGGCCATTCTCCGGATATCCTTCCAAATGGGATGATATGCGAATAGCGAGGTGCGCCATGTTGCGGGTTGCGGAAGAGATTGTCCGGTGCTTCGACGCAGCCATGACTGCCGCCGAAGTCGATCGCCGTGAGCGGGGGTACTACGTCAAATGGTTCCGGTACTACCTGGACTTCTGCGCCAAGTATCGGTTGCCTTCCGAGCAGGACGGCAGTCTGGGGCCGTTCATCGAGAAGTTGGCATCCGAAAACCAGTCGGCGGCGCAGCGCCAGCAGGCAACGCAGGCCGTGCGGCTGTATCTGGACATGCGGCAAAGTCAGTGCCGGACTGCGGACAAGGCGGGCAGCGCGGCCGGGCAACGTCCGGCGGCACATGGCCGCGGCCCCGAAACGCCCGCGCAGCAAGGCGCGCCCGCTGTTCGGCATTTCCGCCTCGGTCGGCTGCGCCACGCATTCGCCGCAGCGTTTGCGGTGCTTCGCACCCTGAGCTGAAAGCCAGGCATTTCCCGCGCTGAAACTCGCCGCGCCAATTAACAAGACCAGAATGCCCACGTAGGGAGTGATTTTCAGAACCTCGGCGGCCAGTTCCACTGAGGCCGCACCCAGAAGTAGACCTGCGCCAATGGACATAGAGCGGGCGATAGCGCTGTGCGTCAAGCGGGCAAACAAGCCGAGCAAAGCACCTACCAGAATGCCGGAGCCCGTCAACGCGCCCCAAGCGGTTGCCACCGTGATCGAACCAACTGGAGACATTGTCATGTGCCCTCAGTCAAAATTAACAACCGCTCACTCACGTGCGCGCTGTGGTAGTATCCAGTCCGGACGTGGGTAATGGCAGGTGTAGCCGTTGGGATAGTGCTCAAGATAATCCTGATGCTCGGGCTCTGCTTCCCAGAAATCGCCTACAGGTTCGAGTTCCGTTACCACCTTGCCCGGCCATAATCCCGAGGCGTTAACATCGGCAATGGTGTCAAGCGCGATTTTCTTCTGCGTCTCGTTAACATAGTAAATTGCCGAGCGATAGGACGGCCCCCGGTCATTACCCTGCCGGTAAGTGGTTGTGGGGTCGTGTATCTGGAAAAAGAATTCCAGAATGCGGCGATACGAAATCCTGTCCGGATCGAACAGAATCTCTAAACCCTCGGCGTGTGTGCCGTGCTTGCGGTAGGTGGCGTTGGGGACATCGCCGCCGGTGTAACCCACCCGGGTAGCCTCAATCCCCGGCAACTTGCGAATCAGATCTTGCATACCCCAAAAACAGCCGCCCGCCAGAACAGCGCGTTCCTGCGTCATTACCTGTCCTCCACTTGATCAAGGTACTCGCCATAGCCTGCTGCTTCCATGTCATCGCGATGGATGAAGCGCAGCGAAGCAGAATTGATGCAGTAACGCAAACCACCGCGATCCCTGGGGCCGTCCTGAAACACGTGCCCCAGGTGGCTGTCGCCATGAACCGAGCGAACTTCGGTTCGCACCGTGCCATGGCTGACATCCTGCAGCTCATTAATATGCGCGGGCTCGATGGGTTTGGTAAAGCTGGGCCAACCGCAACCCGACTCAAACTTGTCTGACGAGGCGAACAGTGGTTCGCCCGACACGGCATCCACATAGATGCCCGGCTCGGTATTATCAAGATGCGCCCCCGTTCCTGGTTTCTCGGTGCCGTTTTGCTGGGTCACACGGAACTGTTCCGGAGTGAGGCTGGCAATGGCAGCATCGGATTTTTTGTAAGGCTTCATTCGATTCTCCTTGATAGACTTCTTTGAGTATTCACGTTTATGCCTGGTTGCCCAACGGCGCAAATCAGCCGCGCGGCTTTTTGCGTCGGCTGAATTTGCATGGTTAGCGCCATCCTGCCGCACGCCTGTGCTCACATGCGAATTGTATTGTACGTAAAAGAGAATATTGTTCAGGCACAGCAGCTTTTGCGATCTTTTTATCTGAGAGGTTGGCAACTATTTCCACAAACAATTCAGAAGTAGTCATTACACGGCCACCAGCCAAAGTTTTTACGTTTGTATTGCTGGCAAAACCTAGTAATGCTACTTGTTCAATATCCCGAGGCAATAACACTCCTTGGAATAATGCCGGAATATATTTTCTGCCTGCTGAAAATTTTTTAGCATAGCGCTTTTCACGCTTTGCCCACGAATCTGCATCCATTGATGGTTCGATATGCACCAAATGGTTTTGCGCTGGATGGAAGGCAACCAGATCAAGTTCGCATTCATATCCGCCCTTTGGTCGAGGACCTACCTGGACATTTCGGCGCACAAAATATCCGCGATATTCATACCATTTTGCTACAAGCTGTTCGAGATGATTCATGATTGTTTCGCGCTAACAAGTTATTCTTAAGTTTCTTAATAACTCCACAGTTCAGAGCAATTACCGCAGTATCGACGGGGTGAGAATTGAAGTCGAGGTCGTGTCGGCCGTGGTCCCCGGACGTCTCAGATCCCGGGCAAGTCATTTGTGGGGGGAAGGGGGACGCCCGTGACTTATGGACTTTCAATCAATCCTTGGATAACGGCATGGTCCAACTCAGTGCGCCTGCGCACCGTCGCTTTGCTTACCGCCGAGGGGCTTATCCTAAGTTCCTTGGCAAGAAAAGCACAGCTCAACCCGAGTTCCCGCACCGCAATGCAGCAAAGCGCAGCACGGGCCTTCACGACTTTACGCGACCGGCTCCCCGTCTTCAAATCCTCCGCCTCCACTCCAAAACCAACCGCTACTTTATCTATGAACCACCTCAGATCTGCGCCCCTTCGCCTAAGCCGTGACCGCCTCGCGGAATTCCTGTTGAGCTTCGGGTAGGAACTCTGATTTCATGAGATGTCAGCGATAGCTCGGTTGAAAACTTCTTCCGCCGGGATGCCTTTGACCCTGCCCTCTTGAAACTCTTGGAGGCGACGCTTAGCCTCCTGGAACCAGAGTCGCTCAACCTCAGACTCCGATGGTTCATCCAGGCTAAGCAGAAGCGTTCCCGCCAACTCCGCTCGCTCTTATAAACTGAGTTCCCTTGCCACTTTGATGATTTCGTCGAGTTTCTTCGACATTAATTATTCTCCTTTGTCTTTGATGCCGAACGGGCTGCTCAGGGGCGCGCGTCTTTTTGCGCGTCCCTTGCAGCAGCAAGGTTAGCCCGTCTTTTGTTTTAATACGGGCAGTGGATTCGGCTCCCGACGAACAAGACGTTTGTGCAATTTTTTTTGTAATTTCTGAAAATGTTGATAGTATTTCTCAGGATCTTGTTCGCATTCATCATCTATCTGGTGCCTTATCTCCCGCACCTCTTTGACGATCGGATCTTGAGTCATCTTAAACCTCCATAAGTTCCTCTGGAGTACATATAATGGGCGTTGATATTCCTCGAAAGGCATTTACTTCTTGAATTACTGCACGGACACGCGCATTTAAAATGTGGCTAAAATTCCAGGATACAAGGAAATCCATTCCATGATATGTGGCAACCGCCAAGTGAAATGCATCACCTCTGGCTTTATCGGGAATAAGGATTTTTTCAAAATACAATTCGGCAAGATCCCGCACATCAGATGTGATCTCCAGTACGGAAAATTCAGATATTTTTTCGAGCCGCAATTTTGATGCTGCCTCATCCCCCCTTGAAGCCTCTTCAATTACAAGTGGTGAGATGAACGGCTCCAACTTCGGAAGCTCATTCTCCCACCATTCCACCGTAACTTGTTGATGAGCTGCGACAATCAAATCCCTACTGGGCCGAGCAGCGAGGTAACTTACCACCGTTGTCTCTATATAAACGCTTTGTTTCGGCATCTCCTCTTTCCATTCATTGGGCTAACGGCGCGGCTCAGCGGACGCCGGGTTTATCGGCGATCCGCTGGAGTCGCTTGTTATGCGTCTTCGATTGGCGAGCTCTTTTCGTAAACGAATTCGGGGTCGAGATCGACGCCCTCATCCCATTCGACCGTGTCAAAGGCCACTCTCGCGCGGCGAAACTGCTCGTATTCTCGAAGTTTCTTGAAGACACCAAAATCTAAATAGGGCTTCATATCGAGAACCCTCTTTTCGCCATTTTCTAGAACTAGGTCGAGCGAAAAGTCTTCATTTGGGTTTACTTTCCGGACGGCCGGATACATGACAACTCTCCTATTGTAGATGATTATACCGAAAAACATGGAAATTGTCGGCATGGTATTCTTCTATCCTTTCGCATAACAAACAATTCACCGCCACGGCATCGCGGGGAGACATCCAGGATGCGGGGCCAGACGGCCTGTGCAGGAACCAAAAGTAGCCCGATCTTCCTGGGGTTCTGGCCACGGCAAGTCCTTGATTACTCGGCATTAAGGTCCCGGAAATAGGTGTTTTCCGAGCCTATATCCTCGTTTTCAGAGTCGAAAAGAGCCTTATAGTGAGCCGCGGCCTCCCGTAATCGATATCCTTCTCTGCTTTCTGCGACATCCTTCCCTTTGCCCCCTTCTCTCTTATGGCATCGACCTGTCGGGTCGTAGCCGAAGGCGTAGCCTGATGAGTGATTAACCCTGTTGAATGCAAAGATCATTCAACCCGGGTATGCCAGACGGAACCCGGGATGTAATGTCGCTTCGCCCTTGCCATAGACCCTTGCCAATAACCGGCTTTTTGGCCTCAAAAAACGCCTTATAGGTTCTTTTCAGGGGGCCACTTTAGCACTATTCCATCGGATATGAAATACTTGCCGTGGCCCGACCCCAGCCCACAGCCCAACAAAAGCTGCCATTATTCATAATGTGTCCACATACGAATGACCTTGACCGTCTTGATATCATCCAAGATTTGGTAGACAATTCGGTGCTGGATGTTGATCCTCCTCGAACAGGTGCCGGCTAGATCTCCAACCAATCTCTCGTATGGGGGCGGTGTGCGATAGGGATCCTCTCTGAGAATGTCGAGAAGCCGTTCCGCCTGTGGCTTCAAACCCGAATGGGAGAGTCTCTTGGCGTCCTTCTTGGCGTATTTTGTGTAGATGAGACGCCAACTCACCAGTCAAGCTCCTCGTCGCATTCGTCTACGGGAGTTTTAAGACCCTCGAGTATGGACTCACGCAAGCCGGGGATAGATGTGAGGTATAGGGTCTCTTGAATTGCATGCCAATCCTCTTCCGCGACGAGAATTGCGGTGTTCCTTTTCCCCACGATCTGAACCGCCTCATGCGATTCTGCTACGTCATCAACGAGGGTATAGAGACGCTTTCTTGCTTCCGATGCTGTCAAAGTGGTCATTCTTGAACCTCCATGATCGTACGCAATACGGTACGACACAGAAGCGCCAAAGTCAAGGTCTTATTCGGCGAACGCCATGCATCACCAGCGGCGCCAATGAACTTTCAGAGTGAAACCGCAGCGCTTCTCGCCGTCTGGTGAATGCATTTGTTGGATTCTAAGAATTTGGGATATAGGGAATTAGGCCTTTTTCGAATGCAATCTCTTGAATTTCCTTTGGCTGATTCCTTACATCGACGATAAATCCGTTGAGTGAGATCATCCATACCATACGATTCCTCTCCATTCTACTTGGTAAAGTCCAGTTTTTATCAAATTGAGTCATTTTTAGTATATTGCGCACCTGTTTTGACTTTGTTTGCCCTGTGCTTGGTTCAACTCCGAACGCATCGTACAATTTAGAAGCTTTTACATGTGGAGCCTGACTGCTATCGTCTAGAAAATTTACCACACCTATTGCATGTGTTATGGCACAAGCCCAGATATTTTGTTTGCCTTTTAAGAGCGGAGATGGTCGTTTTCTACAAAGTTCCGCTACAGCATATTGAATAAAAAGACTTTACATAATTTTTCAATAAAAAAGTCTGATAACTTGCCTTTCGGTTCGGATGATTCAATATCGAATGTAAGTATCCGCTCAATATGAGATGTATTTATATACGAACCATGATCTAAAAAACCCAATTCTCGAATGGGTTCCACCATTAAATCTCCAGAGGGATTGCTCTTAGTGGGATCGGTGTTAATGAAAAGAAAGAATCGGCAAACAGGATCGATACAAATGCAGTATTTTGGGTGTCGGATTGTTTTTATTTTGTAGGAATAAATGTCACAAAACGTTAACTTTTCAATCATAATACAGCGTATTGGGCTGTTTCTGACATTTGTCTTAATATCTCATTTCTATTCTCGTTTTCCTTGTCTACTAAGAGCGAATAATCTATTTCCTGATTTTTGACTGACTCATAATAGCACAATTCGTCATGAGTGAGCCGTTTGAGTTCTTCAAATCGGGTTCTCTTAATGGGCTTATCTGAGGAAATTCTTCTTGCTCATTCTTTGAAACAGTCACAGCTTTATGAATCGCTTCTAAATCGTCTATGCAAAGATAGGGTTCCTTAGTATGTATGCACTAAATCTCTTACTTTCGAAGGAAATGGACCATCTTTTCCGCAAATATATTTATCTCCAATAATGGGACGGGCATATCTATTTATGTGTTCTTTTTCTGCATAAAAAATGATTTTCCCCATATGATACAAATCAATACCAGGTTTTAAGGTGGATAACAGAGTGATGGTTTCAATGGCTTTTTCGGCATCTATTCGATATTTAATTTGTCCAGCCATTTCTTCATCCCCCTTTACTGATATAATTTAAATAATTTTACATTAATTATGTATACACTGTAAAAATCAAAGCTTAAAATGTCAAGGGCAAACTGACCCACTACCGACTCGTCAGGCCCCTTGTTCTAAATCCTCAGAGATTAGGGACAGGGCCTGGTCTTTGAAGAACCTTCATGACCTTTCGGCCTCCAGAAGAGCATAGTAGGTTTCGATCAGAGCCAAGGTCGCCTCATCCACTTTGAGTTCATGCCGATGGGCATAGAGTTGGGCAATGGTCGCCCGCTCTTTCCCATAGAGCGGAAAGAAATCAGCGATCCTCTGCAGTCTCCATACCACGTCTTCACGGGCCGTCTCATAATCCCACAAAATATCTTCGGGCACCTCTATCATAGCCACCCACAATAAAATCAACTGAGCCCTTCGGAGAAAGGGGCTACCCCTTTCAAGGTTCTTTTTAGACTATTGAATTGTAGCATATTCGACTCTTATGAACAAGAATAGGCAAGCTTGTTTCGGCCACGACAAAGCCTTTCGAGCACCTCAAGGCCCCGAGGGAAATCGAGGGGCCTTTCGAGCACCCGTTCGACAGGCTCACGGTCCTGAGCAAAGTCGAAGGACTCAAGGCCCCGAGGGAAATCGAGGGGCGTGGCCAACCATTTCCATCTGAAAGGGTGGAGAACAAATTTATGGCAAGGAGCGCGAAGGGAATCGTTTCAACCGGACCCCATTTGTGCTAGGATCCCAAAAGGGAGATGCGCGGCATGCTGGGTCGCCGGGATCTTCGACAGGGGAGGGGAAAAAGAAACAAGCGTCCAAGGAAGGAGTGAAGTAGAGTTGCGCATTATTTTTTTTGCAGGCAAGGGAGGCGTGGGCAAGACGAGCGTGGCGGCAGCCACGGGCGTCAGGGCTGCGGAGATGGGGCGGCGCACCATCATCATGTCCCTGGACGTGGCCCACAGCCTGTCCGATATTTTTGATCTCGACAAGGGGCTCCTGGATCTGAATCGCGGAAAACCGCTCCAGGTCGGGGAAAACCTCTGGATCCAGGAACTGGACATCCAGGAAGAGGTGACCAAGAACTGGAAGGACATCCACGGCTACCTTTCCCTTCTCCTCAACACCACGGGCCTTGACGAGATCCTGGCCGAAGAGCTGGCCATCCTTCCGGGCATGGAGGAAGTGAGCCTCCTCCTTTACATCAACCGCTATGTAAAGGGAAAGGACTACGACGTCATCATCCTGGACTGCGCGCCCACGGGCGAGTCCATCCGCTTTATCAGCATTCCCACGGCCCTTGAATGGTACATCAAGAAGATCTTCAAGATGGAAAGGACCCTGGCCAAATACGTGGGTCCTATTGCCAGGAGGGTCTATGACGTACCCATTCCCGGCGAGGAATACTTCGACGCCATCGAGAATCTCTTTGAACGGCTCAGGGGCGTGGACCGGATCCTCGTGGACCCGGAAATCACCTCGGTCCGTCTGGTCGCCAACCCTGAAAAGATCGTGCTCAAGGAGACGCAGCGGGCCTTCATGTACTTCTGCCTGTACCGGATGAACATCGACGCCGTCATCATGAACCGCCTCTTGCCTCCGGATGTGACCGACGCCTACTTCCAAAGCTGGAGGGAAAATCAGAAGCGCTACTTTGAGAAAGCGGAGGAGTACTTTCATCCTGTGCCCATCTTTCCCGTCAATCTTTTCAAGGGAGAGATCCTGGGCTATGAGCGCATCAAGGACCTGGCCTCTGAAATCTACGGCGACACGAACCCCCTGGATCGCTTCTTTGCCGGCGAGCCCTATGAGCTGACCAAAAACGACGGCGCTTATGAGCTCAAAATGAAGCTTCCCTTTGCGAGCCGGGAGAACGTGGAGCTCAATAAGGTTTCCGACGAGCTGATCATCCGCGTGGGCGGGTTCAAGCGCCACCTGCTCCTGCCACGGCAGGTTGCTGCATCCCCTTCTATGAAAGCCAGGCTGGAGGGCCAAAATCTCAGCATCTTTTTCAAAGGAGAAGATCATGGGCAAGAAACATCATGACGAGGAAATGGTCGTCTGCCCTGTGGGCAGGTTCTTTATGGATCTTGAAAAAACCTCGGCCGGGAGGGCCAAGTTCTTTGAGCATCTTGATCGCTCCAAGGTCGAGTTCCTCAAGGCCTTCCGTTCGCTCCTGGACGAGAGTATCGAGGCCATGGAAAAAAAGGAGCGCTCCCCTCGCGGGAAAAAGGCTACCCGGATCGAAGTGGAAGAGTAAGCGGTTGACGGGACAGGTCGGGGTCTGGTAGAAATGGCCCGCTTTGGTTCAACACGGACAAGCGGCGCTTGTCCGTGGCGCCTTGGTAATAAACACGTGCACTCCTCAGCGGTCTTCGCGGTCTTTGCGGTGAGTCACATCGGGCGGGAGCCCGTCAAAGGGAGAGGACAGGCATTTGGAATTTGCGAGCATCAAAGGATTTAAAGACATTCTGCCCTCCGAGGCGTTGACGTGGCAGAAGCTCCAAAAGGAGGCGAGGGTAATTCTCCGCTCCTTCGGCTTCCAGGAGATCATGCCCCCGCTTCTCGAGGTGACGGAGCTCTTCAGCCGGAGCATCGGCGAAGAGACCGATATCGTGTCCAAGGAAATGTATACCTTCACGGACAGCAAGGGAAAGAGCATGAGCCTCCGGCCTGAAGCCACGGCTTCTCTGGTCAGGGCCTACATCCAGCATCGGCTTTATGAAAACAACCCCATTCAGAAGCTCTTTACCATCGGGCCCATGTTCCGGCATGAACGGCCCCAGAAGGGCCGGTTCAGGCAGTTCCACCAGATCGATGCGGAGATCTTCGGGGACCCGGGTCCCAGGTCGGATACGGAAATCATCGCCCTGGGCTTGCGTCTTATCGAGGCGGTGGGTTTGAGCGGTCTTTCTCTTCAGATCAATTCCCTGGGATGCCCTCAGTGCCGGACCGGTTTCCGGAACGAATTGCGAGCCTACCTTTTCGACAAAAAGGCGGCCCTGTGCGCGGACTGCCGGAGAAGGGCTGATACCAATCCGCTCCGGGTCTTTGACTGCAAGGTGGAAGATTGCAAGGCCCTTGTGTCCGGCGCTCCCACCATCCTTGATTTCATCGACGAAAACTGCCGGGACCATTTTCATGCCCTCCAGGAGGATCTTCGGGTTCTAGGCGTCTCTTTCACCGTGAATCCCATGCTGGTGCGGGGCCTGGACTATTACAACCGCACCACCTTTGAGATTCAGACCGACAGGCTCGGGGCCCAGAACGCCGTGCTCGGAGGGGGCAGGTACGACGGCCTGAGCAGGCAACTGGGAGGCCCGGATCATCCTGCCATCGGCTTTGCCCTGGGCATGGAAAGGCTTGTGGCCCTGCTGGAGGAACAGGCTCGACCGGAAACTTCGTCACCCGAACTTTTCATGATCGGGCTGGGAGAGCGGGCGGAAAAGAAGGTCCTTCAATGGATCTATGAATTGAGGCGGCAAGGCGTGTGGACGGAGATGGATTATTCCTCCAAAGGACTGAAAGCGCAAATGAAGCGGGCCGATCGCCTCAGCGCCCGCCGTGTTCTCATTGTGGGAGAAGACGAAATGGCCTCCGGAAAGGCCGTGTTGAGAAACATGGCCGCCAAGACCCAGGAAGACATTTCCCTGGAAAACCTCGTGCAAAACCTGAAAAAAGTCATTGTGTGACCTATGGAAAAAACAGAAGAACATCGTATTGATCCCCTCGGCGACTGGAAAAGGACCCACGATTGCGGCAGCCTGAGGGCCGAGGATATTGGGAACCAGGCCCTTCTCATGGGCTGGGTCAACAGCCGCAGAGACATGGGAAACCTCATCTTCATCGATTTGCGCGACAGAGAAGGGATCACCCAGATCGTTTTCGACCCCCAGGAAAATGAGGAAAGCCACCGGCGGGCCCGGGTGCTCAGGAATGAATGGGTGGTGGCGGTGAAAGGAGCCGTTTCCCCCAGGCTCGCAGGCCAGGAAAACTCGAAGCTTCCCACAGGGGCCGTTGAAGTGAAGGTCAAGGACCTGCGGATTCTGAACCGGACCGAGACGCCGCCCTTTCAGGTGGACGGCGCCGTGGATGCTTCTGAAACGCTCCGCTTGAAATACCGCTACCTCGAGCTGAGGCGCAAAAAGGTATTCGAGAATTTTCGCCGCCGCCACCTCATGACCGCCCTGGTGAGGGATTACCTCAATCGCCACGGGTTTATCGAAGTGGAAACGCCCTTCCTGACCAAGAGCACGCCTGAAGGGGCCAGGGATTATCTGGTCCCGAGCCGGGTCCACAAAGGGCTCTTCTATGCCCTGCCCCAGTCCCCCCAGCTCTTCAAGCAGCTTCTCATGATCTCGGGCTTTGACCGGTACTACCAGATCGTTCGCTGTTTTCGGGATGAGGACCTCCGGGCCGACCGCCAGCCCGAGTTCACCCAGGTGGATCTGGAAATGTCCTTTGCCGACGAGGAAGCGGTCATGTCCTTGATCGAGGGACTCATGGCCGAACTCTTTGAAAAGATCCTCGGAATGACCTTGGCTTTGCCCATTGCCCGCCTTGAGTACCGTGAAGCCATGGAGCGCTTCGGCACGGACCGGCCGGATCTTCGTTTCGACATGCAGATCCGGGACGTCACGGAACTCGTCAAGGATTCTGAATTCAAGGTCTTCAGGTCTGCGGCGGAAACAGGAGGCGCAGTCAAGGCCCTCAAGGTGGATGGCGGTGCTCCTCTTTTTTCAAGAAAAGCCCTGGATGAACTGTCCCGGCTCGTCACGGACTGGGGCGCCAAGGGCCTGGCCTGGGTTAAGGTCACGGGCGAAGGGTGGCAGTCCTCCCTGGACAAGTTCTTTAACGTGGACATGAAGAGGGCGCTCAACACAAAGCTTTCGGCCTCTCCGGAAGACCTCCTTCTCTTCGTCGCCGATCAGGTTCCTCTCGCTTTATCGGTCATGGGCATGCTCAGGCTGGAGCTGGCCGCAAGGCTGAACCTGATCCGCAAGGATCACTATGCTCCTGTGTGGATCACCCGCTTTCCCCTCCTTGAGCGCAATGATGAATCGGGCGGCCTCGACGCAGTGCACCACCCCTTCACCTCCCCCATGGAAGAGGATATCCCCCTGCTTCAGGAGCACCCGGAAAAGGCGCGGGCAAGGGCCTATGACATTGTCCTCAACGGCAGCGAGATCGGGGGCGGGAGCGTGAGAATCCACAACTTTTCGCTGCAGCAGGACATGTTCAAACTCCTGGGCATTTCCAAAGAAGCGGCGGACATGAAGTTCGGCTTTTTCCTGGAAGCCTTGAAATACGGGGCCCCGCCCCATGCAGGGATTGCGCTGGGTTTCGACAGGCTCGTGGCCCTCTTCTCCGGCGTGGATTCCATCCGGGAGGTCATCGCTTTCCCGAAGACCCAAAGCGCCGCCTGCCCTCTCACCGACGCCCCGTCCCGGGTGGACCAGACCCAACTGAATGAACTGGGGCTCCTTCTGGAAAAAACGACGGAATCCTGATGTTTTTCAGTTGACAGGGCCTGAAAAATCGCTAATATTGAATTTAATTCTTTTGGCAGCGTTTATGCCCTTGCGGCATGGATGTCTGTCATTTTTTTAGCATTTTACTCGAAAGGATGTGATAATCATGGTTTGCAACAGCGTTAAGCAGGGTGTCGAGTGTTTTTTCATGAACAAGAACGGATGCCAGTTCAACGGCGGCGCATGCCACCAGATTGTTGAACAGTGCACCGGATGCCAGAAAGTCAAGGATTTTTCTGCCGGCAATTACTGCCTCATCTTCCCTGAGCCTGCCGTCAAATGGAGAACCGGGAATTGTACCATGGCCACCCACGTGGCGAAAACCGGGCCGGCCAAAGCACCTCAGAAGATCAATCCCCTGAAGGCCTCCAAGCGCGCGTCTCGCTGATCCCGCGCCGCATGCCCTGCCGGATCGTGGTCGTCGTGCTCTCTCGACCAAAGGGTGAAGTGTGCACTGAAGACTAAGAGTGTTCGGTGTTCAGTGTTCAGTGTTCAGGGCTCAACTGAAGACGTTGCCTGAGCAACACGGATCAGGAATGCAAGCGGTACACGGCGCAGGTGGCACGGACAAGCCTGTCTTGTCCGTGAGAACAGCCGGCGGAAAGCCCAATATCACTCTGTGTCTTGGAGGCTCCCTGCTGCTGACCCTTCGACTTCGCTTCCTTCAGGAGCCGCTCAACAAGAGCTGCAGGGTCTGCGACAGGGTCTTACCCTGAACACTGAACGCTGAACACTGTACATCGGTTTCTGATTACCGGTTCCGACTCAGGTAAATGAGGAACTCCTTGTTCCCCTTGGGTCCGAGCAGGGGTGAAGGCATCTGCCCTGCCACGTCCCATCCAAGGTTCCGGAAAAACTGACACATCCTGTCCATAACCTCCAGGTGGAGAAGCGGGTCCCGGACCACGCCGCCTTTCCCCACCCGGCCTTTTCCCACTTCGAACTGGGGCTTCACGAGGGTGATCATAAAGGCGTGATCCTTGAGATGGCGCGAGGCGGCCGGGACCGCCAGTTTCAGGGAAATGAAGGACACGTCGATTACGGCCCCGTCGATCTCTTCCTTGAGGGCGCCCGGTTCCAGGTGACGGATGTTGGTTCGTTCCACCACCATGACCCTCGGGTCCTGCCGCAATTTCCAGTGAAGCTGGCCGTAACCCACGTCCACGGCGATCACCTTCGCCGCGCCGCGCTGGAGCAGGCAATCCGTGAACCCGCCGGTGGACGCCCCTACGTCCAGGATGACCTTGCCATGAACGTCCACAGAGAAGCTGTTGAGGGCCGCCTCCAGCTTCAGCCCGCCGCGGCTGACATAGGGAGGATAGGCGTTCTTGACAAGAATATGGGAATGGGGTGAAACCGGGGCCCCGGGTTTTTCGACCCTGACCCGGTCCACGTCCACCAGGCCGGCCATGATCATGGCCCTGGCTTTTTCACGGCTTTCGGCCAAGCCTTTCTGAAACAGGACAAGATCGAGTCGAACCTTTTCAGCCATTTCCCTGCGCAGTGTTTAGGAGTGTTCAGTGTTCAGCGTTCAGTGTTCAGGGGAGGAAGACTCTGGTATCACATCTCATAAATTGTGTGTCGTTTATTGGCAATTCAATAGATGCCAAAATTGAAAACCTGATGGATTCTCTAAATTCGAAATTCGAATTCCGAAACTCGAAATTCACCCGCCTGAGGCGGGCAAGAATTCGAATGATCAAAATACGAATGACCAAAACAAAAGAACGTGACTTGGTTGCAGTTTGTTTTGGATTTTGGACATTGTAGTTTTGATATTGTTTCGAATTTCGGATTTCGTGCTTCGGATTTCCGTGTCTCTGGGAAGTGGGTCAAATATGGACCTCAATTTCAGGATCTTACCTTGCCATTTTTGAGAACAGAACTTTTGAGACACGGTACTAGCAAGATCAAAATCACCCATAAGGAGTGAAGACCATGGAAAACAACACCAAGGAAGTCACCAGAGGCAGTGTGGGATTCGGCTCTTCCTACCGCAAAGGAACATACCATGATTTGAAACAGAGGTCCGAGATTGGGGCCGTGCTGGGCGGACAGGTCTGGATGATCCGGCCGGACAAAGATGCCAAGTCTGTAAATCCCTGCCTTTGGATGCAGGCGGGCGTGGTGGAGTTCAAGAACTGCAACAATTTTTACGATTGCACCACCTGCAAGTATGA
>Ga0209498_1001358_pt1 | contig 15041 bp, 15 predicted proteins | sample WalLakDeSediment_FD_184131 | JGI IMG/M metagenome (GOLD analysis project Ga0209498, IMG submission 184131) | Lake sediment microbial communities from Walker lake, Nevada to study Microbial Dark Matter (Phase II) - Walker Lake 11/02/13 Deep... | ecosystem: Environmental > Aquatic > Freshwater >... | reverse complement strand
GGGCTTTGAAGCGCCAGTAACGCCGCTGGCCGACGCCGCGGATGATGACGCTGAACAGTCGCTCGGTCGGACTGATGTCCCGGCCGCCGGTAATGCACATCCCGCAAACATCGTGCCAGATCCCGCGATAGTCATTGGGCCAGCCGGCGCCCACGGCCCGGTGCAGGAGATCTACGACCGCTTCAGAAGCCGTCACCGGGATCTTGAAGTGCTGCCGGGTCACTTCATCCAGCCCTAACCGGCTCAGGCGGGCGTCCAGCAGAGCGCCTTCGGCCAACATCTCGGCTGTGGTCGGCCCGGCGATGACCACCACAGGCGTCTCTTCAGCCGGGGTGACGGCCGTGGTTGCCCAGTAGAGTCCGGCTTCAGCCAGGGGCACAGCCGGCGGCGTTAGCTTTACCGTTTCCCCGTAGCCCAGTTCACCGCAGACGGCGCCGGCCGTTTCCAGAATCTGGCGATAGGCGGCCTCGTCAATGGCTGCGGGTAGCAGATTGGGGAAGAGGACGGCGGCAACGATATCGGTGACCGCCTGATAGGGCAGGTGAACGCGGCCGTCGACCTCGACCGGCGGTAGCTGACGGATAGCTTCCTTTATGGCATCGACGTGGTGCATGCCGCCTCCTTGGCTGCCGACCCCTCAGCCGCTCTGCGCGCCATCCAGGCCGCGCCACGCAAGTAGGTGCCGGCAGAAATCTGCCGGTCAGCAGAAACCTGCCGGTCAGCAGAAATCTGCCGGTCGGCAAAGATCTGCCGGTCTCGGGCTGCCGGTAGCAATGACCTATCTTCGGGGAGGGCAAAAAAGCGCTCGCGGCTCTCCGCCATGGCGGTCAGGTCGGCTGCAGCGGGCAGAAAGCGGTGGGGTTGGGCAGCTGCGCCCGGGGCCACGGCCGGGGGCGCAGCCGCCGGCGCCACGTCCGGCGGATATTCCCAGATGGTGACCTGGTCCGGCAGTTGGGCAATGATGGGCAAGACGGCGCTGCGGCTTAGATGGCCGTGGCCAATGCCGGGGAAGTTTAGGGCGACCTGGGCCTCGGGATGGGCCGTGCACCAGCCGGACAGCGCCGCCACGCCCTCCCGGATGAGGCGGAGGTCCGCCTGATGCCGGTAATCTTGCTTAACCTGAAACGCCCCCAGCTTCGCCCGCGGCCAGTGCGGGCTGACCAGCAGATGGTAACGACCCAAATGGCCACAGCGAGCGGCAATGGCCTGACCGAAGGCCAGATCAATACCGGGAAAGCGGTCGCGGGCCTGGCGGGCCAGACCCCGGCCCATCACCAGGGCGCCATTGCCCTTAAGGGTGGCATTGGTGGTGACGAGAAACAGGTCGGCCTGTTCGTAGACAGACCAGATGTCACCACATTGGAATTGGGGCATGGGAACCTCCTGGAAGGACGATTGACTAAGGGCGCCCGGCAGCTGGTGGGGAAGGCGGCCGCGGGCGAAGATAAAAAACTCAGGCGAAGTCAGGCGTTAGCCTGCCGCTTGCTTAGCAAAAGCCGCAACAGCTTGCCGCACACTGGTATAAAGAGGGACAATAGGGGCCGCAGTGCGGGGCGGACAAGAGTGATGGCGACAGGAAAACGAATTGAGAACTGAGGAGTAAGTTAGGTGACAAAGAGCGTCGAAGAGGGGTTGAATGACCGGCAGCAAACTTGCCTGCGCATTATTTACAAACTGGACCGGGCCAACAAACGACGTTACCCCCCTGATGGGGAAGAGCGGCGCACGCCGCCGGAGAACGCCTGGCGCTGGCTGCAATATGACCCCTCCCACCTGCAGCCCAACCCGCCCCTCAAGCAAGAGCTGACCGCCGCCGGTCTGGAGGGCCGGGGCATTAAGCGGACGTTTGACGCCCTTTGGGCGCGGGGATATGTCCTCCTGCGCCGGCAGCACCTGGGCCGCTACCGCGTCATGATGGTCAAGCTGACGCCCGCCGGGCGGCGGGCGGCGCGGGCCCTGGACCAGGCTTAAGGCTGAGGTATACTGGGGTCATGAGCGAGACTGTCAGCGACGCCGATTCCCCCGCTGTGGCCGCCGCTGCGGAAAGTGCGGCTGGGACAGCCGCGGCCGAGGCAGCCGTGGCCGAGGAGATTGCCGCCCAGTTAGGCGAGCCCGATCCCGGTCCGCGCGCCCAGCTGCGGCAGATAGTCGCCGCCCTGGGTATTGAGACCGCCCGCGCACTGGTGGCGGAGGCCAGGCAGCTGGAAGCCGGCGCGGGTATTTCGACCAAAGACGGCCGGCGGCGGACATTGGGCGGCGTCTTCTTCTTCCTGGCCCGCGGGCGCGTCTCGCCCGAGCAGCATAAGCGCATCTGGCCCGGCGCCCAACTGCCCGGCAGGCTGCAGGCCATAAAGCGCCCGGCGACCGCCCCACCAATGGACCGGCGCCGTCCCCTGACCTGGACAGAGGCGACCCGGCTGTTGTCCATCGAAACAGGCTGCCAAGGAGTTGTCATGAGCGCCAAAATAACGTTAGTCGGCCAACCGGGGAAGATGATTGACAAGGGGAAGGTCGTGGTGGCCGTCATGAAGGGGGGCGACCCGCCCACGCTGCCCAAAGGACTGCCTGAACCGCCGGCCGAGCCGACGGTCTATCTGGTCTTCATCGCCAGAAAGCAGTGGCAGAAGGTGGCCGCCGCCCTGGAGCGGGACGAAAACGACCGGCTGATTATCGAGGGGTATCCGGCGCTGGACAAGAAGCTGGGGGTGGTGGGCGTCTTGGCCCAGAGTGTGACGACGACAGGGCTGCAAGCGGCGAAGCGAGCCGCCGGGTAGGGGAGCGTGGCGCGTTGAGCGGCGCTCTCACGGGAATATCGGTATTACGATATGACTCGCCAATAGGAGGCACTGATCCATGCAGCTTCGTGGTATCCCAAGACCACACCTAATTGGGAGTAGTGGTCATCATTTCCAATTTCTAGTAGCTGCGACACCGCTTCTGATTGCCCCGCCCCCAGACCAGATCGCGGTCATGGAGAAAGCGGTATAAGGTGCTGACCAGGCCAGGGTGCTGCTCTTCATCCAACGGCGCGCGATACACCTGGCGGATGCGACCCTGATGATGGCACACGCTTTGAACTAGCCGTATTTACCAACACCGCAAATCTCTGAGCTAACTGCTCTGGAAATCGATCAGATCGTGGGGGGACTCACCCTGCAAGATGCGTTGAAAATTGGCAAACTGACCTTTGGCCACGGCGCGATGCCGGTCAACCGTACCACTGGCCATGTGGGGTGTGCAGAGTACCTGCGGCAGTTGCAGAAGAGGATGGTTGGGCGGGGGTGGTTCTGGGGCAAAGATGTCCAGCCCGGTTCCGCGTAAATGCCCACCAGCCAGCGCCGCGTACAGCGCATCCAGGTCATAGGTGCCGCCCCGGCTGGTGTTGATGTAGAGCGCGCCCGGTCGCATACGGCCGAATTCGGCTGCACCAAACATCTTTTGCGTTAGCGGCGTGAGCGGCACGTGGACGGTAACGATATCGGCCTGAGAGATGGCGGTATTAAAATCTACCGGGGACAGATCCAGCTGCGTTTCCAGTTCGAGAGGAGCGCGAACCAGGTCGTTGTATATGATGCGCGTGCCGAAGGCGTGCGCCAGTCGCGCCACCTGCCGCCCGATGCGGCCCAAACCGACAATGCCCAACGTTTTGCCATGCAGGGTATAGCTGTTTTCACGCCAGCCAAACATGTCGAAGTGACCCTGGGCCAGGCTGCTGTGAACCGGCAGAAGCTGCTTGCTGAGGGCCAGAATGAACAAAATGGTGTGCTCGGCGACGCTAACGGCCGTTCCCTGGGGAGAGATAGCAAATGGAATCCCGGCAGCGTCCAGCCCCTGCCGGTCAACAGCATCATAACCGACACCGTTGACCTGCACCAGGCGACACTGTTGCAGGTAGGGAACCCAGTCTGGGGGCAGCTTGAGGGTAACCAGAAAGTGAGCCTGCGGCAGCAGCGCCGCTATCTGTTGCGGATTGGCCGGGTCCAAAAACATGACCTGGCATTCAGGCGCAGCCGCCGCGGCGACCTCGCTGATGACGCTTTGCACCCAGGGATTTGCCAGCGCAAAAACGGCGATTACTTTCGAGTCGGGAGGCGGTTGTTGCATGTTGGTGATCAGCGGCTGTATTTCCACCGTTGCTTTCCCAAGCCTGCGTCACAGTAACGGCCGTCCCCCATCCACAGGCACAATATTACCGGTCATAAAGGTCAGCGTAGTGGCAATGACCCAGACCGTTTCGGCCACGTCTTCCGGCGTGGCCAGCCGCCCCAGCGGCGTCAGGTCAACCTGCTGCTGCAGGTAGGCCGGGTCCATTCGTTTGGCATATTCACCCAGAACCCAACCCGGCGCCACCGAAACCACGCGAATCTTGGGCGCCAGCGCCCGCGCCAGCGAGCGGGTCATGGAGTCAATAGCCGCTTTGGAGGCACAGTAGGCCACGTTACTGCCCACGCCGGTCGTCCCGGCAATTGAGGAGATGTTGATGACCGTGCCTCCATCACCGGCTCGCAGCAGCGCCTTAAACGCCCGCACGCAAGCAAAGGAACCACGCCAGTTGGTCTGAAAAATGCGGTCAATCCACTCGTCCGTCAACCCATCCAGATCATCGTGGGGCACCGGTGTGGTAATGCCGGCATTGTTGACCAGTAAATCTACCTTGCCATACCGCTCAGCTAACTGCTCTGCCAGCGCGTTCAAGGAAGCGCTGTCGGTGATGGAGGCCGCCGCCGCCAGATGGTTTTCACCCGGCAGGCTGTTAACCAACGCCTGGGCTTTTTCTTTTTGCAGCTCAAGCGCCACCACCTGCGCCCCAGCGCGGGCCAGCCGGTGGCAGATCGCTGAGCCAATGCCGCCGCCGCCGCCGGTGACAATCGCAACTTTTTCCCGCATTGAATTATCTCGATTCATCTATACCCACAAAGTGAAAGTGGAGATTGGCGACATGAGGCTGACCAATCTCCACTTTCCTAACGTTCCTGAGAGAACCAAACTAATCAGCCGCAACCGGTTCTGGCTGCCCGTAACGCTCCACCCGCAAATCGGCCTGGGCCTTGTGCGCCCAGAAGCGCTCAATGGCGCACAACCGGGAACAGTATTCGCCAATCAGCACGCTGGCTTCATCGGTCAGCACGCGCTGGTAGGTGACGGTCTTGATGTATTTGCCGACCCAAAGACCGCCGGTATAGCGCGCTGCCTTTTTCGTGGGCAGGGTGTGGTTGGTGCCAATCACTTTGTCACCGTAAGCAACGTTGGTGCGTGGGCCAATGAAGAGCGAGCCGTAGTTGGTCATGTTTGTGAGGAAGTAATCGTCGTCGGCCGTCATGATTTGCACATGTTCGCTGGCCACTTTGTCGGCTTCAACGCACGCTTCTTCCAGACTGTCCACCAGGATAATCTGGCCGTAGTCGCGCCAGGCGACGCCCGCCAGGTGGGCGGTGGGCAGCGTTTCCAGCTGCCGGGCAATCTCGGCTTCCGTTTCGCGGGCCAACTTTGCGCTGGTAGTAATGAGTACGGCCGGTGACGTGGGTCCATGCTCGGCCTGGCCCAGCAAGTCGGTAGCCACCATTTCGGCGTCTACCGTTTCATCGGCTACAACAAGGACCTCCGTGGGGCCGGCCAGCAGGTCAATGCCTACCTTGCCGAAGAGCTGGCGCTTGGCCTCAGCCACGTAGGCGTTACCCGGTCCGACCAGCATGTCAACAGGTTCCATCGTTTCCGTGCCCAAAGCCATGCGGGCAATGGCCTGCACGCCGCCGATGATGTGAATTTCGTCGGCGCCGGCAAAGTGCATGGCGGTAATGGTTTCGGCCGGCAGCTCGCCTTTGATGGGCGGCGTGCAGGCAATCACGCGCTGGACGCCGGCCACTTTGGCCGTCAGCACGCTCATGTGAGCCGAGGCTACCATCGGGTATTCGCCGCCGGGCACGTAGCAGCCGACGCTGTTAACGGGGATGTTCTTGTGCCCCAAAATGACGCCGGGCAGCGTCTCGACCTCCACGTCTTGCAGCGCCGCTTTTTGAATCTCGGCGAAGTTACGAATCTGGTCCTGGGCGAACTTGAGGTCTTCAATGGTCTGGGGATCAACGGTAGCGATGACCGCTTCAATTTGCTCCGGCGTCATTTTAAAGTCCGGTGGATTCCAGTTGTCAAATTTAACGGACAGCTCGCGTACGGCAACGTCACCCCGCAGGCGAATATCTTCTAGAATGCCAGCAACCACTTGTTGCACTTTGACGTCGGCGGCGTGGGCGTCGGCGTCGCTGATACCTGGTTTTAAGATCTTAGCCATCATTTACTCCTTCATAGTCTTGATAATTGTTTGCGCGGCCGTACTCAGCAGCCGCGTATCGGTGGAAATGGTAATGAATTGGTAGCCCAGTTGGGCCATGGCCTGGCCGACGGCTGCGTCAGGCACCCAAATGCCGGCGATACGGCCGTTTTCCCGCGCCGTTTTGCCAATGTGGGCCAACGCTTCAGCCAACGCCGGTTCGCTCATGTCCATCCCCGTCTGGCCGGTCAGCGACAGCCCCAGGTCGCCCGGCCCGACAAAAACGCCGTCCAAACCGGGCGTCGTCAGAATGTCTACCAGGTTGTCCAGCGCTTGCTGCGTTTCCACCATGGCCAGGGCGACAATGGTTTCGTTAGCAAATTGGGCATAATCGGCGCCGGCGTAGACGCTGGCGCGGGTCGGTCCCAGGCTGCGGTAACCCAGCGGCGGATAGCGGCAGGCGCCGACAAAGGCTTCCGCCTCGGCGCGGCTGTTGATCATGGGGCAGATGATGCCGTAAGCGCCGGCGTCGAGCAGGCGCATAATCTGCCCCGGGTCGTTCCAGGTAGAGCGGGCCAGGGGCACAGTGTCGGTGGTGGCGATAGCCTGAAACATCGTGACCGCGGCCTGGTAATCGGCCAGCCCGTGCTGCAAATCAACCGTCAGGCTGTCCCAGCCGGCATGGGCCATGATTTCGGCCGACCAGGAGCTGGGGATGTGGAGCCAGCCGTTGACGGCCGTTTTTCCCGCCGCCCAGATTTCACGTAAGCTGTTTGTGCGCATGGTAATCTTCCTTGCCTCAGGCCTTGCTGCCGAGGAGCCAATCGCTCACGCTGGCTGTGTGACGGAACTGGCTGCGCATCCGGCCGAATAGGTCTACCCCCATCTGCAACAACAGGTGGGGAATGTCAAAAGGCACCCAGTTCTCGCAAATCGTCCTCTCGTCACAGTGGTAGAAGTCCATAACCCGCATCTTGACGCGCCTGCCCGTGGGCGGCAGCCCCAGAAAACCATGGCCGGTGTGCGTGGCTTGCAGGTATTCCCAACCGCCCGTGACGGCGTAACGGCCGTCGCCGATGCGGATAAAATGGCCTACTTGGCTGCCTTTGCGATCTGGGAACGCTGTCAGGAAGGGAATTTGATGGTAATCTTCAAAACCCGCCAGCCCGCGCGTTGTGCCAATGCCGGCCGGCCCGTACCACATGAAGTGGGGATGCCAATGGTTGACCATCTCCATTTCATCCAGAACCGCGCGGGTGGGCGGACGGCCGCTGTACTGTCCCAGCGCGGCGTGCATACGTAGAACCCGCTCAATGGTTTGCTGTGAGATGGCGTTGTCCTGCGGCATTAGCAAAACGCCATCTTGAGTCATGGGTGGCAGCCAGCGCATTTCCCGCCCCAGACTGGGCGCCAGCGGCCAGTAGCCCGCCTGGCGCAGCAGGTCGAGGAAATCGATGAAGACGTAGCTCTGCCCAATTTTGCCGTCGCGCAGCATGTGGCCTTCGCCAAAGCGCACGCTGACAACGCCGCGCGTGGCCGGGATATCCAGCCAGTCGTTGGCGAAGGTGCCAACGTAATGGCCCAGGCAGCCAATCCAATACGCGCCCTGATAACGCCCTCCGGCCACAATCTCGTTCCGCCGCTCCACGTCGGGCAGCGCGCAGCGCAGGGGTCGCCAGAGCTGGGTGTATGCGGCCTCCAGCCCATCGCAGCCGTTGATCGGGTGTGTCACGTTCACGCGGGCGTCGGCGTGGTAGGCGGCCTGCAGCGCATCTTTCAGCGCAGGTGGCGGCGCCTGGATGATTTGTTGCATGATGTCCACGACGCGCTGCTTGTGAGCGACATTTTCGGCCTGATCGACTGGATGATATTGAAACGTGGCAGTGAGTGTGTTATCCGGCTTTATAGTCATCTGGTTTTTCTGGTACTCGCTTCAATCGCGTGGTTGGCGGGCAACCGTCATTTCACGCATACGAGCAAAAACGTCAACACCGATTTGGTGGTACATGTGCAGCAGATCAACCAGCACCCAGTTTTCGCGGATTAAGCCGTTTTCACAGCGCCAGAAGTCCAGGCTGCGCAAGGTAATCTCCTTGTTAACCGGGGGAATTCCCAGCCAGCCATCGCCGCTGAGGGTCATCTGCATATTGGGCCAGCCGGTCGTGCCCACGTAGGCGCCGTCGGCAAAGAAGGTATCGGCCTTGGTTACCGCGCCCCGGCGGTCAGGCATCGCCTTCAGGAAGGGAATCTGGTGCCAGCGGCGGAAGCCGTCAATACCGCGCATGGCGCCAATGCCCGCCGGGCCGTACCAGCAGAATTTGGGATGCCAGTAACGTTCCAGGCGCATGACCTCCGGGCCGCCGCTGAGCGGGTGTTTGCTCATGTCGGAGAGCATGTCCAGCACAAGCTGCCGGTTGGCCGCGGCCTGCGCCTGGTCGTAAGGGGCGGTGACGATACCGTCTTGCGTAGCTGGAGCCGGGGCGTGCCAGTTGACGCCCAAGCTGGGGCTCAGGGGCCAGGCGTCGGCCTGCATCATCAGTTGGGGGATGTCCCACAGCGCCTGCATTTCCACGACCTGATCGTCCGCTATGCGGAAGAATTCGTGGTAGCGCATGGCGATGAGGCGCTGCGTGGGCGGGATGTGGAGAAACGGCCGTGCCATCACCCCTACGTAATGCCCGGCGCAGCCAACCCAGTTGTTACCGCCCGATTCGCCGGCGATGACGATGAAATCGCGCCGCTCCAGGTCGGGAACGGCCGTCAGCAGCGGCCGGTATGCCTCTTCATACAAGCCATCCGGCCCGGCCAAATCTTCAAACGGAAACGCCAGACGAATCCTGCAATCAGGGGCGAAAACTTGCCGCAGTTGGCCTGGCAGCGCCGGCGCATCGCCATCATAAAGCGCGGCTCTGAACTTGCCGATTACCTGTTTGTGGCGCTGGTGCCCGTCGGCCATAAGACAACTATCCCTTCACCGCCCCAGCCGCCAATCCTTTTACCAGATTCTTCTGGAAGAAAAGGATTACCAGGATAATGGGGATAGTAGCGGAGACAGCGGCCGCCGCGGCCAGCGTCAAGTGGCGCGGATCTTCGCCGCCGGTGAAGCGGGAAATGGCTACCGGCAAAGTCCAGTTGGTCTGCGTGAGCAAGCGCACCAGCAAGAATTCATTGTATGCCAGCAGCAATGTAAACAGAGCCGTAGACACGATTCCCGGCCACATGATGGGCATAATCACCCGGAGGAAGGCCGTCAGGCGGTTACAGCCGTCTACCATGGCCGACTCCTCCAGTTCTCGGGGAATATCCATGAAGAAACTGCGCAGCATCCAGATGGCGAACGGTTGATTAACGGCTACCAGCGTCAGAATAACCAGGAGGTGGGTATCCAGCAAATTGGTGGCCGAGCCAATCCAGTAATAGGGCAAGATAAAGGCCAGGCGTGGCAAAGCGCGAAAGCCCAGAGCAGCTATAAGGATTACGACGCCGGCATAGCCGGCATAGCGCGCCAGCGAATAGCCGGCGAGGCAGCCGATGCTAATGGATACAACCACTGTCCCTACGGTGACAATAATCGTATTGATGAAGTATTCGTAGAATTTGGCAACTTCAACCAGTCGCGGGATGCCCCACAGGATGGCGACAAAGCCCAGGAACACAAACCCATAAATCAGACTGCTACGCACCGGCATATAGTTGGCAAACAGGAGCAAGCAGATCAGAATGACGATGGCCAGCATCAGAAAATAGGCAATCAGAGCCCCATTTTCCGGTACGGTCCGCAGCCAGAGGGTCTGGTAGTTCTCCCAGGTGGGGGTGAAGAAGAAGATGGGTGTCCGCGAGTTAGCGTCCCGCAGCGTCTTAAATGATTGCAGCGTGGTCCAGAAAAACGGAATCAGGCTGTAAATGGCGAAGAGGATCAAAAATAGGTGAATGGAGAGACGTCCCAGAGGACTTTTAACCTTTTCCATGCTAACGTTCCTCCAACTGCTCTTTATACGATTGAATCAAGAAGGGAATCAAGACGATCATGATGCCCACAACCGTAAGAATAGCCATAGCATTGGCCTTGCCCAGGCGCTGCACGGTAACGGCCGTTTGGAACGTGTAGGTCATGATGGTGTTAGCTTTGTAAATCGGATTCATCTGCGTCAAGATAAAAACGCTGTCAAAAACCCGGTAGGCATCCATAATAGAGATCAGCAGGATAAAAATGGTCAATGAGCGCACGTGCGGCAGCACAATGTGGCGAATTTTCTGCCAGCGCGTGGCCCCATCCATTGAGGCCGCCTCCAGCAGATCCTGCGACAAAGTCTGTAAACCGGCAAAGTAGGTCACCAGCGCAAAGGGCGTCACGTACCAGATGCCATGGATGATAACGAGCGCCTTGACCGACATTTCACTGTAATAGAAACGTGTGTCAAAAATGGTCTGGTACAGGTAGGCCATTAGGCCGGATGGCTCAAACAGCTGCTTGAACATTAAAGTGCCTACGATGGGCACAATGACAAACGGCAGCAAAAATATCGAGAGGTAGATGCCCCTGATAAATTTGGAAACCTGGTCCAGAAGTAACGCAACTGTAAAGCCAATGACGAGCTGCGCCGGCACCACAATGGCTGCGTAAAGCGCCGTGAAGCGAAATGATTGCCAAAAACGGGGGTCCTGCAATACCTCAATGTAGTTTCGCAGGCCTACAAACTGAGGCGAAGTGATATTTGCAAACGTCATGAACTGCATCCCCAGCCAGATAGCCATGAGCAGGGGAATCACCATTAGGAGGCTCATGACAATGATGCTAGGGGCAGCAAATCGGAAAAACGTACCGCGGTTCATAGCGTACCTTTCCTTATTCATAGAAGACCCTAAGGGTTTGGTCAAACCCTTAGGATCTGTCTGTCCAATCTGGCTAACTTAGTTGTCGATGTAGCCTTGTGCTGTTGCTTCCACAATATACTCGGCCGCGGCCGCATCCAGCGCTTCCTGGGCGGTCATTTCGCCGGTGCCAACCAGCGGTAAGAACTGACCTAACTTGGCGCGAACAATACCAACGGCCGGGTTCTTGTCGTAAATACCAATACCTTCAGCCACGGTTTGTCCGGCGGCAGCCAGGTACGGGCCGCCGAATTCAGCCACCGACAGCCGGGTGGTCATCCCAATTTCCGCAGCGCCCCGCTGACTGTAATCGTCGGCCGCTTCCATGATGATGCGGAAAATGAGGTCGGGGTCGTTGGCGGTATTGGCGGGGATCATGTAGAAATCGTTCCAGGCAGAACCAGCGCGGGGGCTGCCGGCCTCAACCCGAGGAGCAGGGGCATAGGCAATCGCCTCATGCAGGACGGTGCGCTCCGGGTCGCTCATGTTGGCCGCCCGGCTGGCCCACATATTGGTGGCCGGTAAGGTGCCGATCTGCATCGCCACTTCCTGGGCGTTGAGGTCAAATGTGTAACCCGCGATACCCATACAGGCATTGGCAACTTCAACGAGCCTGTTGACCGCCTTAACGCCAGCTTCGCTGTTAAAGGTGGGATTGTTGTTCGCATCAAGAAAATCACCACCGTAGGCGCGTAGGAACTGGAAGAACTCGATTTCCCAGGCCCAGCCAGCGGACAGGTTAATGGTGAACGGCATGTCAAAGTCACGGTTGTCCAGGCCAATTGCATTGCAGGCGGCGATAACATCATCATACGTTTCAGGTGCGGAGAGTCCGTATTGATCATAGATGTCCTGCCGGTAGATGATATGTAGCGAGTTGCCAACAATAGGGACGCCATAGATCTGCCCGTCAATCGTGACCCCTTCCCAGGCAACCTGGGGAATGTCGCCCAGGTTGTATTCATCCCAGTATTTCTCTACCAGGTCATTGAGAGGCATCATCCAGCCCACGCCGGCCCATTCACCGACCTGGGCATTGGCGCCATGAACAATGTCGTAGGGTGAAGTCCCGCCGGCCGACAGCGCCAGGCGTACCTGCTCTTGCGCATCGGCCGAGGCCAGAAGATTGGCGTTAACGGTGAGGTTTTGAACTCGGCTGCATTTTTCCAGCTCAGCGGCGTAATAATCGGTAATCGGGAATGACCAACCAATCATGTTAATGGTGGTCCGTTGTGCCGGCGGCTCCAGATTACACGCGGTGGGATCAACTGGGGCCTCAACCTGTTCAACGGCGGTTGGCTGCGCCGCAGGCGCAGACGGGCTTGTCGGCTGAGGAACTTCGGCGGTGTCTGTCTGGCAGGCTATAAGCGTGAAGCCGGACAAAAGAATAACTATTAGGGTGATCAGATGTCGTTTTTGCATGATTTTCTCTTTCTCCTTGTTTTTGGATCATGTTTTCGGAAACAGTAGACAGGATTTATCACAATCTCTAGCGCTATATACCTCCTTTTGGTTTGTTTCCGGTAGGATGCGCACGGTTAGGCAAAAACGACGGCATACTGCTATACTATTGCCGTGGCAAAGGCGCATCCCGCCTTTGAACACTTTCTTGGAGCCACTCACTACGCTTGCCGGCTGACTGGGTGGCTCTCTCTTTTAACTCACTCTGTACAACTGCTTTAATAAGGCGAATTCGTCAAAAAGCGTCCATTCCTGGATGAATTTGCCGTTTTCCACTAGATGGTGACTAATGCCCATAATCCGAATTGATTGACCGCTGGGCGGCCCGTAAATACCGGGACCGGTATGGGTTCCCTGCATGGTCCAGCGCGTGGCCGTCCGGTAGCGACCGGCGCCGTCAGCTAACGCACAAAAATGGTCTATGGTGATAGCCAGGTTGGGGAAGGGGGATAGGAGCGACAGAATGTAAGTCCGAAATTGGTTACGGCCGTACAACACACGCCCCGATGCCGATTCACAAATGTACTGCGGGCTGTAATAGTCATTCACCTTGTTGAGGAGACGCCAGTTCCAAACCTCGTGTAAGGCGCGGGCTACAAACTGCTGGATCTGAAACTCAGCCGAGCCGGCCGGCGCCGGTTCTGGCGGCAGCTGTCCCCGCAGCCTGTCCGGTTCGGCCGTGACGTTAATCGGTGGCTGTTCACATCCCTCACGCTGGGCCAACTGGCGGGCCATTTCATGAACATCAAACCCCAGTTGATAAACCAGCTTTAGCTCATCGCGCACCAGCCATTCCTCAACGATTACCCCTTCAACCACCACGCAGTCAGCAATGGCCCGATAGCTGACTTTCTTGCCCGTCGGCGGCCCATACCGGGTGTGACCCCAGTTGTGACCTTCGTGTGTCAAACGGTGGGATGTGTAGTAGCCCTCGACATCATTGCCACGCCAAATCACTTCATCAGCGTATAGGCGCCGATCTGGGTAAGCGGCCAGCGCCTGAATCGTGTTCTCAATCACTTTCTCACGGGTATGAATGTCGCCGCTTGAGGTATGGATGCGCATATTGGTGCCGTAATAGTCATAGAGAAGGCCAATGCCGCGCTCCTCCCATATTTCATGGGTGATTTTCACAATGTAATCCACAATATCCTGAAACTTAGGCTCAAAGCCGCGCATAGCCGGCTCACTGTAGCCATCGGCAGACAGTATCTGGGCCACGTCTCCTTTACTCTGGAGGACTATATCTTTATCGGGTGAAGTCACGTCCTGTTTGGGGGCCATAATAAAAACCTGTGTGGACCTATCTCTGATACTCGGTGGACTCGCGGATTAGCAGGTGGACGGGGAAGATTTCGGTTATTGGGGGCTGATCGTTATCGGCAATGCGCGACAGCAAGATTTCCATTGCCCTTTTACCCATTGGGTTGAGGGGTTGCTGTACAGTTGTCAGGCGTGGTTGGGTAATTGCCGAAGAGCGTAGCCCGTCAAAGCCGGCAATGGCGACATCTTCGGGAATGCGCATCCCCCGATCGCGGGCGGCGTTCAAAGCGTCCACGGCCATCAAATCGTAAAAGGCAAAAACCGCCGTGGGCGGTGAGGCTAAATCAAGAAACCCATTCATCGCTTTGTAACCGCTCAAGGGCTCAATCTTGGTCTGAACCACAAGTTCCGGCTCAAAGGCGAGACCAGCATCTGCCAGCGCCTGCCGGTAGCCCTGGTAGCGATCTTCGCTTACAGCTCCCAGCTCGGGGCGGGTGGTGAAGCCAATCCGCCTATGGCCTTGCTCAAGCAAATGTCTGGTTAAGTCATAAGCGCCAGCCCGATTGTCAGGCGCGACAAAGCAAACGCCCGGCTGCTCTACCCGGCGGCCAAAGACCACAAACGGCATCTTTTCGCGCTGGAGTACGGCAGTGGCTTCCGGTGAAGGGGAATAGATGAGCAGCAAGCCGTCTACTTCCCGCGCCCGGCAAATGCGTTTTAGCTCTTGTGGGTGGTGGACGGCGGCCGTGTACAAAACCAGATTCTGGCCCTGCGTTTCGGCGCCCAGGGCCACACCGGCCATCACTTCAGAAATATACTCGCTGATGAAAGAGATGGGGTTGTTGATCAGGAGACCAATCTTGTCAGCGCGACCCCGTCGCAGATTGCGGGCTACAGCGCTCGGATGATAATCTAGCTCGCGTGCCGCTGCCAGCACTTTTTCCCGCGTATCCTTGGCTACGTCAGGATAAGCGTTGAGCGCTTTGGAAACCGTGGAGACGGAGATCCCAAGCCTGAGGGAAATGTCTTCTATGGTTACAGACATGGCTTCGATTGGTAAAGCTAGACAAACGGGCGAAATCGTTTTCGATCAACGTAAATAGAGTACACCGAAAACGTTTTCGTGTCAAGAGGTTAGCGGCAAATGAGGACGGGGCGGTTGCGCGTGCGCAGCGCCTCA
>Ga0209498_1001357_pt1 | contig 15053 bp, 17 predicted proteins | sample WalLakDeSediment_FD_184131 | JGI IMG/M metagenome (GOLD analysis project Ga0209498, IMG submission 184131) | Lake sediment microbial communities from Walker lake, Nevada to study Microbial Dark Matter (Phase II) - Walker Lake 11/02/13 Deep... | ecosystem: Environmental > Aquatic > Freshwater >... | reverse complement strand
GTAACCTCCGGTAAGACATTTAACGCTTATTAGTTTTTTATTCGCTATAAACGGAAAATATCCTTCTGGCTAAAAATAACTATTCGGGGCAGGATTTACCTCCGGCTGATTAGAAATAGATTAGAAACGCAGATTTCAGTCGTAAGATTAAAAACAGGCAGGGAAAACAAACTACGATAAAAATACTTAATACAAAGGAGAGGTTTTTTTATGAGCAGTATCAGAAACCCGGAAAAGGCCCCCGAAGGACACCGGCGAATCGATTGGGTCAGCCGGCATATGCCTGTCTTAAACAAACTGATTGATCAATACCGCGCTGAGAAACCATTTAAGGGCATCAAAATGGCCATTTGTATTCACCTGGAAGCAAAAACTGCTTACATGGCCAAAGTTTTCAAGGAGTGTGGAGCCGAGGTGATCATCACCGGCAGCAACCCGCTTTCGACCCAGGATGCCATTGCTGCAGCCCTTGTGGAAAACGGTATTGAGGTGTTTGCCTGGCACGGCGCCACTGCTGATGAATATAATGCTCATCTACGCAGCACCATTGATACAGGCCCACAGCTGATTATCGATGACGGTGGAGACCTGATTACCATGCTCCACAGGGATCGCCCCGACCTGCTGCCTAAAGTGATCGGGGGAGCTGAGGAAACGACTACAGGATTAATTCGCCTGCGGGCGATGGCTGAGGAAGGTAAACTCGCCTTTCCAGTCATGGCTGTCAACGACGCCATGTGCAAGTATCTTTTTGACAACCGCTACGGAACAGGGCAATCGGTCTGGGACGGGATCATGCGCACAACCAACCTCCTTATTTCCGGAAAAACTGTCGTCATCTCCGGTTTCGGCTGGTGCGGCCGTGGCGTAGCCATGCGCGCTGCCGGGCTGGGAGCTAACGTGATCATCACCGAAGTCGAGCCGATTCACGCCCTGGAGGCCGCCGTCGAAGGCTTCAGGGTTATGACAATGAAGGAAGCTGCACCACTTGGTGACATCTTTGTCACCACAACAGGATGCCGCCATATAATCTCAGCCGAACATATCCTTTTGCTAAAAGAAGGCGCCATTCTGAGTAATGCCGGACACTTTGACGTGGAAATAGACAAAGAGGCTTTAAAAAGCCTGGGAGAATTAAAAGGTCAACCGCGCGAAAATATAGACGAATACCGCTTAAAAAACGGCAGGAGGGTTTACCTTTTAGGGGAGGGACGACTGGTTAACCTGGCAGCCGGAGACGGCCATCCGGCAGAAATTATGGATCTTTCCTTTGCCCTGCAGTTTGGGGCCATGCATTACCTGATCCGGGAAGGGAAAAAACTGCCTAAAGAAGTAATAAAACTGCCGGATGAATTGGATCGGCAGACAGCCGCCCTAAAACTTGCAGCTATGGGCATCAGTATCGATACCCTGACCTGCAGCCAGGAAGAATACCTGAAATCCTGGCAGATCGAATAAGATCAATAGATGGAAATCATATCAGCAATGTTCGCATAGGTTTTATCGCCAATACCGCTGACGTCCATGATCTCCCTGATATCTTTAAATAAACCATGCTTTTCCCGGTGAGCGATAATCTGAGCGGCCCGAACTTCACCAATGCCGGGCAGGGCTGTAAGCTCTGAAACTGAAGCCTGGTTAATATTGATCTTTTTTGCGGCGCCGGTTGCTGAAGGAGCCGGCGCTTCACCAATTTTCTGAATGCAAACCTGCTCTCCATCCAGCAGGGGACGAGCCTGGTTTAGTGCTTCCCGGTCAGCCTCTTCACTGAAACCACCACACAGCTCTATCAGTTGATAAACCCGTGAACCTTGAGGCAGCTGATAAATACCGGGATTATTTACCTCTCCGACCAGGTGAATTGTGATTAATTCCGGCTCATTATTATCGGGACTATTCTGTTCAATATAGCCGGCCTGGATAACTTCCGGCCCTTTTACACCTAACTGCCCGGAGCGCCATAGGCCGCCGGTTATCAGCAGCAGAATAAGAATCCCCAGGATTATTTTGTCTCGCAGGCCGATCTTCCCCTCCAACCCATCACTCCCTCAAATTATGATCCGGATCACTCACTTTTAGTTGGCTTACGGCTTTCAGTAATTGAACTTAATCTGCTCGTGATTTTCAGAAGCTATCGAAACAACGCTTTAAATTCTTGATGGGATAATTTATTATTAATTTAGTGGAATCGTCAACTGATTCTCCTAAACAAAGCGATTTCCTGCTGTTAGAAAAAATAACCCGGTGCTCATCTATAGAGCGCCGGGTTTTAATCAATCCTTTTAAGCAGAAAGACGGGATCTTATCCCTCTTTTTTGCCTTCCTTTTCCTCTTCAACTTCCTCTTTTGGAACTTCAATGCCCAGAACATTAATATTGATCGCTTCTACTTTCAAACCGGTTGATTTTTCAACGTTATTGCGTATTTCTTTTTTTAGCTTGTCAGTAGCTTCGACGATCGTCGCGCCGTAATCAACAATTACATTCAGGTCAATGGTCACCCTGTCTTCATTTATGCGGACCTTGATCCCCTTGGTCAGATCTTTGCGACCAAGTTTCTCGGCGATCCCGCCGACAACACCACCGCTCATACCGGCAATACCGGGGATATCACTTGAAACAATACCGGTTATCACAGCAATTACTTCTGAAGATATCCGTATGCTGTCTCCTTCTTTTGTCGGATCGGCCTTTATTACGGCCTCTTCACTTTCGACTACTTTTCCTTTCTTTTCTTCAACCATTCTATTACCTCCTTGTCTAGATGATAAAAGCCGGATATAGATGCCGGCCGGCTTGCTGGGTTTACCTACGCCAAACATTCAGTTAGGCTTGATAAAAAGTACGCGAAAGCAAAAAAATTTTTCGAATTGCCTATATATATTATATAACTTGAATATTAGGCTGTCAAATAAAACAGGGGGATTTCGTTGGGATCCTATAAAGTTGCCTGCCTGGAAATCAGATACTGTATTGTCAACGGACAACAATATTGACCAGCCGGCCGGGAACCGCCACGACTTTCACGACATTCCTGCCGGCCAAGAGTTCCCCGATACGCTCATTACGATGTGCTTCGTCAATCAGCTGCTCTTTCGAGCTATCAGCCGGCACTGTAATCCTGCCGCGTACCTTGCCATTGATCTGGATAACCACTTCAACATTATCAACCAAGAGCTTATCCGGATCATAAGATGGCCATTCCTGGCGGTGCACACTTTCTGTATGGCCCAGCATGTGCCATGATTCTTCGGCCAGGTGCGGAGCGAAAGGGGCCAGTAATAATATTGTTTTTTCGAGAGCATCGTGCAGAATGGCATGATTATAAACTGTGCCTCTAGCTGACTGCCGGTAAGCATAAATGGCATTAACCAGTTCCATAATAGCGCTTATTGCGGTATTAAAATTAAAACGTTCCTGAATATCATAAGTTACCTTCTTGATAGCGGCATGGACACTGCGCTGTAAATCAAACTCTTTTTGGACGCTTTCAGAGACACCTTTTTCAGCAGCAAATTGTTCTTTGCACTCTTCAAGCAGCCGCCATATCCGGCGTAAAAACCGGTGACAGCCTTCAACACCCTGGTCGCTCCAGTCGAGATCCTTTTCAGGGGGGGAGGCAAAAAGTATGAAAAGCCGACCGGTATCGGCACCGTACTGTTCGACTATCTCATCAGGGGTAACAACATTTCCTTTTGATTTAGACATTTTTGCTCCATCTTTATAAACCATGCCCTGGGCTAAAAGGCGGCTAAAAGGTTCTTCGAACTTGATCAGATCGGCATCGAAGAGAACCTTGGTGAAAAAACGGGCATAGAGCAAGTGCAAAACAGCATGCTCGATACCGCCGATATATTGATCTACCGGCATCCAGTAATCAACCGCTTCTGAATCAAACGGAGCATCAGTACTGTTCGGGCTGGTAAAACGTATAAAGTACCAGGAGGAACAGATAAATGTATCCATGGTATCGGTCTCCCGGCGGGCCCGGCCGCCGCAGACCGGACAGCTGGCCTGAACGAAATCTTCATAATGAGCTAAACTGGGCACACGATTACCGGAAAGCTCTACTTCCAAAGGTAGTTCAACCGGCAGATCTGATTCAGGCACCGGAACAGTTCCGCATTTATCACAGTAGATTATTGGAATAGGTGCTCCCCAGTAGCGCTGGCGGGAGATCAGCCAGTCGCGCAGCCGGTAAGTAATTTGAAAACAGCCTGAATCATGCTGTTCAAGGTATCTGGTTACTTCTTTCATCCCTTCAACATTCTCAAGCCCGTTAAAAGAACCTGAATTGACCATCCTGCCTTCTCCGGTATAGGCTTCTTTCAAGGGCTGATCGGAAAATTCTTCACCTTCGGGCTGAATAACAACCCGAATAGGCAGTTCATGCTTTTTGGCAAACAAAAAATCCCTTTGATCGTGGGCAGGAACCCCCATAACCGCACCGGTACCATAGGCCATCAAAACATAATTGCCAACCAGGATCGGCACTTCTTCTCCGTTGATCGGGTTTACAGCATGACGGCCGGTAAAAAGGCCAATTTTAGGGGCTTCTTCCGCGGTACGCTCAATTTCACTTTCTTTCCTGACCCTCGCCACAAAATCAAGGACATCCGTTTCCCGTTCCGTCCCCTCAACCAGTCTTTTAACCAGGGGGTGTTCAGGAGCCAGAACCATGTAGGTCACTCCAAAAAGCGTGTCGGGGCGGGTGGTAAAAGTGCGAATCTCTTCTCCGGGGAATTCCCTGATTTTAAAAGCTATTTCCGATCCTTCGCTGCGGCCAATCCAGTTCTGCTGCATTATCTTGACCCTCTCCGGCCAATCTTCGAGTTTGTCAAGATCGTATAAAAGCCTCTCTGCATAATCGGTAATTCTTAAAAACCACTGCTCCAGTTCCCTTGTTTCAACTACTGAAGAACAGCGCCAGCAAAGTCCTTTTTCAACCTGCTCATTAGCCAGAACAGTAGCACAGTCAGCACACCAGTTAACGCTGGCCTTCTTTTTATATGCCAGGCCCCTTTTATACATGAGCAGAAAGAGCCACTGCGACCAACGGTAATAATCGGGAGAAGAAGTATTAACTTCCCGGTACCAGTCATAGCTGACCCCAAGCCTGTTTTGCTGTTTTTTCATATGCACAATATTCTGGGCGGTCCACTGGGCCGGATTGACCCTGTGTTCGATTGCTGCATTTTCGGCAGGGAGGCCGAAAGCATCCCAACCCATAGGATGGATGATATTATAACCGCGCATTCTCAAAAAACGGGCCAGAACATCACCGATTGAATAGACACGCATATGGCCCATATGAAGTTTGCCTGAAGGATAAGGAAACATTTCTAAAACATAATACTTGCTTTTCGTCTCATCAATCTCCGAGCGGTAAAAATCTTCTTTTTGCCAGAGTTTCTGCCAGCGTTCCTCGATCTGAGCAGGATTGTAGTTAGTCAAAGGCTTTATACCTCCATCTCAAATAAAAAATCCGCCCGATCAAGGGACGGATTTATACCCGCGGTACCACCCTTATTGGTCAAACAACTGGTGGAGCTGGCGGGAGTTGAACCCGCGGCCTCTTCCATGCCAAGGAAGCGCGCTCCCACTGCGCCACAGCCCCCCGATTTGCTACCCGCTTTATACCGTTAACGCCGGCCTTACGGCAGCGGTTTTTATTTTACCGCCGCATCTCCGGGACGAGTTCAGCAGCTCTGCCTGCCGGTTTTCACCTGGCGCCGGCTCTCTGCGAAAGCATACCTGCTTACTGCTTCCCTTCATCAAAATGGATATGACACCTCAAGTACACCTAACATTATATGCACGGCTTATAGCCTTGTCAATAGCAGCGGAACATTTTTAGCCTGTAAGTCCGACCTGGTATGATTCTCCAGACTGCATGTCAATAATTAACATTTTGTCAGGAGCAAGAACGCCATTCAGCCCGGTGAGAATTTTTACAGCCTCACTGGCCTGCCATGCTGCCAACATCGCCGGAGTAGCTGCCGGATTACCCAGTTGTACTTCTACCCCTCTGTCCGCACTATCTTTACCAGGGGATCCATAAATCGAAGAAAGCAGAGGATGATTTGGCCTGATCACAGCAAGCTGGCCCAAAAATCCGGCAATAGCACCGTGAATCATAATGATACCCATTTTTTGGCAAACATTCTCCAGGTCAAAACGTGATGAGAGGTTGTCGAGGCAGTCGAGGACAAGATCACAATCAGCAAGAATATCAGGCAGGTTAGTACTGTTGCTACGGCATTGAAAAACCTGAACTTCAACCGAGCTGTTAATTTCTTCGATCCGCTTTGCTGCTGTTTCAGCTTTCGGTATATTCATGTTATTTTCTGTGGCCAGGAGTTGCCGGTTTAAGTTGCTGTCGGAAAAAACATCATCATCCACAACAACCAGCATGCCAACCCCCATCCGGGCTAAAAGCTCGAGTGCAAAACCGCCCAGCCCACCGGCACCGACCAGACCAACCTTTGCTTGTAATAGTCTAATCTGGCCTTTCAGCCCGATAGAGCCGATATTACGCTGGTAACGCTCGGGGATTATCTCCCTACTCAGGGCAGCCAGTTCAACAAGCCGCCCGGGGATGTGGTAATCCCTGGCAAGTTTCCTGGTCGCAGCAAGCGACAAAAAGCTGTATTTTTCGCCGGCAGGATTTATCCCGTTTGAAGCTGCATTGAGAACCGCATGTTGTAATTGATAATCATCCATCTGAGCAATCTCCTGCACAATCCTGATGCTGTTCTAATCCTAAGTCAGGGAAGAGCTTTCTTCATGCTCTCCAAGGTTAACCAGTGGTGCTTCAGACCAGAGTCTTTCCAGATCGTAAAAAATTCGCGCTTCCGGTTGAAAAATGTGGACAACCAAGCTGCCGTAATCTAAGACGACCCACCAGCCTTCCCGATAGCCCTCAATCCTTAAGGTATAAAATCCTGCTTTCTTAAGGCTTTCGACCAGGTGGTCAGCAATTGCATGAACCTGAACTGCAGTATTTCCGGTAGCCAGTAAAAAATAGTCGGCAATTATCGATACCTGGCCGACTTCCAGAAGATGCAGATCATGCCCCTTTTTCTCTAACGCCAGCTGTGCGGCAAATAAGGCCAAATCCCGGGAGCTATTGGCCTGTTCCCTTGCCAAATAACATCACCTCCATTGAGCTAGTTAATCCTTTGACCTGCTGCTCCTGCCAGCAGGCTGTTGCGAAAAACAACCGACCTTGGGTGAAGCATTAAATCTCTGGCCAATACTGATTTAATGGCTTGATTAACAGCAACCAGGAGGGCCTGATCGATATTTTTAGCGGCGATCTCCCTGATCAGTTCAACCCCCTTAAACTCACGGCCTGCTTCAATATAGTCAGCCAAATAAATTACTTTTTCCAATAAAGTCATGCCGCTTCGACCGGTGGTATGATAGGCAACTGCTTTAATAATATCCGGATCTTTGATCTTAAGTTCAGATCTGATTAAAGCGGCCCCCACCGGGGCATGCAGCAATCGTTTCTCCTGCCTGGTTATCCGGTCCAGAGACAGCCCCATAAGATGCGCCTTACGGAGCAGCTCTTTTTTTGTGTAACGTTTACCATAGTCGTGGATCATGCCGGCCAGGTAAGCTTTCCGGGTATCAGCGCCGTAACATTCAGATAAAGACAGCGCTGCTTCGGCTACGCCCAGAGAATGCCGGTACAATTCTTCATCCAGCATTTCTTTCATTAATCTTCGACACTGGTCAGGTTTCATGAAATAATCCCGGCTTATTCAACTAATGATTAATCGAAAACCCAATTCATCTCTTCTTCATTAGATTAATTAATATAATTCCAGCAGTACTTTACTGTTCGCGCGGTTTCGCTTCATTAACAACCAACTTTCGACCTTCCATTTCGGCACCATTCGTTTTTTCCATGATTTCATCCATATGTTCATCATTTACTTCAACAAAACCGTAGCCGCGAGAACGCCCTGTAGCCCTTTCAGTAATGATTCTACACTCAAAAACCTCTCCGTACTGTGAAAAAAATTGCTCAAGATCGCTTTCCTTAGTGCTCCAGGGAATGTTCCCTACATACAAAGTTTTTGCCATTTACCTTTTCACCTCCGGTTATATTATAACCTATTCGTAGGTTATTAAAAGCCGTTTTTCATCTACCGGTCCGGTATAATCCAAACTTTTTGATATATTGTTCAACCGGTTCCGGAGTTAAATATTTAATTGTTTTGCTCAAAGCAACCCTCTCCCGGATGAAAGTTGAAGAAACTGCCAGGGCAGGTATTTCCAAAAGGTGCACTTTATGCTTCATGTCAGGGCAGGTCCGGTTCAGGGTCTCATGAAAATGATCAAGGGAATAACCCGGTCGGGAAACCGCAATAAAAGTGCAGAGACTAAGGAGCTCTTCATAATCTTTCCAGGTAAATATTTCCAGTATCGCATCTGCACCGGTGATAAAAAAGATTTCAGGGGTCGGTTCTTTACCACACGAAAAGTGCCTGACTGTATCAATAGTGTAAGTAGGGGCTTCCTGGTCAATCTCGATGCGGGAAACAAAAAACGAGGGGTTTGACATAACGGCAAGGGAAGTCATCAGATAACGGTGCTCTGGCAGTGAAATTGCTTCTTTATCTTTGTGCGGTGGGATACCGGCCGGTACAAAAACCACATAGTCGAGATCAAACTGCTGCCTCGCTTCTTCAGCAGTAACAAGGTGGCCCATGTGTATGGGATCAAAGGTCCCTCCCATCAGGCCAATGTTCAGGCTGCCAACTCGATTTTTTTTATTCGTGGCGAGAAACAACTCGGAAAGGCTCCTTTTTATTCTTTATTCATAATAAAAAAATTCTTCCTGCCCGATCTTGACAGTATCGCCTTCTTTTATACCCATTTTTCTCAGCTCTTTATCCAAACCACTGCGCCGGCAATAATTCTGAAAACGCAGCAGCGCTTCATCATTATCAAAATCAGTCCTGGCCGCCACCCTTTCAACATTGGTACCGCTGATCAGGAATACATCATCATCAATTTTATCTATCTTTAGCGGAACCTGATCGTACTGTTCAGGACGGATGAGCTCTTCTACTTCTGATTTTGCGCCCTGCCCGGCAAGCACAGTTACCCTGTCAAACAAATACCTGATCAGATCGTCTACACCTTCACCGGTAACCGCAGATATACCGAAAACAGAAACATCTTCTCCGTCACTAGTCGAAATAATTTTCCGAAGAAGAGCCAGCTGATCTGCGGATCCGCTGAGATCAAGTTTGTTTCCAACAACAACACTCGGATAAACATCCAGGCAGGAACTGAAAATTGACAGTTCATTTTTTAAAAGGCTGTAAGCCTGACCCGGATCAGGTTGTGCCTCCGGAGAAAGATCGATCAAAAACATTAAGAGAAGGTTTCTTTCTACATGCCTTAAAAAACGGTGTCCCAGACCGGCGCCCTCGTGTGCCCCTTCAATCAGGCCCGGTAAATCGGCAACAATAAAACTGCCCTCATCACCAACTCTAACCACTCCTAAGTTGGGGGTGAGGGTAGTAAAGGGATACGCTGCTATTTTCGGTTTCGCCTCTGAAATTCGGCCCAAAAGAGTTGATTTTCCGGCATTCGGGAAACCGACCAGCCCTACCTGGGCCATCAGTTTCAACTCGAGGAATATAGGTCTTTCCACACCGGGCAGACCTCTTTCAGCAAGACGGGGCACACGCCGGCGGGAGCTGGCAAAACGGGCGTTTCCTTTTCCGCCCCGGCCACCCCGGGCTACCAGAGCTTTCTGGTCGGGAATAGTGAGATCAGCGAGAACATTTTTCTGCTCATCACGGACAATCGTCCCCAGGGGAACTGGAATTAGCAGATCTGCACCTCTGGCTCCATGTTGATTTTTGCTCCTGCCATGACCGCCATCGACTGCTTTAAATAAACGACGATAACGCAGATCGAGAAAACTATGTCTGGAAGGATCAGCCCACAGATAGATGCTTCCTCCATCGCCACCATCGCCGCCATCGGGTCCTCCCTTGGGAACATATTTTTCCCGTCGGAATGAAACTGCCCCATTGCCGCCGCGGCCGCCGCGTACTGTTAGCTCAAACTCATCTACGAACATTAGATTAAGATCACCTGCAGCGCTGCTTTTCAGGGTAAAAAATAAAGGCCCGGGCTAAACCCGGACCATGCAAAGCTAGTTAATTGCTGCGTTATCTTCTGGATAGACACTGACCTGCTTCTTCGCACGATTGTTGTATTCAAAAACCACACGTCCATCAGCCATCGCAAACAGGGTATCATCGCTTCCTTTACCGACATTGAGCCCCGGATGAAAGCGGGTTCCCCTTTGCCTGATCAGAATGCTGCCTGCTTTAACCAGCTGTCCTCCGTAACGCTTAACACCAAGTCTTTTAGCCTTGCTGTCGCGACCGTTGCGGGAACTGCCGACTCCTTTTTTATGAGCCATTTATGACACCTCTCTTTCATGCCCTGCCATCTTAAAATTCGAAGAAATTAACCCTTAATACTGCTTATTAAAACGTCTGTGTAAGGCTGCCGGTGACCCTGTTTACGGCGATAATTTTTCTTCGCCTTATACTTAAAAACTATGATTTTTTTATCCCGGCCAACTCTGACAACCTTGCCTTCAACTTGGGCTTTATCCAGGAACGGTTTTCCTACCTGAGCCTTTTCACCCTTGTTGAGCAATAAAACCCGGTCAAATTTGACCGTCTCGCCTTTTTCCGCCGGCAGTTTTTCCACGCGGATTACCTTGCCTTCTTCAGCGCGGTACTGCTTGCCGCCTGTTTCAATGATTGCGTACATAAACAAACCCCCCGTAAGGACTCGCCGAAGCAGGTAGCCCAATGCATTGCGGGGCTTTAATAACCATCTTCGTGCGGTTGTAAGTCTAATCGAGATTTTAACATGCTAATAAGGCTTTGTCAAACAAAGTAATGCCAGTTTGTGGTTAGTACGTGATAATGTCATTTTGTTAATTATCATGATAATATGTCACCTATGGAAAGCAGGGTGTTAATGTCGCAGAAGCAGTTGAACCATTATGTGGTAATCGAGAAAAGTTTAGAAGGAATAATAAGCGTAAAGGAGGCTGTAGAAATAAATTGTACTTGACCATAACTCGTGCATGTTATAAAATGCACATGTAAGAAAACTGAATAAGCGTTGCCTTCGATCCATTTATTCTAAGACGATTTCATCGTTATGAAAAATGGACGTTAGGGTACGGTTGGAAACGACCGCGCCTCCCGTTGTGGAAAGAAGGATCGATAGCATTTACTTACTATCGCATTTTCCGACGGGGAACTGCGATTTTTTATTATCTGTATAATACTATGAATTGGATGGTTACCTTCTTGAAGAGAGTGAAACTCTTTTCTTAGCCGGGTATGGACAGAAGTAACAAGGCTATATTTCTTTTGGATAGTATCGTTTGATCATGCTTTGGAGGTTAAAATTTGTCCCGACTTCTTGAAGGAATAGTTGAAGCGTTTCGCCTGATAATTTCTTTTGACCCGGATCTTTTACAGATTGTTTTTCTATCCCTGCGGGTTTCCGGCATGGCAATCATCTTGTCTGCTTTAATCGGAGTGCCGCTTGGCGCAATGCTCGGTTTAAAAGAGGAAAGGAAAACCCGCTTTTTCAATAAAATTATCTTTACCTTTATGGGCATGCCTCCGGTTGTTGCCGGTTTGATTATCTATTTGATCTTATCCCGTCAGGGACCTCTGGGAGTGCTGGGACTGCTCTATACCCCCTCGGCCATGGTAATTGCCCAGGTTTTTCTTGCTACTCCAATTGTAATAGGGCTGACTATGGTCGGAATCAGGGCTAAGGGTAGCGAAGTTGAAGAAACTGCCCGTTCCCTGGGTGCCGGCTCCACATTAGCTGCATGGACGGTAGTGATGGAGTCACGTTTTGCTATATTCGGTGCTATTATTACCGGATTTAGCCGAGTTATTGCTGAGGTAGGCGCGGTGATGATCGTAGGCGGCAATATTGCCGGGCGCACCAGGGTCATGACCACGGCTATAGTTCTTGAAACCAGAAAAGGTAATTTCGAACTGGCTATCGGTCTTGGTTTAATTCTCCTGATACTATCATTCGTGATCAATTCTGTCCTTTATAACATGCAGAAAGGAGGAAAAAAAGATTAGTTGCGATACAGTATTGTTTGAAATGAACGAAATTATAAAAGCATATGACAAAGAAGTATTGAAAATTGATAAGTTAGTCCTTAAAAAGGGCTGCATCTATGGGGTGATCGGCCCCAGCGGCGCCGGAAAAAGCACCCTGCTTCGCATCATCAATCTATTGACCCCTCCCGATGGCGGTAAACTCTGTTATCACGGCAAACCAGTCCCGCCAAATGGTCATGATCGATTGGAACTACAGCGAAAAATGGCACTGGTTTTCCAAAAAACACTATTATTCAAAGACAGCGTTTATAATAATGTCGCTTACGGTCTTAAAGCCCGTGGTTATTCACGGGTAGAAATAGAAACACGGGTTATTTCTCTACTCGATCAGGTTGGAATGAAAGAGCTGACTTTCCGCCGGGCTGATACTCTCTCGGGAGGTGAAGCTCAGAGAGTGGCAATAGCCAGGGCTGTCGCTTTCGAACCGGAACTGCTGCTGCTCGATGAACCGACTGCCAACCTTGACCCGGGCAACATCGAATTAATTGAAGGAATGATCACCACACTGGCCAAAACCAAGGATATAACCGTTGTTATGGTAACTCACAATGTTTTTCAGGCCAGAAGAATAGCCGACCAGGTTATTTTTATCAACCAGGGAGAAATTGTGGAGATGGGAACGACAGAAAAAATTTTTACCGAACCGGACCACAATAGTACCCGTTTGTTCGTTGAGGGCAAAATGGTTTATTAAGTCATATCCACCTCTTGCATGGCGGGGTTCAATCCCCGCCACTTTTTTCAAATGCCAATTCACCATAACTTTAGTGGAAAGTCACAATCTTATAATTGACCAAGCAGATCGTTTCGGGGGGATATCTAATATCAGTTTTCTGCAACCATTACTTGTTTTTCAATACCGCCCGGGCAAAAGTACGGTTGACATCTTTGATCTCTACTTTCACAGCCTGACCAACTCTATCGCCTGCTCCCTCGACATTGATCACAAAACCCTGCAGACGGGCGATGCCGTGGTTCGGATTTGTAGCATGCGGCTCTTCGATAGTCAGTTCAAGAACATCTTTAGCTTTGACGGGTAAAGCAATGGCCTGAATCTCCTTATGACTACCGCGCGCCACTATACGAAACTTTTCCAGATGAATATCTTCAGTGCCACGAATAAAAATGTGCCGACCCAAATCCTCTTCCAGTTTTTTTAAATTACCGCCACCACTACCGATAATGATCGCAGCTACTTCGTGGTGCATTTCAACCAGGACAGCTTTGCTTTTTTCTTCCTGCAGCTGCTTCTTAAGGTCTCTTTCAATGCGTGTGCTAATGACCAGCGGTGTGAGCACCCTTCCGGAACCGCCACAATAGGGACAGGGCTGCTGCAGGTACTCGGACAGATCCTGGCGCACCTTCTTTCTGGTCATTTCAACCAGGCCGAGATTGGTTAACCCGAGCACGTAGGTTTTGGTGCGATCGTTTTTAATGGCACTGTTCAGCTTATCAATTACCTTGCGACGATGGTCTTCTATACTCATATCGATAAAATCAATTATGATGATGCCCCCGATATCGCGCAGACGCACCTGCCTGGCAATTTCTTCAGCTGCCTCGAGGTTCGTTTTAAGAATGGTATCAGCCAGGTTGCGGCGTCCAATATAGCGGCCGGTATTGACATCAACGACAGTTAAAGCTTCGGTTTCATCAAAAATAAGGTAGCCGCCACTTTTAAGCCAGACCTGGCCGGCCAATGCTTTCTCGATTTCCACTTCAACACCGTAGCGTTCGAAGATCGGCTCCGCTTCCCTGTATAACTTAACTTTGCTCTTCAGATGGGGCGAAATATAGTCAACTATTTCTCGCACCTTGTCATATTCATGCTCATTGTCTATGAGAAAACTGCTGAATTCCTCAACAAAAAGATCACGGGCAATGCGGCAGGTTAGCGAAAGATCCTGATAAAGGATAGCCGGAGCTGATTTTTGCTGAAAGCGGGTCAGGATACGATTCCAGAGCTGGACCAAAAACTGCAGATCCTGCTCCATCACCTCGGAATCGACTCCTTCGGCCACTGTACGCACAATCAGGCCAAGCTGTCCCGGTTTTAGTCTTTCCACTTCACGGCGCAGCCGATCACGTTCGGCCTGACTTTCGATCCGCCGTGAGACACCAATATAGTCGGCGCCGGGTACTAAAACCAGGTAGCGGCCGGGAATGGTGATTTGCCCGGTAACCCGTGCACCTTTACTGCCGAAAGGTTCTTTAATTACCTGAACCATTATTTCTTCACCAATCTGCAGCAACTTCTCGATCGAACTGCGGACCGGTGGCGGGCTTTCATCGTCCCAGTCGGCAAAAACATCGTCCACGTATAAAAAAGCATTTTTTTCAAGTCCTATATCAACAAAAGAGGCCTGCATGCCCGGTAATACATTGGCGACAATACCTTTATAAAGGTTTCCGACCACCCTGTGCTGCAACGGCCTTTCAATGTCAAGTTCGACCAGCTTGCCCTTTTCCAGCAAGGCGACCCGGGTTGCCCGATTATCACAGTTAACAATAATTTTTTTATCCATAATAAGATCACATCCCTTCAGACAAAGGCTGCAGGATTCCATTTTTCTTTAAATATAGCCGATCCCGGTGTATTTGCCAATCATAGGCATGAAGCCTGCCGGCACCGAATTCCGGCTCCAACTGCTCAATAACAAACGCGGGAGAGACTCCGCCCTGACTGCCGGCCTGTAAAAGCATTTTTATCACCGGCCGTTCAATTTCAAAGTTATTCACAGAAACTTCAAGGATATATGGGCGGACGTTTAAACTGGTTATTTTACTTTTTTTTGTTTTACGCTGGATTAATATTTTTTCTTCAGCCATTAATCTGTCCAGG
>Ga0209498_1001354_pt1 | contig 15055 bp, 11 predicted proteins | sample WalLakDeSediment_FD_184131 | JGI IMG/M metagenome (GOLD analysis project Ga0209498, IMG submission 184131) | Lake sediment microbial communities from Walker lake, Nevada to study Microbial Dark Matter (Phase II) - Walker Lake 11/02/13 Deep... | ecosystem: Environmental > Aquatic > Freshwater >... | reverse complement strand
TGATGGATATTCATTTCAGGACTTTAAAAAAAATGTTCCGCTGTCAGTCTGGGATGTAGACGATCCATCTAATCCACGTCGTCTCGCAATCGGTTTTACTGAAAACAATACAGATAACGGATTAGTAGATGGAAGATATTTCCCTGGTGATTTTAGTTTCTATAATAACACGAGTGAAGAAGGTCCACGTGAATGGCTTTTTATTTTTGATGCTGCTTACAGCGAATTACCAAATTCTGAACTTCAGGTAGATATATTATCGAATCCTGTTCCAATATTATATTGGTTTACAGTTAACAGGAGAGGTCCGGTTCCATTTTCTCCGGGTTCAACGGGTGATGATCAAATGGCAATATACCCGAACAAAGTTTTCACACCCGACGATATCTATTCATTTACAGCTCCCGGAATTTTCAGTAGCAAAAGCTTGGCAAAAGAAGATGTGCAAAAAATAAACGTATTTCCGAATCCATATTATGCTGGCAGTACACAGGAAGCATCAAAACACGAAACTTTTGTAACATTCAATCATCTTCCTCAAAGAGCTGTGATCAGGATATTTAATTTAGCAGGGCAGCTTGTTAAAACGATTCATAAAAATTCATCCGATCAATTTGAAATATGGGATTTGCAGAATGATTACGGGTTACCTGCACCAAGCGGAGTTTTTATAGTTTACATTGATATGCCAGACCTGCAGGAAACTAAAATACTAAAATTGGCAATAGTGCAGAGAGTACTTGTCCCGGATTATTATTAGAACAAATTTTAATTATAATTCTGAATTTATTCTGAATTCAGAATTGATTTCACATCGTCTAGTTTCCCCTCCGGAATAATTTTTTCTTTTCCTGATGCCGATCGCTTTGATTTTATTCCTTTAGCTTCTAGCAAATTGATTGCCTTCCGGGCAGCTCTTTCATATTCAAATTGTATTTCAATTAACTTTACTTTATTTATGTAGAGATTGTCTCATAAACTAATACCACAATTCTGTCAGACAGGGCAGGGTATAGTCATAAAAAAAATGTTGTTATTGAAGTATTTTTCAAGCGGCTCAGAAAATCTGAGTCGCTATTATTTACCTTTTTTTCATATCTTTGCTTCCAATTAAAAACCTAAAAGGAATGAAAGTAAACTACATATTAGCTTTTATATTTCTTGTGTTTGTTTCCGCTGCAATAATTGCAAATATCGGAGAAACAACCTTGATCGGATGTACTGAGCTCAATGGTGTGGGTTGTACCTGCCATACAGTCGAAAGAGATACTCTCGTTAAAGTTTGGGTTGAGGGGCCTGAGTCCTTATTAGTCGGACAAACAGGTTACTACAAAATGTTTATGGCTGGTGGTCCTGCTGAAGCCGGCGGATACAACGTAGCAGGAAGATTTGGTGAGATGGTACTGGTTGATTCTTATTCCGTTCAGCATCCAATGGCGTTAAATGAACTTACTCAGGCTTTCTCACTTCCATTTCCAACAACTCAGGATACCATTTATTGGGCATTTGGTTATAAAGCACTTGAGTCTGTTTCTGATTGGGATACTATTTATTCCTGCGGTTTAAGCCTTGTTTGGGATTCAATTCCTGATTTTCGTGACAGATGGAATTTTGGACCGAAGTTCTCAGTTAAAATTCTTTCAGTAAATGACGCTAATGATGGTTCAATTCATCCTGAAAATTTTGTTTTATATCAGAATTATCCGAATCCATTTAATCCGGCAACCAGTATACAATACGCAGTAAACAGTAGGCAATTTGTAACACTTAAGGTATATGATCTTCTCGGGAAAGAAGTTGCAACCTTAGTTAATGAAGAACTTGAAGCTGGCATTTATCAAGTAGAGTTTAACGCAGCTCAGTCCGACTTAGGCGGATCCAGACCTGAGATTACTAGCGGAATTTCCGCCAGAGGCGGATACGCCTCCGGTATATATTTTTATAAACTTCAGGCTGGTAGCTCCATCAAGACGAAGAAGATGATACTACTAAAATGACCTCTGAACATTCAGTGTCAGACTTGTTGGCAAAGTAGGCTTATTCATAAAAACCACAGAAAAATTCCAGCTGACTTCCTCCTGCAACCTGCTGTTGTATGCAGAAACTAATCTTGCAGCGTTTATCGCACTAATAATTCTATTTAAGATTAATCCCCCGACCACAAACTGGATATTATTGCTTGCCGTTTCACTTGAATTCCACATATCCCTGTACGTTCTTCTATCATCAGTGTTATTCCACTTCCAGAAATAGGCTTCTTCATCGTACATCTCGTCAAAATTTCTTTCTAATGCTTTCTGATCGTTATAAGTATAGACACTTGTGTAATCACCTATGTTAGCATAAAATTCTTCATCTTTATTTGAATCATTAATTACGCCGCCGGATGATGCTGCGTAAGTTTTATAATTATCTTCCTGCCAATTTGAGTAAGCATTTATTCCTATTAAGGTTCCCCAGAGAATTCCATCTGCAATTGTAAAATATTTTCCTGTGTTGTATGCATCGGCGTAAAGTTCTCCCATTCCCGGAAGAAGCAGAGAATAAATTATGCCGATTCCAGCGCTTTTCTTTTCGCTGCTTACATAAGAACTGATACTTACCGTTGATGCATCGTAATTCGGCTCTGATTCTTTTAATGAGCTTTTAAGTTCCTGAATTGACCTGGTGGTCTCTGTTTGTGAAAAGATAATTGCGGACGAGAGTAAAAATATCAGTGAGAATAATTTCATAATTTTTTATTTTAATTTTAGTCTTAAGCTGTGATTAAATCAACTGAATTATTTGTGGATAAAACACGACCAGCGGTAAACTCAGAATTAGCTTCTTTCAGAATTACCGGAACGAGGTTCCCGGCAAGATTCTCATTAAACTCGGTTTGAAATTTAATGTAGTTTGAGGTAAAACCTTGTATTAAACCACTCCTATTGAGATTCTCAAAAAGAACGCATTGATTTGTGCCAATCAATTCAGAATAAAATTTTGCTCTTTTCTTTTCACTTAAAATCCTGAGAATATTGTTTCTTCTTTTTCTTTCCTGAACATCAACTGTTTCTGGCAGGGAAACAGCTTTTGTTTCAGGTCTTTCCGAGTAGGTAAAAACGTGCAGATAGGAAACAGGGAGGTCTCTGAGGAAGTTATGAGTATGAATAAAATCCTCTTCAGATTCACCTGGAAAACCAACAATTACATCAACACCAATTCCGGCATCCGGCAGACGATTCTTTATTTTATGAATAAGAACTTTATAATCCTCTACATTATATCTTCTCTGCATCGCTTTTAAAATTTTTGAGCTGCCACTCTGCAATGGAATGTGAAAGTGATTGCAAAGCTTATCAGTGCTGGCTGTGAGTTCAATAATTTCATCGCTTAAAAGATTTGGTTCAATTGAGCTAATACGTATTCTGAATTCACCTTCAATCTTGATCAGCTCAGATATAAGATTGAATAGATTTTTATTAATATTTTTTCCGTAATCACCGACATTAACACCTGTAAGAACAATTTCTTTGTAACCAGCTTCAAGTAATTTTTTGAATTCCTCAACAACATTATTAACTGGAAGACTTCTGCTTGCACCACGCGCCAGCGGAATTGTGCAAAACGAACAGGTGTAATCGCATCCGTCCTGAATTTTCAGAAAAGCTCTTGTTCGATTATCTGCATCAGTAGAATGAGCAATACCAAATTCAGTTAGATTTTCAGTTGGTGTTACTGAGATACAGGCAAGTTCTCTTTTATCAAAATTATCGAGTATTGAAAACAGTTTAAATTTTTCATTACTTCCCAGTACAGCATCAACACCATCAATGGCTGCAATTTGCTCGGGACGAAGCTGTGCATAACATCCGGTAACTATAATAAATGCTTCAGGATTTTTTCGGAGGGCTCTTCTAATAAATTGACGGCATTCCTTTTCTGCCGATTCAGTTACGGTGCATGTGTTAAGCATGTAGATATCGGCTGTTTCATCAAAGTCAGTTATTTGATAACCTCTGTCAAGGAACTGCTTGCCTACAGAAGAGGTTTCGGAATAGTTGAGTTTACAACCGAGAGTATGTAGTGCGACTTTTTTATTCATTCTGCGTATTTAAAAGAAAAGCGGGAAGAAGCCCGCTTTTCAAATTAATTCAGATCATACTATTGAGTATCTTCAGTCTTCTTCGCTTCCGGAGTTTCCTGGATTTCAAAGATCGGGAATTCAGAAGAATCAATAGCTCCGGTATCAGCATTCTTTATGCTGTCTAATGAAACCTTATCGAGCTTATGTTTATTCAGGTATTCTTCAATTTCATTATCCGGCTTATCTTTCAGCGCAGCAATAGTGCTGAGTACAATTTTTTTATTGTTCTTATCGAATTCAATCACTTTGAATGGTATTATATCATCAACAGGAAAATGATTTGCAAGATTCTTAAGCCTCGAAGTTGATAATTGATTTGAAGGTACAAATCCATCAACACCTTCAGGTAATTCTGCAATTAATCCTTTTTCAATAATCCGGACAACCTTACCTTCGGTTATTGTTCCAACAGCAAATTTATGCTCGAAGGTATCCCACGGATTATCCATTATCTGTTTATGTCCAAGAGAAATTTTTCTAGAATCTACATCAACACTAAGAACAAGAACTTCAAGTGATTCGCCTTTCTTTACAACTTCGCCGGGATGCCGGATTTTCTTCGTCCAGGAAAGGTCAGAAATGTGAACCAATCCATCAACACCGGGCTCAAGTTCAACGAATACGCCAAAGTTGGTCAGGTTTCTTGCAATACCTGTGTGCCTTGATCCAACAGGATACTTTATCATTAAAGTCTGCCATGGATCTGGTTCTAATTGTTTAATACCGAGAGAAATCTTTTTCTCAACTTTATCAAGGCTGAGGATAATTGCTTCAACAATCTGTCCCATAGCAACAACCTGTGAAGGATGTTTTATATGTTGAGTCCAGCTCATTTCAGAATTATGAATTAATCCTTCAATTCCTTTTTCGATTTCTATAAATGCACCGTATTCAGTTAAAGAGACAACCCTGCCTGAAACTTTATCACCAATTTTATATTTCTCATCAATATTTTCCCAGGGGTGGGGGAGAAGTTTTTTAAGACTGAGAGAAATTCTCTTTTTGCCTTCATCGTAATCAGTAACAACAACTTTCAATGTTTCATCAAGTTTAACGACCTCACCCGGATGATTAATTCTTCCCCAGCTAAGGTCTGTAATATGAATTAAGCCATCAACGCCGCCAAGATCAACGAACACTCCGAAATCTGTTATGGCTTTAACAACACCCTCAAGAATTTGTCCTCTTTCGAGACTTTCGAGTATTGCTTGTCTCTGATCGGCTAATTCCTCTTCAATTAATACTTTATGAGAAACAACAACGTTCTCTGTTGGGATATTAACTTTAACAACTTTGAAATCCATTGTTTGTCCAACGAGTGCATCAAAATCTCTGATAGGTCTGATATCAATCTGTGATCCGGGTAGAAATGCTTCCATCCCGATTAAATCGACTACCATTCCACCTTTTATTCTTTTAATGATTTTGCCATCAATGATTTCACCAGTTTCGTGAGCCCGAAGAACTTTTTCCCAGATACGTAAAAAATCTGCTCTTGATTTACTAAGAACGAGATTTCCTTCCTGGTCTTCTACACTTTCGAGTACGACTTCAACTTCCTGTCCGACTTCAAGATTTGCGTCTTCACCGAATTCACTTCTTGGAATAGTGCCTTCGGATTTAAATCCAACATCAATAATGACGTTGTCATCCTGAATTCTAACAAGCTTACCTTTAACCAGTTCTCCCTGCTTAACATCCCTGAAAGATTCGGTATAGAGATTGGCAAGCTGCTCAAATTCTTCCTGAGTGTAGTCGTATGTATTGAACTTGTTTTTCGCCTTCTCGAAATCTTCTAATACATTGGTTGGCTTTTCTTTAACATCAGCGGTCATTAATCCTCCTGAAATTATTTATATATCTCTCTGCTCAAAACCGGAAGAACAGGAAAGATATGTTTTGTTTTATTTGACATCATTATTTAACCGGTTTATTAATTATTTATTTTCAATTGAATATTTTTTTTATGAGCTACTTTTTTTACTTCTTCAAGAATAAGATTTACCTGCTCATCAATAGTAACATTCGTAGTATTAACTTCAACTGCATCCTTTGCCTTGGTTAAGGGACTATCATTTCTGCTTGAGTCAATCTTATCTCTGTTTGACAGATTATTTTTAATATCTGCCAGAGCAACTTCAGAACCATTTTGATTATACTCTCTGGCTCTGCGGTCTGCTCTGATATCAAGTGAAGCTGTAAGAAAAATTTTCACATCAGCATTTGGGAAAACTACAGTGCCAATATCTCTTCCTTCCATAACAACACCATTTTCTTTTTCACTCATCGCTCTTTGTTTCTCAACCAAAAGCTTTCGTACTTTGCTTATTTTACTCACATCGCTAACGTGTGCATTAACTTCCGGTGACCTGATTTCTCCTGATACATTTTTATCATTTAAAAAAACCAGCACCTCTCCATTATTACTCACAAGCTCAATTTTACTTTTCCCTGCCAGTTCAATAATTCGTGACTCATCGCTGATCGCTCTGTTTTCAAGGGCAAGAAATGTTACTGCCCGATACATTGCACCGGTATCTATATAAAGATAACCGAGTTTTTTTGCGATAAGTTTAGCCGACGTGCTCTTTCCGGAACCGGCAGGACCATCAATTGCGATGATAAGTCCTTTTGACATAGGGTGCAAAAATATTGATTTTTATCCCGATTTCAAAAGAATTTTACTGGCTTTGAAGAAGAGAAAAACGGTATGATTTTACTAAAAAGCTTTGAAATTAAGCTATTTTTTCACCACCAAGCTGGTTTAAGATAATATCCTCATATCGATCGGATGAATTTTCACTTTGAGCTGAGTCAGGTTTTCTCATTTGTTTGCTGCCGGAGTTTGTTTTTGGCGTGCGGCTGGCGATGAAATTAAATCGTCTTCCAAAGAACTCTTCAGTTTTTTGAATCAGATATTTTTCATTCAGTCTTAACGTTTTTAAGTCTTCTTCTTTTTCTGTTGAGAACTGAAGATTATTATCTTTCAGCGACAGTAAATTAAAACCCTTCAGTGCCGGACCCAGAGTTAATCCTTTTTCCGAGTTGATCGAGTCAATAAAGACTTGCCATTTATCTACGACATCATCAAAACTTAAATTTGGCTGTGAAGAAGGACCTGTGGCTGTAACGGACGGTTGACTATGAGATCGCTGCGCTTTGGCTTTATTATTTAATTCACTATCTAGTGGCTGTAACGGACGGTTGACTATGAGATCGCTGCGCTTTGGCTTTATTATTTAATTCACTATCTACTTTTTTTTTAGGCGATGATTCGGGGGTGTAAAAAGTTTTAGGTGGTTCTTTTAGCAAATCAGATTGCTTGTCACCTGAACCAACTTCAGAAATTATTTCCGAAATAGTTTTCGTACTTTCCAGTGCAATAAGATGGCTTAAAATTATTTCAATTTTTAGTTTTTGATTTTGGGAGAAGCGAAGCTCCTGCTGCGATCTGTTTAGGAAATTTAGTAAACGTAAAATATCACTCTCCGAAAACTTATCTGCGTATTCGAGGTATCTTGTTTTATAGATATCCGCTGTCTCAATTGCTGAAGCCGAATTAGTTATAACTGCCGATAATATATTTCTGAAATGCTCAATCAGTCCATCAAGAAAATCGGCGAAGTCCCATCCGTTTTCATAAATCTTTTCTGACGACTGAAATACAACCTTGTAATCTTTATCAATAACTGCATCTGAAATATTAAAGTACAGCTCTTCGTCAATAAGATTAAGAATTTGAGTGACAAGTTCCGCATCAATTTTTCCCTTAGAGAAAGCTACCACCTGGTCAAAATAACTTTCAGCATCACGGAGAGCACCATCAGCTTTCTTTGCAATTATAGTCAAAGTTTTATCATCAATTTTAATCTTCTCTTCGTCAGCAATCATCCTTAAAGTTTCTTTAATCTTATCAAGCTGAATTCTTCTGAAATCATATCTTTGGCATCTTGAAATAATTGTCAACGGAAGTTTATGAACATCTGTAGTAGCAAAGATGAATATTATATGTTCAGGCGGCTCCTCAAGTGTTTTTAAAAATGCATTAAAGGATTCTTTGGTTAGCATATGCACTTCGTCAATAATATAAACCTTATACTTACCACGGCTGGGTGCATATTTTACGGAATCTCTCAACGTTCTTATTTCGTCAATACCTCTGTTTGATGCAGCATCAATTTCGATTATATCAATCAATTGAGAGTTCTGAATAGACTTGCAAATCTCACATTCATTGCAAGGCTCTGAGTCTTTCCTGTTTTCACAATTTAAAGTTTTAGCGAGAATTCTTGCCGTGGTTGTTTTACCAACACCTCTTGGACCGGTAAATAGATATGCGTGAGCAATTCTTTTTTCCTTTATTGCATTCTTTAACGTACTGGTTATATGTTCCTGACCAACAACGTCCTCAAAACGCTGCGGTCGCCATTTTCTTGCTGTTACTACAAAGTTGCTCATTTAATTTTTATAATCAATTGGAAAGATTTCCTCACTTAGAAATTTACAAATTTCTTCTAAATATTCTTTATCAGTACTTCCGAATGAATCATATTGGTGACTATCAAGGTCAAGAACACCCAGCAGCTTTCCATTTTGAATTAGCGGAACAACAATTTCCGATCTGGAGCCGCTGTCGCAGGCGATATGTCCGGGAAATTTGTTAACATCGGGAACAATGATAGTTTCTCTTTTTTCTGCTGATGTTCCGCAAACACCTTTACCGATTTCAATGTTTGTGCAGGCAACCTTTCCCTGGAACGGACCAAGGTAAAGTTTTTCGCCATCGAAAAGGTAGAAGCCAACCCAGCTAACTTTATCAAATGTATCTTTAAATGCTGCGGTAAAATTGGAAAGATTTGAAAACAGGTTATCATCTTTACTAAGAAGAGATTTAATCTGAGAAACGAGAAGACGATATCTTTCTTCCTCAGCAAGATGTTTCGCTATACTTATCTCTTCAGCCATTGTTTAATTTTTCTTTTTAGCTTTTACTTTTTTTGCTTCGATAGATTTCTTAGACTTAACTCCATCAAACAAGTAAGGAATTGCCTGCTCAACTCTTTCGATACTTACAATATTTAATCCTGACTTAACTTTATCAGAAACTTCTTTCAAATCAATTTCGTTCTCCTTAGGTATAAGTACAGTTTTAATATTATTCCTTTTTGCTGCAAGAAGTTTTTCAGTCAATCCTCCTATTGCAAGTATAGAACCAGTAAGAGTAATTTCTCCTGTCATTGCTATATCGTTGGAAGCTGGTTTTTCGCTGATGGCAGAAAGCATTGCCATTGCCATTGCGATTCCTGCCGATGGTCCATCTTTCGGGATTGCTCCTTCAGGCAGGTGTATATGAATTTCTTTTCCTTTGAAAAAGTCAGGGTTTAATCCAAGTTTTTTTGCTGAAGCCCTTAAATAGCTGAGCGCAGCCTGAGCAGATTCTTTCATAACATTCCCAAGCTGACCTGTAAGATTAAGTTTGCCGGCACCATTCATAATTGTTACGTCAACAGAAAGCAGTTCTCCACCAGTGCTTGTCCAGGCTAATCCCGTAACACTTCCAACTTTACTTCCCTTGGTATGCCGCTGATATCTGAATCTTGGAGTTTTAAGATATCCTTCTACCATTTCGTCAGTGATCGTGTGCGTTAGTTTCTTTTTCCCTTTACCATTGTTTGATTCTTTAACAACAATCTCTTTGGCTAATTTCCTAAGTATCGATGCAATCTCTCTTTCCAGATTACGAACACCTGCTTCTCTTGTATATTCGCTGATAATTTTCCTGATAGCACTTTCACTGAATTCAACGTGTTTATCCTCAAGTCCGTGAGCTTTTAATTGCTTGGGGATGAGATGCTTCTTTGCAATTTCCAGTTTATCGTATTCAAGGTAACCGGGCAGTTCAATTATTTCCATTCTGTCCTGAAGAGGCAGTGGAATGTTGTAGCGGATGTTTGCAGTGGTGATGAACATAACCTGCTGAAGGTTGTAATCAACTTCAAGATAGTGATCGTTGAAAGTATGATTCTGTTCGGGATCAAGCACTTCGAGCATAGCCGATGATGGATCTCCTCTGAAATCCATGCTCATCTTATCAATTTCATCAAGAAGGATGACCGGATTAATTGTGCCTGCTCTTTTCATTGATTGAATTATTTTACCGGGCATAGATCCGATGTAAGTTCTTCTGTGTCCTCGTATTTCGGCTTCGTCACGAACACCGCCAAGACTTATCCGGACAAAGTTTCTTCCAAGTGCACGAGCAATAGATTTACCGAGTGAAGTTTTACCAACTCCGGGAGGTCCAGCAAAACATAAAATCTGTCCCTTCATCTGCTTTACCAAATTCAGAACAGCGATGTGTTCAATGATTCTTTCTTTTGGTTTCTCAAGACCGAAATGATCTTCGTCAAGAATTTTCTGAACGTGTTTGATGTCAAGATTATCTTTTGATTTTTTACTCCACGGTACACCGACAAGCCAGTCAAGATAATTTCTTATCACAGTTGATTCGGGTGACATTGAGGGAGTCTTCCTAAGTTTATTGAATTCTTCAAGAGCTTTATCTTCAACTTCCTTTGGCATCTTAGCTTTTTTTATCTGATCTCTTATCTTTGCAAATTCAGGTGAGGCATCTTCGTCTTCGCCAAGTTCATCCTGCAATATTTTTATCTGTTCCTGTATGATGAACTTGCGCTGAGTCTTTGCGATATTTTCCTGTACTTTATTATCAATCTCTTTCTCAATCCTCAGTATATCTATTTCTGAGTTGAGTACTTTAATAACTTCAAGATATTGTTCTTTGATCGTGAACTTCTGAAGTATTGCCTGTTTAACTTCAATTGACTGGTTGATGTTTGCTGCTGCGTAAAATAGTTTTCTGTCAGGCTCTTCAATATTATCAAAAGCTGTAATTGTATCTTTGGGTACATTCTTACTGATCTTAACGTAATCTTTAAATAGTTGAGTCATCTGCCTGATCATCGCATTCATTTCATGGTCGTTATCAAGAGTAGGAAGGATTAATTCAATCTTTCCTTCAAAGAAACTTTTATTATTAGTGAACCCTTTTATTCTTGCCTGGAACATTCCATCAACAAGAATTTTCATTAACCCGTTTGGCAGCTTTAAGATCTGAATGATCTTTGCAACTGTTCCCTCAGGATATAAATCTTTTTCTGATGGATCTTCGATTGCTGATTTTTTCTGAGTTGACAGGAAAATATACTTTGTATGCTCAGCCGCGTAATTTGCTGCTCTGATTGACTGCTCTCTTCCAACAAGCACAGGAAATATCATATAAGGGAAGATAACGATATCCCTCAACGGTAATATCGGCATCTCTTCGGGAATGCTATCTATTATTGAATTGACTTCGGATGGATGGATTTCCAGATCCTTTAAATTTTCCAAAAAACTTCTCCTTTATTGAACATAAATTCGGTCGTTCAGCACGTGAGATAAATCGTAGTATAATTTATATTCTTGCAAATATTATTATCTCACTTAGTTCAGCACGTGAGATAAAACGTAGCATAATTTATATTCTTGCAAATATTATTATCTCGCTTAGTTCAGCACGTGAGATAAATCGTAGTATAATTTATATTCTTGCAAATATTATTATCTCACGTGCTAAATATATCTAATTCGCTTTGTGCTATCAAGGTCACATAGCCTAGCACGTGAGATAAATCGTAGTATAATTTATATTCTTGCAAATATTATTATCTCACGTGCTAAATATATCTAATTCGCTTTGTGCTATCAAGGAACTAATGATGCAATTGCCAATGCAACCTTCGATGTTACGGTCACTAATTATGAGTTTCAACCCTGTCTGCCGAACAGGCAGGCTCGAAGGTTTCAATACATAGTTTTATATTTGAAATAAAAAAACTTCATTTTATGATCAACGATATAATCCAAATTTCAAAAGAAGCCGGTGAGCTAATAAGAAATGCTTTCGGTAAAACTCACTCAGTTGAATTCAAGACAAACGAACTGAATCTCGTTACAGAAACTGACAAAGCTTCTGAAAAACTTATCACAGATTTTATCAGAAAAAAATATCCATCACACGGCGTTCTAGCAGAAGAGGGAAGTGAATCGAATAAATCTGCTGAATATCTCTGGGTAGTTGATCCGCTTGATGGAACCACAAACTTTGCTCACGGACTACCGATTTTTTCAGTCTCAATCGGTCTTCAGAAAAATGGTGAAACTATCGCCGGAGTTGTTTACGATGTGATGAGAAATGTTCTTTACTCTGCGGAAAAAGGAAGCGGCAGCTTTGAAAATGAGAAAAGAATTAACGTAAGTACAAATGAAAACATTGGTCATAGTATTCTGGTTACAGGATTTCCGTACAACGTAAAAGAAAATCCCGATAAAGCTTACGAAAGATTCATAGCATTTTTAAAGCAGGCTCGAGCAATACGAAGACTCGGCTCAGCGGCAATTGATTTTTGTTACGCTGCCAATGGTGTGTTCGATGGTTTCTGGGAAGTATCTCTTCATCCGTGGGATATATGTGCCGGCAAATTGATAGTCGAAGAAGCCGGTGGAATTGTCACCGATTTTGATGGAAACAAAATTGATATCTACTCCAAAAGAATTCTTGCATCCAATGGTGCCATCCACCAAAAGATGATTGAAGTATTGAAGAATGTTTGAAGCCTTTTTACTTTTCCAGACTGGTGTACATTTTCTCTATAAGCTCACCATACTTTTCCTCAACTACTTTCCGCTTGATTTTCAGACTGGGAGTAATCTCGCCTGTTTCAATTGTGAAAGGCTTATCAAGCAAGGCAAACTTTCTTACACGTTCATAATTTGCTAACTGTTTCTGAAGCTTGGACATGTCATCTTCAATCAATTTATAAATCTGCTCGTTGCTTGTTAATTCTGCTTCATCTTTATAAGCTATTTTATGAGCATCTGCATATTCTTTTAATGCTTCGTAATCAGGAACAATCAATGCGCTTAAAAACATTCTCTTATCACCGATTAAAACAAACTGATCTATATACTTGCTTGTAAGAAAAATATTTTCAATATGTGATGGTGCGATGTACTTACCTGCACTCGTTTTGAATAGATGCTTCTTCCTGTCTGTTATCATCAGGAATCCGTCCGGATCAAAAGCACCGATATCACCGGTGTGAAGCCAGCCGTTAATAATTGTTTCTTCAGTTTCTTTTTTCTTTTTGTAATAGCCTTTCATAATGTTCGGACCGCGTGCAAGTATTTCACCATCAGTCGCAATTTTAACTTCAACACCCGGTAGCGGTTTACCCACGGTTCCGAATTTATAATCATCCGGTTTGTTTGCAGTTATTACGGGAGATGATTCAGTCAATCCATAACCCTCAACAATCTGAATTCCGGCAGCTTCAAAAAATTCACCAAGCTCTTTTGACAGAGCAGCACCACCTGAAATGAAAAATCTTAATCTTCCTCCGGTTCGTTCTCTTATTTTTTTGAAGACAAGCTTGTCAGCAATTTTATACTTCGCTGAAAGAGCTAATGGAACGGAGCCTTTCTTCTTTGCGGTATAATATTGTTTGCCCATTCCAAGTGCCCAGTAAAATATTTTTTGCTTTGTAGGTGATTGACTTTCAACATTTTTTATAATTCTGGATTGAATTCTTTCAAATAATCTAGGCACTGAAGTCATTAAAGTTGGTCTGGCTTCCTGAAGATTTGTTGCGACCTTTTCTATGCTCTCGGCATAATAGATAGTGCAGCCAGCAGCGAAAGCAGTATAATAGCCAGCCATCCTTTCGAAAATATGGCACAGCGGGAGAAACGAAAGGAACACATCTTCCTTTGTGATCGGGAAAATATCAAGCGCTGCATTTACATTCGAAATAATATTTTGATGAGTGAGGATTACTCCTTTTGGTTCGCCTGTTGTCCCGGAAGTATAAATGATCGTGCAGACATCATCTTCCTTGATTTCTGCGGCAGACTTTTGCAGTAGATCAGGGTTGCTTTGCTGAATACTTTTTCCTTTTTCCTGGATTTGTTTGAAGGTAAATAAATTTTCTGTAGCACTAACATCATCGTGGTCATTAAGTATAATAATGTGCTTCAGGTGCCTGCAGTTTTTCATAACCTTCTGGACTTTATTCAACTGAAAGCCCGTTGAAACAACTATCGCTTTCGATTCAGAGTCGTTCAGAATATATTCAATCGAATCGGAAGTTAGCGATGGATATAAAGGTACATTTATGATTCCGAGCAACTGCATTGCAAAGTCAGCATAAACCCATTCAGGGCGGTTTTCTGAAATGAGAGCAATACAATCACCTTTTTTCAAACCCAGCGCATATAATCCAAAAGTTAATAAATCGGTTTCTTCTTTCATCTGCTGATAAGTTATTCCTTTATAGACGTTATCAACTTTATGCTGAATTGCGTAACCTCCTTTTTTTGGTCCGAAATCTTCCGTCAAATACTTATAAAGCTCAGGTATTGTATAAAATGCTTTCAATGATCCCATTGATTACTCCAATTATTCAGTAAAGAATTAGAATTATTAATATGGAATGAATGGCTGCAAGCCCTCTCTCGCTGCTTCCATCAATTAACTACCTGCAAAATAATGCTGATGATGATAAATGCAAAGAATTATTTATGAGCTGATTGATTCTTTATTCGATCCTGATGGATTTCTTTTTAGGTGGATACCAGCTTTTAAATTGTATCTCAAAGCCAAAAACGGTAATTTTCATAACAAAATTTTTAATTATCAGGATATCAAATGTCAAACGCATATTTCAAAGTCCCACAACCTATAAATGAACCAGTAAAATCATATAAACCTGGCAGCCCGGAAAGGGAAGAATTAAAGAAAAAATTAGCCGAATTAAAATCTAAGCAGATTGAAGTCCCACTAATAATAGGCGGCGAAGAGGTAAAAACCGG
>Ga0209498_1001353_pt1 | contig 15055 bp, 10 predicted proteins | sample WalLakDeSediment_FD_184131 | JGI IMG/M metagenome (GOLD analysis project Ga0209498, IMG submission 184131) | Lake sediment microbial communities from Walker lake, Nevada to study Microbial Dark Matter (Phase II) - Walker Lake 11/02/13 Deep... | ecosystem: Environmental > Aquatic > Freshwater >... | reverse complement strand
CAGGTGGATAAGTATGTATTGTTTTGGATAGTTAAATCAGTGATTGAGCCTGGGGCGATATTTTCGATTCCTGCCAGGCTGCACAAAAAAGGATTTCCCCAATAGCCCCCAATGTTGATAGAACCCCCGATGGATGTCAGATTCTCTAGTCCCGTAAGGTTGGTTAGGGATGCGTTAGATCTTATCCAAAGATGACTACCGATGGAATTCAAACCTTCCAGCCCCACGAGGTTAGCCAAGGCAGGGTTAGAACTAATGCTTAGACTGCTCCCGATGGAAATCAGGCTTTCCAATCCAGTCAGGCTGGTCAGCGCTGTGTTGCCCTGGATATAAAGACCACCCCCGATAGATGTCAAACCCTCCAGACCTGTTAAACTCGCCAGAATAGGATTTGCCGCTTCAGAATAATAATCACCAATTAAAAGATAACCTACGATGGTATTGAGCATTGTCAGACCATCAAGGTTTGCAATATCATTTCCGCTGATGGTAACATTTCCTTCCAGGTCCGTGCAACCTGGAAAAGCAAACTGGAAATTGTCAATATCGGACTGTGAACTGAGATAATAATTGCCATAAGGCAAACAAGGTATTCCTCCACAGGCATACGCCACATCGACCACACTATTGCAGCCAGATGCATTACCGAAAATATTAATGATGCCAGTGGGGTTTGCAAGGTAATTGCATATTCCTTCAATGGCACAGTCTGTCAGATTACCATTGTTAGTGATGTTCAGGTTATTGACATATTGTAAGCTATCCAATCCCGACAGGCTGACCAGTGTAGGATTTGAGTTGATAGTCAGGTCGCCGCCTATGGTGATCAGATGTTCCAAACCAAGCAAACTGGTTAATGAATCATTATTTGATATGTACGCGTTGCCTCCCACCGTATGAAGATTTTCCAGGCCAGACAGGTTTAAAAGAGATTGATTAAAGATCACGTTCATGTCACCGTTGACAGCGGCCAGATTATTCAATCCGGACAAATCCGTCAACAAAGGATTGCCACCAATGCCAGAACAACCCGGCCATTTACCTACTTCCAGATTCCCTTCGATGATATTCAGGCCTTGGAGCCCGGCCAGGCTGGTCAGGTTGTCGTTTTGATATAATTTCAGGCTTCCTCCGATAGAATCAAGATTATCCAATCCAATTAAACTTTCAAGATAAAAATTTTCCTGGATGTGAATATCACCACCGACATTTGATAGACTTTCCAGGCCTGCCAAATTTTGTAAATGCGTGGATTCCAGAAATAAACTGCCATTGATTATGGCAAGATTATCAAAACCGAGTAAATTATACAAATTTTCATTCCAACTCATTTTAAGATCACCACCTATTGATGTAATACTTCCCAGACCAACCAGGTTATTTATTCCCGTCCCATGAATTCCAAGATTCCCTTGGATTGAAGTCACTGAATTTAAACCATTCAAGTTAGTAATTCCGGATGTTAACCATACAGATCCTTCTAATTCCGTGCAGCCAGGAAAAGCCGACTGAAAACTATCGACATCGGCCTGCGTTGAGAAGTAATAATCACCATACGGAAGGCAGGGCATTGAACCACCGCAAGAAAGTGATAACTCGACAACACTGTTGCAACCAGGCGCATTTCGTGCAATAGTCAGGACTCCATTTGGGGCAGCCAGGTATTGGCAGATACTTTCTATCTGACAATCAGATAACAATGGGTTATCGCTAATGTTCAGTTTTTCAATGAAACCTGCCGTCAGGTTTTCTAAACCTGTAAGACTTGTCAGTGTGGTAGACGCAATGAGCAAATTTCCGGAGATCACAGTTACATTATTCAATCCGGTCAGATCAGTAAGGCCTAAGCCCTCAATAGACATCCCCCCGCCGATATAAGTAAGATTTTCCAAACATGCAAGGCTTTCAAGGGGTTCATAACGGATACCAAGCTTGCCACCAATATAGTCAAGATTAATAAATCCAGTCAGGTCTGATATTTCATTAAACGATATCCAAAGATCACCGCCAACATATGATAAATTTTCCATGGCAGACGTGGTAATTAATTTGATATTAGTGGCAATACTAAAAGACCCGATGATTGAATCCAGGGCATATAGTCCATTAATACCAATCAGTTTTTCATTATAGAAGACACGAAAATCACCTCCTATATGCTGAACATTGTCCAAACCTGTGAGGTTAAGCAAAGAGGTCCGTTCAATTTTTAAACTTCCGTGGAAGGAAATCAGACAGCTCAAGCCATTCAGGTTTTGGATGCCATTTCCGGAAATAATGACCTCCCCCACTATCTCCGTACACCCGGGATAATTAGCCTGAAAACTGTCAATCTGTTCCTGTGATGTAAAGGTGATGCCCTCGGGAAGGCAGGTGCAGCCGAACTGTGCGCTCGCCTGACGAAACATTAACTGGATGCATAGAAGCGCGATGATGAAGGGGATGGGATTTTTCATGGGGATCGACTTTTAAGTTTCGTGTTTCGTGTTTCGTGTTTCGTGTTTCGAGTTTCGTGTTTCGTGTTTCGTCTTATTATAATCAAGAAACAATAAACAAGAAACAAGAAACACAGAACGAATTTACATCCCCTGGAAAGCTGATATGAACGAAATCTGTGAATGCCGGGAAAAAATATATGAATGAGGGGTTTTAGGGCACGAATGAAAGATAAATTTGGAATTTTCACCCGTTCGGTATCTCAAACCTTACCAGGGTTCCCGTGGCGCTCCCTTCCGGGCCGGTGAGATCGGTGATTTCCAGGGTGATCTTGCTCTTCGATTTCCGGTTCAGCGCGGCGATCCGCTCTCGGGTGATCACCGTTGCCAGGGATTGGTGCCTGGCATCCTGCTGCCTGGTGATCTCCTGCGCTTTCTGCCTTCCGATACCGTTGTCCTCCACTTCGATCACGATGGCGCTTCCGGCATAGTTGTAACGGATATCCAGTTGCCCCATGCCTTCCTTGTGCCTGAAACCGTGCTCGATGGCATTCTCGATAAAGGGCTGCGCCAGCATGGGCGGGATCTCCTGCACCTCATCGTCGATGCGGTCATCGAGGTGGATAGTGAATTCAAACCTGTCATGGAACCTGATCTTCTGCAATTCCAGGTAATTGCGTATGGTGCCGATCTCTTCCGCCAGGGTGATCGCGTCGCGCCGGGAGTGTTCCAGGATGGCGCGCACCAGTTCGGAGAAGTGCGACAGGTATATGCCGGCCTTGATGTCGTCCTTCTGGAAGATCAGGTTCTGTATGCTGGACAATGAATTGAAGATGAAGTGCGGGTTCATCTGGGCCCGGAGGAGGCGCTGTTCCAGCAGGATCTTCTCCTGCATGTTTTTCAGGCGGCTTTGCCTGAAAAGGACGACAAAGATGGCAAAGGCCAGCAGCGAGATGGCGCCAACCGACCAGATGACAAGGCGGTTCTGCCTTATCCTGGATTCCTTCAGCTCATTTTCACGCTGCAGCAGCACGTTCGCCTGCTCCACCTGATCCATATCGAACTGAAGTTGCATCCGGTGGAATTCCAGGTTGTTCCGGCTGGTATTGAGTGAATCGTGATAAATGAGCAGTAATTCATGCTGGTCCATCGCCCGCGGCAAACTGCCCGCCTTCCTGTAATACCTGTATAGGTTCTGACAGACCCTGACCATCAGGCGGTAATAGATCTCACGGGTCATCAGGCCGCTGATGTTGTAAAAATACTGGTAGCCTGTATAGATTTTAGAAGGTCCTCTTTCCGTTGAAGCAGCCGACAATCCGGCCAGGAATTTCCCGGCCTCCTGCCTGGCAGCCTGGTAATAATACAATGCGGAATCATACCGTCCGAACCTCATGTGGGTATCACCCAGGTTGCAGGCGGTAAGGGCCGAGTAGCGGTGTGCACCCCTCAGCCGCATATCGCTCAGGCTCTTATGCAGGTAAGGGACCGCCTTTGCCGGTTCACCTAACTCGATATATAATCCCCCCAGATGAAATTCATAACCCTCATGCAGGTCTGATGGTTTATTCCTGTTTTCCGGCATATAGCCCCGCGCCTGTAAGATATACTTTATCGCTGAATCAATTTTCCCGTCAAGTCTGAAAGTTTCCGCCATCGACGCCAGGTAGATCTCATGAGCGGCATCCGGCACTGTGGTTTTCCCGGCCAAATCAATGTATTCCCGGAAATACGCTATCCCTCTTGCATATTCCCGCGCTTCACGGCAAGCGATCCCTCTCAGCCCTGTACTCAAAGCCTGCTCCAGCGGGGTGATCAAGGGCGGGTCCGCGTCCCGGTTTTCATCCAGCAACTGCTCTATCATTTCAATGAGCTCCATGACCCGGTTGTGCAGGCCGGCATCATAACTGACCCGGCTGAGGTCATGCAGGGTTTCCAGCATCCCCCTCCGGTGGTCCATCTCCTTGAAAATCTCCATGGCCTCCTGCAAATGCCGGATCGAATTCCGGTAATCGCCCGACAGGCTATAGGCGTTCCCCATATGGCGGTTGGCCGAGGCAATCCCGTACATGTCGTTGCGCCGCCGGGCCGGTTCCATTGCTTTGCCGGCATAATATAAGGCGGAATCGGCCTGGTAAAATGAATAATGAAATGCCAGCCGGTTGTAGAGGTCAGGAAGGGCGGAAGCAGGCGCTTCCTTCAATTGAGTGTACAAGGTGTCGGCATCGTTCTGAAATACCAAAAGATGAAACTGAGATGAGACATGTGGCGCCGTCAGCGTGAAAAACAGGGCCATGAAAAACAGCCTGGCAGTATATCCCGGCCTCCTGGTCATCCCGATGCCAGTTCATCGAATAATTCGAGCAGGCGCTCCCTTTTTGCAGCCGATACCGGTACCCTGATATTGTTGGTCATGATGAGATATCCGCCTTCCTGTTTTTCGAATCGCCTGATATGTTTCAGGTTAACCAGGTGAGAGCGGTGGGCCCTGAAAAATCCCGATTCCGCCAGCAGGTCATCGTATTCTTTCAGCTGGTTGGAAACCATGATCTTTTCCCCTTCCGAGGTCTCGAAGGTAGTGTAGCACCCGCCCGATTCACAGTGAATGATGCTGCCGACCTCCAGCAGATAGATATTTTCCTGGTTCCTCAGGATGATCTTCCGTTCCTTCCGGTCTTCCTTCTTCAGGTTCTCTTTCAGTGTATTGAATTGCAAGTTGAACGATTGCCGGACCTGCTGTTGCGCACGTTTAACCGCTTCTGCCAGTTTTTCCGGGTTGACCGGTTTGAGCAGGTAATCGACTGCGCTGAAACCGAATGCTTCGACAGCATATTTTTCATAAGCGGTAATGAAGATCACCTTGAAATCGATGGAGTCAAAATGGTTGAGAAGGTCAAACCCGGTGCCGTCGTCCATTTTGATATCCAGCAGCACCAGTTCCGGCAACTTCTCCCGGATGGCTTTTATCCCCGTAGCTACGCCATCCGCTTCACCCACAAGCTTTACATCCGGACATACTTTATCCAGCAGGTAGCTGAGCGACTGGCGGATGTGTTGTTCATCGTCGATGATGAGCGTTCGTAACATGCGCGGCCTGATATTGGATTTGGAATTAAAGATAAGCATATTTTGTCCAATGCCCTTCCTGGATGAATTATTTCAAAAACGGATAAATAAACCTAAGCGGTGTGGCTAAATTAATCCAACCGGAACGGAGAAATGAAAGAAACCTGTGAATGGGTGGTTTTACCAGGTGAATGCCGGGAAAAAATATGTGAATGGCAGGTCAGATCACAAATTCATATTCTATTAAATTCGTCAGGTTAACCCGACATATTTAATATAATTTGTCAGATTAATAATCAATTTTTCTTAAAAACCATCGAAAGAAACACAAAAACCGCCGCTCCGATCGCGGCGCCCCAGATGGCGCCCGCGATGACATCGCCCGGGTAATGCACGCCAAGGTAAACCCGGCTGTAAGCGAGCAAAGAAGCCCATAACAGGATCAGAGGTGTGAAATACCTGATCTTCTTACCCAGCAAAAGAGAAAGATAAGCCGCCAGGGCAAAGGAATTGGCGGCGTGGGAGGAGATGAAGCCGTAGGGCCCGCCGCATTTGTTGTTGACGAGATGCACCAGGTCCATCAGCGCTGGTTCGTGGCAGGGCCTGGGGCGGTGGAAGACAAATTTGAACAGGTGCACCGACGACTGATCGCTGAGGGTAATGACTACCCCCGCCACCAAAACAGGCACCCAGAAGCGCTTTCCGTAGTGCCGGTAAAGCAGGTATGCCAGGAAAACATAGAGCGGGATCCATATCCATTTATCAGAGGCCCAGAACATGACGAAGTCGAAAAAAGCGTTGTGCGCCCCGTTGATGGCGAGGAAAATATCCGTATCGAGATTGTTCAGTTGCTCCAGCATTTTTCAGGGCTTCAGAAATTATTCCGGTTCAGTTCTTTCCAGATCATGTCCTTCATCCGCTGGATCCCTTCGCCGGTAACAGAGGAGATGAACATATACGGTACCTCTGGCAGTTCCAGCCGCATCTCCTCTTTCAGTTCCTCATCCAGCAGGTCCGACTTTGATACGGCCAGCAAGCGGGGCTTATCGAGCAGTTCGGGATTGTATTGCTTCAATTCGTTCAGCAGGATGTCAAACTCCTTTTGAATATCCTTGCTATCGGCAGGGATCAGAAACAGCAGCAGTGAATTCCGCTCGATGTGCCGCAGGAAGCGCAACCCAAGGCCTCTTCCCTCGTGCGCGCCTTCGATGATGCCGGGGATATCGGCCATGACAAACGACATTCCGTCACGGTAAGAAACGATCCCAAGATTCGGTTTCAGTGTAGTGAAAGGATAGTCGGCAATTTCAGGTTTGGCGGCTGAGACGACCGACAGCAGGGTCGATTTGCCGGCATTGGGGAAACCGACGAGGCCCACGTCGGCCAGCAATTTCAGCTCGAGGATGACCCAGCCCTCCTGTCCCGGCTCGCCGGGTTGGGCATAGCGCGGGGTTTGATTGGTGGCCGATTTGAAGTGGTCGTTGCCCAGTCCGCCGCGGCCGCCGGGCATCAGGATCTTTGTTTCATCATGTTCGGTGATCTCAAAAATCACCTCTTCCGTATCGGCATTTTTGGCCACCGTTCCAAGCGGCACTTCGATGATCCTGTCGGCCCCGCCGGCGCCCGTGCGCAGTGAAGCGCCGCCCGGTTTACCGTCTTCCGCCCTTACGTGACGGGTGAACTTCATGTGCAGCAAGGTCCATAACTGGCTGTTGCCCTTCAGGATCACATGCCCGCCCCGGCCGCCGTCGCCGCCGTCAGGACCACCTTTGGGGATGTACTTGGCCCGGTGCAGGTGAGCAGAACCCGCTCCGCCTTTGCCGGATTGGCAGTGGATCTTGACGTAATCGACGAAATTCGGGGAGGCCATTCGATCATTCAGTTATTTCGCAAAGTTACAGATTATTGACACTGACAGGTCGTTTGACGCTGTCAGGTCAGGAATTATTATTAACCTGACAGCTTTCCGACGTATTATCGAAAACTGTAAGCGTTTGATAAATCAAGATCTATACCGGAATTTGGCCAAACAAGATTTTTTTCGTACCTTTGCAAAATATTTCCATATAAGTACCCACTCATGGGTGAAAAAAACAATTCTTATCAAAAGCAAAGTCTACCGGATCAAGCTGACTTAGAAGCTTACCTTCTCAAAATCACGTAGCTTTTTCTTCTAATAATCTACTGAGGTATACCATTACTGATCCTCCGCAGGGAATTCCCTGTGAAACATGAAAGTAATAAACAAGCAATGATATGACGATTGTATATTATATATCTTAATAAAATCCATAAAAATGAAAACTGAACATGAAGAAAGATGGATCGTTGAAGATAAAAAAGCGATCCGTAATCCGAAGAAACTGAAAGACCACATGCGATTAACTGACGAACAACTGGCTGATCTGATGGAAATCAGGAAGGTGTTCCGGATGAAGATCACGCCCTACTACCTGAATCTGATCAACAAAGAGGACCCGGATGATCCGCTTCTCAAAATGTGTTTACCTGATAAGAATGAGATGATCTTCAGGAAGGGAGAATTAAATGATCCCATCGGTGATATTAACGATGAGTTAGAGAATCACCCCACGCCATTGATAACACACAGGTATCCTGACCGGGTGCTGCTGTTCCCCACTCCTTTTTGCGGTGGATACTGCCGCTACTGCTTCCGGCGCCGCCTGGCTGGAAACCCCGATTACAAATACAAAAAATCACTGCTGGAAGACGCCTTCAGCTATCTTGAAAAAACCAGCGCTATCCGCGAGGTCATCCTGAGCGGCGGTGATCCGCTGATGCTGCATGACGATGAGCTTTTCAGCCTTTTAGAACGCTTGAAGGCGATCCCGCATATCCGTACCATCAGGATCCATACAAGGATGCCGGTATGGAATCCATACCGGATCACAGATGATCTTGTCAAAGGCCTGACCAAATTTCAACCGCTCTGGATCGTGACCCATTTCAACCACCCCAATGAATTGTCGGATACGGCAATAGAACATGTTAGCAGACTGATCGACAAGGGTATCATGGTAATGAACCAGGAGGTCCTGCTGAAAGGAGTCAATGACTCTGCGGAAATCCAGCGTGAGTTGTTATTAGCCCTGATCGACAACAGGATCAAGCCCTACTATTTACATTATCTCGACAAAGCCGAAGGTATTTCTCATTTCAGAACGGACATAAAAACCGGTATCGATATTTTGAAAGAATTGCGAGGTACTGTTCCCGGGTATGCCATTCCTCATTATATCCTGGATATCCCCAGGGGGTATGGAAAAGTTCCCTTCCAGTTCCACTATATCAATGAAGATGAAAAGGGAAACATCATTGTAGAAACGCCGGAAGGGGATTATATACCTTATTCGACAAATATTGATAAGAAATCAATGGACCTGAAAGAGGATGCGGATGTTAAACCGATCATGTTATTTACAGAAGAAGAAAAAGAACATCTTAAAGAAGTGTTGAAAAATGGCAATGGCAAATAAAATCAATCCGGATGATATAAAAAGCGTACTCATAGTAGACAGCTGGAGCAAGGGCCAGATCACCATTAAAAACATAAAAGACAGGGAGGATCTCAGGGTCTATGCTTTTATGGACCAGTCCAATCCCGGTATAATTGAACTGGCAGACGGTTATAAGATCGGGGACTTCCAGGATATACAGGCGATAGCCGATTATGCCCGGGAGATCAATGCCGATATTGTTATACCGACGGCAGCCTATCCCCTTGAAGCGGGTCTGGCAGACTTGCTTCTTGAAAGGGACATTCCCGTTTTTGGCCCCCTGAAGTCGGCCACCAGGCTGGAATCGGACAAGGGCTTTGCCCGGAGGGTAGTTTCTGAATGTGATGAAAACTATGTTCCGCGCTTTATGATTTTTGAAGAAGAGAAACCAGCGCTGGATTACGTTGAATCACTTGGATGGAGAGTCGCGGTAAAACCGGTTGGGTTAACAGGCGGACTGGGGGTGAAAGTCTTTGGCGATCAACTGTGGAATAAAAGAGAAATTACATCCTGTATCAGTGAAGTGCTTGAAAAAGATGCGCAGGTATTGATTGAAGAAAAACTCTCGGGTGAGGAATTCAGCCTTCAGTGCCTGGTCAATGATACCTTTATCGTTCCAACGCCCCCGGTGCAGGATTTCAAAAAGCTTCTGGCTGGCGACCTGGGGCCCAACACCGGAAGCATGGGGTCGTATTCGGCCCATGATCACTTACTGCCGTTCCTCACCGAAAAGGATCATCGGGATGCACTGACGATCCTTGAAGGATCCATCCGTAAATTCATCGAAATAACTGGCCGGAATTGTTGCGGGTTCCTGTATGGCCAGTTTATGAAGACACCACAAGGCATCAAACTGATCGAATTCAATTTCAGGCCCGGTGATCCGGAATGGATGAATACTTTGAGCATTTTGCAGGACAATCTGCTGGATGTGATCATAAAGGTTCTGAACAAAGAAGAAGTAAAGCCGGTTTTTATGAACCTGGCAACAGTGTGTAAGTACATCACCCCGGAAAAGTATCCTGAGAAACTGCATGAGATCCTGGACGTTTCCTTAGACAAGTCAAAACTGGATGAACTGGGGGTAGATTTTTATTATAGCGCTTCGACAGACCGGCAGGGCAGGCTGAACGTCGGTGAAGAAAGAGGGATTGCATTCATCGCGAAAGATGCAACGATCCCAGGCGCCTGCAAAAAAGTGGAAGAAGCCATTGCAACCGTAAAAGGCTCCTTCAGGCACCGTGAAGACATTGGTTCGGAAAAGATGGTCAGGGCCCTGAAGATAAAAATGGACATCGTTATACGACATCCGGAGGAACCGGAGTTTATCCGGGTCAGGGATGTGATCGCTGAATGTCAACCGCTGATTGCCCACCCCATCCATTTTTACAAGATCATTTTACGATATTTCAATCGAACAGCCCTTGTTGCAGAATTAAATGGTCAGCTGATCGGTTTTACCTTCTGCCTGGAATCACAAAATTTCCCGGGAAGGTATTTCTTATGGCAGATTGGAGTCATCCCTTCCAGCCGGTATCTCGGCGTCGGCCCCATGCTTGTGAGAAGAATGGAAGAAGAAACCGGCTTACGGGACGGAAAGGAGATCGAGGTTACGGTGGAGCCCGATAACCCGGCATCATTGAAACTGTTCGAACAGTTGGGCTATTGGAATGCGAGCAAAGAGGAAGGAGAAACGCTGGTAATAGAAGAGAAAGATGTGGTGAAGGATTATTATGGTCCCGGAAGGCATCATATTTTATTAAAAAAAGACCTGACAAGCAACTATTGAGGATGATGGCATGACAATAACCTGTCAATCAGACCATAACAATCAAACAATCTTATAAATATCCGGATAATTCCGGCCAAATCCATCATAATCCAGCCCGTAGCCCACGATAAACTCATTGGGTATTTCCAGGCCGAGGTAATCGATCCGGAAGCTTTCCCGGAAAGCGGTGGGCTTGAACAGCAAAGCAGCCAGGTAAACCTTCTCTACGCCCATGTATTTAAGTTTTGAAATAAGATGCTGCATGGTTATGCCGGTATCGATAATATCTTCCACGATCACCACCGTCCGGCCCTTCAGCGTTTCATTCAGGCCGATGAGCTCCTTCACCGAGGAAGTTGTCTGTGTGCCGCTGTAGGAAGCCAGTTTGACAAAGCTGATCTCGCTGGGGATGGTAATTTTCCGGTACAGGTCGGCGGCGAAAATGAATGCGCCGTTCAAAACGACAAGGAAGAGTGGGTTTTTACCCTGCAGATCGCGGTTTATTTTAGCTGCCATAATATCTACGGCAGTATTTATCTCTTCTGCAGTGATGGAAAGCTTAAATTCCTTATCTTTGACTGTGATTGTTTGCATGGGCCTGGTTGTTTCGGGTATGGTTGTATCGCAAAGTTACGCAAAGGAAACGCAAAGAAAACCAATTCAAAATTCAAAATTCAAAATTCAAAATTTATTATGACTCCATTAGTAAGCATCATCATGGGTTCCACTTCCGATCTTCCGGTGATGGAAGAGGCGGCCAAGGTGTTGAACGAATTACAGATACACTTTGAAATGAATGCCTTATCAGCACACCGCACCCCGAACAAGGTGGAAGTTTTTGCCAAAACGGCGGTCAAACGCGGCATCAAGGTGATCATTGCCGGGGCGGGCATGGCAGCCCATCTGCCTGGGGTGGTCGCGGCCATGACACCCCTTCCGGTCATCGGCGTGCCGATCAAGGCTTCGCTCGACGGGCTCGACTCACTCCTGGCGATCGTACAGATGCCCCCGGGGATACCGGTGGCTACCGTGGCCATCAACGGCGCCCGCAATGCCGGCATCCTGGCCGCTCAGATACTCGCTACGGGCGATCCGCAACTGATGTCCAAAATGATCCAGTTCAAAGAAGAATTGAAAGAGAAGATCATCAAGGCGAATGAGGATCTGGGTAAGGTGAAGTTTGAGTATAAAGTGGATATTTAGGTTTTTTTACCACTGAGGCACTGAGGACACTAAGAAACACTTAGAAATCTTAGTGCAACTTAATGCCCTTAGTGCCTTAGTGGTGAATATCATATCTTTTTGATCAGTTAAACTCCATTGGATTGATTTTGAAAGATGAGCCGGCTCAAATGATCAGGGTTGAATATCTCATTGGCAACATCCATGATCTGTTCACCGGTAATGGTATTTATCTTGCGAAGAATTTCTTCCGGTGGCTCCAGCTGGTTATCATGAAGAAAGGATTTGCCCGCAGCCAGCAGGTAATTCATACGGATCTCGTTGGCGATCTCGATCTGGCCGATGAGTTGTTTTTTTGACTGGCTGAGCTGCAGGCCGCCCAGCCTTGTGCTCCTCAGTTTTTCCATCTCTTTGCTGATAAGGGCCAGCGATTTGTCCAGGTTGCCGTTGTCGGTGCCCAGATAAACGCTGAAAATGCCGGTATCGGTGTAAGGCAGGAATACCGATTCCACCGAATAAGCATAGCCATGCCGTTCCCTTACCGCCAGGCTCAGGCGGGAGTTCATAGCCGGCCCCCCCAGGATATTGTTTAAAAGGTAAAGCGGGTATCTTTTCGGATCCCTGCGGTCGTATGCCAGATTGCCCAGCATGCAGTGCGTCTGGTAGGTATTGCGTGGCAGGTGCAGTCTGAAGGGCTGGTAGTGATAGAACTTCCTGCGCTTCCTGAAAGGATGGCTAACCGGAACCGGCTCAAAGAACTTCTCCACCAAACGGCTGATCTTATTGAAATCGAAATTTCCCGAGGTGCAGACCACCATGTTTTCACCGGTGTAATTTCTTTCTAAGAAATCCAGGATATTCCGGCGTGTCAGTTTCTTCAGATCATCCGGATTCCCCAGGATATTCCGGGCCAGGGCATGCCCCTTGTAAACATTCTCTTCCAGTACGTCGTAGATCTCCTCCGAAGGAGTGTCCTTGTAAGAATTGATCTCTTCCAGGATGACATCCTTTTCCTTTTTTAATTCTTTTTCGGGAAAAGTGGAATGGGTCAGGATATCGGAGATCAGCTCCAGGGCGCGCAGGAAATGCTCATCGAGGAAAGAGGCGTAGATGCATGTCTCCTCTTTCGTGGTAAAGGCATTCAGGTCTCCGCCGACAGACTCCAGGCGGGTTAGCACATGGTACGCTTTGCGTGTGGTGGTGCCTTTGAAGATCGAATGTTCGATAAAATGGGCCAGGCCGCTCTCATGCTCCTCTTCATCGCGGGTGCCGGCATTAATATAAACGGCAAGGTGCGCCACATGGCCGGTAGCCGGAATATGCAACAAGCGGATGCCGTTGGGGAGTGTCAGGGTTTGAAAATCCATTTTTGAAAAATGAAGCGCAAAGATAGCCAACAATGCTTCATTTCTGCGGGTATTTTTCATCGAAATAGACCCAGAACAGGAGCTGGTTATACAGCAATCCTTCCATCTCACGCATCAGCACCGGACCTAACCCTACTACTTTTTTCTCAATCTGCAAAGTTTTCGGGTCCCATGACCACTCTTCCAGGAACCTGATCTTGGAGATGTCGCGGTAAGAAACCGAACGGACAAGTATCGTATCGTATTCCTCGTAAGGCTCATAACTCCTCGTCAAAGTCAGATAAATTGTATCGGACCCCTGTGCCACCACCTCTTCCGGTGTCAGGGGCTCTCCGAAATAATCGTAAGCCCTGATTTCTCCTTTCTCCGCCGCCTCCATGATCCTTTTCAGGAAAGGTTCCCGCTTCGACCCTTCGATATTGTTGATCCACCAGTCGAGCCGGGGATCCTCAGAAACAACCGGGACATCGTACTGGATCTTCTCTGCGACCACCTGTCGATTTCCATCAGAACGCTCACAAGCTGCCACTAAAAGGAGCAGATGGAGTATCCCGAAAATAATGAGAACCTGAAATTTCATGATTATTCTTTTTTCAAATTTACAAGAAAAAGAGATAATCGTCTTATCCTAAAATTCGAATTTAAAATTTAATCACCTTGTAATCTGTCCGTTGCCCGCTTTGCAGAATAATGCTCAACTGGTATATTCCGCCAGCCAATGATTCTGCAGGAATCCTGTAAGTACCATTTACAGACCCGGTAAGAACATCCGAATGAACCATTGTCCCGTTACCGGAATACATGCGGATTTCCCTGACAGCAGGATTTTTTTCTTCGAAGGAGATATCCAGATAGTTTACAAAAGGATTGGGATAAACCCTTGCCAGCTTCCTTGCAGCATCTTCGCGAATACTGGTGGAAGCTTCCCCGGCACTGAGGGTTGACAAATAAATGACATCCCCGCTGGTCCCGCCGTTACCGTTGGCCGCATTGAAGGCGCCGAAGAAGGTGATGATACCGCTGCCGGAAGCCGGTGCCGTCCAGTCGAACGACCAGGATTTGCTGCTTCCCGAAGGGGTGGTGCCGGCGAAAGTGTGTGATACCGCCTTGCCGGCATTAACCAGTTTTGTTTCAGTGGCGTTGGTGATGATAAAGGCGCCCTGCTTAGCTGCAGCGGCGTTTTCAGCCGTCACTTCAAAACCAAACCGGCTGACCCCGGTATGCGTACCCGTTGCAGTAACGGTGTAAATCTGCCCGGGTACATATCCCTCCGGTGGGATGTTTGAGGTGATCCAGCCTGATGCCTGCTGGTTGCTGCCGGTATGGCACTGGGTGCAGGTGTTTGCGTTATCTCCCGGAGAACCGGTGTAAGCGCCGGGTGAACCACCTGAATTCCAGACCGAAGCGGTTAAAAATATGATAACTGCCGTGACCGAAGATAAAAGAGTAATAGTTGTTTTCATAATGTAAGTTTTGATTAATAGAAATTTTGATGATCCCTGTTTTTACGCTGTCGAATTGTGAACAAATAATAATCTCATTTGTTTAACTTAAAATTAATAAAATTATGAAAAAGAACGTAGGCATCACTGACAAAATCATCCGGTATGTAATTGCCGCAGTCCTCATTATCCTCTTCGCGACCAATATCATCACAGGTACATTGGGTATCATCGGTCTCATCGTGGCAGGTGTACTCATCGTCACCAGCCTGGT
>Ga0209498_1001351_pt1 | contig 15066 bp, 12 predicted proteins | sample WalLakDeSediment_FD_184131 | JGI IMG/M metagenome (GOLD analysis project Ga0209498, IMG submission 184131) | Lake sediment microbial communities from Walker lake, Nevada to study Microbial Dark Matter (Phase II) - Walker Lake 11/02/13 Deep... | ecosystem: Environmental > Aquatic > Freshwater >... | reverse complement strand
CGGAGACAGCCTTTGTCGCCTCGTTCAACGAGTAACCAAGACCCACCAGGGCAGATATGACGTCGGCGCCCTCGGAAGTCAGGGGCGTGCCCGTCTCGCTCCACTCCTTCTCGAGCTTGCCCCTCAGTTCAACCACGAGCCGACCGGCTATCTTCCTGCCGATACCCGGTGCCTGACAGATGAGGTCGGTATTACCGCTGGTGATGGCCATGACCAGTTGTTCCGGACTCAGGGCAGACAGCATGCCCAGTGCGGCCTTGGGGCCGATTCCCGAGACGGAAACGAGGTTCTTGAACAGAGCGAGTTCCTCGATCGAGGCGAATCCGTAAAGGGCAGCACCATCCTCTCTAAGATGAAGGTGGGTGTGCAGAAAAACCTTGCCCTTGGTGCCCAGTTGACTCAAGGTGTGGCCGGAGACATGGGCCCGGAATCCTATTCCGCCAACATTGATGATGACACAGTCGTTGCCACGATGATCCAGTGTTCCTTCCAGCGTCGCTATCATCTCGGAATACGTTCACTGAGCCAGCGATTCAGGCGGCTGTGTTGAATGTGGCAGATGGCTATAGCCAGGGCATCGGCGACATCACTGGGTTGAGGCAGCTCAGATAGACCTAGCTGTATTTTTACCATCTCCTGAATCTGGCGCTTGTCGCTCTGTCCATAGCCGGTGATCTGCTGCTTAATTGTGGCTGGCGAGTAGTAGTAAACAGACAACCCCTGATTGGCGGCTGCCAGGATCGCAATGGCCTGCGCCCTTCCGATGGCAAACGCAGACCGCACGTTGTGGCCGATGAACGGGTCTTCGATCGCGACCTCACTGGGCCTGTGTTCCGCGATTATCTGGCCCAGTCGCTCATAGAGAGCACTCAGTCTCATCTCCATTGGGACTCGAGGTGAGACGTTAACTACTCCGCAGTCTACCACACGCATTTCCTCCTCACCGTCCACCACACCGAAGCCCAGGTTGACAGTGCCGGGATCAATACCGAGAATGCGCATATCAAGTCCGGCTGCGCAGCTTCTCAGACGTAGCCTCAGAGAAATCTATGTTAGAGAAGACGCGCTGCACATCATCCAGTTCTTCCAGTTGATCAAGGAAGCTCAAGGCCTGAATCGCTTTGCTCTCATCCAGCAATACGGTGGTCTTAGGTAGCATGGATAGCTCTGCGGAAATCACGTGTTCGCTCTCTTCAATCGCCTGTCTTACCGCTTCCAGATCCTCCGGTCGCGTGTATATCTCAGTATAGTCTCTCTCGGTCTTCACATCCTCCGCCCCGGCATCGATAGCCCGCAGCGCTATCTCCTCGGCGTCTCGAGTGTTGCTTTCTACGGTAACTACTCCCCTGTTCTCAAACAACCAGGAAACACAACCACTCTCTCCGAGATTGCCGCCGTGTCGGGTCAACATCCGCCGTATATCCTGGACGGTACGGTTGCGGTTATCGGTGAGTGCTTCTATCAGAACTGCTATGCCACCCGGCCCGTAACCCTCGAACAGCACCTCAGTCAAGGCACCTGCATCAGACTCACCACTACCCTTCTTTATGGCCCTCTCGATATTGTCCGATGGCATGTTATTGTCACGGGCCTTCTGTACCGCCAAACGTAACTGGATGTTGTTCTCCGGACTGGCTCCGCCCTGTCGCACCGCAACTATGATCTCGCGAGCAAGCCTGGTAAATAGCTGTCCGCGCCGGGCATCAGCTACGCCCTTCTGACGTTTGATCTGTGCCCACTTCGAATGCCCTGACAACGCCGTCCCTCCTGTCAATTCTAGCACCGCGAAACCCAAAAGGTAAAGCAGCGCAGTTGCGCCCTTTCCGCACTTATGGCATAATGAAATAGACCTTTAAATCAGTCCCGTGAGGCTGGTAAGGGGGAGCATGTTACAGCAACCGCGATCAGAAGCCCCGTTTCAGACCTCTTGCCGATTTGAAGGCAGGAGGTTTTTTCATGTCTGACAAGGTCGTCCTCACCTCGAGGGAGATGGGGCGAGCACTGGCTCGTATCGCTCACGAGATCGTAGAGAAGAACAAAGGGGCTGAAGACGTTGTACTTGTAGGCATGCGCACTAGGGGAGTGCCTCTGGCCGAGCGCATAGCGCACATAATCGAATCTTTCGAGGGATTCGCAGTCCCTGTCGGCGCTCTTGACATATGCTTCTATCGCGATGACATCACACCGTCGGAATCGAGGACGGTAGATCAGGGTCTCACCGATATACCCACGAGCATAACAGACAAGCGGGTGATCCTGGTCGACGACGTTCTCTACACCGGACGAAGCATCCGCGCTGCCATGGATGCCTTGACCGATCTGGGGCGTCCGGCCTTCATCCAGTTGGCTGTGCTTGTGGACCGAGGCCACAGAGAATTTCCCATCCGCGCCGATTACGTGGGTAAGAACATCCCCAGTTCCAGAGACGAAGAGATACAGGTCCTGCTGGAGGAAACCGACGAGGCTGATGAGGTGGTGATCTGGAACTCGGCCGACGCACAGGTGCCCGGAAGTCATTGCAAGGAGAGACGATCATGAACCTGACGAACAGAAACCTGGTGACGATAGACGACCTGTCCAATGATGAAATGGAAGGGGTGTTCTGCCTGGCAGACGAGATGGCCGACTCCACGGCTGCCCAGTACGGACTCTGCCAGGGGAAGATCATGGCCACATTGTTCTTCGAGCCGAGCACGCGGACGAGGCTGTCCTTTGAGGCTGCCATGCTCAGGCTCGGGGGACGTGTCATAAGCACAGTTGACGTCGGCGCCACCTCGCTGGCCAAAGGAGAAAGCATAGCCGATATGGCCAAGGTGGTCGGGAGCTACGCAGACATAATAGTCATCAGGCACCCGTGGGAGGGAGCTGCCAGAGTCGTTGCCGACTACGCAGGGGTTCCCGTAGTAAATGCGGGCGATGGAGGTCATGAACACCCAACCCAGACCCTGTGCGACCTCTACACCATCAAAAAGGAGAGGCAAACACTCCAGGGGCTCAGGATCGCACTGTGGGGAGATCTGAAACACGGACGAACAATACATTCGCTGATCTATGCCCTCGCCCGCCTGGGCTCCTCCATACTCTTCTGTCCCGGCTCGGGGCTCGAACTGCCGGAGCACGTTATGAGAAGGCTCAACACCGAATACAGAGGAGAGATTAAGAAGTGCGGGCATCTCAACCACGGACCGGAGAGGAAGCTCTTCCCTATCGATGCTATGTACATAACTCCCACCACCCATCATCAGTTGGCCATGTTGCCGGACATAAGCCTCAGCGTGGAACTGAAAGCAGGAGTAGATGCCCTCTATGTCACAAGGCTCCAAAAGGAACGACAGTCTCCCACCACAGAGCCTCAGGAGCGGAAGAAGTACCCTGTGGTAGACAAAGAACTGCTCAAAGGAAAGGGGCTTGAGAAGACTCTTGTCATGCATCCCCTGCCCCGCGTTGATGAACTCGCCTACGAAGTTGACTCCGACCCGAGGAGCAGGTACTTCAAACAGGCAGCCTACGGGATTCCGGTCAGAATGGCACTCACGGCCATGCTGCTGGGTGCGCGGGAGGTCTCAGTTTCCAGCCAGTACCCGTCCTTCGCCCACAGGGTGGAGTATCCCGTCTACAGGCGGGATTCGGGAGCTAAGTGCTCTAACCGAAACTGCGTCTCGAACCAGTCAACCGAGACGAAATACATCAAGCCTGAGTTCACAATAGTCAGCAGCGAGCCTCTAACACTGCGATGCATATACTGTGAACACGAACTACACCCTGAGTACGTTGCCAGTTCCGACTGGCACCAGGGAACTCTGGAGCACAAGAAGTATCACAGCGCGAGGAGCCGCTGGACGAAGAAGATCAAGCCGGAGAACCTGATCGTCTTCGCCTCCGAAGACGAAGCCCGCGCCTGGCAACTAAAGACCGGTACCGTCACCAACGAATGAACAGGGACGAAAGGATCCTGCTTGTCCAGGGCGGCCGCATAGTCGATCCCGGCCGGGGTGTCGACCGGGTTGGAGACATACTCATCTCGGGCAGCCGGATAGTGAAGATGGGAGACGACGTCATCAGCGGTTCTTCTTATGAAGATCCGAGCAAGGTACAGTGTCTGGGCGCTACAGGGCTGGTTGTCTGCCCCGGCTTTGTGGACCTTCACTGTCATCTGAGGGAGCCGGGTTTCGAGCATAAGGAAACCATCGCCACCGGGACAGCGGCCGCCGCGAAGGGTGGTTTCACCACCGTGTGCTGCATGGGCAACACCGAACCTCCTCTGGATACTCCTGCAACAGTGGAATGGGTGAAGGAGAGAGCCAGCACAGAAGCCCTGGTCATGGTTCTTCCCATAGGTTGTATCACCAGAAGCAGGAAAGGCCGCGAGTTGACGGATATGGCCGGGCTGGCCCGAGCCGGTGTGGTCGCCTTCAGCGACGACGGTGACCCCGTGGCAGACTCACAGATCATGCGCTCCGCAATGACCTGCGCCCATGGGCTGGGCCTCCCCATCATCGACCACTGCGAAGACAAGACCCTGAGCAGCCGAGGGGTGATGAACGAAGGGACTGTATCGACTGCGACCGGGCTAATGGGGATTCCCCCGGCGGCCGAAGAGGTCATGGTAGATCGTGATCTAACACTGGCGAGACTGACAGGTGCACGCATCCACATCGCCCATGTCAGTACCAGAGGCTCAGTGGAGTTGATACGACGCGCCAGGGAAGAAGGCATACCCGTGACCTGCGAAGTTACTCCCCATCACCTGACCTTGACCGAAGAGAGGGTATGGGGAGATGGGAAGGGCAAACGCCTCGACACCAATGCTAGGGTGAACCCGCCGCTACGTACCAGGGCAGACTTAGAAGCTTTGATCGGCGGACTAAGAGACGGGGTGATCGACGCCATCGCCACAGACCATGCACCGCATGCCGCGGCGGACAAAGACTGTGAGTTTGAGCTAGCCGCTCCCGGAATGAGCGGCTTCGAAACCGCTTTTGGCTGCCTCATGACCCTGGTGCACGGGGGAGACCTCAGCCTTACCTGGTTGTTGTCCCGGCTCACCATCGAGCCTTCGAGGATCATCGGCAGGGATGACGAGATCGGAACCCTGAAGGCAGGAAACCCGGCCAACATCACCATACTCGACCCTGACCACCAATGGACGGTTGATAAGCGCAGATTTGCCTCCAAGGGCAGGAACACTCCTTACGATGGATGGAGATTCAAGGGGAAGGTCATGGCTACCATAGTCAACGGCAGACTGGCCTACATAGATGATGCCCTGGCACCCCGCGCCACTCGCAAAGAAGACATTGCATAGCTGAACGTGTAAGAAACTAATGCCGAAGAGAGCAGCCCTGATACTCGAGGACGGTCGCGTCTTCGAAGGGTCCTGTTTCGGTGCGGAGGCCACTGCCTATGGCGAGGTAGTGTTCGACACCGGCATGACTGGCTATCAGGAGATGCTCACTGACCCGTCCTTTGCCGGGCAGATCCTGGTCGCTACCTACCCCTTGATAGGGAACTACGGCATCAGCGAGGCAGATTTCGAGTCCGGACAGGTGCACGTCAGAGGTCTCGCCGTCCGTGAATGCTGTTGCCAGCCCAGTCACCACCGAAGCACAGGCACACTACACGAGTTTCTGCTGGCTCATGGCGTTCCGGGCATCAGTGAACTCGATACCCGGGCCCTCACCCGCCATCTGAGATCGGCCGGGGTGATGATGGGTGTTCTCACCTCCGACATGACAGTTGACGAGGCCTTGAGAATGCTCGCCACTATTCCCGCCTACGATGCCACCGACTTCGTGCGCCGGGTCAGCACCGAGAAGGCCTACGACTGGAAGTCAGGTGAACCTCACACCCCCTCTTTGCCTTCTCTCTCATTGCAGGGAGGGCCGGCGGTCGCGCAATCTCGCATAGTGGTCATCGACTACGGCGTCAAACATAGCATACTGCGCATCCTGAGCCGGCTCGCCTGTCCGACAACCGTCGTCCCTTGCGTTGCCTCAGCCGAGGACATCCTGCCACTGAACCCCGACGGCATAGTCCTGTCGCCGGGACCGAGCAACCCGGAACTACTTGACGACATGGCAGAGACGGTCCGGAATCTCATAGGCCGGAAGCCACTGATGGGCATATGCCTCGGACATCAGCTTATAGGCAGGGCACTGGGAGCCGGGACATTCAAGCTCAAGTTCGGTCACCGGGGAGGAAACCACCCCGTAAGGGATCTGGCTACGGGAAGGGTGTACATCACCTCCCAGAACCATGGCTATGCCATAGATGCCGATGCTCCGGGAGAGGGGCTTGAGGTCAGCCACGTCAACCTCAACGACGGCACCGTGGAGGGACTAAGGCACAGGGACCTGCCGGTTCTATCCGTCCAATACCACTGCGAGGCCTCCCCCGGCCCGCTGGATAGCACGCATCTGTTCGAGAAATTCCTCGAGATGGTGACAAACGCCCGAGGAAAAGAGGATATGTATCCTTGATAAAGAAAGTCCTGGTCATCGGGTCGGGGCCGATAGTTATCGGGCAGGCGGCTGAGTTCGACTACTCGGGAACCCAGGCCTGCCGGGCTTTGAGGGAAGAGGGCATCACGACGGTCCTGGTGAACTCAAATCCCGCTACCATCATGACCGATGAGGGTATCGCGGACATCGTCTATATAGAGCCCCTTACGCTGGATGTCCTGACACGCATAATCGAGAGAGAGAGGCCCGACGGGCTATTGCCTACCCTCGGGGGTCAGACGGGGCTCAACCTTGCCGTAGAACTGGACGGCGCGGGTGAACTCGGCAGGTATGGCGTTCGATGTCTCGGCACACCTATAGAGACGATAAAGCAGGCCGAGGAACGGTCGCTGTTCAGGCAGCTTCTGGTTGATATCGGCGAACCCGTGCCCGCCGGGACAACCGTGAGATCGATCGCCGATGCCAGGAAACTGGCAGGCTCTATCGGTCTACCCCTCATCATCCGCCCATCATACACCCTGGGCGGCACGGGCGGCGGGATCGCCCGCACCATGGCGGAGCTTGAGCAGATAGTTGCCGGCGGACTGGACTCCAGCATGAGCCACGAGGTCCTCGTGGAGCAGTGCATCCTGGGCTGGAAGGAAATCGAATTCGAGGTGATGAGAGATGCTGCCGACAACTGCATCGCCATCTGCTGCATGGAGAACATCGATCCCATGGGCATCCACACCGGCGACAGCATCGTGGTGGCTCCCAGCCAGACTCTCAACGACAAGGAGTACCAGATGCTCAGGTCGGCAAGCCTGACAATCATAAGAGCCCTGGGTATACAGGGCGGCTGTAACGTACAGTTTGCCCTGCCTCCCAGCCCCACAGTGGCGGAGAAATGGGCGCCCGGGTGGAATCGAGCCACGTCAGGGGAATACTACGTCATTGAGGTCAACCCGCGCGTCAGCCGTAGTTCGGCCTTAGCCAGTAAGGCCACTGGCTATCCCATCGCTCGAGTAGCAGCCAAGATAGCGGCAGGCAAGAGACTTGACGAGATACCGAACAGGGTCACAGGGAGAACGCTCGCGTGTTCCGAGCCGGTACTCGATTACTGTGTGGTCAAGATACCGAGGTGGCCATTTGACAAGTTCGCCTCGGCCGACCGGGTTATCGGCACCCAGATGAAGGCTACCGGTGAGGTGATGGCCATTGATAGGTGCTTTGAAGCGGCATTGCAGAAGGCGGTGCGCTCACTTGAATTCGGCGGACGCTCGCTTCTATGGGAAGACCCTGCCTGGAGCCAGGCCGAACGACCCGATTCCTTCCCTCTTCACCCCAATGACCTCAGGTTGTGGGCTATGATGGCCGCTCTGCGAAGGGGATCCTCGCCCGGGGAGCTTTCGCGGGTCACCGGCATAGACCCCTGGTTTGTCCACAAGTTCAGGAACATAGTTGATATGGAGAGGCGGCTCCTCTCCGAACCGCTGGAACCGCAGCTTCTGCGCGAGGCGAAGAGACTGGGCTTCTCGGACGAGCAGGTGGGTACTCTGGCCGATAGGTTGCCGGAGCAGGTAGCTCGTACTCGCCGCGAGTGGCATATTCGACCGGTGTACAAGATGGTGGATACCTGTGCCGCCGAATTCGATGCCGAGACTGCCTACTTCTACAGCACCTACGAGCAGGAGAATGAAGCTCAGCCTCTGAAGGAGCCAAAAGCCGTGGTTATCGGCAGCGGGCCCATACGCATCGGCCAGGGGATAGAGTTCGACTACTGCTGCGTTCATTCAGCCTGGGCGCTCCGAGAGGCAGGAACGAAGAGCATTATGATCAACTCCAACCCTGAGACTGTTTCCACCGATTTCGACACCAGTGACCGCCTCTACTTCGAACCCCTCGATGAGGAAGGAGTCCGCGAGGTACTGGAGAACGAGACCGGCAGCGGGTCCACCCCGGCATCGATAGTCCAACTGGGAGGGCAGACACCAATCAACCTGGTCGAGTTCCTGGCCCGTAACGACCTGCCGATATTGGGCTCAGGCCCGGACGCCATTGATATCGCCGAGGACAGGCGCCGCTTCGAGGATTTCCTGGATAAGCTGGGTATTCCGCAGCCGCCCGGAGCGGCCGTGTCATCCGTGGAAGAGGCCCTGAATACAGGAAAGGCCCTTGGCTATCCCGTCCTGGTTCGCCCGAGCTATGTGTTGGGAGGCAGAGCCATGGAGATAGTCCACAATGAGACCGAGTTGATTCGTTGCCTGACCTTGGCCTTGGAGATGAACAGCCAGCACCCTGTTCTTGTAGACAAGTACCTGCAGGGAAAAGAGGTCGAGGTGGATGCCATCTGCGATGGCGAGCGGGTGCTCATCCCTGGAGTGATGGAGCACATCGAACGAGCAGGAGTGCATAGCGGAGACTCCCTGGCAGTGTACCCCGGGCTTACTCTGACCAACAGAGAGGTGGAAACAATGGTGGACTACGCCACCAGGATTGGGTTGGCACTTAACGCCAGGGGCCTCCTCAACATACAGATGGTGATTGTGCCGCAAGACGGCGAATCGTCAACATACGTGCTTGAGGTGAATCCGCGCGCCAGCCGCACCGTGCCCTTCATGTCAAAGGTTACCGGCGTGCCCATGGTCCGATTAGCCACCAAGATCATGGCCGGCATAAGCCTCGAGGCGCAAGGCTACGAAGGCGGTTTGTGGAGGAGGCAGCGGCTGGTTGCCGTAAAGGCTCCCGTCTTCTCGATGTCCAAATTAACCGGAGTTGACAGCTACCTGGGCCCTGAGATGAAATCCACAGGCGAGGTTATGGGCATTGACTACACCTTCGAGGCGGCGCTCATAAAGGCACTTATTGCCGCAGGCCTGATGCTGCCTGAGAAAGGCAGCCTGCTGCTCAGTATCGCCGACAGGGACAAGGCAGAAGCCCTGCCGCTGATCAGGCAACTTCATTCGCTCCACTACACGCTATTCGCCACCGAGGGAACGGCAGCTATGATCGAGGCCATGTCGCTACCTGTGAGGATGGTGACGAAGAAGCTGCGCGAGGGGCATCCCAATGTTATCGATGTCGTCCATGATGGTTCCGTCAATGGAGTAATCAACACCATAACCGGCGGGCGCGTCCAGTTGCAGGACGGACTGGCCATCAGACGTGCCTCAGCGGAGAAGGGCATCCCCTGTTTTACTTCTCTGGATACCGTCAGAGCAGTCATAGGAGCGTTGTCAGATAGCGGCCATGTGTTCAACGTGCAACCGCTTGCAGAGTATCTGAGGGACAGAAAGTGACGGCCGGGATGTAGTATGATAGAGATCGAACATGGTACAGACCAGGTGCGGAGTATCTTCCAACACTGAGGTAATGCCCGGTGTGCACCTCATGTGGCTTGAGGCACCGAACATAGCTCGTTCCGCGCAGCCGGGACAGTTCGTCACACTACGTTGCGGAGATCTCCCGCTGCGTCGTCCCCTGAGCATCCACCAGTGCCGATTGGATCAGGATTCGGGCAAGAGCGAGGTTGCACTGCTGTTCAGAATGGCGGGCAAAGGCACGCTCTGGCTATCGCAACGCAGGGCCGGCGAGATGGTTGACATTGTCGGCCCTCTGGGCAGGGGATTCACGATTCCCGGGATGCGTTCAACTCGGTCGAGACACCTGCTGCTGGTGGCCGGAGGAATGGGCATTGCGCCGCTGGTCTTCCTGATACAGCACATCCTCGAACCTCCCCTGGGGGAGCCCTCACCACACCGAATAACTCTGATTCACGGCGCGAGCACCGCCGCCCAGCTCTACTCCTTCAACCTCGCCAGGGCCGGTGCGTCTTCAGCGCACGACTCCCCTGCACCATTGCCTGCTGAGCATCTCCCCGATCACGGAGACCACCCGCCGGTGCCGCAGGGAGTTGTGTTCGTTCCTGTAACCGAAGACGGCAGCGCCGGCAGGAGGGGTATGGTCACAGACATTCTGCCCGAGTTCTTAGACAGTGCTGATAGCATATATGCCTGCGGCCCGCTGGCCATGTACGAAGCGATGGCAGGATTAGTCCGTCGTTCTAAGTCCGGAGGCAGGCACGAGGAACAGCCAGATCTGAGGAGCTGCCAGGTCTCCCTGGAGGTCAGGATGGGGTGCGGCTTCGGTGCCTGCTATGGCTGCACCGTTAAGACAACCAAGGGACTGCAACAGGTGTGCCGGGACGGGCCGGTATTCGACCTGGAAGACATCATATGGCAGGAGGTGAAACTATGACCGTGGTGACCGGCGATATCACACTACAATCGAGGGGCGACTGCGACATTGTCGACATAACCCCTCAGGTAGCGAGGACCGTGGAGGAATCCGGAGTTGATAACGGCATAGTAACCCTCTTTGTCGTCGGGTCCACAGCAGGAATAACGACGATCGAATATGAGCCGCATCTGGCTTCAGACTTCGCGAAGATGTGGGACAGGGTCGCACCCCGGGACATTCCCTACGAGCATAACAAAACGTGGGGAGACGGAAACGGCCACTCCCACGTGCGCGCCTCTACCCTCGGTCCTTCCCTGGTGATCCCCTTCGCCAGCAAGAAACTTACCCTCGGCACCTGGCAGCAGATAGTCTTCGTGGACTTCGATAACCGCCCCAGGTCCAGGAAGATAATCACTCAGATACTGGGTGGATGATCGAGCTCCAGGCCTGTCACGACGCATAGGCACGGGATGTCGCGCGCCGGGATTGAAGTGAGCCTCCAGCGTTCCACCTATGCGGCAGACCGAATGAGCCTGTCGAAAACACCGGCGATAGATAGCGAAGGCAGGCTCTCTAGCACGAGTGGTAGATTCTGAGGAACTCGTCCCGAGACAGCCAGATCTCCTTGACCTTCAGGTGTTCACGGGATGACTTGTACCTGCCCTCTCCCCGGATGTTGTAGAATCGCATCAAACTCGTGATGTAGAACTGCGCCAGCCTGGTTCTGAGAGTACCCGGCAACTCGAAGACCTGAAATCCGAATCTCCTCGCACCTCTATGAAGGACGGTCCAGCCGTACACCGCAACGACGTTGCCGTAACTCCCTTCCGCCACCTGCGCCGCCAGCAGCCTGAAGCCATCCCTGAAGCAGCGAAGAACTCCCCTCGGCAGAGCAGCCGTCCCCGTTCTCAAACCCGATCGCCGTCTTTCAGCAATCCAGTCATTGTCCAGATGTAGCTTGATGACGCGGTCGCCGTTCTTGACCTCGCTGCCATCGGCTAGTTTGATCGTGTTGCCCTTGTGTTTTGTCAGCTCAACGAGGATGATGCCCCCGCTTCTCCCCAGCGACCTGATACCGAGCACCAGCGTGCATAGCCTGAACAGGATGGGCAGCAAAGGGCGCACCATTGCTCTCAGCAAGCCATACACAATGCGCTTCATTCTCAACTCGCTTCTCCTGGCCGGCGATAGTCAGCCGTTGATCGGCTCACACCGCTCAGGCGTCTTCCGGACGTTCATCGGCGTCCCGCCCCCACGGGCGTCGACCGGTCTACGTTGGAGACGATGTTCTTCCACTTTCCCATGTTGCCCGAGCGGTCTTCCAGGGTCGTAACCAGTTCAACACTGATAGACGGGCATGTGGCGCCCAGCGTGCGCAACTTCTGCGCCACTTGTTCCCGAACCTCGCGGGCTATGTTTCCGTTCCCTTCCGAGAACACCAACCGCAGGCGGAGGCCGTCCGGATCATGAACCACCTGGTACTGGCGTATGGCCTCATAGCTTTCCAGAACGTTCCAGAAGTGGACAGGATGGACGGCAACCTTGTTCCCGGTCAGCCCTTCCAGGTAGATCACGTCGTCATTCCTGCCGTTGATGGCAAGAATGCGCCGGAACGGCTGACCACAGGGACAGGGTTCGGCAGCCAGTACCATCATGTCAGATATCTCGTAGCGAATAACGGGCTGAGTGAAACCGACAAGACTGGTGAACAGAATCTTGTGTCCCAGGGTCCCGTCGGGCACAGGCCGGTTGTCCTCATCCATCACCTCGACCATACCGAGGTCTTCGAAAATGTGCATACCCCCGTCGACACTGCACTCCATAGCGCGCAGCCCCTCCTGGGTGCCGTAGATGTCGAAGACGGAGCTTCCCCACACTGAATGGATTTGCTTTCTCAGTTCGGCACTGAGGGGTTCACCACCACCGGCAACAACACAGGGCCTGATATCCAGGCGCCCCAGAAGCTGTTCCGTCACGAGGAGTCCCAGCATAGATGGGAAGCCCCGGAGGATATAGGGTTGCAGGGTGTTCAACTGACAAACCAGTTCCTCAATGGGAGCCGTAGCCGGCAGCACGTGATAGCGGTATAGACCTATATCCATACTCAAGGGGAGACGGTAGCTATCATGAAGAGGGCTGGGAGAACCTATGGTGACGATCTTGGGGCGTTTCCTTGAGAATGGCAACACCCCCATCATACTCGCGATGCGCATGCTTGCCGCTTCTTGAGTACTCCATTCCTTTCTGTTGAACACTATTACCGTCTTCTGTCCGGAACTACCCGCGGTGGTAAGTACACGGTACTCGCCCAGGTGATACTCGTCTCCCGAAACTTTGGCCATGTGCTCCTGAAGGGACGCCAAACGCAAACGGGGATCGGTGACGATTTCGTCAAAGCGCTCCATATAGACCTTCTTGTCCATGATGGGGAAGTCCTGCAGGTTGTAAGGATGACTGAGCCGGTGAGTCTTGCAGAACTCGCGGTAGAAGGGAGACCGTTGACTCGCCCAGCCGAGAAGCCTGGCCAACCGGCGCTGCTGCAACTCCTCAAGCTTTGTGCGTGGCCAGTACTCGTGCCTGATCAACTCCTGGCGATAAGCAACAGCGCGAGCCAGATCCTCTAAGCGACGCAGCCTGTTTGGTTTATTCATAGAGCGCTTACCTCCAATCATTGTGGGGACCTGTCTGGTGGTTCACAGTCCCCTTATCTTCATTGGCACTTCGGCAACCCTTATCTCTCGAACAACTACATCGCAATACTAGGTACTTTCCATTATAGATAGCCGATCGGGCTTTGTCAATACCCCGTATTCGAACAAGTCACGAACAGCCCTGCCCCCGATGAGATCGCCCGGTCAGCACCACCACGACAACCTAAAGGCAGGGCTATACAGTAGCTGACTCGTCAAGCAGAGGTGGACAACAGGTTCGTGGAGCGTCTACGCCGGGTTCACCACGAGGTCGGTGATGAACGGCAGTGATGGCCTGCTGAACGATGGCGTGTAGCCAGATAGCGGCGACCGGTATCCCGTCAAGCCTGCGGCGGCGGTTCTTCTTTGCTGCCGGAACGCGGCAGAGGATTGCCGAAGTACACTTTGGTGTGAGGCCAGGGTATCTCTATGCCCTCGGCGTCAAAGGCCTTCTTGAGGCGAAGCCTCAGCTGGCCCATGACCGCCCACTGCTGCATGGGTTTTACCTCTCCGACGATCTTGATGTCGATTCCGGAGTCCCCCAGCTTGTTGACCCTGACCGCCTGAGGAGGAGTCCGGATCATCTGACGCCACTCCTCATCCTCAGCGAGTTCATTGCCCACGCGGTTGATCACGCTCATGGCGTGGTCGAGGTCTGCTCCGTACGCCACCGACACATCGAGGTTGACCCTGGCGAAGTGCCTGGTGAAGTTGCTGGCCACTCTTATCTCGCCATTCGGGACATGATGCACTATGCCGTCCAGGTCACGCAGCACCGTCTTCCTCAGGCCCACTTCCTCTACCGTTCCGGTGACATCGGCAACCCGGGCTACATCACCGACCCTGTACTGGTTCTCCATGATAATGAAGGTGCCCGATATAAGGTCCCTTATCAAGTACTGCGCTCCGAAACCAATGGCAATGCCGACGATGCCGAATCCAGCCAGGATAGGCGCAATCGGTACTCCCACCTCGGATAGTATCATCATCAGGCCGACGATGATGATGAACACCCGCCCCACCCCTTTGAACACGAACAGAAGCGTATTCGTCCTCTTCTCCATCCCCTCCTTGCTTTCCTTGTGTCTGGTTCGCGCCACGGTCCTGCGCACCACGGGAGGCAGGATCCTGTTCATGGCTAACCACAGTACCGCCCCCACCACTACTATCACCAGAATGGTGATGCCATGGGCGTACAACCAGGTGACTACATCAGCCCAGGTTAACAAAGGCATACACTACCTCCTCTTCGCATCGTCTTCTCCGTTCACTGCCCCTGCAATATTCTAGCGATAATCAGGCGCGTTGTATAGCCGCGGCTACTGGAGATTAGAGCGGTCAACCATCCGTAACCTCGCTTCACACTCTTATGAGCTATGTGAGACCTCGATGATGCATTCGAGAACGAGTTGTCACCTATATTGGCTTAGTCTATAATTGACGATAGGGTAGTCCAATATGCTGAGAATAGGCTTCAGGGTTTTCTTCCTCTCGTTGCTCGTGCTTTCGGTAGTAGCCGGCCTGGGGGGAAGCATCATCGCCGCATCGAACCAGAACACGGTGCATATACTTACTGTGGACGGGATTATCGTCCCCGTTGTAGCTGACTACATCGACAGGGGGATCAGCGACGCTGAAGACCGGAACGCCACGGTATGCATAATCAAGCTAAATACTCCGGGAGGGCTCCTGGACAC
>Ga0209498_1001350_pt1 | contig 15066 bp, 12 predicted proteins | sample WalLakDeSediment_FD_184131 | JGI IMG/M metagenome (GOLD analysis project Ga0209498, IMG submission 184131) | Lake sediment microbial communities from Walker lake, Nevada to study Microbial Dark Matter (Phase II) - Walker Lake 11/02/13 Deep... | ecosystem: Environmental > Aquatic > Freshwater >... | reverse complement strand
TAAGGGGTTGAGGGTTCTATGCCGGAGAGCAGGTCCAAGCTGCCCTGGTAGACCCGGACGGTGACTTCTTGGATGTCTTCCGGCTCGAACATTGCGCCTTGGGCGGCCTGAAGCACGGCATCAATGGCGGAGTGCGTATGGCCGCATGAAGCATGGTATTTGATGGAGTTGCGTTCGAACATCCACTCCGTACCCAATCCCCGCAGGCACCGGGATTCGTCATCATCCTGCGAGGTGGCCTTGAAAAAGCCTTTTTCTCCCTCCAGGATCTTGGCGGCGCCGGTAAACCCTTTTTGAGCGAGCAGCGCTGAGAGCAGACCGTTGAAAGCCGCCTTGCCGGGGTGAAGCTGCTTGCTCATGGCATTGTTGGTCAGGAACTCCCATAAACCGCCGGCCTGGGTCCCGGCCGATCCAAAAGCCGAAACGGTTTGTTCCTCATCCAGGCCCAGCAGCCTGGCCGCGCCTGCAGCGGCGCCGAAGGCGCCGCAGGTGGCTGTGGTGTGCCAGAATCGGTAGTGACTGGGACCGACCCCCACGGCTACCCGGATGGCCGCTTCATATCCGACGGCGATGGCCGATAATAGGTCTTTGCCGCCGGCTTTTTCCCGTTCGGCCAAGGCAAACACTGCGGGGATGATGGCCGCTGCAGGATGCAAAATGGATTCCCGGTGCAAATCGTCCATTTCCACCACATGGGAAGAGGCGCCGTTGACCAGGGCGGCCCAGAGGCAACTGGAAAGCGATTGATCGGGAATCATCGTGGATTCCGGAAACCCTCCCAGATCATGGATCAGTTCCAGGATGATCCGGACCGGTTTTTCCCCTCTCCCGGCAATGGCCGATCCGAGCCAGTCCAAAAAATAAAGTTTCAGCTTGGTGATTTGAGATTCGGATAGATTCCTGTAGGAAAACCGTGAAAGGACTGAGCTGAGCCTTCTTGAAAGCGTTGGGGGTGTCATCGGGTGCCTCGTTCCCTTCAAGAAATGTAAATAGGCGGATGCAATATCCTCGTCTTATTGAAATCTACCTCCCTTGTCGTGCGGTAAGCAATGAGAAGTGTAGAGCCGGGGTCCGACAATGGGGCATGCTTGAAACAATGTATGTCGACAATATACAATCGACTTTACGGTGTCAAGGATAATTTCTGGCCCCCTTTTCCCTTGACAAAAAAAATGGGCCTTACTAAGGATGCGGTAGGGTCCTTAAGGAATCACGGCTGGACCTTATCCAGGACAGATGAGCGCGAAACGGAGTGAAAGATCATGACGGGCAATGAAATCCAAGACATGGTGAACCGAATTGTTTTCACCACGGGGTTTGTGGGTTTTGATTGGAAGCTCATTATCATGTGGGCCGTGGGATGTTTTTTTATTTATCTTGCCATTGCCAAGAAGTATGAACCCCTGCTATTGCTCCCCATCGGTTTCGGCATTTTTCTTGTCAACTTCCCCCAGGTGCCCCTGATGGGTGTCTCCCCGGAGGGCCACAGACATCTCATCGAAATTTTCTACCACTACGGGCTGGAATGGGAAGTGATCCCCTGCATCATGTTCCTGGGCCTGGGCGCCATGACGGATTTCGGCCCCCTCATCGCCAATCCCAAAGTGCTGATTATCGGGGCAGGGGCCCAACTGGGGATCTTCGTGATTTTCATCGGCACGGTCCTGGCCGGGTTCACGCTCAAGGAAGCCGCATCCGTGGGCATTATTGCAGGCGCAGATGGGCCCACAACCGTTTACCTTACCCAAAAACTTGCGCCTCACCTTCTGGGACCCAACGCCCTGGCGGCCTACTCCTACATGGCCATGGTTCCCCTGATCCAGCCCGGCATCATGAAGCTCTTTACAACGGCCAAAGAGAGAAGAATCCGCATGCGCCAATTGCGTCCTGTATCGAGGACGGAGAAAACACTTTTTCCCCTCATCACGGCAGGGATCGTTGCGATCCTGGTTCCTTCAGTCATGCCGTTGATGGGCATGTTCATGTTCGGCAACCTGATGAAGGAGAGCGGCGTGGTGGGCCGCTTGACCGAAACATCGCAAGGGGCCCTCATGAACATCGTGACCATTTTTCTTGGGGTTTCCGTAGGGGCCAAGATGCATGCCGACAGTTTCTTGAGTTATCAGCCCCTTTTCATCTTCGGCCTGGGGCTTCTGAGTTTTGCCGTGTCCACCATGGGAGGAATCCTGACAGTCAAAGTCATGAACCTTTTCTTGAAAGAAAAAATCAACCCCCTCATCGGCTCTGCAGGGGTTTCCGCTGTTCCCATGGCTGCCAGGGTGTCTCAAGTGCAGGGACTGAAGTACGATAAGACCAACCACCTGCTCATGCACGCCATCGGGCCGAATCTGGCCGGCGTGATCGGCACCGCGGCATCGGCAGGACTCTTTATTGCCATGTTTCAGTAGCAGAAAGAGGGAAATAGTCAAAAGGAATCGGCTATGAAAAGAACCGTGCGTTGCCTCATGTTCGCATGTTTGTGGGTGCTGGGAAATCCAGGGTTTTCAACATCGGAGGATTTCCTGGGCGTTCCTTTGGTCCCACAAGCGAAAATCGATCTGAGAACCGACAGCCGTATCGAAATGCTCTCGCCCCTGTCGCACGACGAGATCGCACAGTTCTATGAAAAAGCCTTTGAAGAAGAGAAAGATATCCGGGTCCGGGATTGGGCCGAGGCAACCTACAAAGAGGACAACAGCAACAGGCCGTGGCATTCCATGACCATCTCCAAGGTGCGGGAAAACGGCATGACCCGGGTCGTTATCGTCAAGGACAGCATGGGCTGGCTGATGGGAACCCTGATGATACGATACGCGGCCGTCTTTGTCGTGCTTACGGTCCTTTACTTGGGCATGATTTTGTCAGGAGCCATTATTTCCAGGACCGTGAAAAAAAACGAGGCCCAGAAAAAACCTGCCTGAAAAATCAGCCGGGATTCCGCTCTGAACCCCCAACCTGAGGAAGAAAGGGAAGGAAGTGAATATGGGACGCAAGCGATTTGTTGATCTGAGCATCAGTATCGAGCCGGGACTTCCGAGCGACCCGCCCATGATGATTCCCAAGGTGGATTACGTCACCCACGAAATGGGCGCCGAGCAGATGATGCAGTTTTTCCCGGGCGTCACCAGAGAGCAACTGCCGGGCGGATTGGGATGGGCCGTGGAGTTCCTCACCTTAACCACCCACTCGGGCACGCACCTGGATGCGCCGTTTCACTACCATCCCACCATGGACAAGGGCAAGCGGGCCTGGACCATTGACGAGATCCCCCTGGAGTGGTGTTTCAGCGACGGCGTTGTCCTCGATTTCCGGCACAAGGGGGACGGCGAAAGGATCACTGTTGAAGACGTGGAAGGGGAACTGGAGCGCATTCGCTATGAACTCAAACCGCTGGACATCGTTCTGGTGCAAACCGGCGCCGACCAGGCTTGGGGGACCCAGCAGTACCTGGTCAAGGGTGCGGGAATGGATCGGGAGAGCACGCTTTTTCTGCTCGAGAAGGGCGTCAAGGTGGTGGGCATCGATGCGTGGAGCTGGGACCGGCCTTTGCCTTTTTTGGCCAAAGAGTTCCGGGAAACCGGAGATCCCAAGGTGATCTGGGAAGCCCATTTTGCAGGAATAGACATCGGCTATTGCCATATGGAAAAAATGGCCGCCCTGGATGCCATCGGAAGACCGCATGGGTTTACCGTCTCCTGTTTTCCGGTCAAGATCAAGGGCGCGAGCGCAGGGTGGTGCCGGCCGGTAGCCATTGTGGGGGAATGATACCAAACGCTTAATGAGGGAGGGAGAAAATGATGAAGTGGAAGAAGTGGATGATGTGTATCGTGGGTATGGCGCTGGCGCTTACCTTGACGGCGGGAAAGGTGGCTGCCAAGAATTACAAGATTACCGTTTCGGCCGGCCATCCGCCGGTTTTTCTGTGGGTCACCCTGTGCCGTGATTTTTTTATCCCCGAGGTTGACAAGCGGGTGGCGGCTTTAGGCAAGGGTGACACCATCGAGTGGAACCAGGCTTACGGCGGCACGATTGCCAAGATCGGCGGCGAGCTGGAAGCGATTGAGGCGGGCGTCTCAGACATGGGGTTTGTGGGCACCCTTTTCCATGCGCCGAAAATGCCGCTTCACAATGTCACCTACATGACGCCTTTTGCCACGGACAACATCTTTTACGTGGTCGATACGATCACGGAACTCCAGTCCCGGATCCCTGCGCTGGCGCGGGAGTGGACCAAGCACAACCAGATTTACCTGGGCGGCGCCGGCCTGGACAACTACGGAACCCTGACGAGCTTCCCGGTCAACACCGTGGATGATGTGACCGGTCAAAAGATCGCCGCGCCCGGACCTTCGGCCAACTGGCTGAAAGGAACAGGTGGGGTTCCCGTGGCCTCCAATCTCAACGAATACTATAACGGCGTTCAAACCGGTGTGTTCAAAGGGGCCTTGACTTTTATGACAGCGGCCGCGGCCATCAAGCTTCACGAGGTGGCGCCCTACATTGCCATGGTCAACTTCGGCGCCCAGTTTGCCGGAGGCATCAGCATCAACAAGGATGTCTTTGAATCTTTCCCGCCTGAAATCCGGAAAATCTTCATCGACGTGGGCAAGGAATATACCAGAAAATTGGCTGAAGCCCAGACCGCTCGAGCCGACAATGCCATTCAGGCCATGAAAGACGGGGGCGCCAAAGTGGTCAGTCTTTCTCATGCCGAGCAGAAACGATGGGCCGAGAAACTTCCCAACATTCCAATGGAATGGGCTGCGTCCATGGAAGAAAAAGGCCAACCCGGCAAAGCCATGCTCAAGGGGTATCTGGACGGGTTGCGCAAGCGCAATGTCACTCTTGTGCGGGATTGGGACAAGGAATAATTCGTGGCGCGGAGGAAAGAAAAGCGTGAGCCGGCTGCGGCGTTCAGGCCGCCGCGCCGGTTTTCTTTTGAATCCGTCATCTCCATTATGAACAGCATCGGGACGGCGTGGGTCTTCGTGCTCCTGATTATTATCAACCTGGACATCTGCGGACGGGTGTTTTTTAATGCGCCCTTGCGGGGTGTGCCCGAAATCGTGTCCATGTCCATCGTGGCCTGCGTGTTTTTTCAGATCGCCCACACCCTCAAGGTGGGGCGGCTGACCCGCTCCGAAATCCTTTTGAACGTGTTGCAAAAGCGAGTCCCCAAACTTGGGCAATTCTGCGAGGGGATGTATCATCTGGTAGGGGCCGCTCTGTTAGCGGTTCTCTTTCATGCCAGCGTGCCCCTGTTCACCCGGGCATGGCAGATCGGTGAGTACGTGGGCGCTGAAGGGGATTTCATGGCGCCCACCTGGCCCGTGAAACTGATTATTCTCATCGGCTGTGCCGCGGGAAGCCTGCAATTCTTGATCATGGCCGCTCGCAATTTCATGCAGATGATCAGGCCCGGCATCAGCGGAGGCCCGCCATGACGGACATCCAGATAGGCCTGTGGTCTGTTCTGGGCATTGTGCTGCTGATCTATATCGGCATGCATGTTGCGGTCGCCCTTACCCTGCTGTCGTTCCTGGGTGTGTGGCTGATCAGGGACAACTACACCATTGCCGGCAAAATGCTGGCTCTTGCGGCATCGGACAGCATCTCCGGCTACATCTTCGGTGTGGTGCCCCTGTTTGTTCTGATGGGGATGTTCATTGCGGTTTCAGGCATCGGAAAGGACACCTTTGATGTGGCCAACCGTCTCTTTCACGGGGTGCGCGGGGGTCTGGGGATTGCCACCGTGGCCGCCAACGCGGTGTTCGCCGCGGTCACAGGCATCTCCATCGCCTCGGCTGCAGTTTTCACCAAGGTTGCCGTGCCGGAAATGATCCGGCTCGGGCACACGCCCCGTTTTGCCGTGGGTGTGGTGACCGGCTCGTCCGTGCTCGGCATGTTGATTCCTCCCAGCCTGCTGTTGATCCTCTTCGGCATATTGACGGAAACCTCCATCGGCGATCTGTTCAAGGCCGGCATTATGCCCGGGATTGTGCTCTCGGCCGCTTACTGCGTCGCAATCGTGGTGATGGCCTACCGGTTTCCGAACTATGTGGGCAGAGTTAATAGACAAGCGGATGCCGGCGGCGTACCCGAAATGACGGTTATCAAGGCTCTGTTGAAGCTATTGCCCATCGCTCTGCTGATTGCGCTGGTGCTGGGCGGGATTTACGCGGGCTGGTTTACGCCTACCGAATCAGGCGCGGTCGGGGCCCTGGGAGCCCTCATCCTGACCCTCGGCAAACGACAGCTTTCATGGACAAAGCTCTGGCAGGTGCTGGTTGAAACCGGGCACGTGACCGTGGCCATTCTCTTCCTGCTGGTGGCCGCCAACATGTACAGCCGCATGCTGGCCATGTCCGGGGTCACGGGTTTTATCGGAAGCTGGTTCGGCGGATCCGGACTCGGCCTGTATCCGGTATTGACCGTCTATCTCATCATCGTCCTGCTGGCAGGCACGTTTCTCGACTCCACGTCGATCATCATGATCATCGTGCCCCTCATCTACCCGGTCATGCAGGAGTTCAGCGTCAACTTTGTCTGGTTCGGCATTGTAACGGTCATCGCGATCGAGGTGGGGCTCATCACGCCGCCCCTGGGTATTGCAGCCTTTGTGGTCAAATCCACCCTTGACGATCAGCGCATCGGCCTGAACGAGGTCTTTATGGGAGCCCTTCCCTATGTATTGATGATGATCATTGTGCTGGTGCTGGTGGTGATATTCCCTCAGATCAGCCTGATTTTGGTTCGGTAAAGGAAAAAAAGAGAGGAAAGTATGGATAAGAAAAATCCTCTGTTAGGTTTTCAAGTCGATCGGAGTGACATCCGCACCATCGGTCATGATCTTCAGCGGCCCGAGTGCATCCTGGCCGAACCGGACGGCACCCTGTGGTCAGCCGATGCCCGGGGCGGTGTAGTCAGGATCTCGCCGGACGGCACCCAGGCGATCGTCACCCAATCCTATGGGAAAGCCTTCGAGTCGGCGGCCGATGAAGCGAGCCGGTTTACGGAAGGGACCCTGCCCAACGGCCTGGCCTTTGCCGAAAACGGGGATATCCTCATTTCCAATTTCGGCACCGACAGCCTGGAGGTCATGACCCGCAGAGGTGAGACCCGGGTGCTCTATGACCGCATCGACGGGGAGCCCATCGGCAAGGTGAATTTCGTGTTGCGGGACAGCAAAAACCGCGTTTGGCTCACCATCTCCACGCGCATCAAGAACTGGATGAAGGCGATCAGCCCCAACATCGCCGACGGCTACATTGCCCTGGCGGATGAAAAGGGGCTGCGCATCGTGGCCGAGGGCTTTCGCTTTACCAACGAGATCCGCCTGGACGCCCGGGAGGAATACCTCTACATCGTTGAAACCTGCGGCCGGTGCATCAGCCGCATGCGGGTCGGCCCTGACGGATCATTGAGCAACCGGGAAATCTATGGGCCCACCAAGCTCGGGCGGTTCGGCTTTCCCGACGGCATCGCCTTCGACGCATACGGGAACCTCTGGGGCACCCTGGTCATGGTGGACCAGGTTTTTGCCATCACCCCCGAGGGGGATTTCCACGTGGTCCTGGACGACACCCACGAAGCCGCGGCCATGGCGCTGGAGCAAGCCTTTGGGGAAGATCGCGCGACGCCCGACCTCATGCTGGCCGCAGGCGGAACGCTTGCGCCCTGGTTCGCCAGCGTGACCTTTGGAGGGCCGGATTTAAGAACCGTTTATGTGGGCAGTCTTCGCGGAACCCGCATTCCCTATTTCAGGTCGCCCGTGGCAGGGTTGCCCATGGTGCACTGGAAGACATAAGAAATCGGTGCAAGGCACACGGGGCAAGCTACACGGAACCCCCTTTGTTTTAACGTTTTTTGTTTTTTGACCCTGCGCCGTGCGCCGTTCTGTTATTAGTTTTGAAATAAAAGGAGATACCCAATGGATAAATTCATCGTGACCGCCGCTCTGACAGGCGCCATTCACACACCCACCATGTCGCCCTACCTGCCCGTCACCCCGGACCAGCTCGCCGAAGAGGCCCGCCGGGCCCGTGCGGCCGGTGCAGCCGTCGTGCATGTGCACGGAAGAGATCCGCAGACCGGACGGCCGTCGGCGGACAGTCAGGTGTTCGGAGAAATCCTCACCAAAATCAAAAGCAAATGCGATGCCGTGATCTGCACCACCACGGGCGGTGGATTCGGGATGACCGTGGAAGAGCGGGTGAAGGTGGTGAAGACCTACAGCCCTGAATTGGCTTCCTTAAACGCCGGATCCTTGAACTTTGCCCTGCACCCCCTGCTGGAGAAGATGCAAGACTTTAAGTACGAGTGGGAACCCCAGTACCTGGCTATGAGCGAGGACTTCATCTTTCCCAACACCTTCAAGACGCTACGAGAGTTCAGCGCCTACTTTTCCCAGGAGGGCACCAAACCCGAGCTCGAGGTCTACGATGCCGGCATGTTGAACAACATCGCCTTTCTGCTGAGCCGCGGCATCATCAAGAAGCCGGTTTACATCCAATTCGTGCTCGGCATCCTGGGAGGCATGCAGGCTACCATCAGCAACCTGGTGTTCTTACACAATTCAGCCAAGGAGATCCTGGGCACCGAGTTCGTATGGTCCGTGTGTGCGGCCGGCAAGAGCCAATTCAAGATGTGCAATGCCGCACTCCTTATGGGAGGTTTCACCCGGGTCGGATTAGAAGACAATCTCTACCTCGAAAAGGGGGAGCTCGCCAAAAGCAGTGCCGAACAGGTCGAGAAGATCATCCGGATTGCGAAGGAGCATGGTCTGGAGCCTGCGACCCCTGAAGAGGCGCGGGCCATTCTGAACCTGAAAGGGCCTCAAGCCGTCAAGTTCTAAGGAGAATCCGTTGAGAAAGGGCCGATTGCCCGGAAGCCCCTCTGCGAAGGGCGGCGGGCCCGTGGTGCTGGCCCATCGCGGGTGGTCCGGGAAGTACCCGGAAAACACGATGCTCGCTTTTGAAAAGGCTGCTGCATGGCCCGTCGACGGCCTGGAAATGGACATCCGCAGCACTGCGGAAGGGCTGCCGGTGGTCATCCATGATGAAAGGGTGGACCGCACCACGAACGGCTCAGGCCCGGTAAACGCCTTCACACTTGCCGAGCTGAAGCGCCTGGATGCGGGCTACCGGTGGTCCCCCGACGGCGGCCGGTCCTTTCCTTTTCGAGGGCGAGGCCTCACGGTCCCCACCCTCGCGGAAGTCTTCTCCTCCTTTCCCCACCTTTGGTTGAACATAGACATCAAGCAGAAGAACCCTCCTATGGTGCACGCCTTTGCCCGAATGATCCGGGACTTTCACCTCGCAGATCATGTTTGCGTGGGTTCCTTTGATACGCCTACAATTCGTGCCTTTCGCCGCGCCTGTCCCGAAGCGGCCACGGCCGCCTCGGTGCGCGAAGTGATCCGACTCCTGGTGCTGCAAAAGCTTTTCCTCGCCCGCCTGTATCGCGGCAAAGGACAGGTCCTGCAAATCCCGGAGTATTACCGGGGCCGGCGCATCCTTGAGCGGCGTTTTGTCCGGGACGCTCACCGCAAGGGCCTGGCGGTTCATGTGTGGACGGTGAATGAAAGGGAGCATATGGAGCGACTTTTGGAGATGGGTGTCGACGGCCTGATCACAGACTACCCCGATCGGTTGATCGACCTATTGGAAAGGTTTCACTATATTATGTCAAATAGAATCGCCTCGTGATTTTGCAGAGGCCGGTGCCGACGCAACAAATGCAAAGGGCAAAGGCTGTCCATGACAGGCCGTTCATGAGGGTCCCCCGCGGGGTTTCAAGAGGTGAATGCGATGAAAGAAGGCAAGAACGTTTTAGGAGGCAAACTTGAAATCTGCTGCACTTTACCGGTCACCGGTTTTTACCGTGACGGCAGGTGTGAGACGGGGCCTGACGATTTGGGATCCCATGTCGTCTGCGCTCAGGTGACCGAGGCGTTCCTCCTGTTCTCTCGATCCAGGGGAAACGACTTGATCACGCCTGCCCCGGAATACGGTTTTCCGGGCTTGAATCCAGGAGACAGGTGGTGCCTCTGCGCCGTGCGATGGAAGGAGGCGCTTGAAGCAGGCGTTGCGCCACCGGTCGATTTGTCGGCGACGCACGCGTCGGCTCTCAAGTATGTGGCTTTTAAGGACCTCAAGCGACACGCCCTTGACCGCTGAAATCCAGGATCAGGGGGCTTGCCTTAATGGGTGGTTAAGGGAATCTTTATTGGGTTGCCTGTAAAGCCCATCTCATCTGTCCAAAAAACCGATCCAGTTCACGGTGAGGGTGACAACCGTGAAATCTTCCTCCACCTTTCCCTTCAGAAGATAAGGCCTCATCTCGTTCAGCATGTGGCAGAACCGATGGTATGCTTTGGGGAAGAAGACGGCTTCGTAAAGGCCGGTGGCGTCTTCGAAGGAGACGAACTTCATGGGGTCGCCGTCCCGGGTGTGCACCGTCTTAGCCGTGACCATCCATCCCACCATGGTGACATGCCTGCCCACATGCCTGTGAAGATCTTCGGCCGGCACATAGCTCAGGCATTTCAGGATGTTGCTGTAACGATCAAGGGGATGAATGGAGAGGAGGAAGCCAAGGGTTTCGATCTCGTGCTTGAGCATGAGGGGACGAGGGTAGGGGGAGGGATGTCTCCGTTCACCGCATGGATAAGTTGTTTCGTCATTCCCGCGAACGCGGGAATCCAGTGTTTTGAAATGCTTCTGGACTCCCGCCTGCGCGGGAGTGACACCTCTTAAGGGCTTGTGATTCATTCTTCGTGAATAAGGAAGGACATGGGGTTCGAAGGCATGAGGCTTGAAGAGGGGGAGAGAAACGTGGGACTCGGGTGTGTCAAAGAACCGCAGAGCCTGCCACAGGAGGTCGGCTCGGGTTGCGCCATGGGCGATGCCGTCAAAGCATCCGGCCTTGATGAGGACGCGCACGTCCTGGAGATGGACATGGCCCCGGGTTCGAAGGAGAAAATCTTCGAAAGTCGTGAAGGGGCCGTGCTTGGACCGTTCGTGGATCATGAAATCGAGGCTCTCCTGTGAGAGTTCCCTGAGCTGCATGAGCCCCACCCTGATTTCGATCCCCTTGCCCGTGTACTTGATCTCGCTTTCGTTGATGTCCGGAGGCAGGATTCTGAGCCCCATGCGGCGCGCCTCCGAGACATAGCCGAAGGTGGAGTAGTATCCGCCGCCGTTGGAGATGACCGACGCCATGAACTCGGCCGGGTAGTGGGCCCTGAGAAAAGCGGACTTGTAGGCCACCATGGTGTAGCTGGCCGAGTGGGGCTTGCAAAAGCTATAGCCCTCGAAGCCCAGGATCATGGCCCAGACTTCCTCGATGATGTCTTTGCCCACTCCCCGCTCGCCTGCGCCCTTGACGAAGCGCGCATAAAAGTCGCGAAGCTTTTTCTCCCTGTGCTTCTTGCTCACCACCTTGCGCAGGGTGTCGGCCTCTGCCGCGTCGAACCCGGCCATGGCCATGGCGGCCAGGCTGAGCTGCTCCTGGAAGACCATGACCCCCTGGGTTTCTTCCAGGACCGGCCTGAGAAAAGGATGGGGGGGGTCCCAGGGCGCACCGTGAAGCCTCATCACCCATTCCCGGATGCTCTGGTTCGAAGCAGGCCGGATAATGGAAGTGACCACCACGTTGATCTGGAAATGGTCCCGCTTCCTGTACTCCTCAAAGGGGAAGCCCGAACCGACTTTCTTTAAAACCTGCCGGGTGGCGGGGCTTTCAAAGTAGAAGACCCCGAAGGTGTCGCCCCTGTAAAAGATCGCGATGGTGTCAGGATCGTCCGTAGGGTCCCAGTTTGCATAGTCGATCTTTGTCCCGTAGTTTTTTTCCACCAGGGCCAGGGCATCCCTGATGACGGCGAGGCTCCGGTTGCCCAGGATGTCGATCTTCACGAGTCCTGCGTCTTCCACGGCGTCTTTCTCCCACTGGAGAACCTGGAGGCCGCTTGCGGAGATCTCCACAGGGCAGTAGCGGCGGATCTCGTCAGGCACGATGACCACCCCGCCGCAATGGACCGACAGGTGGTTCAGATGGTCCTCCAGTTGAACGGCGGTGCGCAAAATCTCGTCCCAGGGTTTTTTGAACTCGATCTCTCTCATCTTGGGATGCCGGGCCAGCTCTTTCCACATGTGCTTCAGGCGCCAGCCATAGCCGATCTTACCGGTGACCCCGCTGATCTCCGGTCCGGTGAGACCGAAGACCTTGGCCACTTCCCTGATTGCGGAGCGGGCGCCGTAGGTGTTGTGGTTGGCCACCATGGCGGCTTTTTGCGTACCGTACTTGGCGAAAACATAGTCCACGATCTGCTCCCGCTCATCCCACGCAAAGTCCACGTCGATGTCGGGGGGGTCCAGCCGGCCGGGGTTCAGGAAACGTTCGAAGAAGAGGCGGTGCTTGATGGGGTCCACGTGGGTGATTCCCAGGGCATAGGCGACAATGGAGGCTGCGGCGCTTCCCCGGCCGCAGGATCGCTTGGCTTTGGACGTGATGTCCGCCACCACCAGGAAGTAGTGGGCGAAGTTCTTCTCCCGGATGATGGACATCTCGTGCGCGACCCGGTCCAGTACATCACGGGTCGGTTCGCCGTAACGGCGCCGGCATCCCTCGAGGGTGGCCTGATACAGTGTGTCATAGGCTTGTTGGTCGCTCATCCGGTCAAAGCAGGGGAAGATGATGCGGTTGAAGTCCCAGTCCGTAAGGCACCGTTCAGCCGCCTCCAGGGTGTTCAGGACGGCCCTTGGCGCATGGGGGAACTGATCGATCATGGCCTGGGGGGAGTTGAGCACATTTTGCTCCCGGCAGGTGTCGTCGTAGGTGAGGCGGGAGAGCTTGGTGTTGAGGGCCACGGCGCGAAGAACGCGGTGCAGGGGAAACTGGTCCTTGCCGACAAGGTAAACCCGGTTCGTTGCAAGAGGGGGAATGCCGCTTTGCCGGGAGAAGGCATAAGCGCCTCCCATGTTGTAGCCCGGAGACATCTCCACGAAGAGATCTTCCGCGCTGTCTTTCTTGAGGACCTTGAGGAGGGTGACGTCGTCGGAGAAGACGATGAGCCCTTCCCGCCATTCCTTCAGGGATTTGACCAGGTCGAAATCCTGGTGACACTGCCGGGCCGAGATGATACGGCAGAGATTGGCGTATCCTTCATGGCTTCGCACAAGGAGCACGGCGCGACGCGCGTTCGTGACGATCTCGCTTCCCACAATGGGATGAAGGCCCGCCTCCTTGGCCGCCTCGATGAAGTAGACGAGACCGTAAAGGCCGTTCGTTTCGGTGAGGGCGAGCCTATCCATACCCTGCTCTTTGGCGGCCCGGCAGAGGTCTTCCACCGTACCCATGCCCCATCCGGCAGAGTAGTGGGAGTGAACGTTGAGATGAACAAAGGACATGATTTCACCACAGAGACACAGAGGACTTTTGTCTCATTTTTCCCTCGCCCCCTTTGGGGGAGAGGGGCAGGGTGAGGGGGACCCGGACAGGAAGTTGAGAACGAAATTCAGAACGGAATCGCTTTCTCTTAGAACATCGTTGTTCCAAAAACGTACGACACGGTACCCTTTATTCTCTAAATACCGGGTTCGCTTGGTATCTTCTTGAAGACTTGTTGCGTGCTGTCCCCCATCTACTTCAACAACCAGTTTCTTTTCAATACATACAAAATCCACAATGAATGGCCCAATCGGATGCTGGCGACGAAACTTCCATCCGGCCAGTTGTCGATTACGGAGAATTTGCCAAAGCACTCTCTCAGCGTCCGATAAATTCTTTCTCAATTTTCTGGCGTACTCGCTCATTGATTCACCCCTCACCTAACCTCTCCCCTTGAGGGGAGAGGAAGTAAAGAAAGCGCCTCTCCTCTCAAGGGTAGAGGGAGATAAAGAAAGCGCCTCTCCTCTCAAGGGTAGAGGGAGATAAAGAAAGCGCCGTTTCTTCAAGAGGAAGGGAGGCAGGAAAGATGCCTCTACTTGCTCCTTTGGTAAAACGCTGCAGAGTGGGGTGGTGAGACCCTGCTGTTTTCCCGAAAATGATCGTTCTTTCCCCGTACTTTTCTCTGATGCGGTCTAGGGCGCTGATGGCGTGAGCCTTCTTCGTCTCGTACGGCGGAGCAAAGGCGAAAAGGGAAAGCTGGGCCGGGGGAGGCGCAAAATCCCGGAACCACACCTTCATGAACCGGACCCGCACGCGGCGCCGGCAGGCCTTGAGAAAAAGGCTTTCCAGGGGTGCGTAAAGGTCAAAGTCCCACACACTCGGCCGGGGAAGAAGCATGGGGCGGATCACCTCTTCCTGGTCCGCATAACGGAAGTGAAGCCCTGCCCTGCGGGGATAGAGATCCCTCTCCCGCAGCTTCCTGGAGCATTGCTCCACCAGGCCGTAGAGGATCCCCAGAAGTTTGGCATCGTCGTTTTCATCCCGGGGAAGGGTCATCTCCTCAGCGACCACGGGCTCGGCCCGGGGGGGATAGACCGGCGTGGGGTCGATTCCAAAGGCTCGTTGGTGGATCACGTAAGCATACCGGCCGAAGATGAGGCTCAGGCTGCCCGCATCGAGAACCGCGATCTGGCGGACCAGGGTGATGTTGAGTTCTTCCAGGAGTACCCTGCGGCGCACCGGACCTACACCGGGCAAGACATCGACCCTCAAAGGAGCCATGAACGTGGACTCCCTGCCGGGGTCCACATCCAGCACGCCCTCGGAGCGCATAACCCGGGAGGCAATGGAGGAGACCATCTTGTTGCTTGCCACGCCCACGGTCCCTGCAAGAGACATTTGGTCCTTGATGTCGCGCCTCACGCGGTCGGCCGTGTCCTTGGCTCTTCCCCAGAGACGGTTCGTGCCTGTCACGTCGAGGTAGACATGACCGGGATGGGATGGCTCCCAAAGGGGCGTGTACCGGGCCGCCACACCGGAGAGAACCTGGACGGCTTTTTGCGTGAGCGCAGGGTCAGGAGGCAGAACCGAAAGCCCGGGACAGACCTTGAGCGCTTTAGCGAGAGGCATGCCCTTGAAAACGCCCTCTTCCCTGGCTTCTGAAGAAGCGGAGAGGAC
>Ga0209498_1001349_pt1 | contig 15076 bp, 8 predicted proteins | sample WalLakDeSediment_FD_184131 | JGI IMG/M metagenome (GOLD analysis project Ga0209498, IMG submission 184131) | Lake sediment microbial communities from Walker lake, Nevada to study Microbial Dark Matter (Phase II) - Walker Lake 11/02/13 Deep... | ecosystem: Environmental > Aquatic > Freshwater >... | reverse complement strand
ATACCTGCTCCGGCAGGAGCTACGATAATGTCAAGGTTTACACCAGCGGGCACATCAACAAAAGGTGTGGCGGTGCGGAAGGCAAAGTCGCTCAGGAACAGGTCGCCATTTACAAAAATGTCTACTTCTTCAACAGCGGCATCGGCCGAGTTGTGAATGATCTGCATACGGGCTGTCTGAGCGGAAACAATTCCACTAATAGCCATAAGGAGCAGACCAAAGAATAAGGAAAGTAAAATGTTTTTCTTCATTGATTTTGATTTAAGGGTTTGTAATTTCATTTACGGTCAATTAACACTTTTCAAAAAGCAATTGTTCAAATTTTGTTTAATATTTTTTATTTTTTCTTAAACATTTTATTTAAGTTATTATAATTCAATTTTTTATATGCCATTTTTTTGAAATTATTTAATTGGTTAAGAGTAAAAAAATTACTTACTTGCAGCACCAAAATTCAAAAACTATGGTAGCCCGGTATAAGATCAAAACCCTCACTGAATTTGTCATTGAACGCCAGTCGGAATACCCTCATGCCAAGGGAGCATTAACCAGACTGCTCAACGATATTGCTACTGCAGCCAAAATTGTAAACCGCGAGATAAATGCCGCAGGTCTTGTGGACATTCTTGGCACCATCGGTTCGACCAACATACAGGGTGAGACTCAGAAGAAGTTGGATGTGTTTGCCAACGAAATGTTTATTACCATGCTTAAGGGAGGCGGTGAGTGTTGCGCCATTGCTTCAGAAGAGAATGAAAAGGTCATTTCTTTTCAGAACAACATTGCTGAACTGGGCAAATACGTTGTAGCTATTGACCCCTTGGATGGCAGCAGCAATATAGAATCGAATGTTTCCATCGGCACCATTTTTTCCATTTACCGTCGCAAGAGCGAGGCAGGCCTGGGCACCCATGAAGACTTACTTCAGCCGGGGGTAAACCAGGTTGCTGCAGGTTACATTATTTATGGTTCATCCACTATGCTTGTTTATACCACCGGCAAGGGAGTCAACGGCTTTACCCTCGATCCCTCAGTGGGTATCTTTTGCCTATCGCATCCCGACATGAAGTTTCACGAAGCCGGAAACATCTATTCCATTAATGAGGGCAACTATGTGTATTTCCCGGAAGGGATAAAAAAGTATATCAAATACCTTCAGGAAGAAGACAAATGCACTCGCCGCCCTTACACTTCGAGGTATATTGGCTCACTGGTGGCCGATTTTCATCGCAACCTGATCAAAGGAGGCATATTCTTGTATCCGGGCACCCGCAAGAATCCCAGCGGCAAGCTTCGCCTGCTATATGAGTGCAACCCCATTGCCTTTATTGCCGAGCAGGCCGGCGGAAAAGCCAGCGACGGCTTCAACCGTATCATGGAAATTCAGCCAAAGACCTTGCATCAGCGGGCGCCCCTCATCACTGGCCCAAAAAAAATGGTAGAGAAAGCGGAGGAATATATGCGCAACTTCTCCCCTAAAATGGAGCACAGCCCAATGCCAACAGAGGAGGAATAGCACAGGGCACAGGGCGCAGGGAGAAGCGGCAGGAGGCAGGGAAGGTCGAAGAAGCGAGGACGCGAAAAAAATCAGCGAAGCAAAGCACCCGGGGTTTTCATTTAATTGGAATTTGCGCTTTGATTTAGGAAGCGGTTTGAATAACTTTGCAAGTTTTAAATTTTCTACTGCTTTTGAAGCCTGAGCAATTTATTCAGCATTTTGCGCAAAGCGAAAACATTAGCCAGCTTGCTGGTTTTGTGAATGAAACCGGCCCCGGCGCCATGGCCCTGAAGGGTATGGCGGGTTCAGCCACGGCGGTGGTGGCTGCCACGGTCATAAAACAGTCGCGAAAATCTTTTCTTTTTATCCTTTCGGAAAGAGAATCGGCAGCCTATTTTTTCAACGACTTGGAAAACTTGCTGGGCGAGCGTGAGCTAAGCTACGAGAATCGCCACATTTTCCTCTTTCCGGCATCCTACAAAAAGCCCTACGAAGTAAACGAAACCGATAATGCCAACGTTTTGCTGCGTTCGGAAGTAGTAAACCGGTTGGCCTCGCAAAGCAACAAAATCATTATTGTTACTTTTCCAGAGGCGCTGAGCGAAAAAGTGGTTTCGCGAAAAGTTCTGAAGAAAAACCTGATCAGCATTGCCCGGGGCGAATCGCTCTCCGTTGATTTTTTGTTGGATTTTTTGCTCGAATACGGTTTTGAAAGGGTCGAGTTTGTGGTGGAACCCGGGCAGTTCTCATTGCGCGGTGGCATCATCGACGTGTTTTCCTTTTCTAATGATTATCCTTTCAGAATTGAAATCATGGGCGAGGCGGTGGAGAGCCTCCGTTCTTTCAATCCCGAAACACAGCTCTCGGTTAAGGTGCAAGACAAAATCAGCATACTGCCCGACATTGGACAAATGGATGCGAAGACCGAAAGCCGGGAGTTTCTGCTTAACTCCATGCCTGCCAATACTATGGTATGGTGCGAAGACATCAGCCTGGCTGCAGAAAAAATGAAGACGGGCCTGGAAAAGGCACAAAATATCTACTACACCCTGCACAAGGACTTTAAGCACAGCACCCCGGAAGAATTGTTCATGGAGTCGGGTGCCTTTATCAGCAAACTGCAGTCTACCCGTGTTGTCGAATTCCGAAAGCCTTTCCTTGCCAAGGATGAAACCCAGCAGATAGAATTTGAGTTCTCCCCTCAGCCTTCTTTCAACAAAAACTTTGAATTGCTGATCAAAAACCTGGAGAAAAACTCGGCCCAGGGCATCAACAACCTGCTTCTTTCCGACAATCCAAGGCAGATTGAACGCATCCAGTCTATTTTTGAGACCATACACCTGAACGCCGGGCAGGAGCTCCGGTTTACACATGATGCGCTTTTACTGAGCTTGCATGAAGGCTTTGTGGATCATCAGTCGAGGCTGGCCTGCTACACCGACCATCAGATATTCGAACGCTACCACCGCTTTAAGGTGCGCGACAAGTTTCCGGGAAAGCAGGCCCTTACCATGAGAGAGTTTCAGAACCTGAAGCCGGGCGATTTCATTACCCATATTGATCATGGGATCGGGGTTTTCAGCGGGCTGGAGAAGATTGAGGTAAACGGCAAGCTTCAGGAGGCCATCAGACTGGTTTACAAGGACAACGATGTGCTGTATATCAGCATCCACTCCCTTCACCGCATTTCCCGCTACAGCGGAAAAGAAGGCGCAGCTCCTACCCTGCACCGGCTGGGCAGCAACACCTGGGCCAACCTCAAGAACAAAACCAAGAGCAAGGTTAAGGATATTGCCAAGGACCTGATAAGCCTCTATGCTAAGCGGCGCGCGCAAACGGGCTTTGGCTTCTCGCCCGACAGCTATTTGCAAAACGAGCTGGAGGCGTCCTTCATTTACGAGGATACCCCCGACCAGGAAAAAGCCACCATTGCTGTAAAAAAGGATATGGAGGCCCCCTACCCCATGGATCGCCTGATATGCGGCGATGTGGGCTTTGGCAAGACTGAGGTGGCAATAAGGGCTGCCTTTAAAGCGGTGGCCGATTCGAAACAGGTGGCCGTGCTGGTTCCGACCACCATTCTTGCCCTGCAGCATTACTACACCTTCAGCGACCGCCTCAAGGACCTCCCCTGCCGTGTCGATTACATAAGCCGCTTCCGCACAGCCAAAGAAAAGAAGCAGGTAGTGGAAGACCTGAAAGCCGGTAAAATTGACATTATCATCGGCACCCACCGCCTGGTAAGCAAGGATGTGAAGTTTAAGGACATTGGCCTGCTGGTCATCGACGAAGAGCAAAAATTCGGTGTGGCGGCCAAAGAAAAGCTGAAGCAAATCAGAATTAATGTGGATTCCCTGACGCTCACGGCTACACCCATTCCGCGCACCCTGCAGTTTAGCATGATGGGTGCGCGCGACCTTTCATTGATCAACACGCCCCCACCTAACCGGTATCCGATTGTCACCGAATTGCATGTTTTCAATGAAGAGCTGATCCGCGACGCGGTAATGAATGAGGTGGCGCGCAACGGGCAGGTTTTCTTTATACACAACAGGGTGCAGAATATTCTTGAAATTGCCGGTATCATACAGCGGTTGTGCCCGGACGTGAGTGTTGCAGTAGGACATGGTCAAATGGAGGGTCAAAAGCTGGAAAAAATCATGGTTGACTTTATTAACGGAGATTTCGATGTGCTTGTGGCGACCACTATTGTGGAGTCGGGCCTCGACATCCCCAATGCCAATACCATCATTATTAACAACGCCCACCATTTTGGTCTGAGCGACCTGCACCAGATGCGCGGGCGTGTAGGCCGCACCAACAAAAAAGCCTTCTGCTATCTTATCACCCCTCCCATGAGCACCCTTACCGATGAGGCCCGTAAGCGGCTTCGCGCCATCGAGGAGTTTTCTGATCTGGGTAGCGGCTTCAATATCTCCATGCGCGACCTGGACATCAGAGGTGCTGGCAACTTGCTGGGCGCTGAGCAAAGCGGCTTCATTGCCGAAATAGGATTTGAGATGTACCAGAAAATTCTGGATGAAGCCATTACAGAGTTAAAGGAAAAAGAATTCAAGGAAGTTTTTACTGAAGGGCTGAGCCAGCAAAAATACATGGTGGGCGACTGCCAGCTGGAGACCGACTTTGAGCTCATGATCCCCAGCGATTATGTGTCGAACACCGAAGAGCGCCTTAGCCTTTACAAAGAGCTCGACAGTGTGGACGATGAAGCGGCACTGCAAGCCTTCGCCAGCCAGATGACCGACCGCTTCGGACCGCTACCGGAGGCCACTGAGGGACTTTTACAGGCAGTAAGACTGCGTTGGGCAGGAAGAGAAATTGGCTTTGAGAAGATGATACTGAAAAGCGGCATACTGATCGGATACTTTATCAGCAGGCAGGATTCACCCTATTTCGAAAGTGCCGCTTTCAGAAAAGTGCTGCGATTTGCCCAGGAAAACTACAGAAAGTGCCAACTGAAAGAAACCAATGAACGGCTAAGTATGACTGTAAAACCAGTGAATGAAATTGACCAGGCCCTTGAACTGGCAAAGGAAATTCTGGCTACCAACGAGACGCTTTAATCCTCTTCTCCGGATCTGTCGCCCCTGATCATCTCACTAATGTCGAGAATCATTTTCCGGCCCAGGTGTTCGGCCTTAACCAAGCTGTCGCTTTCGCAATAAATGCGGATAATGGGCTCAGTATTTGAGCGGCGCAGGTGCACCCACTCCTTGTCGAACATGATCTTTGCGCCATCGGTCTGATCGATGGGCTGCTTGGCATATTTGCCAATGATCCTTTTAAAGATGTCGTCCAAGTCAATATCTTCGGGCAGTTCAATCTTATTTTTAGAAATGTAATACTCGGGGTATTTTTTCTTAAGCAAAGTGCAGGTTTTGCCAAATTTTGCCAAGTGTGAGAGGAAAAGAGCCACGCCGACCAAGGCATCCCGTCCATAGTGCAGGGCGGGATAAATCACTCCGCCGTTGCCTTCGCCCCCAATGATGGCCTGATACTTCTTCATGGCCTCTACCACGTTCACCTCGCCCACTGCACTGGAAAAATACTCTTGCCCGTGGGCCCGGGTTACTTCTGCCAGGGCTTGTGTACTCGAAAGGTTGCTGACAGTGTTGCCTGGCGTATGCGAAAGCACATAATCGGCCACTGCCACCAAGGTGTATTCTTCGCCAAACATTTCACCATCCTCGCAAACCATTGCTAGGCGGTCTACGTCGGGGTCGACTGCAATACCCAGATGGGCATTCTTTTTTAAGACTTCAGAAGAAAGTTCAACAAGGTTCTCGGGCAGGGGCTCGGGATTATGTGGAAAAATGCCGTTGGGCTCACAGTAAATCTCATGCACCCTTTTTACGCCAAGCGCTTCCAGGAGCAATGGAATGGCATTGCCTCCCACGGAATTGACACCATCGACCACCACCGAAAAATTGGCAGCCTGAATGGCCTCCACATCCACCAGTGGCAAGGCAAGGATCTTTTCAATATGCATTTCAATCAGCGATTCTTCCTTGGTGTAGGAACCAAATTTTTCAACCGGAACAAATTCGAACTGCTCCCAGTTTATAAACTGTTGCATTTCCTCACCCTGGGCAGCCGACATGAACTCACCGCGCTCATTAAGCAATTTCAGGGCATTCCAATTTTTGGGATTGTGGCTGGCCGTAATGATAATGCCGCCATGTGCCTTGAAAAATTCAACCCCCATGGCCACAGTGGGTGTGGTTGTAGCACCGCCATCAATTATGTCGATACCCATGGACTGCAAGGTGGAGGTGACAATTCTATTGATGACAGGACCCGAAATGCGGGCATCGCGACCAATTACCACCCGCAGGCGTTCTTCGGGGAAACGGCTGCGCAGCCACATACCATAGGCACCCGAGAATTTTAAAACATCCACAGGAGACAAACCTTCTCCAGGCTTGCCGCCCAAAGTACCCCTGATTCCTGAAATCGACTGTATCAGCGTCATCACTATTTGAATTTAAAGCCTGCAAAGTTAATATTTGAAAATAACTGGCCTTGGGTTTCCAACATTCTTTTTACGCGGCCAGGTAACAGGCTGCATTAATTCTTCTCTGTAAAAATAGCCGCTATAACCCGGCCAACAAAAGTATGCTATTATTTTTTCATGCCAAAACGATTTTTTTTTATTTCAAATATTTTTTTTTGCCATTAAAAAAGTATTCTTGTCTTTTTCTATTTTCTTGATTAATTCTAGGGGCACGGCATTTGTAATGTGGCGATAATGCCTAAATTTGTTTCTTTGTTAAACCAGGGGTACGTGTCAAAAAGGCTTCTTCGGATATGTTTTCTATTTTCGGCAGGGGTTTTGCTGCTTTCGGGCTGCAATCCGGCACGGCACATCCCTGAGGGGCAGTACCTGCTAAATCGCAACAAGATCACCATTGAAGAGGCTGAGATTAAGCTCGACCAACTCCGGCCATATATCAGACAAAAGCCCAACCGTCGCATCCTGGGGTTTTACCGCTTCCACCTGCATGTATATCAGCTGGCCGAACGGGGCCGCGAGAACAGCATTAAACGCTGGATGAAAAACACCATTGGCGAGCCGCCCGTATTGTTTGACCCGGTGCTGATGCAGAGCAGCCAGCAGCAATTTGAGCTTTTTTTGCAGGGCAAAGGTTACTTCAATGCCGAGATTGACCCTGAGGTAGATTTGAAACGCCGACGGGCAAAAGTCAATTACAGGGTAACCGGAAATACCTCATATACCATACGCAACCTGCACTACCAGATTCCTGACCCACACCTCGCCTCCTATATTTTTTCTGACACAGTCAATGCCCTGATAGCCTCGGGCCAGCGCTACGATGCTGATCATTTGCAGCAGGAAAGGGAGCGCTTAAGCCGCAATTTGCGCAACTTGGGCTTTTTTAGTTTCTCCAGGGATTTTATCCTTTTTCAGGTCGACAGCACCCTGGGCACCCACCAGGTAGACATCGACCTGCTTATTAACAACCCGGAAACAGGCATGGCAGACACCAGCGGCACCCTGTCACCCGGAAGACACCGCCGTTATATCATCGACCAGGTATTCATCTACCCCGATTTTTCGCCATTCCGCACCGGTGCTACCCCTTTCGACACCACACGTTTTGTTCCCGGCCGGCAGGAAGAAGGACCTGTTTACCAATTCTTGCACAATGAGCCACTGAGCATTCGCCCCAGGGCCGTGGCACAAAATATACTCATTGAACCGGGGCAGTATTTTCGCAGCCGCAATGTTGAGCTGACCTACAATTACCTCAGTGGACTCAGAAACTTCCGGTTTATCAATTTGCAGTTCTCCGAAAACAATCAGCCCTCACAGGGAACCCTTTCAGACACCCTTGGCTTCCTCGATGCCCGTATCCAACTGGCACGTTCGCCCTCCAATGCCTTCACCATAGAAGCCGAGGGTCTGAACTCTTCGGGTAATCTGGGGGTGGCAGGCAACCTCCTTTTTACTAACCGCAACTTCTTTGGAGGAGCAGAGCGGCTTAACATCCGCCTAAAAGGCGCCCTGGAAGCCGCCGGGGAGTCATCGCGCAGCGAGGTGATTAACCGCCTGCCGTTCAACACCCTCGAGCTGGGTGCCGAAGCCAGCATCGACTTTCCCAAGCTGCTGCTACCCATTCCAATGGAGCGCCTCTCGAAAAATGCAAGGCCGCAGAGCACCATTCTTACTGGTATCAATTACCGGCAACGGCCCGACTATACCCGTTACATTCTCAACGTAAGCTATGGCTTTGAGTGGAGCGAGAACCCCCGGAAGCGGCATTATCTCTACCCGCTGGAAATCAGCTCTATAAAAGTCTTTAATGACTCTATTCTGCGATCGAGAATACCCGAAGGCAACCCCCTGATCCTAAGCCGCTTCCGCGACCACCTGACTGGCGGCCTGAAATATTCTTATGTTTACAACACCCAGCAAATTGGAAGGAATATAGACTTCATTTACTTCCGTGGAAATTTTGAATCGGCCGGGAACATAATGCAACTGGCCAGCAAAGGCCTGAATACCAATACCGATGAGAATGGCAGCTACACCCTGTTCAACATCCCTTTCGCACAATACCTGAAAGGCGACGTTGAACTGCGCTTCTACAAATTTTTTGAACGCAATAACAACCTGGCCATCCGGTTAATGGCCGGGGCAGGCATACCTTACGGCAACTCAACGGTGATGCCATTCGTAAAAAGCTATTACGCCGGCGGGGCAAACAGCATCAGGGCCTGGCGTATTTATGCCCTTGGGCCGGGAGCATACAGTGACAGCCTTGCCATACGCTTCGACCGCTACGGCGACATTAAACTGGAAGTCAACATCGAACATCGCTTTGCCATATACCGCTTCTGGCATGCCGCCATTTTTGCCGATGCCGGCAACGTTTGGTTTATCAACGAAAACCCTCAGTTTCCTGGCGGTGAGTTTTCCTTTCCCAATTTTTACCGTGAGATTGCCATAGGAGCCGGTGCCGGCCTTCGCATGGATTTCGACTATTTCGTGGTGCGTATCGATGCGGCATTCCCTGTGCACGACCCCTCACTTGAGCCGGGTCAGCGCTGGATCAGCCAATGGCCCCGCTTCCGAAAGTGGAATTTCAATCTTGGGATCGGCTATCCATTCTGACACTTGCCTTCATGAGCCACGAATATATCAGTAAAGCCATACTCAGGGAATTTCCCTACACACCCACCAGCGACCAGAGCCAGCTGATCGATTTGCTGGGAAGATTTATCAGGGACGGAAATTCCGCTTCGGTATTTGTGCTGAAGGGCTATGCCGGCACCGGCAAAACCACCATTGTAAGCAGCCTGGTGAAGATACTGCCATCGCTTCGGGCCAGCTCGGTGCTGCTGGCACCCACCGGAAGGGCTGCCAAGGTGCTGGCTTCCTATTCGGGAAGACAAGCATTTACCATTCACAAAAAAATTTACCGCCTGCTGCCTTCGGCCGATGGCTCAATAAACGTGGTACTTCAGCAAAACAAGCACAAGAACACTTTTTTTATTGTAGATGAGGCCTCCATGATCGGCGGCAGTCGCAGCGAACAGGCCGAACTTTTTGGCGGCACCAACCTGCTCGACGATCTGATTCAATATGTAAACGACGGGGTGAACTGCCGGCTGATACTCATCGGGGACACGGCCCAGCTGCCCCCGGTCATGACTACCGAAAGTGCGGCCCTGAGCGAGAAATTCCTTTCGCAGCGCTACCACCTGAAGCTGTGGTGCTTTGAACTAAAGGAAGTGGTGCGGCAGGCGCAAGGCAGCGGCATACTGCACAACGCCACCCTTATCCGTCAAATGCTGGGAAGCAAAGTAGAAGGCTATCCAAAACTGCAGCTCGCTGGCTTTGGCGACTTTAAAAGGCTCGAAGGACCCGATGCCGCCGATGAGGTTAACAATGCCTTTATGGGCCGGGAAATCGAAGAGACGCTGATCGTTTGCCGAAGCAACAAACGCGCCAACTTATTTAACCAGCACATCCGCAACCGGGTGCTGTTTCGCGAAGACGAAATTAGCGCCGGCGACCTGCTAATGGTCGTTAAGAACAATTACTTCTGGCTGCCCCAGAGCAGTAATGCTGGGTTTATTGCCAACGGCGACATAATGGAACTGAAAAGGATACGCCGCATTGAAGAACTGTATGGTTTTCGTTTTGCCGATGTTACCGTAAGGATGCTCGACTACCCCGACGAGCCCGACCTGGAAGTTAAAATCATACTCGACACCCTGGGTGCTGAAGGCCCAGCACTGTCGAACCCCGACGGCAAGAGGCTTTTTGAAGAGGTAGCTGCCGACTATGTCGACATTCCCAACAAGGGCACTCGCCTGGCGCACATAAAAAACAATCCCCATTTCAATGCCCTGCAGGTGAAGTTCGCCTATGCCCTTACCTGCCACAAGGCACAGGGCGGCCAATGGCCCAATGTTTTTGTGGAAATGGGATACATTCCCAACAAGGAACCCGACACCGATTACCTGCGCTGGCTTTACACCGCACTGACACGCGCCACCGATAAGGTATTTCTTCTCAATTTCACAGATGGTTTTTTTGAATAAACACCATTAGCGGTAAGAAACCTACGCCAATGAAACCAGTTATATATCAGCTTCTTGTGAGACTTGCCGGCAACCGTAACAGCAGCAAAAAGCCCTTTGGCACCATTGAAGAAAACGGCTGCGGGAAGTTCAACGACCTTGATGTGCATTTTCTCAGTGAAATAAAAAAACTGGGGGCCACCCACCTTTGGCTAACCGGCGTGCTGGAACATGCAAGCTGCACCGATTATTCGGCCTTTGGCATTAAACCCGACAACCCGCTGGTAATTAAGGGGCGCGCTGGCTCGCCCTATGCCATAAAGGATTACTATGATGTTTGCCCCGATCTGGCCACAAATGTAAATGAACGAATTCTGGAGTTTGAGTCCCTGCTGGAACGCTGCCAAATTGCAGGCCTCCTTCCCATTATCGACTTTGTGCCAAACCACGTGGCCAGGGAATACCGGTCCGACAGCAGCACCCCCGGCACCAAACTATTGGGAGCAAACGACAGAGCAGCATGGGGGTTTCACCTCCAAAACAACTTCTATTACCTGCCAGGGCAGACGCTCCGGCTTCCGCCAGAGGTGTATGAGTTGCCGTATGCAGAGGAAAGCCCTTCCCGGGAGTTCCACGAAGAACCTGCCAGGGCAACGGGCAATGATCAGTTCACAGCCGCACCATCCATAAACGACTGGTATGAAACTATTAAGCTTAATTATGGTGTGGATTACCAGGGCGGAGGAGCGAAACATTTTGATCCCATACCCGACACTTGGCATAAAATGCTTGGCATTTTGCATTTCTGGGCGGATAAGGGCGTGAAGGGATTCCGTTGCGACATGGCCGAAATGGTACCTGTGGAATTCTGGCAATGGGCTATTGGAGAAATAAAAAATAAATTCCCTGAGGTAATTTTTATAGCTGAAATATACAACCCCGGAGCTTACCATGATTATGTGGAAACCGGTGGCTTTGATTTCCTTTATGACAAGGATGGGCTGTACGACACCCTGCGCGAAGTGATAAGCGGGCGAAAGTCAGCCTCTGCCATCACCGGCGTATGGCAAGGGTTGGGCGGCCTGGATGGCCGCATGCTGCGGTTTCTCGAAAACCATGATGAGCAGCGCATTGCCTCCCGCCATTTTGCCGGCAATGCCCGGGCCGGCATAGCCGCCATGGCGGTGGCAGCCACCCTGCATCAGGGACCGTTGATGGTCTATTTCGGGCAGGAGTTAGGAGAGCCTGCAGAGGGGGCGGCCGGGTTCAGCGGCGACGATGGCCGCACTACCATTTTCGATTATTTCCATGTGCCCGCATTTCAGCAGTGGTTTAATAACGGACAATGCAACGAAGAAAAACTGTCGCCTGAGCAAAAATCATTGCGCATGGCCTATCAGCAATTGATCTGGCTCAGCAAAGACCCATTGATTGCCAATGGCCATTTTTATGACTTGCAGTGGTACAATCAGGATAAGCCAGGCTTCAGTCCGGAAAGAGTATATTGTTACCTGCGGTGGAACAGCGAAAAGATCTGGATTATTGCAGCCAATTTCGATAAGACAGAAAGCCTTAACACTATTATTAGAATTCCCATACACTTTTTTGAAATGGCTGAACTGACTGGTAAAGAAAACTTTAGCACACAACTTATTCAGCCCGCATTGGAAAGTCCGGGGCGCATTAGCCTGGAGCAGCTGGTAGAGAAAGGAATCACTTTAGCTATAGAACCTTGTAACTATGTTATTATATGCCTGAAATCCTGATTTTAATGACTAGAAATAGTCATATGCAAATTTTTTCAATAAAAGTTTGATTGCCGCAAAATATTGACATAAAGTATGTTCGCAAACATTTAACATTCCAGCGCTGAAAAAAGCGGTCCGAAATTTGTTGTTTACAATAAAATTAAAAATATGGGTTGATTTTTTCCAATTATTTTTATTTTTGTCTGCTTTTTAACCAAAATCCTATTTTCTAATGAATTTTTTTCAATCAAAAACCAACAAAATGACCAGGACTTTTCTGACAGCAATGCTACTTACCTTTATCATTGTTGCTGCCCCGGCCCTCACCTATGGGCAGGAAAACGAAGAACCCAAAAAAGAGTTTCGCTTTTCAGATGAAGACCTGCTGAATTTTTATGATGTGAACCAGGAACTCAGTGTGCTTCAGCGCGAAACCAACGAGCGTATTGAGGCTGCCATCGAAGAAAATGGCCTCACCATGGAACGCTTTAATCAGATAGCGCGTGCTACCGAGATAGGGGCGCTTCAGGGGGGGCTTCATGCAGAAGAAGAAATTAATGCCTTTAATACGGCTGCTCCGCAAGTAACAGCCATTCAGCGCGATATGCAGTCGATGCTTCAGGCTACCCTCATGGAGAAGGGCCTTACAACTGAGTACTACCAGGAGATCATGTCGGAGTTCCGTTCCGACCCGGAGCTTCAGGGCCATGTGCGTGAATTGCTGCGCGAAAGAGCCCGCCAGGCTGCACGAGAAGCACGCCAGCGCGAAAGGGAAGAACAGGAACAGAACAATCAGTAAAAAAGAGCCGGGCACTGCTGCCCGGTTTTTTTATATCACCTCGGCCACCACAAAGGTGCTGCCGCCCACAAAGATCAGGTCGCTGCCCGCGGCTTGTGCTTTGGCAGCCTGCAAGGCCGCCTTGACCGACGGAAAGACATCGCCGTTCAAACCATGCACACGGGCAATCTGCGCCAGTTCTTGCGGATCAAGTCCACGCGGCACATCTGGCTTGCAGAAATAATATTTTGCCGTTTTAGGGAAAAGCGATAAAATACCCGCCACATCCTTGTCGTCGACCATACCCAGCACTATGCGAAGCTTTTCGTAATGAAAGCTCTTTAACTGTTCAAGCACCAGCTTCAGCCCATCAGCATTGTGGCCGGTGTCACAAATGATGCGGGGCCTTTTCCCAAGTTGATACCAGCGTCCTTTAAATCCGGTATTTTGCTGTACATTGCTGAGGCCATCGCGCAAAGCGCTATCAGAAACCGGGAAGTTACCTTTACTATTGAGCAAATCAACGGCTGTAAGAACAGCAGCCAAATTCTCTTGTTGCCACAAACCCTGCAGGTCGGTGGCAAACATACTCCTTTCCCCGGAAGGGGTATTGAATGAAATTTCCTGAATGAGCTTACCTTTTTCTTCTTTGGTTTCTGTGAAAGCGCCCCCATAATAATCCTTGGCAAGGGAAAGCGGTGCGCTTTTTTGGGAGGCCACCTCAGCAAATATATGGTGAATCTCGGGTTGGAATTTCCCAATGACCACAGGCACCCCTTCCTTGATGATGCCGGACTTTTCGGCAGCGATCTTTTGCAGGGTATTGCCCAAAAGGTTCATATGGTCCATGCCAATGTTGGTGATTATGGAAACTTCGGGGTTAAGAATGTTGGTTGAGTCGAGCCTGCCGCCTAACCCGGTTTCTATCACTGCAATATCGACTTGCTGCCGGGCAAAATAATCAAATGTGAGGGCAATGGTGATCTCAAAAAAGGAAGGGCTGAGCTTTTCGAAGAAATGCCTGTGCTGACTAACGAAAGCAGCCACCTCACGTTTGGGTATCATTTGTCCGTTAATGCGAATGCGCTCGCGGAAGTCCTTGAGGTGGGGTGATGTGGCCAGGCCGGTTTTGTAGCCTTGCTGCTGCAATACCGCTGCCAGCATATTGGCCACAGAGCCTTTGCCGTTGGTGCCGGCTATGTGGATGCTGGAAAATTTTGTTTCGGGATAGCCCAGGTGCTGGCTAAGGGCAAGGGTGTTATCGAGATTGGCCTTGTATGCGGCCGGCCCGATGCGGTGAAACATGGGTAACTGACTGAGCAGATACCCCATGGTTTCCTTGTAATTCATATTCTAATTCAGGATAAAGAGATATGTAATGGTGCCGGTTTGCTCGGCGGGTGCATCGAGCTGCACATCGAAGCGCGCCCTGCGTGCGGCATCTTCAGCAATGCGCCAAAGGGTTGCATTAGTGTTTGTAGTACCCCGTGCACCTGCTGTGGCCCGGGTAACATTTCCCTGCCTGTCTACCGTAATGGAGACCACGACCTTACCCGCTTGCTGTATCGTATTTTGAGGAATTGGCAGCACATTAGGTCTTCGGCCAGTCAGATCAAAGCTAACGCCACCTTGACCCACGCCGTCGCCGCTGCCGCCGGCCGCGCCTGTGGGGCTGCCCTGCGAGCCGGGCTGTCCGGTAGTGCCCTGCGACTGACTGGTGGTGCTGCGCTCGTCAGCGCCCGGAAACAATGCCCTGGGATCAACCGTTGGGCGGGGCTCCTCGGGCGGAGGCTGCTGGGTAGGCTGTTGTTGGGTGGGAGTTGGCGGCTGTGGCCTCGGCCGTGGTGGAGTTTGCGGAATGGCAACAGCCTCTTCCGTGCTTTGGGTAACAACCTCTTCCTGCACAGGAACCTGTTGCGCAGGCGTTGGAACAGGCGGTGAACCGGATAAGGGAATCATATCTCCCATGCCCTGATTGGT
>Ga0209498_1001348_pt1 | contig 15083 bp, 15 predicted proteins | sample WalLakDeSediment_FD_184131 | JGI IMG/M metagenome (GOLD analysis project Ga0209498, IMG submission 184131) | Lake sediment microbial communities from Walker lake, Nevada to study Microbial Dark Matter (Phase II) - Walker Lake 11/02/13 Deep... | ecosystem: Environmental > Aquatic > Freshwater >... | reverse complement strand
CCACCCAGGTGTCCTTCGAGGCCACCCGGCGAACCGGGCCATCGAGCCAGGGGAAGAGCTCGTCGGCGATCCGGGCGGCGATCTCGGAGCCGATGCCCCACGAGAGGGAATCCTCGTGCACCACCACGACCTTGTTCGTCTTCTTCACGGAGTCGGCGATCCGCTCCATGTCGAAGGGGTTCAGGGTCCGGAGGTCCAGGATCTCGGCTTCGATCCCATGCTCCGCCGCCGCCACCCTGGCCGCATCCATGGAGCGCTTCACCAGGGCGCCGCAGGTGACCACCGTGATATCGGTGCCCTCCCGCACCACCTTGGCCTTCCCGAAGGGGATCATGAAGTCCTTCCCCGGATAGCGCCCCTTGTTGTAGACCTGCCGGTAGAGGTGCTTGTGCTCGAGGAAGAGCACCGGGTCCTCGCACCGGATGGCGGTGCGGAGAAGGCCGGCGGCGTCCTCGGCGTTGGAGGGAAGCACGACCCGGAGCCCCGGGGTGTGGGTGAAGAGGGTCTCGCCGGTCTGGGAGTGGTAGATGGCGCCTCCCTTCAGGTACCCGCCGTAGGTGACCCGGATTACCACCGGGGACGCCCAGGCGTTGGCCGACCGGTAGCGCATGGTGGCCAGCTCGTTTCGGATCTGGTGGAAGGCGGGCCAGATGTAGTCAAAGAACTGGATCTCCACCACCGGCTTGTAGCCCCGGAGCGCCATCCCGATGGCGCGCCCCACGATGTTGGCCTCGGCCAGGGGGGAGTTGAAGACCCGGGTGGCCCCGAAGCGGCGCTGCAGCCCGTGGGTCACCTTGAAGACCCCGCCCTTCCCCGAAACCTCGTCCAGGGCATCTTCCCGGGAGGCGTCGGCCACGTCCTCGCCGAACACCACGATCCGGGGATCCCGCTCCATCTCGTCGCGCATGCACGAGTTCAGGAGATCCACCACGGTGAGGGGCCGGTCATCCTCGAAGGCAGGGGATTCCTCGGTGTCGAAGTCCGCCGAGGTGGGGTCCACCTCTTCCGAGAAGAGCCACTTCATGGCCGTGGAGGGGTCGGGCTGCGGGTGCTCCAGCGCCTCGTCGGCGGCCCGGGCCACCTCGGCCTCCACCGCAGCCTCCATGGCGTCCAGCTCGGCCTCGTCGGCCATCCCGGCCTCCAGGAGGAGGCGCCGGGTCCGGACCAGGGGATCCCGCGCCGCCTGGATCTCGAGCTCGCCCGATGGGCGGTACATCCGCTCGTCGTCGGACATGGAGTGGGAGTAGGGCCGCACCGTCTTGGCGTGGAGAAGGGCCGGTCCCTGGCCGCTCCGGCACCAGGCCACGGCCTCGGCCGACTTCTCCCAGGAGTCCACCACATCGGTCCCGTCGCACCGGACGATCTTCAGGTTCGGAAAGCCGGTGAGGAGGTCCGAGATGCTTCCGCCCGCGGTCTGCACCTCCACCGGAACGGAAATGGCGTACTCGTTGTCCTCCACCAGGAAGAGGACCGGGAGCTTCAGGTTGCAGGCGGTGTTCATCGCCTCCCAGAACTCGCCCTCCGAGGTGGTGCCGTCTCCGGTGCAGACCACCACGATCTCGTCGTCTTCGAACGCCTCGATCCGCTCCCGTATCTCCTCGTGCTGCCGGGCCCGCCATCCCGCCTCGGCGCTCCCCACGGCCTGGAGAAACTGGGTGCCGGTGGGCGACGAGGTGCTGACGATGCGGTACCGGCGATCCCCGAAGTGCGCCGGCATCTGCCGACCCCCCGAGGCCGGGTCCGCCTCGGCCCCCACGGCCTGGAGGAGGTGGTCCAGCGGCGTCTGCCCCAGCGCCAGCGCGAAGGCCCGGTCCCGGTAGTAGAAGTAGTACCAGTCCGAACCCGAGCGCGTGTGGGCGGCCAGCGCCACCTGGATGGCCTCGTGCCCCGCTCCCGAGATCTGGAAGAAGATCTTGTTCTGCCGCTTGAGGCTCATCTCCCGGTCGTCGATCCTCCGGGCCGTGACCATGGTCCGGTACATGGCCAGGAGGGTGGCGCGGTCCAGCGGAATCGCACCGGCGACGGGCGCGGTGCCGGCGTCCTGCGCGGCGTCCTCGCCAGCGTCCTGGGCGGAATCGAGGGCGACGTCGGGGTGAGGCGCGGTCATATCGGCAGACATGCGTTCTCCTGATGATGCGAATCCCCGGAAGCCGGCGCGGGAGGCCGGTTCACCGGGCTGAACGGCAGGGCCTGGGTGCAGGACCCGGGTGAAAAGATAGGCCCAACCGTGGGATGCAAGGAAGGAGGGCGGCCCCGGGCAGGGGCCGGAACCGTCAGACGGCTTCGAGTTCGTCGTCGGTGAAGGTCCGGACCTCGTCCTCGCCGTCCAGCTGGACGCCTACCTTGTCGGCCACGAAACCGTCGTGGCGGAGCACGAGTCCGGTGCGCCCCAGGAGTGCGGCGGCCATGGGGAAGCGGCCCTTCCGGACGCGTACGCGGGTACCCTGCGGAAAGCGGGAGATCTTCATCGGGGAGTCGTCATGGTTCGTGGCGTCGGTGGACAGTGCGATCGGCTACCCGGCGGAGGCCAGGTCCCCGATCTGCACCCCGCTCGAGATCTGGCGCAGCACGTAGCGAGCGACGTCGTCGGGGGTGGCCCGCCGGTCCCGGGACACGATGCGGGCCACGCCCAGGCGCCGTCCGTCCCGGCAGAGCAGGCTCAGGTGGGCGCCGGGGAGGCGGCCGTCGGGACCTCCCGAGCCCTGCGACGCCCGGTCGGTGGGTGGGTCGTCCAGGGGGGTGCTGACGCGGAAGGCGTCCGGATCCGGGGTCCCCGCCGAGGCCTTCCACGGAGCGGGCGCACCCTCCGGGCCCTCCACGCCGGAGGCAAGGTCTCCCTCCTCCGGATCCTCGGCGGTGCCAGACTCCAGGTCCCCGGCCTCCACGGCAAAGCCGGCCACCGAAACCTGCACGTCGCCGGCGTCGAGGGATGCCCGGATGCCGTCCAGGAGTTCGCGGTCCACCGGGATCGTGGCGAGATACGACGGGATTCCCTCCACCAGGAGCGCCAGCGAGAGGAAGGCCGTCCCCCCGCCCTCCCAGGGTGCGGCGGTCCCTCCGCCTCCCGCCGGATCGGCGAAGGCGACGTCGTAGAACACCGGGTATTCCGGGCTGAGTCGCGCGCGTGACTTGGGCATGATGCATCGAAGGTGGTGCCAACCTTCCCTTCAGGGCAAGGTTCGGGGCCAGGTTCAGGGCCAGATGCGGGGCAAGGGTCGCCGGGCGGGGTGCCGATTGGAATCCCCGCCGCTCCGGCGCTACATTGGCGGGGTCCGAACCAGGGGGCGGGTTACGAACCGACCGAGAGCGGAGGCGCGAGGGCCGTGGGGATCTACCGAGCGATGACGGGTCTGGCGCTGCGCCGTCCCTCCACCGTGCCCGCCCTGCTGGGGCTGGGATGGGCGTCCCGGAGGCGAGGCTGGTGGCGTCGGTTCCCCTTCCTCCCCCTGCCACCCCGCTCCTACCTGGCGTGGCGTTCGGAGACGGCGTGGGGAGCGCCCGACGCGGCCGGGTCGGACGAGGCCATGGTCCGCTACTTGCTGTGGACGCGGGAGATGCGTCGGCGCCAGCGGCGCCGGGTTTGACCTCCCCTGACCGATCCCCGGTCGGGATCCTGACCTCGGGCCTGACCTCGGGAGCGTAGCCATGGGTCGCCTCTTCCTTCTTCTCGTCCTGGCGCTGGGCGTGGGGCTTTTCCTCCCCGAGTCCAGGGCCCGCATCCTGGATGTGGCCGGGCCCATGGCCAACCCCGCCTACCGGTGGATGTCGCATCAGCAGATGAGCCAGATCGTCACCGACCTGGAAGTGGTGGTGGGGACGGGGGCCCGGCTTCCCCTGGCCCGGGGCGAGTTCGACGGCTGGCTCGACCAGCGCTACCGGCAGGTGCGGTCCAGGGAAGACGCCTGGGGCACCCGCTACCAGCTCCGGTCCCGCGGAGAGAGCTTCGACGTGGTTTCGGCCGGCCCCGATCGGGAGTTCGGCACCGACGACGACCTGGTCCGGACGGGGTCCGCAGTGCCCGCCCGGAGTCGATGAACGGCCTTCTCCCCTCCCCCGAGCTGCTTCTCCTGGTGGGTCCGGGCCTGCTGGCCGCCATGGCCTGGCTCGAGACCTCGCTCCCCATCGGCCTCATGGTCCCGGCCGGGGTGGCGCTGGCCCTGGCGGCCTTCCTGGCCCACGAAGGCTACCTCCCCCTCTACGGCGTGATCCTGGCCGCCGGGATCGGGGGCCTCGCCGGGGACTGGACCGGGTACTGGCTCGGGCGCCGACGTGGCACCTCCATCCTCTTCCGGGCTCCGGGGTTCGTGGGGCGTCTGGCCCGGCAGTACGATGTCCCCACGGCCCGGGCCATCCAGGGCCGACCTTTCTGGACCGTGACCCTGGCCCGTACCGTCTCCTTCGTTCGCACCCTGATGCCGGCCGCGGTGGGGCGAAGCGGCATGACCTTCCCCCGCTTTGCGGTCTACGATGCCATGGGCGTCGCGGCCTGGCTCACCCTCTACACCTCCGTGGGAATCCTGGCCGGGGCGAGCTGGCAGGCGGCGAGCGGGCTGGTGGGGACCGGGTGGGCCCTGCTCCTCCTGGTGGGAGGTGGCGTGGCCGTCGTGGTGGGCCGGCTCCGCCAGCGGCGCCTTCTGGCCGAGGAGACGCCGCACCGCGAGAACCCGTCGTGAGTCTCCAGGTGGGGCTCACCGGAAACGTGGCGTCGGGAAAGTCCACCGTGGCCCGGCGCTGGGCCGAGGCCGGGGTGCCGGTGGTAAGTGCCGACGAGCTGGCCCGCCAGGTGGTGGAGCCCGGAGGCGAGGGGCTCGCCCGCGTAGTGGACGCCTTTGGCCGAGGGATCCTCACCGAAACCGGAGATCTGGACCGAGCCGGGCTGCGAGCCCGGGTCTTCGCCGACCCTGACGCCCGGGCCCGGCTCGAGGCTCTTCTGCATCCCCTCATCGCCCGGCGGCGGGAGGCGTGGGTGGCGGCGCGGATCTCCGAGGGCCACCTCCTCGTGGTGAGCGAGATTCCCCTCCTCTTCGAGGCCGGACTGGAAGGCGCCGTGGACCGGATCGTCCTCGTGGATGCCCCGCCGGCGGAACGCCTGCGGCGCCTGGTGGAGGACCGGGGACTGGAGCCGACCGAGGCGGCGCGCATCCTCGAGGCCCAGATGGATCCCGAACTGAAGCGTAGCCGGGCTCACCACGTCATCGAAAACGACGGTTCCCTGGACCAGCTCCGCGCCCGGGCCGACGTCGTGCTCGCCGACCTCCGTCGGGAGGCAGGGGCATGAGTGCCGGGAGTGTCCCCCGGCTCCGCCTCGACCTGCACCTCCACACCCGCGGGTCCTGGGATTCCCTCTCGGATCCGGGGGCCGTGCTGGCCCGGGCCCATTCCAGGGGCGTGGGGCGGATCGCCATCACGGATCACAACCGGCTCCATGTCGCCCTCGACATGGCGGCCCGGTACCCGGATGCCGTGATCCCCGGCGAAGAGGTGAAGACGGCGGAGGGGATCGACGTCATCGGCCTCTACCTCCGGGAGGAGATCCCCCGGGGAACCCCCATGCTGGAAACCTGCCGCCGGATCCGGGCCCAGGGGGGGATCGTCTATCTCCCGCACCCCTACGCGGCGGGGAAGGGGGGATCGGGGCGGTACGCCGAGGTGCTGGCCCCGGAGGTGGACGTGGTGGAGGTGTTCAATGCCCGGCTCCGGTCCAGGCGGGCCAACGATCGAGCCGCCGAACTGGCTCGACGCACCGGGCGCCTCCGGGGCGCCGGGTCCGACGCCCACACGCCGGGCGAGGTCGGAAACGCCTGGATCGAGGTGCCCCACCACGCCAACGAGCCGGCGGCGTTGCTGGAGGCCCTGGCCGCCGGCGAGGACCAGGTGCGGGTGCACGGCCAGAGGGCGGGGCTCCACGTCTTCGTCCTCTCGAATGTCGCCAAGCTCAGGAAGAAGCTGGGGAAGAATCGGGCGCAGAACCGGGAGGAGGGCTGATCCCCCGGGAGGCGATCCTTTGGCCCGGCTGCGGGTACCTTCTGCCAGACCTTATCCGCCCTGAACCCCCGCTGTCTTGATGATCCGTCCCGAGATCCTCGCCCCCGAGGCCCCCGACACCGTCGCGGCCCCTTCCCCCCTTCCTTCCGCGCCCGGCTCCTCCACCTATGCCGTGGACCCGACCCATCTTCCGGGCATCCAGCGCGTGCTCGACGCCCTGGATGGGGTCAAGCGGGTGGTGCTCACCACCCACCTGAATGCCGACGGGGACGGGGCGGGCTCCCAGGCCGCCATGTTCGCCTTCCTCGAGGCCCGTGGCGTGGCGGCCCGGGTCGTGAACCCCACGCCCTTTCCCGCGCTCTTCCGGTTCCTCTTTCCCGAGACCACGGCCGACGGGGCCCCCCCCATCCTTCCCGCCTCCTCGGAAGCGGCCGCCGCCTGGTGCAGGGATGCGGACTGCGTGGTGGTGCTGGACACGGGCGAGGTCTCCCGCATCGGACGGGTGAAGCCCATGGTGGAGCATCTTCCCCACATCGTGGTGGACCACCATCCGGAAGGAGACCGCCCCATCGAGGGGGTGGCCTGGCGCCAGGTCACGGCGTCCGCCGCCGGCGAAATGGTCTTCGACCTCCTCTTCCATGCCCTCCCTCCTTCGCGCCATCCGTGGCGACGGGAGGCGGTGGAGGGGCTCTACACCGCGATCCTCACCGACACCGGCTCGTTCCGGTTCTCCAATGCCTCCCCCCGCGCCCACCGGGTGGCCGCGGAGCTCATCGCCATGGGGGCGAGCCCCGATGGACTCCACACCCGGATCTACGGGTCGGTCCCGCTCCGCCGGTACCAGCTCCTGGAAGCGGCGCTGAGCACGCTGGAGCGGACCCATGACGGCCGGGTCTCCTGGATGACCGTGCCCGAGCGGGCCTTCCGGTCCCTGGGATGCGACTCCTCGGACCTGGAGGGACTCACCGACTACCCCCGAACCCTCGAGGGAACGGAGGTGGCCCTCCTGTTCCGGGAAGTGGACGAGGGGATCAAGGTGTCCTTTCGCTCGAACGGGGCGGTGGATGTGAACGAGGCAGCCCGGGCCTTCGGAGGCGGAGGGCATGTGCGTGCCTCGGGGGCGCTGGTGCAGGGGGACCTGGAGAAGGTCCGGCTTCGGATCGTCGGGACGGTGCACGACGCCGTGGGTGCCGCCCTGGCCGAAGGCGGCACGCCGTGACCCGTCCTCCCCCTCGGCCGGTGCTCGAGGTGGATCGGGACCCGGGGGTTCCGGAGGCCGAGGGGCGCGCCCTGGCGGAGCTCCTGGTGCATGTCCCGGCGGAGCGGGTGGACGGGCTCTGGCGCTTTCCGCCCCTTCGGAAGGGGCGAAGGGAGAGCGGTCTCCTGGCGGCAGGGGTCCTCCCCGCCTCCGACCCCGATGCATCCCGGCGCATCCTCGTGACCCTGGCTTGGCGGGCGGAGGAGACGGGGAAGGGCGTCACCTTCGAGACCACCTTTGCCGAAGAGGGGGAGGCGCCCTCCGACCGGCTCCCCCGGGTCATGGCCGGCGTGGTTCGCCGGATGGATGAGGCCGCGGGCGAACCGCGTTATCTTCCCGTGGGCGGAGATCCCGAGCCCCTCCGTGCCCTGATGCGAGACCTGGAGCCCTGACACCATGCCTTCCGACGCCCCGGCGGTCCATCCCTTCGTTCGCCTCTTCGGCCGCTACCTGCGGGAGCAGGGGCTTCCGGTGACCCAGCAGCGGGAAGCCGTGGCCGACGCGGTCTTTGCCACCGACGAACACCTCTCGGTGGACGACCTCGAGCGTCGCCTCCGGCAGGGCGGTGAACGGATCGGAAAGGCCACCATCTACCGGACCCTGGACCTCCTGGTGAAGAGCCGCCTGGTCCAGGAGCACGACTTCGGCGAGGGCTTCAAGCGCTACGAGCACCGCCTCTCGCGCCAGCCGGACCATGACCATCTCATCTGCGTCGAATGCGGGGGAGTGACCGAGGTCAAGTCGCCGGAGCTGCGTGCGCTCCAGGAACGGGTCGCTCGGGAGACCGGCTTCCACCCCTCCCGCCACAAGCTCGAGATCTACGGGCTCTGCGCCCCGTGCCAGGCGGCGGGGGCCACCCTGGCCGAGGAAGGACTGACCTGCCCCATCGAGGCCGTGTAGCGGCGACGCTCCATTCTCCCCCTCCACCCTGCTTCCGGATCCACCCCCGATGCCTCACCGCCTTCCCCCGTCCCTTCGAGCCTCCCTCGGCAACCTGCCCTGGGAACTTCCCCACGGGTTTCTCGGCGCCGACCGGGAGACCTCGGACTTCGAGAAGGCCCGGGCCGTCATCCTCCCCGTGCCCTACGAGTCCACCACCTCCTACGTGGGCGGCACGAAGTTCGGCCCCCGGTCGATCCTCGAGGCCTCCCGCTACGTGGAGCTCTACGACCAGGAGCTGGACCGGGAGATCGCCGAAGTCGGGATCCACACCCTTCCCGCGCTGGAGCTGACCAAGGAGGGATCCACCGCCGCCGCCGCCGAGCTCCAGGACGCCTACGCCCGTGTGCTGGCCTCGCTGGGGGATCGCTTTCCCCTGGTCCTGGGCGGGGAGCACGCGGTGAGCGCTCCCCTGATCCGGGCCACGGCGGAGCGGGTCACGGCAGGGGGAGGGGGGAGGCTCTCCGTCCTCCAGCTCGACGCCCACGCCGACCTGCGCGACGGCTACGAGGGCGCCCCCTTCTCCCACGCCTCCTTCGCCTGCCGGACGCTGGATGTGGCGGACTACGTGCAGGTGGGGATCCGGGCCGTCTCCTCCGAAGAGCGGCAGCTCATGCGCGATCGGTCCGACAGCATCACCGTGGTCTGGGCCGACCAGATGTGGGAGAACGACGCCTGGATGGATCGGGCCCTGGATGCCCTGGGGGACACGGTCTACCTGACCGTGGATGTGGACTACTTCGACCCGTCCCTCGTCCCCAGCACCGGGACGCCGGAGCCCGGGGGCGGCGACTGGTACCGAACCCTCCGGTTCCTCCGCCGGGTCTTCGCCGAGCGAAACGTGGTGGGGGCCGACGTTGTGGAGCATGCCCCCATCCCCGGCTTCCACGCCCCGGACTTCCTGGTGGCCAAGCTGGTCTACAAGCTCATCGGGTACCGCTTCTTCGCGGCGGGCTGACCGCTTCATGCCCGTGGCTCGATCCTCGCCAGGCCTCCCCCTTCCGACCGGGGCGGTCAGCCGCGCCGCCGGGAGTCCCGTGGTGCAGGGGAATGCCGTGACCCTGCAGTTCGAGGGGCCGGCGGCCTTCGACACCTGGATCGAGGCCATTTCCCAGGCGGAGCGCTTCGTCCACTTCGAGAACTACATTCTCCGCGACGACCCGGTGGGGCACCGGTTCCGCGAGGCCCTCATCGAGCGCGCACAGGCCGGCATCACGGTCCGTGTCCTCTACGACTGGATGGGATGCTGGGCCACGCCGCGGCGCTTCTGGAAGCTCTTCCGGGACGCGGGGATCGATGTCCGGGCCTTCAACCGGCCGTCGCTGCGGGATCCGTTCGGCCTCCTGCAGCGGGACCACCGGAAGCTCGTGGCGGTGGATGGGCGGGTGGCGTTTCTCGGGGGGTTCTGCATCGGCCAGGAGTGGGCCGGCACCCCCACGAGCCCGCCGTGGCGGGACACGGGGGTGGAGATCCGGGGGCCCGGCGCGGCCGTGGCGGGACGCACCTTCGAACGCATCTGGGCCGAGACCGGTGACCCGGTGGACCCGGCCTGCCAGGTGGATCCCGCCGGCGTGGCGCCGGAGGGGGAGTCCCCGGTGTGGCTCATCGAAGGGGTGCCCTGGCGCACCCGGGTCTACCGGGTCACCCAGCTCATGGCGGCGGCAGCGCAGGAGCGGATCTGGATCACGGACCCCTACTTCGTCGCGCCCCGGGCCGTCCGGGAGTCGCTGGCCGAGGCGGCCCGGGACGGCGTGGACGTCCGGATCCTCGTACCGGCCCACAACAACTGGCCCTGGGTGGGGAGCCTGAGCCGGAGCGGCTACCGGTTCCTGCTGGAAGCCGGGGTGCGCATCTTCGAGTGGGAGGGCCCCATGATCCACGCCAAGACCGCCGTGGTGGACGGCGCCTGGTGCCGGGTGGGCTCGAGCAACCTGAACGCGGCCTCCCTCCTGGGGAACTGGGAACTGGACGCCGGAATCCATGACCGGGAGCTGGCCTCCCAGGTCCAGGGGCTCTTCCTTGCGGACCTGGCCTCGTCGGTGGAGATCCTCCTTCCCGGTGCCGCAACCGCCCGGGACCGGAAACGCGTTCGGGAGGCCAGGGGGGAGGCGGAACTCATTGACGAGCCGACGCTGGCCGCCCGGATCCGGCGCTGGGGCCCGGGTGCACCCGGCGCCCAGTCGCTGACGCTGGCAGACCTGTTCCGCGCCGGATCGTCGCTGGGGGATGCCATCGCCGGAAGTCGGGTCGTGGGGCGCGAGGACCGGGCCGTGCTCACGACCCTCACCCTGACGCTCCTTGCGGGGGCGCTGCTCCTGGCCCTCTTTCCCAGGACGCTGGCCTGGTCGCTGGCCGTGATCCTCGGGTGGCTGGGGGGTGTCCTGGCCATCCGGGGGCTGGTGCAGCGCGCCCGGGCCCGGCGCGCCCTTCGAGCCGCATCCCGAACACCTCCCATGGGGGACGCATGACCGAGGTCGGATTCCTGATTGCCCTGTCGGCGGGCGTACTCTCGTTTCTTTCGCCCTGCGTCCTCCCGCTCGTGCCCTCCTACCTGGCCTTCATCACCGGGATGAGCCTGGAGGACCTGGAGGAGGGGGTGGAGCGCGGACGCGTGCTCCGCATGGCCGTCTTCTTCGTCCTGGGCTTCTCCTTCATCTTCATCGTGGTGCTCGGGGGCGCCGCCTCCTTCCTGGGGCAGTTCCTCAAGTCCTACGAGGAGTGGATCGCCCGGGTGGGAGGGGTGGTCATCATTCTCCTGGGTCTCCACCTGGCCGGCGTCTTCCGCATCACCCCCCTCCTTCGCGAAAAGCGCTTCCACGTGGCCGACTCCCCGGTGGGGACGCTGGGCGCCATCGGGGTGGGGATGGCCTTCGGTGCCGGGTGGACGGCCTGCATCGGACCGGTGCTGGGGGCGATCCTGACCTACGCCATGGTGCAGGAGACCTTCTGGAGCGGGATCGGCCTCGTGACGGTCTACTCGGCGGGGCTCGCCATCCCCTTCCTGCTGTCGGCGCTGGCGCTGGACCGGTTCCTCTCGGCCTTCCGGAAGATCCGCCGGTTCCTGGGCGTGATCCAGGTCGTCTCGGGGATCCTCCTCATCCTCATCGGGCTCCTCCTGGTGACGGGGGCCTTCACCCTCCTCACCACCTGGCTCCTCCCCCTGACCCCCGACTTCCTCTACGACCGGATCTGACGCCACGAGCGAACGGACGCCACGAGCGGATCTGACGCTACGAGCGCATCGGAACCGCCGCCTCCCCCACTTCCTGCTCCAGGAGCTGGCGGCGGAGGAGCGAGGCATAGGTGCCCCCGCGGGCCAGGAGTTCCTCATGGGTCCCGCTCTCCACCAGGAGGCCGTCGTCCAGGACCAGGATCCGGTCGGCGTGCATCACGGCGCTGACCCGGTGGGAAATGAGGAAGGCGGTCCGGCCTGCCAGGGCGGTCCGGAGTCCCTCCAGGATGCGGGCCTCGGTATGGGTGTCCACCGCCGAGAGGGCGTCGTCCAGGATCAGGATCATGGGATCCCTGGCCAGGGCCCGGGCCAGGGCGGCGCGCTGCTTCTGCCCCCCGGAGAGGTTGATGCCCCGCTCGCCCAGAAGGGTCCCGTATCCCTTCGGAAAGTCCAGGACCTGCTCGTGGAACTGGGCGACCTCGGCCGCCGCCCGCACCCGGGGGTCCAGGTCGTCTCCATCCTCCCCGGTGGCGGGCTCCAGCCCGAGACCGATGTTGGCGGCAATGGAGTCCGAAAACAGGAAGCTGTCCTGGGGAACCATTCCCACCCGCTGGCGGAGGGAGACCGGGTCCAGTTCCACCAGGGGAACGCCGTCCAGGAAGATCATCCCCTCGGTGGGATCATGGAGGCGCGGGAGAAGGGAGACCAGGGTGCTCTTGCCCGACCCGGTGGACCCCACGATGGCCACCGTCTCGCCCGGCTCCACCCGGAAGGAGAGGTCCCGAAGCACCGGGCGCTGGGTCCCCGGGTAGCGGAAGCCCACCCCCCGGAACTCGATGGCTCCCCGGGCCTGGACCTCCGACACCTCCACGCCGGCTCCGGGCTCGATGCCGGGCCGGGTCTGAAGGACCGCGTTCAGGCGCCCCATGGAGGCCTCCCCCCGCTGGAGGAGGTTCACGACCCAGCCCAGCGCAATGAGGGGCCAGGTGAGGAGGTTCAGGTAGAAGGTGAAGGCCACGAAATCGCCCACGGTAATGGCGCCCCGCATCACCTCGCCCCCTCCGACCCAGAGGAGGATGACCATGGCCAGCCCCGTGAGGAGCGAGAGAATGGGGTGGAAGAGCCCCTGGGCCTTCACCAGGTGGAGGTTCCGCGCCAGGTACTCCTGGTTCAGGGCCCGGAAGCGGCGGCCCTGGTCCTCCTCCTGCACGTAGGCCCGAACCAGGCGGACGCCGGTCAGGTTCTCCTGCGTGAGGGTCGAGAGGTCGGAGTACTGCTCCTGGATGCGCTCGAATCTCCGGTGGATCACCTTCCCGAAGCCGAGGACCACGGGCGGAAGGAAGACCATGGGAATGATGGCCAGGAGCGTGAGGCGGGGGCTGATCCACACCATGAGCGAGAGGGCGAAGATCGAGATCACGGTGGTGTTCACCGCGTACATGACCGCCGGCCCCGCGGCCTGACGCACGGCCAGGGTGTCGTTCGTGGCCCGGCTCATGATGTCGCCGGTGCGCCAGGTTCCATAGAACGGGGCGTCCAGCCGGAGGAGGTGGCGGAAGAAGTCTTCCCTCAGGTCGCACTCGATGCGCCGGGAGATGCTGTTCAGGAGCTGCCGCATCCCGTACTTGGTGGCGCCCCCCAGGATCGCTGCCACCACGATGAGCCCCGCGTAGAGCACGATGCGTTCCCGCGAGACCACGGGCTCCCCCAGGGCATCCAGCGCCAGGCGGAGGAGCCAGGGGCCCGCCACGGTGAAGACGTTGGAGATCACCACGAGGGCGATCCCCGCCAGCATCCCTCTTCGGTAGGGGCGGAAGTAGGGGAGGAGGGTGCGCAGTTGGGTCATGCTTCGGGGATCCCCATGGCTCTTCGGGCCCGGTACCGGTGTAGCAATGTCATTCGTGGTCCCCGTTGTCTCCTCGAGCATCCCTGAGCGTCGCGCCTCCCCTGGCGCGCGTCGCCCACGCTCCACCCAGAGGATAAGGAAGGTATATCGTGCGTCCCCTCGAGAAAGTTCCCACCCTGGCAACCCTGCTCCTCCTGGCCTTCGGGGCCGGGGCGTGCGGGGGTGATGCCGAGTCGGCCGGCGACCTGGAGAGCACTCCCTTCGCGGAGGAGACCTGGGAGGATCCGGACCATGACCCTGCCACCGAGCCCGGAACGGATCCCGCAGCGGTCACGCCGCCCGTGGTCCCGCCCTCCGCTCCGGCGCCGGCGCCCACGCGCCCCCCTGCCGCCACCCCGCCCGCGACGGCGACGCCCCCGGCCCCTCCTGTGACCCGGCCCGACCCGGTGACCGAGCCCCGGCCGGAGCCGGCCCTGGCGGGTCCCATGCTCCCCGTGGCCACTCGCATCACGGGGGTCCTGGAAAGCTCCCTCTCCACCCGCACCAGCCAGGTGGGTGATGTCTTTCACGCCCGTATCGAGGAAGGGCTCCGGGCCGCCGACGGCACGTTGATCCTTCCGGCCGGATCCCGGCTCGAGGGTCGAGTGGCCGAGTCCAGGGAGAGTCCCTCGGCCGAGGAGCCGGCGGCTCTCCTTCTGGAGATCGTGGGGCTCGTGGTAAATGGCGAGCGCTTCCCCATCCGGGCCACCGTCGTGGAAACCGAGCTGGCCACCGAGGCGCGGGATTCAGGCCAGCGCAGCGCGGCCACCGTGGCCACCGGCGCCGCCGCCGGCGCCGTGATCGGACGGATCCTGGGCCGGGACACCCGGTCCACCGTGGCCGGCGCCGCTGCCGGTGCCGTGGCCGGCGCCGGGATCGCCCTCACCAACCGGGATGGCCACGCCGTCCTGGCCGAGGGCGCCCGCATCACCATCCGTCTCGAGGACGCGGTGATCCTGGCCGCACGGTGATTCTGGAACGGGGTCCGGCCGGGTCATCACCTGGCCGGGCCCTTTTTCAGGAAAGGACCCGGGTCAGGGAAGCGCCCGGGCGTTCCCCCCCAGCCGCGGGTCGGAATAGACGGTGAGCGTGCCGTCGGGCAGACGCAGGATCGCCTGCACATCGCCCGACGTTCCGCCGCGCTGTGACACCGTGTGCCCCCGGGCCTCCAGTTCGGCCACCACGGCCTCGGAGAGTCCGCGGTTCTCCCAGTAGACCTGGTCCGGGAGGTGCTGATGGTGGACCCGGGGTGCGTTCACCGCCTGGCTCACGCTCATGCGGAAGTCCACCACGTTGACCAGGGTCTGGAGCACCGTGGTGATGATGGTGGAGCCTCCCGGCGTGCCGGTGACGAAGAAGAGCTCCCCGCTCGGGTCTGCCACCACGGTGGGCGTCATGGCCGAGAGCATGCGCTTTCCGGGCTCGATGGCGTTCTGTTCTCCCTGGACCAGGCCGAACTGGTTCGGGAAGCCGGGCTTCGCGGCAAAGTCGTCCATCTCGTTGTTCAGCAGGAACCCGGCGCCCTCCACCGTGACCTTGCTTCCGAAGGAGGAGTTGATGGTGGTGGTCACCGCCACGGCGTTGCCCATCCGGTCCACGATGGAGTAGTGGGTCGTCTCCAGCGACTCCCCGATGACGAGCCCCGGCCCTACCTCCGCCGAGGGGGTGGCCTGCTCCATCCGGATGTCGGCCCCCCGTTCCGCGGCGTAGTCCCGGGAGATCATCCGGGCCACCGGGACCTCCACGAAGTCCGGGTCCGCCAGGACCTGGTTCCGGTCGGCGTAGGCCCGGCGGGCCGCTTCGGCAAGGAGGTGGACGTAGTCGGCTGATGCCCACCCCAGGGC
>Ga0209498_1001347_pt1 | contig 15086 bp, 14 predicted proteins | sample WalLakDeSediment_FD_184131 | JGI IMG/M metagenome (GOLD analysis project Ga0209498, IMG submission 184131) | Lake sediment microbial communities from Walker lake, Nevada to study Microbial Dark Matter (Phase II) - Walker Lake 11/02/13 Deep... | ecosystem: Environmental > Aquatic > Freshwater >... | reverse complement strand
TCTGCGCCAAGCACCAGCGGCGGCTGGCCACCACCCTCAAGCGCGCCCGCATGCTGGCGATCATCCCGATCACGGAGAAGCTGGTCCGGCGATGAACGTCATCCTGCTCGAACCGGTGATCAACCTCGGCGACGCCGGCGAGATCGTCCGCGTGCGCCCGGGCTACGCGCGCAACTGGCTGGTGCCGCAGGGCCTGGCGCTGCCGGCCACCAAGGCCAACGAGCGCGAACTGCAGGCGCGCCTGATGCAGCGTTCCCGGCAGCTCTCCGAGCGCAAGGGTGACGCCGAGCGTCTGCGTGACCTGCTGGGCGACGCGGCCATCACGATCCGCGTCAAGGCCGGCGAGGACCGCATCTACGGCTCGGTCGGCAACCGCGACATCGCCGACGCGCTGCAGGCGGCGTTCGACGTCGAGATCGACCGCCGCAAGATCGACCTGCGCGAGCCGATCAAGCTGCTGGGCGAGTACGTCATCCCCTACCGGCCGCACCCCGACGTGACCATCGAGGTCAAGCTGCAGGTCGTGTCCGAGGGCTGACGCCCCGGCACCGCGTTCGTCGCGTCGACCCCGCGCACGCCATGAACCGCGTCCTGTCCGGGGCGCGGTTTCGGCTGCGGCGCCGGTGGGCCGCGCGCCGCGCACCCGGGCCCTTCCGGCCACGGCCCGCGGCCCCTGGCCGCTCACCGCACCACACCGGGTACCCACGCCTGGATCGCGTAGCCCACGCCGATCGTCGCGAGCACGAACGCCGTCGCCAACGTGAACAGGTAGCGGGCGCCGAGCAGCCGCCACAACAGGACCCCCTCTGGCAGGCTGAGGCCGGTGGCGCCCACGAGGAAGGCCGTCACGACCCCGAGGTTGGTACCGGTGGCGAGCAGCACCGACCCGAGCGGCAGCAGCACCGCCGTGGAGGCGTAGACGGGGACGCCCACCAGGACCGCGACCGGCACGGCCCACGGTCCGGCGGCGTCGATCGCCCGCCCGACCACACCGGCGTCGACGCGCCCGGCCAGCAGCGCCCCCACCCCGGCGACGGCGGCCAGTAGCGGCGCCAGCGCCCGCAGGTCGCGCCACGCGCGGCTCGTCGCGCGCCCCAGCCGGGCGGGCCAGCCGGGCGTGGTCTCGGGCGACGCCGGCGGGTCGACGGCCGCGGGCGTCGTCGGCCGTACCCCCGACACGGCGACCGCGGCGGCCACGGCCACGGCGACCCCGAGCGACGCCGCGACGAAGCCGACCGCGTGCAGGGGCGACACGAGCGCCGCGAGCAGGGCCACCGTGGCGGGGTTGACCAGCGGCGACACGACGAGGAACGCGGTGGTCGCGGCGACCGGCACGCCGGCCGACAGCATCCCGGCCACCAGCGGCACCGTCGAGCAGGAGCAGAACGGCGTGACGACACCCAAGGCCAGCGCGATGGCCAGGCTCCGGCCCGGGCGCGCCGCCATCGCTCGCTGCCAGCGCCCGACCGCACGGCTGCCCAGCAGCAGGTGGACCGCCAGCGACACGACGAAGAAGAGGGCCGCGAACTCCAACAGCAGGGTGACCATGATCCGGGAGCCGTCGAGCACGGTCATCTCAGGCCGGCGCGAGTCGTGGCGCGCGGCCGGCGGCCGCCGGCCGCGCGTCGTCGGCGCAACGGAGCGGGCAGCAGCCGGGGCAGCAGGCGGCGCAGCCGACCGGGCCGCAGCCCGGGCAGCAGGGCTGGCGGACGTCGCCGCGGACGCCCGTCGGCGCCGCGTAGGCGCGCCCGAGGCCGCTGCGCGCGTCGACCGGGCCACCGACCTCGGGCCCGAGGTCGGACCTGAGCCGCCGGCCGCGCGCCTCGCGCTCGAGGTCCTGGCGGTAGGCGTGGCCGAGAAGATGCAGGCTGACGGTGTGAAGCATCATGCGGTTCCCTCCGTGGCGCCTCGGCGCCCTTACAACTAGGCTGCTAGGTTTCTAGTTATTTTGGTCGCGACGCGCTCCGCCCGGCCGGGCCGCGTCCCCCGGCTCAGCGGTGGGGCGAACGCTCCCCCTCCCGGCCCATGGTCCCGAGGGGGCCGTCGTCAGGTCCGACGGGCCCACACGCGGCCGCATCGGCACAGCACTCGTCGGTGAGGTACGAGATCAGGACCCGCACCGCGTCGTAGTTCGCGTGGTTCAGCACCTCGGCGCCCACCTTGGTCTGCGCGACCAACCCCGCCTGGACGAGCGTCTGCAGGTGGTGGGCAAGGGTCGATCGCGGGGTCCCGCCTACCCGCTCCTGGATGCCGTACACGGGCAGCCCCTCGTCGCCCGCGCGCACCAGGACGCGGAAGATGCCCAGCCGCGCCTCGTGGCCCAAGGCGGCCAGCGCCGCGGCCGCGGCCGGTGCGGCGGCGGGTGTGGCGGCGGGTGCGGCGACCGGCGTTCGGATCATGGCGCGAGGTTAGCACCGCCGCGGCGGCGCGTCAACTAGATTCCTAGTTACGCGGTCGTCAAGGCCGCGCCGGCGACGTCGTCACCCGCGGTAGCGCTCGACCCGGATCATGTTCGTCGTTCCGCGCATGCCGAAGGGCACGCCGGCCGTGATGACGAAGCGGGCGCCGGACGCCAACAGGCCGAGGTCGCGGATGGCCCGGTTGGCCACGCTCACCATCTCGTCGCTGTCGTTGATGTCCTCGGACATGTGCGGCAAGACGCCCCAGACCACCGTCAACTGGCGGAAGGCGGCGTCGGACGGCGTGATGGCCAGGATCCGCGCCGCCGGCCGGTTGCGCGCGACGCGGATCGCCGTGCTGCCGCTCGACGTGAACGTGACGATGAGTTCCGCCCGTAGCGTGTGCGCCATGTCGCACACGCCCACCGACACCGCGTCCGAGGTGGTTTCGTCGGGCATCGGCGCCTTCTCGCGCATGTCGGCGACGTACTGCTCGTCGGCCTCCACCGTGCGCGCGATGCGGTCCATCATGCGCACCGCCTCGACCGGGTACGCGCCCACGGCCGTCTCGGCTGACAGCATGACGGCGTCGGTGCCGTCGTAGATGGCGTTCGCCACGTCGGAGGCCTCGGCCCGCGTGGGCGTCGGGCTGGCGACCATCGACTCGAGCATCTGCGTCGCCGTGATCACCGGCTTGCCGGACTCGAGGCACGCCCGAATGAGCCGCTTCTGGATCTGCGGCACGCGCTCGGGCGGCATCTCGACGCCCAGATCGCCGCGCGCCACCATGACGCCGTCGACCTCGCGCAGGATCTCTGCGAAGCGTTCGACCGCACCGGGCTTCTCGACCTTCGCCATCAACCGCGCGGTCGAGCCCTCGCGGGCGAGGTAGTGGCGCGCCAACAGCAGGTCGTCGCGGCTGCGAACGAACGACATCGCCACCCAGTCGACGCCGATTTCCGCCCCCAGCTTCAGGTCCTCGACGTCCTTCTCGGTGAGCGCCGGGAGCGAGAGGTCGGCGTCCGGCACGTTGATGCCCTTGCTGTCCGACAGCACGCCCCCGTGGGTGACCTCGGTGTGGATGGTCGCGCGCTCGACGTCGACCACCCGCAGCGCCAGCCGCCCGTCGTCGAGCAGTAGCGTGTCGCCCGCCTTCACGTCGCGGTAGAGGTTGGCGAAGGTGACCCCCACGCGGCTGGCGTCGCCCGGGCTGTCGTCGTCGCCGGTGAGCGCGAAGCGCTCCCCCAGAACGAGCGTGACCTTCTGGTCGGCAAACTTGCCCACCCGGATCTTCGGACCCTGGAGGTCCTGCAGGATGCCGACGTTGCGTCCGAGCTCGGCGGTCACCTCGCGGACGCGCTGCGCGGTCTCCCGGTGCAGCTCGGGCGTGCCGTGGGAGAAGTTGAGCCGGAACAGGTCGACGCCCGCCTCCACCAGATCGCGGATGCTCTCCGACGAGCTCGACGCGGGGCCGAGCGTGGCGACGATCTTGGTGCGCCGCAGGCTCTTCACGACCGGAAGGCGGACCGCCCCAGGAAGCGCGCCGCGGCGCCGAGTTCGGCCTCGATCGTCAGCAGCCGGTTGTACTTCGCCAGCCGGTCGGAGCGGCTCGCCGAACCGGTCTTGATCTGGCCGGCGTTGACCGCGACCGCGAGGTCGGCGATGAACGCGTCCTCGGTCTCGCCCGAGCGGTGGCTGATCATGTTGCGGTAGCCCGCCGACTTGGCGAGCTCGATGGCGTCCAGCGATTCGGTCAGCGTGCCGATCTGGTTGACCTTGACCAGGATGGCGTTCCCGACGCCCTCGCGGATGCCGCGGCCGAGACGTTCGACGTTGGTCACGAAGAGGTCGTCGCCCACGATCTGCACGCGCTCGCCGATGGCGCGCGTCAGCGCCCCCCAGCCGGCCCAGTCGTCCTCGGCCAGCCCGTCCTCGATCGAGATGATCGGGTACTTGTCGACCCAGTCGACCCAGTAGGCGACCATCTCGTCGGGCGCGAGGACCTTGCCCTCGGCCTCGAGGTGGTAGGCGCCGTCCCGGAAGAACTCGGTCGAGGCCGGGTCGAGCGCGAGCGCGATCTGCTCGCCGGGGGTGTACCCCGCCTTCTCGATCGCCTCGAGCAGCACCTCGACCGCCTCGACGTTGCTGCCGAGGTTCGGCGCGAAGCCGCCCTCGTCGCCGACGTTGGTGTCGTAGCCGCGCTTCGACAGGACCTTCTTGAGCGTGTGGAAGGTCTCGACGCCGGCCCGCAGCGCGTCGGCGAAGGTGGTGAAGCCCACCGGCGCGAGCATGAACTCCTGCATGTCGACGCGGTTGTCCGCATGCTTGCCGCCGTTGACCACGTTCATCATCGGTACCGGCAGCGTCTTCGCGTTGGTGCCGCCGAGGTACCGGTACAGGGGCATCTCGAGCGTCGTCGCGACCGCACGGGCGGCCGCCAGCGACACGGCCAAAATGGCGTTGGCGCCCAGCCTGGCCTTGTTCGGCGTGCCGTCGAGCGCCAGCATCGCGCCGTCGAGGCCGGCCTGATCGAACGCGTCCATGCCGAGGATCTCCTCGGCGATCAGCGTGTTGACGTTCTCGACCGCCTGCAAGACGCCCTTGCCCGCGAAGCGGGCGCCGCCGTCACGCAGTTCGACGGCCTCGTGGGCGCCGGTGGAGGCGCCCGAGGGGACCGCCGCGGTGCCTTCGACGCCGCTGGCCAGCGTGATGGTCGCGGCGACGGTGGGGTTGCCGCGCGAGTCGAGCACCTCGAGGGCGCGGACGTCTTCGATCGTGGTCATGGTTCCTCCAGGGACGAACGAACGTGGGGGCGGGCGGCCGGCGGCCGGGCCGCCCCTCGACACCGGGCGAACGGATGGATCAACCGGTGCGGAGCGGAACGACCATCGCCAGGTAGGCAGGGTCGCCCAGGTCGCGCAAGACCGACGGGCTGGTCGTGCCCGAGAACCGCAGCTGCAGCTCGCCGACGACGGGTCCGACCGCGTCGGCCAGGTACTTCGCGTTGTAGGCGAGGGCGATCTCGTCCTCGCTGCCTTCCTGCAGCACATCGAGCGCCTCCTCGGCGCGGCCGAAGCTGCCCTCGGCGGTGATGCGCAGAACCCCGTCCTTGATGAACAGGTCGACCCGGTGGTTCGCGGACTTGTCGGCCATGACGGCCACGCGGGCCACCGCCTCGGCCAGCCGCTGCGGGGTCAGAGACACGCTGACGGGGAACGCCTGCGGGATGACCCGCTGGTAGTCGGGAAAGGTCCCGTCCATGCGCTTGAGGTTGAGCGTCGTACCGCCGCTCGTGACCGTCAGCTGCCCGGCGTCGAGCGCCAGCCGTGCCGGACCGGGCACCAGGGACTTGATCAGCTCGTCGACGCTGCGCGCCGGCAGGATGAACTCGGCATCGATGCCGGTGGTCACGTCGACGTGGTACGAGGCCAGCCTGAAGCCGTCCGTGGCGATCACCCGCAGGTGTCCGTCGCGAAGCTCGCACCTCACGCCGCGGAACACCGCCTGGTAGTCGGCGACGGCGGCGGCGTAGCGCACGTGTTCGAGCGCGCGCCCAAACAGGGCCCCGTCGACCTCGCCGGGCAGGTCGTCGCGGAAGTGCAGCAGCGGGGCGGACTCGGCCGTCACCAGTTGCAGGCGGGTCGCGAAGCTCCCGGAGCGCACTTCGAGCTCGGCCTCCCCCACCTCGAGCTCGACCGTGTCGGCAGGCAGCGAGCGCACCACCTGGGCGAACACCGCGGCCGGCAGAGCGATCTCCCCGCGACCGCGCACGTCGGCCTCGATCACGGCGCGCACGTCGATGTCCATGTTCGAACCGCTGAAGGTCAACCGACCCTCCTCGATCTCCACCTTGAGGAGGCTCAGCCCAGGGTTGCTCGAACGGCTGGGGATGACACGCTCCACATGACCGAGCGTCTCGGTGAGCGTTTTGGTGGGAATGAGTACCTTCATCGCGTCCGCGGTCCTCCAGGCTTGCGGGATGGCCCGTCCTGGGCGCCCGCAGCATACCGAATTCCGTCACGGTCGCGTCGGGCGTGACGAGCACCTGCCTCTCGCCGAACCGCGCGCACGAACGCCACGCCGCACGGGTCTCGGCGCGCGAATCTCCCCACGGTAGGGGTGATCACTAGCCTTCTTAGGGGGTGTGGATGGTGTGGAAAACGTCACACCTGACGTCGGTGACGTGCGGAGGGGTGTGCAGGGAGATGTGGATAACCCGGTCCGAGTTGTGGACATCGCCGCCTGCCCTCCGCAGGTTTCCACAGGCTACGACGGCATCGCGGCGTCCACAGGGTGTCCGCAGGGTTGTCCACAGGCCGTCCACAGGGCCATGCACACGGTGGCGGCCGGCACGCGCGCGGCGCGCATCGCGATCAGACCAGCGTGTCTTGGATCTGGCGGACGCGACGGGTCATCTCGGAGTCCTCGCCAAGCTGATCGCCGACCTTCTGGACGGCATACATGACGGTCGAGTGGTCGCGGCCGCCGAAGAACTGCCCGATCTCGGGGTAGCTGTGCGAGGTCATCTCACGGATCAGGTACATCGCTACCTGCCGCGCGACGACGAGCTCCTGGCGGCGGCCCTTCGAGCGCAGGTCGTCCGGGGACAGGCCGAACTGCTGGGCGGTGACGCGCAGGATGTCGGGCATCGTGAGGCTCGGGTCGCTGGGCGCGAACACGTCGGACAGCGCCTTGGCGGCCGTGGCGCGGGTCAGCGCCTCCTGGTTCATCGAGGCGTACAGGATGGCGCGCACCAGCGCGCCCTCCAACTCCCGGATGTTGCTGGTCACGTGGCGCGCGATGTAATCGACGACCTCGATCGGCACCTTCACGCCACGGTAGTCGGCGTTCATCCTCAGGATGGCGATGCGCGTCTCGAGCTCGGGCGCCTGGATGTCGGTGATGAGGCCCCACTCGAAGCGACTGCGCAGGCGGTTCTCCAACGTGGGGATGTCCTTGGGCGGGCGGTCCGAGCTGACGATGATCTGCTTGCCCGACTCGTAGAGCGCGTTGAAGGTGTGGAAGAACTCCTCCTGCGTCCGCTCCTTGCCGGCGAGGAACTGGATGTCGTCGACCAACAGGACGTCGATCGAGCGGAAGCGGTCGCGGAACGCCACCATCTGGTCGCCGCGGATGGCGTTGATCAGCTCGTTGGTGAACTGCTCGGTGGTGACGTAGGCGACGCGCAGGGTGGGCGCCCGGTCCGCGACGGCGTGGCCGACGGCGTGCATCAGGTGCGTCTTGCCCAGGCCGGAGTCGCCGTACACGAACAGCGGGTTGTAGGCCCGGCCGGGCGCGTCGGACACCGCCATCGCGGCCGCGTGGGCAAGGTTGTTGTTGGGACCGACCACGAAGTTGGCGAACACGTACTTGGGGTTGAACTGGGTGCGCTCCCGCGGCGCGCCCGCGACCGCTCCGTTGGCCGGCGGGGGCTGGGTGAACATGTCGGGCTGCTCGATGGCGCTGAAGGTGACCACCTGGAAGGCGACCTTGGGGGACGGCGCGCCGAGGTCGCGCAGCGCCTTCTCGAGCACGTCGCCGAAGTGGTTGCGGATCCAGTCGCGTGCGAACGAGTGGGGGACGCCCAACTGGAACACGCCCTCGCTGATGCCGAGCGGGCGGACCTGCTTGAACCAGGTGCGGAACTCGGTCTCGGAGATCTGGTCGCGCACGTGCGCCAGCACGTCGTCCCATATGGCGTGATCACGGCTGAGCATGGCCGACGAGCCTCCTCGGGTGACCGGTGCCGACGCTCGACCGCCCGAAGGAGGTGTCCAGAACGGGGCCACGTGCGATGGTACGCAGCGTCGCCGGACCCTGGAGGGCCGAAGCCGGACCGGCAGTCTACCAGGGAACGATGGGGTGGCGTCGCCGATCAGGGGGCGCCGCGGCCGGCGGGCGGGCGCGGCCGCCGGTGGCCGCCGCCGGCCGCCAGGAGCACCACGGCCAGCGGCAGCGTGGCCACGGCGGCGCCGGTCACGGGCGAGGGGAGGCCCATGGCGCCGACGGCGATGGCGACGACCGCCGCCAGGTAGGCGACGTAACCGGCGAACAGCACCGCGCCCTCCCAGCGGACGATGGCGGCCCCGCTCCAGGCCATGGGCAGCAAGACGGCGGCGGCGCCGAGCGCCACCCACGCGTCCAGCGAACGCACCTGGTCCGCGATCGTCAGCCCGTCGGGGGCCGCCAGGGCCGAGGCCCCCAGAACGCCGAGCAGGTTGAACACGTTCGAGCCGACCACGTTGCCGATCGCGAGGTCGCGCTCGCCGCGGACCGCCGCGACGAGCGACGTCGCCAGCTCCGGGACGGAGGTGCCCGCGGCGACGATCGTCAGGCCGACGACGAGTTCGCTCACGCCCATGGCGGCCGCGCCGGCGGCTGCCGCGTCGACCAGCCAGCGGCTGCCCGCCACCAACGCCGCGAGGCCGGCCAACACCAGGCCCGCGTCCCCGGCCAGGCCGCGCGCGGTCGGCCCGGCGCGGGCGGCGGCGGGACGGGGCGAGCGGGCGCCGCGGAACTGGGACAGCGTCACGGCGACCAGGCCCGCGAGCAGCACGGCGCCGTCACCGCGCGTCAAGGCGCCGTCGGCCGCCAGCAGCATGGTGCCGACGGTGGCGGCGAGCATGATGGGCACCTCGCGCCGCACGACGCGCGCGTCCGCCGCGATCGGGCTCAGCAGGGCGGCGAGCCCGACGATCGCGAGGACGTTGAACACGTTGGAGCCGACGACGTTGGCGAGGGCGAGCGCGGGCCGCCCCGTGAGGCCGGCGCTGACGCTGACCGCGAGCTCGGGCGCACTGGTGCCGTAGGCGACCACGGTGAGGCCGATCAACAGGGGCGACACGCCGAGGGCGGCGGCGGCGCGCGCGGCGCCGCGGACGAGCAGTTCGGCACCCAGGATCACGAGCGAGAGGCCCGCGAGGAGCCCGAGGACGATGGCCACGCGGCCATGCTACGCCCGCGGTCGGGCGACCGTCATGTGCCGGCGACGCGCGTCCTGGACGCGGGTCGCGTGCTACACTCCGAGTTCGGACCCGGGCCCGGGCTCGGGCGTGGGACGGGCGGGCGGGCCGGCCGGCGCGAGCGCGCGGGAGAAGGGAGAGCGGTGCGGAGGTACGACGTCATCGTGGTCGGTGGAGGGCACGCGGGCATCGAGGCCGCCGTCGCGGCAGCGCGCCTGGGCGCGCGTGTGGCGCTCGCCCTGCCCAACCCCGACACGATCGGGCGGATGCCCTGCAACCCGGCGATCGGCGGCCCCGGCAAGTCGCAGTTGGTGTTCGAGCTGCATGCGTTGGGCGGCGGGATGGGGCGTCTGGCCGACGCCACGGCGATCCACGGTCGCACCCTCAACGCCTCCAAGGGCCCTGCGGTCCAATCGCTGCGCGTGCAGAACGAGCGCGATGGCTACGCGGCCGCGGCTCGACAGTGGGTCGAGGCGACGGAGGGCATCGCGTTGGTGCGCGGTGAGGTCGCCGACCTCGAGGTCGCGGGCCAGGAAGCGGCCGGTGGCGAGGGCGTCCGGGTGGCCGGCGTGCGGCTGGTGGACGGGCGGTCGCTCACGGCACCGAGCGTGGTGCTGTGCACCGGCACGTTCCTGAGGGGCGTCGTCTGGTACGGGCGCCGTTCGCGCGAGGCCGGCCGCCAGGGCGAGGCGCCTGCGCGCCACCTGTCGGCGGCGCTGGTGGCGACGGGCCACCGGCTCATGCGCTTCAAGACCGGCACGCCGCCGCGGGTGCGCTCGTCGTCGGTCGACTTCGACGCTCTCGAGCGCGTCGCGCCCGACGACCCGCCGGCCTCCTTCAGCGGGACGCCGGGACCGCGCGTGACCGAGAGCCCCACGTGGATGACGCGAACGACGTCGGCGACGCACCGGCTGATCCTCGACCACCTCGACCAGTCCGCGATGTACGGGGGCGTGATCGACGGGCCGGGGCCGCGCTACTGCCCGTCGATCGAGGACAAGGTGGTCCGCTTCGCCGACAAGGAGCACCACCTGCTGTTCGTGGAACCCGATGGCGTCGACACCAGCGAGGTCTACCTGCAGGGGTTCTCGAGCTCGATGCCGCCCGAGCTGCAGGACCGCATGGTCCGGACGCTGCCAGGGTTCGGACGGGCCGAGATCCAGCGCTACGCCTACGCCGTCGAGTACGACGCGCTCGATCCGACGCAGCTCGACGTGACGATGATGTCCAAGGTATTGCCCGGGCTGTTCAGCGCGGGGCAGATCAACGGGACCTCGGGCTATGAGGAGGCGGCCGCGCAGGGGCTGATCGCGGGCGTCAACGCGGCCCGGCGCGCGGCCGGGATGGCCGGCGTGACGGTGCGGCGCGACCAGGGCTACGTCGGGGTGCTGCTCGACGACCTGGTCCGCTGGGGGATCGACGAGCCCTACCGCATGTTGACCGCGCGTAACGAGTATCGCTTGCTGCATCGGCAGGACAACGCCGACGAGCGGCTGGCCGGCCTGGGGCATGCGTGGGGCCTGGTGGACGAGGGGCGCTGGTCGGAGGTGCGTGCCAGCCAGGCGTGCGTCGAGGCGGAGGTGGCGCGGCTGGGGCGCGCCCGCCAGGGGGGCGAGCTGGCGACGACGGTGTTGTGTCGCCCCGGGCAGGATTACGAGAGCGTGATCGGCCGCTTCGGGGCCCCCGCTGCGCCGCTGTCCGAGCGCGAGGCGCGGCGGGTCGAGGTGTTGGTGCGCTACGCGGCGTACATCGAGCGCAGCCGGCGCGAGCTCGAGTCGCGGTCGCGGTTCGAGGCCTGGCCCATGACGGGGGTGGCGTTCGAGCGCGTGGCGTCGCTGTCGGCGGAGGGGCGTGCCGCGCTAGAGCGTGGCCGGCCGGCGACGCTGGGCGCCGCCCAGCGCCTGCGCGGTGTACGCGACTCCGACGTGGCCGCGCTGCTCATCCACCTCAAGACGCGGGAGGCCGTTTCACGTGAAACGGCGGCATGACCCCGTAGGCCGTTCCACGTGAAACACCGCCCGGCGTCAGGACGGTCGCGGCCGCAAGGCCTCGGGCGCGGCGCGGGGTGCCGCGCCGGGACGCCGGGGAGCGCACCGCCGCGGCGCCACGCGCGGTGAGCGCCCGCGGCGGTCCCCGCGAACCCGCACGCGGGTCGACAGGCGAGGTCGACGCGCTGGCCGCGTACCGCACCCTGCTCGGGCGCTACCACCGCACGCTCGACCTGCTGTCGCCGCAGGCCTACGCCGATCTCGACCGTTGGCTGGCGGAGGCGGAGCGATACGCGGCCGCCGTCGCGGCGTTGGCGTCGGCGGCGGGGCCGGTGGTCGACCTCGGCAGTGGCGCGGGGCTGCCGGGCGTGGTGGTGGCCGCGCGGCTCGCGCCCCGTGAGGTGTGGTGGGTCGAGCGGCGCCGGCGGCGGGCAGCGTTCCTCACGCAGGTCGCCGCGCACGCCGGCCTGACCGCGGTGCGGGTGGTGGCCGACGACGTGCGCCGATTGGCACGGCCGGAAGCCGGGGTCGCGGCCGTGACGGCGCAGGCCGTCGGCACGCTGAGCGAGGTGGCGGCGCTCACGCGGCACCTGTGGGGGCCGCGCGTGCTGCTGGTGAGCCGGAAGGGTCCGGACTGGCCCGACGAGGTCGCGGCGCTGACGGCGTGGTGGCGCCGGCAGCCGGCGGCCGCAGCCGCGCCACGGGTGCTGAGCGCCGAGCCGCTGGGCACGCGTGGTACCTTGGTCGCCGTCGAGGTGCGGGGAGGCTGACCGTGCCCATCGTGGGCGTCATCAACCAGAAGGGCGGGGTCGGCAAGACCACCACCGCGGTCAACCTGTCGGCGGCGCTCGCCCGCCAACGGCGCGTGCTGTTGGTGGACCTGGATCCGCAGGCGAACGCGACCAGCGGCATCGGGCTCACGGGCGTCGGCACCAGCGTCTACGACGTGCTCGTCGGGCGCTCGTCGGCCCGGGCGGCCGTGCTGCCCACCCGCATCCCGCAGCTGGACGCGCTGCCGGCCACGGCGGAGCTGGCGGGCGCCGCGCTGGAGCTCGACGCGAGCGCCGACGACCTGCGGCTGCTCGCGAAGGCGCTCACCGGCGTGCGGCCGAACTACGACTTCATCCTGCTCGACGCCCCGCCATCCTTCGGGGCCCTCACCCTGAACGCCCTGGCGGCGGCGGACCACCTGTTGCTGCCGGTCCAGTGCGAGTACTACGCGCTGGAGGGCATCGCGGGGATGCTCGACACCATCGAGCGGGTCCGGGCGTCGCTGAACGGCGACCTGCACGTGCTGGGTCTGCTGCTCACGATGGCGGACCAGCGGACGAACCTGTCGCAGCAGGTGGAGGCCAACGTCCGCCACCACTTCGGGGGCCTCGTCTTCAGGACGGTGATCCCCCGGACGGTCCGCCTGGCGGAGGCGCCATCGTACGGGCTGCCGATCTTCGATTACGCGCCCACGTCGTCCGGGGCCGTGGCCTACGCGGCGCTGGCGGAGGAGGTGATCGACCGTGTCAGCGAAGCCTAGAAGTGGCCTCGGTCGCGGGTTGGACGCGCTGCTGCCTCGCCCCGAGGGGGGCGGGCGGCAGATGGCGCTCACCGAGTTGCGGATGTCGTCGGTGCAGCCGCGCAAGCGCTTCGACGACGAAACCATCTTGGAGATGGCGGCGTCGATCGCCGAGAAGGGCGTGCTGCAGCCGCTGCTCGTGCGGCCCATGCCCGGCGGGTTCGAGATCGTGGCGGGCGAGCGCCGCTATCGCGCCGCCCAGCGGGCCGGCCTGACCAGTGTGCCGGTGGTGGTCCGCGAGCTCACCGACCGCCAGGCGCTGGAGATCGCCATCATCGAGAACCTGCAGCGCGAGGACCTCGACGATCTCGAGGAGGCGGAGGCGTTCCGGCAACTGCTCGGCTTCGGGCTCACCCAAGAGGAGGTCGCGAAGGCGGTCGGCAAGAGCCGGTCCGCGGTCGCCAACACCCTGCGCCTGTTGACGCTGCCGCCGGCGGCCGCCGCGGCGCTCGCGGAGAGGCGCATCACGGCCGGTCACGCGCGCGCCGTGCTGGCGCAGGAGCCCGAGGATCGCGACTGGGCGCTCGAGCAGGTGCTGCAGCGGCACTTGTCGGTGCGTGAAGCCGAGGCGCTGCGCCGGCCCAGGGAGCGCACCCGTCGCCGCAGCGAACGCGACGAACGCTACGGCGCGTTGGCCGGCGAGTTGACGCGCCAGATGGGTACCCGGGTACGGATCCGAGGCGGACGCCGCGGCGCGATCGAGCTCCACTTCCACGACGAGGACGAACTGCAGCGGCTGTTGGAGCTGCTGGGCTACCGCGGCTGAGCGATCGCGCGACGTCTCGGGCGGCCCGGGCCGACGCTCTGATACGATGTCGCCCGCCCGGCCGCCCCCCACGTCAGCCCCCCCGGCGGCCCACCGGAGGCCTCCCCATGAACGCACCCGTGCACGTCGCCGTCACCGGCGCCGCCGGCCAGATCGGCTACGCCCTGCTGTTCCGCATCGCCGCCGGCGACCTGTTCGGCCGCGACCAGCCCGTCGTCCTGCGGCTGCTCGAGATCACGCCCGCCCTGAAGGCGCTCGACGGCGTGGTCATGGAGCTCCACGACGGCGCCTTCCCGCTCCTGCACGACGTCGTGGCCACCGACGATCCGAACGTGGCGTTCGACGGCGTGAGCTACGCGCTGCTCGTCGGTTCACGGCCGCGCGGCCCGGGCATGGAGCGGAAGGACCTGTTGGAGGCCAACGGCGCCATCTTCACCGTCCAGGGCAGGGCCCTCAACGACCACGCGGCGCGCGGCGTCAAGGTGCTGGTGGTGGGCAACCCGGCGAACACCAATGCCCTCATCGCCATGCACAGCGCGCCCGACCTGGCACCAGAGCAGTTCTCGGCCATGACGCGCCTGGACCACAATCGGGCCGTCAGCCAGCTCGCCGCCAAGACAGGCGCCCGGGTGGCCGACGTGCGGCGGGTGACCGTGTGGGGCAATCACTCCGTCACCCAGGTCCCCGACGTCACGCACGCGACCGTCGCCGGCCGGCCCGCGGTCGAGCTCGTCGACGCGGCGTGGGTCCGTGAGAGCTTCATCCCCACCGTCCAGAAGCGCGGCGCCGAGGTCATCGCCGCCCGCGGGGCCTCCAGCGCGGCGTCGGCCGCCAACGCGGCGATCGACCACCTGCGCGACTGGGCGCTGGGGACCGCCGATGGCGACTGGGTGAGCATGGCGATCCCCGGTGCCGGCCACTACGGCGTCGGCGCCGGACTCGTGTACTCGTTCCCGGTCACCGTGCGCGACGGACGGGTCCAGGTGGTGACGGGCCTGGCGGTCCCCGCCGAGGTCCGCGAGCGCCTGCTCGCGAGCGAGCGCGAGCTGCAGGAGGAGCGCGACGCCGTCGCCCACCTCCTGGCGTGAGCGGGGCGCCGCCAGCGCTGCGTAACTCGGAACCGTTCCGACGGATGCTAGACTCCCCTCGACGGGGCGCGTCGGCCACGGCACGCCCCGCAGGAGGACGATGCGTGACGCGATGACCGACGCCGAGGCGGCCCCGATGCCGGCGGTCGACGACGTGCCAGTGGACGCCGACGGTTTCGAGGGCGCCGGTAGCGATCCCCAGAGCGTGGTGCGGGAGGTGCTGCGTGCGCATGGCCTGCGCTACAGCCGGCCACGGGAGGCGATCCTCGCCTTCATGGCGGAGGAGGCGCGCCACGCGAGCGCGGAGGCGCTC
>Ga0209498_1001345_pt1 | contig 15098 bp, 9 predicted proteins | sample WalLakDeSediment_FD_184131 | JGI IMG/M metagenome (GOLD analysis project Ga0209498, IMG submission 184131) | Lake sediment microbial communities from Walker lake, Nevada to study Microbial Dark Matter (Phase II) - Walker Lake 11/02/13 Deep... | ecosystem: Environmental > Aquatic > Freshwater >... | reverse complement strand
CGGGCCTGGGGGCCGCCTGGGCACAGACCGAGCCACCGCCGCCGCCGGACGACGTGGCCCGCATCCACTATCAGCGCCCCGACGGCGAGTACGCCGGCTGGGTGCTGCACGTGTGGGAGGACACGGTCGAGCAGGTGACCTGGCAGAGCGGCCTGCCGATCGCCGGCCTCACCGACTACGGCGCCTACTGGGACGTGCGCCTGACGGGCGGCGCGCGGCGCGTGGGCCTCATCGTCCACCGGGGCGACCTGAAGGACCCCGGACCCGACATGTTCCTGCGCCTCGACGTCCACGGCCGCGAGATCTGGCTGGTGTCGGGCAGCGACCGCATCCTCGGCGCGCCGCCGCTCGGGACCCCGGAGGCGGGCACGGCCCGCCTGCACTACCACCGTCCCGACGGCATCTACGGTGGCTGGACGCTGCACGTGTGGGAGGACGCGGTCGAAGAGGTGACCTGGCAGGACGGCCTGTCGCCCGCAGGCACCACCGCCGACGGCGTGTACTGGACCATCCGCCTGGCCGAGGGCGCGCGCCGCGTCGGCTTCATCGTCCACCGGGGCGACGAGAAGGACCCGGGACCCGACATGTTCCTGGTCCTCTCGGACGTCACCGCCCACCCTGACGGCGGCTACGAGGCCTGGCTGGTCTCGGGCAGCGCCACCGTGTTCGGCGAGCGGCCCGACCTGCGCGCGCTCGGTGGCGGCGACCTCGGCGCCCAGCGGGCGCACTGGGTCGCCCGCGACCTGGTCCTGTGGGACGTCGGCCTGCCCCTGCCGGGCGCGGTCTACGCCCTTCACCACGCAGCCGATGCCGGCCTGACGCTCGCCGACGGCGCACTCACCGGCGGCGGCAGCGTGGCCCTGACCGTGGATCCGGACGGTCCGCCGGCCGCCGTCTTGACGCGCTTCCCACACCTGGCGGGGAGCACCGCCCTGCGCCTCGAGCCCTCCGCCCTCGACGCCGTGCCCGAGCTGTTGCGGCGCCAGACCGCCGTCTCGCTCACCGGCCCCGACGGCCGCCTGCAAGACGCCACCGGCCTGCAGATCCCAGGGGTGCTCGACGAGCTCTTCGCCACCGACGCGCCGCTCGGCGTGCACCGCGACGGCGACCGGCCCGTCCTGGCGGTGTGGGCGCCGACCGCCCGCACCGTCCGGTTGCATCTGTTCGACGGCGGCGCGGCCGAGGTCCTCCCGCTCGCACTCGACGCCGCCAGCGGCGTCTGGAGCGCGACCGGCACGGCCGACTGGTGGGGCCGCGACTACCTCTACGAGGTCGAGGTCTACGCGCCGACCACCGGCCGCATCGAGCGCAACCTCGTCACCGACCCCTACAGCCTGTCGCTGCGGATGAACTCGACGCGCTCGCAGATCGTCGACCTCGGCGACGCCGCCCTGAAGCCGCCCGGCTGGGACGCGCTCGTCAAGCCGCCGCTCGCCGACCCGGTCGACGCGGTGATCTACGAGTTGCACGTGCGCGACTTCAGCGCCGCCGACACGACCGTGCCCGACGACCTGCGCGGCACCTACGCGGCCTTCGGCCTCGAGGGCAGCGATGGCGTCGGCCACCTGACGGCCCTGGCCGAGGCGGGCCTCACCCACCTCCACCTGCTGCCGACCTTCGACATCGCGACGATCGACGAGGACCGCAGCACCTGGCTCGAGCCCGAACTGCCCGACCTGCCGCTGCCCTCGAGCTCGACCGCGTTCCAGGCCGAGATCGAGCGCGTCCGCGACCGCGACGCGTTCAACTGGGGCTATGACCCGTGGCACTTCCTGGTTCCCGAGGGCAGCTACGCGACCGACCCCGACGGCCCGGCGCGGGTGCGGGAGTTCCGCGAGCTGGTCATGGCGCTCGACGCCATCGGGCTGCGGGTCGTGGTCGACGTGGTCTTCAACCACACCAACGCCGCCGGCCAGAGCCCGCGCTCGGTGCTCGACCGCGTCGTCCCGGGGTACTACCACCGCCTCGACGCCGCCGGCCGGGTGCACACCAGCACCTGCTGCCCCAACACCGCCACCGAGCACGCCATGATGGAGCGCCTCATGCTCGACGCCGTCGCGCTGTGGGCGCGGGCGTACAAGGTCGACGGCTTCCGCTTCGACCTCATGGGGCACCACCTGGTGCGCAACATGGAGAACGTGCGGGCCGTGCTCGACGCGCTCACGCCCGAGGCCGACGGCGTGCACGGCGACGCCGTGCTGATCTACGGCGAGGGCTGGAACTTCGGCGAGGTCGCGGACGACGCCCGCGGCGTCAACGCCACCCAACGCAACCTCGCCGGCAGCGGCATCGGCACCTTCAACGACCGCCTGCGCGACGCCGTGCGCGGTGGCGGGCCGTTCGACGGCGGCGACGACCTGGTGCGGCTGCAGGGCTTCGTCACCGGGCTGGGCACGATGCCGAACGCCATGACGGCGCGGCTCGACCCCGCGGCGCAGGCGGACGCCGCCCGCCGCGCGGCCGACCTCGTCCGCGTGGGCCTGGCCGGCAACCTGGCCGCCTTCACCTTCGTCGGCGCCGACGGCGCGCTCGTGCGCGCCGACGAGGTCTCGTACCACGGCCAGCCCGGCGGCTACGGCGGCGTGCCGCAGGACCACGTCGTCTACGTCTCCAAGCACGACAACCAGACGCTGTGGGACATCGCCCAGCTCAAGCTCCCCGCCGCGCTGTCGACCGACGACCGCGTGCGGGCCCACCTCGTCGCCCTCTCCACCGTGCTCTACGCCCAGGGGGTGCCGTTCCTGCACGCCGGGTCCGACCTGCTGCGCTCGAAGAGCCTCGACCGCAACAGCTACGACGCGGGCGACTGGTTCAACGCCATCGACTGGAGCGGCGAGACCACCAACTTCGGGCGCGGCCTGCCCTTGGCAGCGGACAACCGCGCGTCCTGGAGCGTCATGCGCGACCGGCTGGTCGACCCGCGCCTGTCGCCGGGACCCGACCACGTCGCGTTCGCCGCCGCCGCCGTGCAGGACATGCTGCGCATGCGGCGCGACGCGCCGCTGTTCCGGCTGGGCACGGCCGAGGCCGTGATGGCGCGCGTCTCGTTCCACCTCACCGGACCCGCTGCCCCGCCCGGCGTCATCGTCATGGAACTGCGCGACGACCTACCGGGCCACGCCGACCTCGACCCCGCGGTCGACCGCCTGCTGGTGGTGATCAACGCCTCGCCCGCGCGCGTCAACCTCGACGTCCCCGGCGCCGCCGGCCGCCCCTGGTTCGTGCACCCGACGCTGGCCGCCGGCGCCGACGCCGAGGTCCTGCGTTCGGCCGCCGTGTACACCGCCAGCGGCCGCGCCACCGTGCCGCCGCTGACGACGGTGGTGTTCGTCGCGCCGCGCCTGCCACGGTGAGCGCCCGCCCCCACGACGGCCGCCCACGGGTGTTCGTGACCCGGCGGCTGCCGGAGGCCTGGCGGACGCCGCTCACGGCGGCCGGCCTGGAGGTCGACGCGGCCGCGGGCGACGAGCCGCTGTCGTCCGCGGCGCTGCGGGCACGGTCGGTGGGCGCCGCCGCGCTGTGGGTGCAGCTCAACGACACGGTGGACGCGGCCCTGCTCGACGCCGCCGGCGCCGCCCTGCGGGTGGTCGCCACCTACTCGGTGGGCACGAACCACATCGACCTCGAGGCCTGCCGCGCCCGCGGCGTGGTGGTGGCGCGCACGCCGGACGTGCTCACCGACGCGACGGCCGACCTGGCGCTGGCGCTGCTGCTGGCGGCGGCCCGGCGCCTGCCCGAGGGGCAGCGGCTGGTGGCCGGCGGCGCCTGGACGGGGTGGGCGCCGACGCAGCTGCTGGGCGTGGAGCTCCGCGGCCGCACCCTCGGCGTGGTCGGGCTGGGCCGCATCGGCGCCGCCGTCGCGCGGCGCGCGCGGGCGTTCGGCATGCGCCTCGCCTACCACCAGCGGCGCCCGCGCCCCGAGGTGGCCGAGCCGCTGGAGGCCCGCTTCGAGCCCGACCTCGACGCGCTGCTGCCGCGCTCCGACGTGCTCACGCTGCACGCGCCGCTCACGCCCGAGACGCACCACCTGCTCGACGCCCGGCGCCTGCGGCTGCTGCCGCGCGGCGCCCTGCTGGTGAACACCGCGCGCGGTCCGCTGGTCGACGAGGCTGCCCTGGTGGCCGTCCTGCGCGACGGCCACCTGGCCGGCGCCGGCCTGGACGTCTACGAGGAGGAGCCCCGACTGCAACCGGGGCTCCTCGAGCTGCCCAACGTCGTGCTCGCGCCGCACCTGGGGTCGGCGACGGTCGACACGCGGCGGGCCATGGCGCGGCTGTGCACCGACGCGATCGTCGCGGTGCTGCGCGGGGAGCGGCCGCCGAACGCGGTGGCGTGAGCGCGGCGTCCACGACCCCCGACGCCGCCATCGACCGCGGCCCGCTCAGACGTCGAGCACCGCCAGGTGCCCGTGGTCCTCGATGAAGGTGCGGCGCGGGGGCACCTCGGTACCCATCGCCATCTCGATCGTCTCGCTGGCCTCCAGGACGTCGTCGATCGTGACCCGCCGCAGGACCCGCGTCTCGGGGTTCATGGTGGTCTCCCACAGCTGCTCGGGGTTCATCTCGCCGAGGCCCTTGAAGCGCTGGATCTCGAGCTTGCGGTCGCGATAGCGCTTGACCGTCTGCTGCAGCGCGGTCTCGTCGTAGAGGTAGGTCAGCTCCTTCTGCCGCGGGAGCCGCACCCCGTACAGCGGAGGCTGCGCGATGTACAGGTAGCCGTGGTCGATCAGCGGCCGCATGTAGCGGTAGAAGAACGTCAGCAGCAGGGTCCGGATGTGGGAGCCGTCGACGTCGGCGTCCGTCATGATGATGATCCGGTGGTAGCGGACGCCGTCGGCGTTGAAGTGCACGTCCTCGCCGGTCCCCTCGATGCCCGCGCCGATGGCCGCGATCATCGCCCGCACCTCGGCGTTCTTGAGGATCTTCGCCAGGTTCGCCTTCTCGACGTTCAGGATCTTGCCCCGCAGGGGCAGGATCGCCTGGAAGCGACGCTCGCGCCCCTGCTTGGCCGAACCGCCGGCCGAGTCGCCCTCGACGATGTACAGCTCGCTCACGCTGGGGTCCTGCGACTGGCAGTCGGCCAGCTTGCCCGGCAGCTCGTCGTTCTCGAGCGGGTTGGCGCGTCGCACCAGGTCGCGCGCCTTGCGGGCGGCCTCGCGCGCGCGGGCGGCGTTGGCCGCCTTCTCGACGATCGCCTTGCCCACCTTGGGCTGCTCCTCGAGCAGCTCCGCGAAGCGCTCACCGACCACCTGCTGGACGGCCGTGCCGGCCTCCTGGTTGAGCAGCTTGACCTTCGCCTGCGACTCGAACTGCGGGTCGGTCAGCTTGACCGAGATCACGCAGCTGATGCCCTCGAGGAAGTCGTTCCCGTCAGGGACGGGGTCGCCCTTCTTGAGCAGGTTCTTGCTGCGGGCGTAGTTGTTGAGCACGCGCGTGAAGGCGGTCTTGAAGCCGGTGAGGTGGGTGCCGCCGTCGCGGTTGGTGATCATGTTGGCGTAGGTCAGGATGGTGGGCTGGTAGCCGGTGGTGTGGATGAGCCCCACCTCGACGTCGATGACAGCGCGCTTGCCGTCGCGGTCGACCTCGATCTCCTGCTTGACGCGTACCGGCTCGTCGTACAGGCGGCGCTCGTCGCGCGCGAGGTAGGCGGCGAACGCGGCGGCGCCCCCCTCCTCGTGGAACACCTCGCGGCGCAGCTCCTGGTGCCGGCGGTCCTCGAGCACGATGCGCACCCCGCCGGTGAGGAAGGCGAGGTCCCGCAGCCGGCGGCGGGCGCGGGCGTAGTCGAAGGCCTCGACGTCCCGGAACACGCTGGGGTCGGGGCGGAAGGTGACGGTCGAGCCCCGCCGCCCCGCCGGGGCGGGCCCGACGTCCTGCACGGGGAAGGTCACCGCGCCGTGATCGAAGCGGATGCGGTGGTGCCGCCCCGCCTGGAACACGTCGGCCTCGAGGAAGGTCGAGAGGGCGTTCACGACCGACGACCCGACGCCGTGCAGGCCGCCCGAGACCTTGTAGGCCCCGGAGTCGAACTTGCCGCCGGCGTGCAGCTCGCTGAAGATGACCTCGATCGCGGGCCGGCCGCCGTCGCGCATCAACCCGACCGGGATGCCGCGGCCGTCGTCGCTGACCGACGCCGAGCCGTCCTCGTTCAGCACCACCTCGATCGTCTGGGCGAAGCCCGCCAGGGCCTCGTCGATGGCGTTGTCGATGATCTCGCCCAGCAGCTGGTGGTAGCCGTCGATGCCGGTGCCGCCCTGCACGTACATGGCGGGGCGCAGGCGGACCCCCTCGAGGCCCTTGAGAACGCGGATGCTGTCGGCGGTGTACTCGGTGGACAAGGGCTGCCTCCCAGGGTGGGGCTCCGGCACAGGGGACGCTCGGGGCCGGGCCCTCACCCGGTCGCCGTCGCCCCCCCAATTCGTGGTCGGAAGCGCGTCGCAGACGCGGCTCGCACCGCGCGGCGACGCCTCGATCATACCCCGACCCGGCCCCCGGCAGTCAAACCACGAGACACGTGCTGGACGCCGGTCGTCGCCCTCAGCCGCGCGTCTGGCCATCGCCGTCGACGAGGTACTTCACGGTCACGAGCGAGCGCAGGCCCATGGGCCCGCGCGCGTGCAACTTCTGCGTGCTGATGCCGATCTCTGCCCCGAACCCGAACTCGAACCCGTCCGTGAAGCGGGTGCTGGCGTTCACGTAGACCGCGGCCGCGTCGACCTCGGCCTGGAAGCGGCGAGCGGCCGCCCGCGAACGGGTGACGATCGCCTCGGAGTGCTGCGAGCCGTGGCGGTGGACGTGCTCGATGGCGGTGTCGAGGCCGTCGACCACCCGGACCGCGATCTCGGGCCCGAGGTACTCGGCGTCCCAGTCCGCCGCGGTCGCCGGCACGACGCCGTCGAGCGGCGCGCCGGCGGCCGCCAGCACGGCGCGGCTGCGGTCGCAGGCGTGCAGCGTGACGCCGTGTTCGCGCAGCGCCGCGGCCGCCCGCGGCAGCCACGCGGCTGCCGTGGCCTCGTGAACCAGCAGCGTCTCCAACGCGTTGCACACGCCGGGCCGGCGCACCTTGCCGTCGAGCAGCACGGCCAGCGCCATGTCGGGATCGCCGTCGTCGTGCAGGTACAGGTGGCAGTTGCCCACGCCGGTCTCGATGACCGGCACCCGCGCCGTCTCGACCACGTGGCGGATCAGGCCGGCGCCGCCGCGCGGGATGACCAGATCGACGCGACCGCGGGCCTGCAGCAGCTCGGTGACGCGGGCGCGATCGGCGTCGTCGATCAGGGCCAGGGCGTCGGCGAGCCGCGGGTCCGCCTCGGTCAGCGCCGCGCGCATGCTCGCGACCAGCGAGCGGTTCGATGCCAGGGCGTCCGCCGATCCGCGCAACACCGCGGCCGAGCCCGCCATGAACGCCAACGCGAAGGCGTCGACCGTGACGTTCGGCCGCGACTCGTACACCATGCCGATGACGCCGAAGGGCACCGTGACGGCGCGCACCTCGAGGCCGTTGGGCAGTCGCCAGCCCTCGAGCACCCGGCCGACCGGATCGGGCAACGACGCGACGGCCACGACCGCGTCGGCGATGCCGCGCAGCCGGGCCGACGACAGGGCCAGGCGGTCGACCAGCGGCTCGGGGGTGCCCGTGGCCCGCGCGCGCGCGACGTCGGCCGCGTTCGCCGCCAGGATCGGCGCCTCGTCGCGGCGCAGGGCCGCGGCCACGCGCCGCAACACGGCCGCCCGGTCGACGGCCGCCAGGCGCCGCGACGCCGCGCGCGCCCGCGCCAACGCGCCGTCGAGGTCGAAGGCCCCGGTTCGATCGCCGACGTCCGCACACATGGGGCGACGATAGCATGGGCAGCGACGCGCTCCAGGACGCGTCTAGGCCGGTTCGGCAGCGCGTTGGGCCGGCGCCGGGCCCGCGAGGAGGTATCCGTGCCATCCCAACCCAACGTGCTCGTCACCGGCGCCGGCGGAGCCCTCGGAGGCGCCGTCGGCGAGCGCCTGCGGACCGGCGGCCTGCGCGCGTCGCTGCTGGTGCGCGACGCCCGCGCCGTCGCCGCGGCCGAGGCCGCGGGCGGCTGGGCGGCCGCCGTCGACCTGCTCGACGAGGCGGCCGTGGCCGCGGCCGTCGCGCGTGCCGAGGCCGAGGCCGGACCGATCGGCGCCGCGCTGCTGCTCGCCGGCGGCTTCGCGACGGCCAAGGCGGCCGACACCGACCTCGCCGCCCTCCGCGCCCAGTTCGAACTGAACCTCGCCACCGCCGCCAGCGTGGTGCGGGCCGTGCTCCCCGGCATGCTGGCGCGCGGCGCGGGCACGCTCGTGGGCGTCGGGGCCGGCCAGGCGCGGCGCGGCGGCGCCCGCGCCAGCGCCTACGCGGCCGCCAAGGCGGCCCTCGCCGCCTACCTCAGGGCGGTCGACGCCGAGACCGCGCCGGCCGGCGTCAGGGCCGTCACCGTCTTCCCCATGGGCACGCTCGACACGCCCGCCAACCGCGCGGCCATGCCCGCTGCCGACCCCGCGGGCTGGATCGACCCGGCACGGCTGGCCGACGTGATCGTCCTCGCCGCCACGCTCGGCCCGCGCGCCCGCCTGACCGAGGTCGAGGTCCACCCGGACGCGTGACGCCCCCGCCGGCTCAACCGGCCAGCCCGGCCGACCCGAAGGTGAGGGCCCCGTCCATGGCCGTGCCCAGCACGACCAGGTCGTCGAGCCCGCCGACCGGGTCGTGGTCGAGCAGCACGACGTCGGCGTCGGCGCCCAGCCGCAGGACGCCCGAGCGCCCCTCGCGACCGATGGCGTGGGCCGCACCGGCCGTGTAGGCACGCAGCGCCTCCAGCGGCGTCAGCGCCTGATCGGCGCCGAGCGGCTCGCCGTCGACGCCCAGCCGGCCGACCGCCGCCCGCAGGCCCGCGAACACGTCGGGCGACGCCACCGGGGTGTCGCTGCCGAAGGCCAGCGGCACGCCATGCCCGAGGAGGTCGCGCAGGCGGTAGGCGCGGTCGGCGCGATCCGGGAGGAGCGCCCGGACCGAGGGCGCGTCGAAGGTGAGGTGGATCGGCTGCACCGACGCCACGGCGCCGAGCGCGGCGAGCCGCGCGGCGTCGTCCGGATGCAGGTGCTGCACGTGCTCGACCCGCGGCCGCAGCCCGGCGGCGCGCCAGGCTGGCGCCGTCGCCTCCAGCGCCTCGATCACGGCCCGGTTGGCGGCGTCGCCGATCGCGTGCGCCACCGGCGCGAAGCCGGCGCGGGCGGCCAGGGCGAAGCGCTCGCGCAGGACCTCGGGCCCGTCCACCGCCACGCCCACGCCGCCCTCGGCGTACGGCTCGAGCATCCAGGCGGTGCGGCTGCCGAGGGCGCCGTCGGCGAAGAACTTCGCCCCGCCGACCACGAAGTGCGCGCCGCCGTGCCCGCCGGCGAGGCCGATCGCGATGGCGTGCTCGAGGTCGGCGTGGGGGATGGTGGACCAGACGCGGAGGGGGTAGGGCTCGCCGCCGTCGTTCCGCCCGGCGCGGCTCGCGATCGCCCGCCAGTAGGCGGCCGGCTCGGCCGCCATGTGGTGCACGGTGGTGATGCCGCGCGCCGCGAGGTCGTGCCCGGCGGCGTCGAGGGCGCGGGCGAGCGACGCCGGATCGGGCTGCGGCACCGCCCCCTCCACCAGCTCGAACGCCTGTTCGAGCAGCAGGCCGCTCGGCTCGCCGTCGGCGTCGCGCACGACCGTGCCGTTCTCGGGATCGGGCGTGCGGGCGTCCACCCCCGCGCGGGCGAGGGCGGCGGCGTTGACCCAGGCGCTGTGGTGGTCCTGGGAACGCAGCAGCACGGGGTGGCGCGGCGCCACGGCGTCGAGGTCGCGCCGGTGCAGGCCGCGCACGCCCCAGCGCTGCAGCGCGAAGCCCGCGCCCAGGATCCAGCTGCCCTCGGGTAGGCGCGCCGCGGCATCGGCCACGCGCGCGAGCCCCTCCGCCATCGTCGCTGCGTCCTGCAGCGCCACCTGCTCGAGCTCCAGGCCATGCTGCGTGAGGTGCAGGTGGGCGTCGTGGAAGCCGGGGAGGGCGCAGGCGCCTGGGGCGTCGATCACGCGGGTGTGCGCGCCGCGCAGCGCCAGGACGTCGGCGACGTCGCCCACGGCCACGATGCGGCCCGCCCGCCAGGCGAGGGCCTCGGCGGTGGGGCGGCGCGGGTCCATCGTGCGGGCGAGGCGCGGAACGAGGATGACGTCGGCGGGCGGCTCGGCGGCGCGGGGCATGGGCGAAGGGTAGCAGGCCCCGGGCCGCGCCGATCCCGCGCCAGGGCTCGCGGCGTCCGCCGTCGCGGTCGCGTATCATGCGGGTACGAGACGGCACGGGGCGCGTTCGGCGTCCGCGCGTTCGCGCCGAGGACCGCCCCCGCGGGGTGCCGGCAGGGTCGTCGGCGTGGATCGGCGGCGATTCGGCCCGAACCCCCATCGGCATCCCCCCGTACCGGCGAAGGAGGACCGCGGTGTTCAGGTTGCACAGGAGTGCACGAGCCAGGCGCGACAAGGTCCGCGAGGCGCATCACTGGGCCCAGGAGGTGGCCAAGTACCTCAGCACCAAGTACGCGCCGATCACCGTCCAGGCGTACGCCGAGCGGTTCGGCGACGTCGGGACGGTCCACTTCTTCTCGGACTACAAGGACCTCGCCACCCTCGAGCGGCTGGCCGGGTTGTGGAAGATCGACCAGGAGTACCGGGCCATGTTGGAGAAGGCTCCGGAGCTGTTCATCGAGGAGAGCGAGGGGAGCTTCCACGACACCCTGATGCAGATGCTCTAGCCCCGCTGGGCGCGAGGACGTCAGGCCCGGCCGCGGGCCACGAGCGCCACCAGGCGGTCGTGGTCGTCGGGCCAGGCGGGGTCGTCCAGCGCCGCCTTGTTGCGCCGTACGGCGCCGCAGCGCTCGCAGCGGTGCACGATGACCCACCCCTTCTTGCCGGAGTGCTCGGCCGCCACCGGCACCAGCACGCCGCCGCAGTCGCTCGCCCGGTCGCCGGGAGAGAGGTCCACGTGCAGCGAGTGCAGGCACGCCGGGCAGTGGTTCCGGCAGGAGCCGTTGGCCAGGGGCGGCACCTCGGCGCCGCAGGCGGTGCAGGTGAACCCGGTGTTGCGGCCCACCGCGACGAACCGCCGGCTCACGGCGCACAACCGGCTAGCGACCGCACGCGCGCCTCGACCTTGCGCACGTACGCCTCCGGGTCGGCCTTGCGGCGCAGGCCCGCGGCGTTCATGGTGCGCACGGTCCCGAACACCGCCCGCTCGGGCCACGGACGGTCGTGCAGGCCGAACACCCAGCCCACCCCGGCGTACGAGTTCGGATCGCGGCCGTCGAGCAGGAAACGGTTGTTCCACGCCAACAGGCGCGCGTAGGCGGCCTCGGGCGAGGGGCTCCACGCCAGCACCTGCTTGCCCCAGTACATGCGCATGTAGTTGTGCTGGTAGCCCGTCGCGCGCATCTCCAGCATCGCGGCGTTCCAGTAGGGATCGTGGGTGCGGCCGTCGAGCAGCGCAGCGTCGTCGTACGGGTGCGACCGCGGGTCGTCGGCGTGGGCCTCGAGCGTGCGCCGCGCCCAGGCGGGCAGCGACGCGTAGCTGCCGTAGTCGGGCACGCGCTCGACATGGTTCAGCGACAGCTCGCGGCGCACCAGCAGCTCCTCCACGAACGCCGCCGCCCCCGCTGCCACGCCCGGCGCGTCGGCGGCCGTCGCGGCTGCCCGCACCCGCCGCAGGACCTCGACCGGCGAGACCTGCCCGAAGTGCAGGTACATGCCCAGGTACGACACGCCGTCGCGTTGGGGTTGGTTGCGGTCGTCGGCGTAGCTCGGCAGCACCTCGCCCAGCAGCCGCGCCAGCCGTGCCTCGGCCGCCCGCTCGCCCCCCGGGTAGAGGCGCGACACGGGCGCGACGCGCTCGTCGACGGCGAGTCGCGCGCGCAGGCGTTCGGGGTCCCGCAACGCGTCGGTGACGTCGACGAAGGGGGCGAGCGCGAGGCGCGGGCCGGCCCAGCGAAGCGGCGCGTCGGCGTCGGGAACAAGGTCGAGGTAGGCATCGGCCACCCGCCAGAGCCTGGGGCGCAGCGTGCGGGCCGCGAACTCGGCCTTGGTGCTGGGCACGTCGACCGGCACCACCGCCTCCCCTTCGACCTGGACCACCGGGCACGGCGCCCCCGCCGCCACCCGCGCCCGCCACGCGCGCTGGTGCCGCAGGTAGCCGCGGTCGACCACCAGCACGGCGGCCTGGCGGGCGGCGGCCAGCGCCACCTCGGGCGGCTCGCCGAGCGCGACGGTGAAGCCGATCCCGCGGGCCTCCAGGGCGCCCCGCAGTTCGCGCAGGCCCTCGAGCAGGAAGGCGTAGGCGCGCGCGCTGGCCTCGGGGTAGTTCGGCGTCAGCCCGACCACCACGCCCACCGGCCGTTGCAGCAGCGCCGCGATCGCCAGCGCGTGGGCGAGCGCCGGGTTGGCGTGCGCCCGCTGCGCCTGCTGCATCCAGTACACGACCGGCCCCTCGGCCCGCGGCGCGCCGTCGGCGAGCACGCGGAGGCGGTCGGGATGGATGCCTGGAGGGGTCAGCGCCGGATTCGGCATGCCCCAGGCTACGGCGCGAGCCGCCCGCCGACCAGGTCCCGCGGCACCGGCCTATCATGCTCTGGCGGGGACACCAGGAGCGATGCTGATCGAGACGGACGACCTCACCCTGCGCCGCGGCGAGCGCGAGCTGCTGCGCGACTTCGCGTGGGTCGCGTGTGCGGGCGAGCGTTGGGCCGTCATCGGGGCGAACGGGTCGGGCAAGTCGACGCTGCTGCAGGCGCTGGCGCACGGCGGCGGGCCGGCCGTGGTGGCGGGGCGCATCCGGCGCGCGCCCGGCGCGTGGCTGGCGGCGGTCGAGCAGCAGGAGGCGACCGCGGCATCGTCGGCGGCCGCCGGCGACAGCCTGCGCGACCTGGCCCGGCGCGCGTGCGCGCCCCTGCTGGAGTTGGCGGCCGAGCTCGAGCGCCGGGCGGCGGCGCTCGGGGCCACCCCCGACGCGGCCGAGCTCGAGGCCTACGGCGCCTGGCAGGCGCTCTTCGAGGCGCGCGGCGGCTACGACCTGGAGACGCGGCTGGACGCGGCGCTGACCCGCGTCGGCCTGCCGTCGGCCGCCGCCCGACCCGCCGACCGGGCCGCCGGTGGTGAGCGCCGCCGCGCGCGCCTGGCCGGCGCCCTGGTGGCCGGCGCCGACGTCCTGGTGCTCGACGAGCCCACCAACCACCTCGATCTGGAGGCGCGCGGCTGGCTGGCCGATCAGCTGGTCCGCTTCCCGGGGGCGGTGGTGTTCGCCAGCCACGACCGCGCGTGGATCGACGCCGTCGCGACCCACGTCCTGGTCCTGGGCGACGGCGTCCCCCGGACGGTGCGCGGCGGCTGGAGCGCCGCCCGCCGGGCCGCGGACGACGCCCGCCGGGCCGACGCCAAGGCGGAGCGCCTCCGGCGGCGGCGCGTCGCCGAACTCGAGGCGATGGCGGCCGAGCTTCGCGCCCAGGGGCATCGGAACGCCGCCGCCCGCCGTCGACGCGCCGAGCGCGAGCTGGCCGGCCTGCGCCCGTCGACGCCGGCGCCGACCGCGCCGCCGGCGCCGAAGGCGCCGCGCGCGCCGACCGTGGCGCTCGCCGGCGACACCGCCGGCGGCGAACTGGCGCGCCTCGACCACCTGGGGCGGGGCGAGCTGCTGCGCGACGTGTCGCTGACGCTGCGGGGCGGCGAGCGTTGGGCGCTCGTGGGCCCCAGCGGCTCGGGCAAGACCACCCTGCTGCGGCTCCTGGCGGGCGAGCTGGAGGACGACGACCCGCGCGCGCGGCGTTGGTGGCGGCCCGGGGTCTCCGTCTGGCACGTCGACCAGCATCGGCGCGGCCTGGCCGACGACGCGACGCCGCTCGCGGCCGTGGCCGCCTGGGTCGGCGGGCACCGCGCCGAGGGCCTGCTGGCCCAGGTGCGGCTGCCGCCGCCCACCTGGACGCGGCCCGCGGCGACGCTCTCGGGCGGCGAGCGCGCGCGCGCGGGCCTCGCCCTGCTGATGGCGCGCGAGGCGGACGTCCTCCTGCTCGACGAGCCGACCAACGACCTCGACCTGCCCATGATCGAGGCGCTCGAGGCCGCCCTGATGCGCACCCCGGCGGCGGTCGTGGTGGCGACCCACGACGCGCGCCTGGTGGCGTCGCTGGCGGCCGAGGTCGTGACGATCGAGGGCGGGTCGCTGGTGCGGTGGCGCGGCGGCCTCGAGGGCTGGCGCCGCGGCGTGCGCCGGCTGGAGGCCGATCGCCGGCCACCGGCGCCCGCGGACACCGGCCCCGAGCCGGCCGCCGAGGCGGCCTCGGACGACGAGCAGGCCTGGGACCGGGAGCGCGCGGCGGCCGAGGAGGTGCTGGCCGACCCGCGGCGCTGGGGCGAGCGCGAGATCGAGCGCTGGCGGGCCCGCCGACGCGCCGCCGAGGAGGCGCTGCTGGGCGCGCTGGAGCGCCGCGCCGCGCCCCAGCGCCCGCCGTACCGCACGCGCGAGGGCCCCTGGGTCGTGTGGGGTGAGCCCTCGGCCAGCGGCCTGCACGCCTGGCTGGACGGCGATGAGCCGCTGGCCCACGTCACCGTGCGGGTGCTGACCACCGCCGCCGGACGCGTGGGTCACGTCGTCCCTCGGCGTGCCGACGACCGCTCGCTCACGCGGAGCGCTCGCCACGCGCTGTGGCGCGGCGCGGCGCGCCTGGCCGTGTACGTGCACGCGGTCGACGCGGCGCAGGTCGCCGGCCCCGATGCCCCGGCCGGCTTTCGGCCGCTGGCGCCCGGCTGGTGGGTCTGGCGGCGGGCGGCGCTGGAGCAAGAGGAGCGGTGGCGGCCGACGGGCACCCGACGGGGCTCGCGCCGTCGCAACCGGTAGGCTGGGCCGATGCCTCCGAGCCGCCCACCTGCGCGCAGCACACCGTCGCGCCCGCCGCACCCCCGCGCGCGTCGCCGGCGCGGGCGCTGGGCGTGGGCCGCGCTGGCGTCCCTGGCGGGGCTGTGGTGGGCCCTGCGGAGCGCGCCGCCGGCCTGGATCGACGACGTCTGGGCACACCGCTATCTCCCGCCGC
>Ga0209498_1001344_pt1 | contig 15119 bp, 12 predicted proteins | sample WalLakDeSediment_FD_184131 | JGI IMG/M metagenome (GOLD analysis project Ga0209498, IMG submission 184131) | Lake sediment microbial communities from Walker lake, Nevada to study Microbial Dark Matter (Phase II) - Walker Lake 11/02/13 Deep... | ecosystem: Environmental > Aquatic > Freshwater >... | reverse complement strand
GAATGGCAGGGCTTAGTCCGAGAATATCTTCGAAGGTGAATCTTGCCTGGGAACCAGCCATCTTATTTACGAGCCTGCGGATGCGATTGATCTCGTGAAAGACAAAGATGATTCCCTGTACCTCTCCTTCCGAATCCAGGATGGGCTTGGCTGTTGTTACCAACTGAAGCACCCCTCGGGGCCCTTTGATGAAGAGTTCTCGGTCCGTAAAGCCTGGCTTGGAGTGCATCAGGGCTTTCCAGTCTGCGTCGGATTCAAGGAGCGTGGAGAGGGGCGCCCCTTCAATGTTGTGATCCCAACCGAGGATTTTCCTTCCCTGATTGTTGAGCTGGGTGATAATGCCGCTCCTGTCGACGGCCATGACGCCGCTGTCAATGGATTCGATGATGGCGTTCATGTAATTGTTCCGGAGTTGCAGTTCCTGGGAGGCTTTGGTGATGCGAAGTTGGTTTTGAATGGCCCTGGCTGCGGTAATGACCATCCCCAAGGTATGAGGATGAACCTGATGGGCGTCACCGGACATGGCAATTACCGCGATGAATCTATCTTGATCATCAAACACGGGCGATGCAGAACATGTGTGACCATGCCCTCGCTGGCAAAAATGCTCTTCGTCATTGACTTGTACGGGCATCTGGCGCTCGAGGACAAGGCTGATGGCGCTTGTCCCGACGTCTTTTTCGGTCCACCGAAAGCCGGGCAGGCAATTGCCTGCAGCAAGATTCTCCAGGGTGGGTGCATCCCCTATAATATCGAGGATATATCCCTCGCTGTCGGCAAGGGCGACGGCAAAGCCCGCTCCTGCCACGAAACGATAGATTTCCTGGATGTGGGACGTTGAAACCTCGAGAAAAACACGATTCCTATCCCTCCGGGCCGATAAATCCTCCGGAGTCAATCGGACCTGTCCTGCATTTCGAGTCATAAGAGCATCCACGCCGTAGTGACGGCAACGCTCCTGGGAAGCTTCAATTTCCCTGTGAAGCGTCTTGGAGTCCATGACGGTTTGATAGGTCATCTCAACCCCCTGCTCTTTGAAAAAAGAATAAATGGTGGGTGCTTTACAATCAATCTGTCAGGAAACCCTGTTTTCGTCTCTCCCCTTTGTCGCGCTTCCCAGCTGGGGATTCGGGGTTGTGGAGGGACAACTCACGGCAGCTCGCGCATCCCCAAATTGAGCGACACATTTTCGCATGCGGTGACCACCCTGTCTAGGACCCGGGTGCCTGCTTTCAGCTCCACGCCTTCCCACAATACGGATCTTCGGATGGTCGCGCCCTCTTCGATGCGGCAGCCGTCGCCGATCACGGCCCAGTCCTCCAGCCTGACCGATGGATCAATCCGGCAACCCGAGCCGATGAGGAAAGGCCTGGCTGCGAAATCCCGGTTCGCTTCCATGTACTGGCTTATGCAGCCGATGTCGCGCCAGTAGTGGTTCCTGGACACATAGGCTTTGATGGGCTTCCCATCACGGATCAGGTCCCGGTAACAGGGGATAATGTCCGAGAATACGCCGGCGGGGATAAAGGAGAGCACCGCGGGGTCGATGATGTGGATGCCGGAGAAGGCCAGCCTTCCGGCGCTGGCTGTTTTCCCGATGTCCGTGATGTTCAAGCCCTTGTCGACTTGGATCTGATTGTAGGGGCCGCAATCGTGAAGCACGAGCGTAACCAGGGCGCCCGAGTTTTTGTGATCCCGGAGCGCCGCTTCAAGATCAATATCGGTGAGGACATCCACATTCATCACCACGAAGGGTCCGCGGCCGAAGAAATCCTCCACGTTCTTGATCCCTCCCCCGGTGCCCAGGATTTCGGGCTCCACGCTCACCTCGGTTCTGAGCCCGTGGGAAGAACGTTGCCGGACATAATCCACCACCTGCTCCTGATGATGGTGGGCATTGATGATAATGTCGGTCGCGCCGTAGTTCCGGAGATAATCCATGCTCCATGCAAGGATCGGCCTGTTCGCCACGGGCATAAGCGCCTTGGGCCTTCTGTCCGTGAGAGGGCGAAGCCTTGTCCCGAACCCGGCGGCTAAAATCATGGATTTCATGGTTTGTAGTACATGAGCTTTCTGCCGTAGGGATAGACCTCATCGATCAGGTCCTGGATTTCATCCTCTTCCATGGGTTTGAATGCGGCCGCAAATTTCACATTTTGTTCCAGTTGCTCGATGTCGTCGCAGCCGATCACGGCGAGTGTTACGGGCTGGGTCAGGGCAAAGCGAAAAAAGGGTTCCATGTTTGTGTGCCGGGGGAGCTTGGAGACAAAGCCCCTCAAGTAGACTTTCATGGCAATGACACCCATGCCCTTCTTTACCGCCACCGGCATGACGTGATGCAGATAGCTTTTGTAGACCGGTTCTGCAGGATTGACAGGGATGAGGACCGTATCAAAATCGAAAATCTCGATGCATCGTTTGGTGATCAAGGGGTCGTGGTGGCCGGTGACGCCGATGAATCTCACAAGACCTTTTTCTTTAGCCTCTAAGAAGGCATGAATCGCCCCTCGAGGGCCGAAGATCTCCTCGATCTCCTCATCCGTCCGCACGTCGTGAACCTGCCACAGATCCAGGTGATCGGTGTTCATGTTGGTCAAAGTCTGACGGAGATGATCCAGGGCGCCCACCTTGTCTCTTGCATGGGATTTGCTCGTCAGGAAAATCTCTTTTCTTCTTTCCTTGAGGGCCGGCCCATAGTAAGCCTCGCTGCCCGAGTAGGCCCTGGCCGACTCGAAGTAGTTGAGACCAAGGTCGATGGCCCGGTTAATGAGTTCATAAGCCCGGGTCTCGCAGCCATAGGTCCTAAGAATCCCTTCGCCCCCAAGACCTATGATGGTGGCTTCATAACCCGTGCGGCCCAGGGTTCTCTTAGCAATGGTCATGGCTTTGCCCACCTCTCAACAAGTCGGTTCACAGTGGCATGAATCAGGTGTCTTTTCAAGAATTTTCCGCCTTTTGGGGGGGTGCGGGAGGGAGCTCAGATGGGCTCTCCCGGCGCCTCATACCACAAGTCTTCTTCCTCTTCTTCCTTGCGGAGGGGATGGGCTTTTTCCATAAACAGGCTTCTGGAGATGAAAATGGGCGCCTTGAACTTGAGAGCCATCACAAGGGCGTCGCTGGGCCTGGAGTCGACTTCCATGACTGTGTCCCCGCTTTCAATTCGAACGGATGCATAGTAAATATTTCCCTGAAGATGGGTGATCGCGATCCGCAAGACCTTCATCGCGGCCTTTCGCATAACGGATTCGAGGAGATCATGGGTTTGGGGACGAATGTTGGGGATACCCGCCATCTCCGAGTTGAGAGCATTGGCTTCGAATGGGCCGATCCAGATCGGCATCACTCGCTCTTCAGGGGGGTCGGAAAGCAAAACCACGGGTTGATTGCTCAAGGGATCCATGGCAAGTCTGTAAATGTTCACTTCGAGCCATGGGCTTTCCTCGGATTGGCTCGAAGCGCTTGCGACCGCCTGGCCCTGCGCCGAAAGACCGGCTGCCAGCACGAAAGGCGCCGCTGCAATAAAGAGATTTCTTAGCAGAGACATTTTCTTGACCCTCTTATTGGAATTATTAAAACCTGAACCCGGAACCGCTCAACCTCGGTAAAAGTATAGCTCCGGTCATGGCAATGTGCAAGGTCATTGGAGCGGTCACAAAAACGTCCGCTTCCTTGACAATTTTGCCGCTTGATGACATTCTTAGCGTATCATCCCGTTGAAGAAAGGAGAAACCGCCATGGCCGAAAAAGGAAGCAAGGACAAAGGCAAAAGGGAACAAATGAAGAAGGCCCAGCTCAGCCCAAAGGAAAAACGGAAACTCAAAAAGGAGAAAAAAGGCAAATCCAGCGCGGGTTGATTTCCTTTCATCAAGGGGTGACTTTTCCTCGGGCAAGGGAGAGCTTAGAGCCGAGGTGCACGGGATTGATTCAGCATGTTGCGACCGCATCTTCCATCCATCGATGATGAGGAAGGGAAATATCTTCCGGAAGGCCTTCCCTCGGTTGTGGACGCCCATGTCCATATTTTCCCCGGAAACCTGTTTTCCGCAATCCGGGCCTGGTTTGACCAAAACGCATGGCCCATCCGGTATCGACTGACAACCTCTCAGGTCCTCCAACACCTGTTGCACCGCGGCCTCAGCCATGTGATAGCGCTTCAATATGCCCACAAACCCGGCATTTCCCGGATGCTGAATCAATACATGATCAAGAAGTGCAGGGAGTTTCCCGGTCATGTGACGGGCCTGGCCTCGGTTTTTCCCGGCGAAAGCGGTGCAGAAGAAACACTCAAGGAAGCCTTTAACGGGGGTTTGAAGGGCGTGAAATTGCACGCCCATGTCCAGTGCTTTGACATGAACGGCGAAGAGATGGATGTCCTCTACGATGTCTGTCAATCGGAGCAAAAGCCCATGGTGATGCACGTGGGCAGAGAGCCGAAAAGCAAGGCCTACCATTGCGATCCTTACAAGATTTGCAGTGCGGAGAAACTGGAGAGGGTGTTGCGGACTTATCCGAAACTAAGAATCTGTGTGCCTCACCTTGGATTCGACGAGATATCCGCCTACAGGAAGCTGATCGAAAAGTATGACACCCTCTGGCTGGACACGACCATGATGCTTGCGGCATACTTTCCCCTGGAAGATCCAATCAGGCTCGATGGCTTCAGGGTGGATAGAATGATGTATGGGTCCGATTTCCCGAACATCCCTTATTCCTGGGACCGGGAGCTCAAATGGCTGAAGACGTCAGGGCTGCCGTGGGAAAGCCTGGAATGGATTCTGAAAAAGAGCGCCGCCGCTTTTTTCGATCTGGATGAAGGACAAGGTGGAGAAGGTCAAGCGTGAGATCTCACACAATCACGGAGAAGTGGTGAATGAGCCGCCCGCAAACTTTAATGAACTCGAAAAAAATCCTATGCCGTCATTGCGAGGCGCAAGGCGCCGTGGCAATCTCTAGGTGATTCGATGAGTTACGAGATTGCCGCGCTTCGCTCGCAATGACATATCGGCGTTTTTCGGACTTTTTACGAGACCGCAAACTTTTAACCCTTTGAGGAATATCAGCCTGAAAACGATCAAAAGGATTTTGTCCATGCCTGTCCAATGGTTTCACTGGGCGACCCTGCTACTCCTGGCAGCGGCCCTATCGTATTTTTTCTATCCCAGAATCGAAAACTTCTTTGTGTTCTTTCCGGACAGGCGGTTCGATGTCACGCCTGAAGCTTTCGGCCTCGCCTACAAGGACGTTGAGTTCATGAGCAGGGATGGAAAGAAGCTCCACGGCTGGTTTTTTCCCGGAGACAAGGCCCATCCCGTACTCCTCCACTTTCACGGCAATGCAGGCAATATCTCCCACCGCCTTGATCTCATTAAAGGCCTGCTCCGGAAGGACCTACAGGTTTTCATCATCGACTACCGGGGTTTTGGAAAAAGCGAAGGCCGTCCCTCTGAGAAGGGGGTATACCTGGACGGCCTGGCCGCCTATGACCACCTGGTCGATAAGGAAGGGATTGCGCCCGGAAACATCGTGCTTCACGGCCATTCTCTTGGTGCTGCGGTGGCTGTGGAAGTCAGCCTCAGAAGAAAGGTCAGGAGCCTCATCCTGGAAAGCGCGTTTACATCCACCAGGGACATGGCAAAGACCATGCCGCTTTTTTTTATTTTCTCTCCCCTCCTCCCCGCCAACTACAACAACCTGGAAAAGGCGACCCGCCTTTCCGTTCCGGTGTTCATAGTTCATGGAGATCGAGACGAGATTGTGCCTTTTTCCATGGGGGAGAGACTCTTTGCCGCTGCGCCGGGGCCTAAGCAATTCCTCCGCCTTGAAGGGGCGGGGCACAACGACACCTATATGGTCGGCGGTAAGCAATACCTGGATGCGCTGGCTCGTTTTGCTGCAGAATCGGCTATTTAGATTCTTACAAAGTGCTTGTTTGAGTGAATGGCTTGGTGGATTTCGATCGGGTTCGGCAGGCCGGCCGCGCTTGATAAAGCGCCGGGGCTGAATTTTGACGGTTTCGAAAAAAGTCCTACACCGTAGAAAACTTGACAGGAGGGGAATAGAATTATAATGGTTAAACCATTATAAGGGGTATGCGTCGTGTTCCAGCAGGTTAAACAGAGCAGAATCTTCCAGGACGTGGTGGACCAGATCCAGGAAGCGATTGTCCAGGGAAAGCTGGCGCCGGGAAGCAGGCTTCCAGCCGAGCGGGAGCTTACGGACATCTTTAAGGCCAGCCGGGGAACTCTCCGCGAAGCCTTGAGGGTGCTTGAACAAAAGGGGCTCATCAGCATCAAGACGGGCGTCAAGGGCGGGGCCGTGGTGAACGCCCTGACCACCCACCAGATCAGCGAAGGTCTGGATTTGCTCATCCGCTATCAGAGGGTCTCCCTGCGGGATCTGGCTGAATTCCGCGAAGGCGTGGAGGGCATGGTTGCGGCCCTGGCCGGGCAAAGGGCTGCAAAGGAAGATATCCGGAATCTTAAAGCACTTCTCAAAAAAGCAGGAAACTGTTTGGAGCAAGGAGCTTGCGGGTGGGATGCCTTCATCCGCATAGACAATCAGATCCACATGGCCCTGGCCAGGATGGCCAGAAACCCTGTCTATGAATCGGTGCTCCAAACGATTTACGACAACATCCATCGCTATTTTGACCGATTTCTTCCCAGGGAAGAGAGCATCATCCGGGAAAACTATCAGGACCTCTGTGCGATCGTAAAAGCTGTGGAAAAAGGCGATGCGCAAAAGGCATCCCTTCTGGTGCAGGACCACGTATGCCGATTCAACAGGCGCATGGAGGAGAACGCGGACAGCACGGCAGTGAGCTAGTGTCGCATTCCATAAAAAAGTTTTTCATAATACCCAGGAGTCCCCCTCCCCTATCCCCTCCCACCAGGGGAGGGGAACTCTTTGGACTACCCAGAATTTCCTCCCCCTTGACGCGCAGCGCGGGCGCTTGCGCCGCGTGTGGGGGAGGAGAGGTGGGGGTGGTGAGCTGGAATTATCTTGCTTTAAGGACTGAAAAATCATGAACCAGAGACGCATTGAAAAACATCCTATTCTCGAGATCCCCAAGCAAAAGAAAGTGTCTTTTACATGGAACGGTGAAGCGCTTGAAGGCTATGAAGGCGAAATGCTTGCCTCGGCCCTTATGGCCAATGACATCCACATCTTCGGGCGCCATCCCAAGGACAACAGTCCACAGGGCATGTTCTGCGCCAACGGCCAGTGCTCTCAGTGCATGGTCATCGCAGACGGGCTGCCCGTCAAGGCATGCATGACCCCCCTTCGAGACGGGGTGGTTGTGGAAAGCCTGGAAGGCCTGCCCGAGCTCCCCCGGGATGACCGGGTCCCCGCACTGAAGGAGCCCCCCTTGCGAGAGGTGGAGGTGCTGATCCTCGGAGGAGGGCCTGCAGGCCTCTCGGCGGCCATTGAACTGGGCAAGCTCGGCGTAGACACGCTGATCGTGGACGACAAGAGCAATCTGGGAGGAAAGCTCCTTCTCCAGACCCACAAGTTCTTCGGCTCTGTGGAGGATTCCCATGCAGGAACCCGGGGTTTCCAAATCGCCCGGATTCTCGAAGAGGAAGTGAGAAAGCTCGATTCCGTGGAAGCCTGGCTGAATACGACGGCCGTGGGGGTTTTTTCCGACTGCATCGTCGGCGTGGTCAAAGGAAACCTTTACAGAAAGATCAAGCCTCAGAGGCTTCTGGTGGCTACGGGCGCAAGGGAGAAGATGCTCTCTTTCCCGGGAAACACCCTGCCGGGGGTGTATGGGGCAGGAGCCTTCCAGACGCTGGTGAACCGCGATCTCATCCGCTCGTCGGACCGGATTCTCATCGTAGGGGGCGGGAACGTGGGCCTCATTGCAGGGTATCACGCGATCCAGGCCGGAATCCACGTGGCGGCCCTGGTCGAAGCGTTGCCGCGGGTTGGGGGATACAAGGTCCACGCCGACAAACTCAAGAGGCTGGGCGTGCCCATCCACACAAGCCATACGGTGGTGTCGGCCTCGGGGAATGAAAGGGTGGAAAAGGTGACCATTGCCGCCCTGGACTCAAACTGGAAGGTCATGCCCGGAACCCACAAGACCTTCGATGTGGACACGGTGCTCATTGCCGTGGGTCTGGCAGAGGTGAACGAGTTTTACACCAAGGCCGGGGATTGGGGGATGGCGGTTTATTCCGCAGGGGATGCGGGCGAAATCGCTGAGGCTTCCGCAGCCATGTTCACGGGCAAGATCCGGGGACTCAAGATCGCCGCATCGCTGGGCCTTTATCGAGGAGATATTCCAAAGGCCTGGGAGGAGAAGGAAAGGGTTCTTAAGTCCAAGCCCGGCCCCGTTCTGGAGAGAGAGAAGCCGGAAGCGGAAAAAGGGGTGATGCCGATTTTTCATTGCGTGCAGGAAGTTCCTTGCAACCCCTGCACGTCGGTGTGCCCGGAAGGGGCGATCAGGACGGAGCGGGATGAGATTACCGGTCTGCCTTACATCGTGGACGAAAACCTGTGCAAAGGGTGCATGAGCTGTATTTTTATTTGTCCGGGCCTGGCCGCAACCCTCGTGGATTATAGAAAGGATGAAGTACGGCCCACTGTGACCTTGCCCTACGAGGTTTGGCGGGAGAAGGTGGAGGTAGGCCAGAGGGTTCCCGTCACGGACGTGGACGGCGCCATCCTTGGTTCCTATCCGGTGGAAAAGGTGCTCGCCAATCCGAAGAAGTATCCGGGCACCCTTCTTGTCCAGGTCAAGCTGGAAAAGGCTGTGGCCAAAAGGGCGGTCGGCATCTGGGTCCAGGAACCGCAGATTGAGCCTTCTTTGGTCTACGAGCAGGAGGCGCTCCCGGATGAAGCCATTGTGTGCCGGTGCGAAAGGGTGACGGCCGGGGAGATCAGAGCGGCCGTCCGGGAAGACGTCAGGGATATCAATCAGCTCAAGGCAACCACAAGGGCCGGCATGGGGGCCTGCGGGGCCAAGACGTGCAGGCCCATGATATGGCGCGTTTTCCAGGAAGAGGGTGTGGATCTGGATCAGGTTGCGGACAGGATCGATCGGCCTTTGTTCGTGGAGGTGCCGCTGGGGATCCTTGCAGGGATGAGAGGGGAGAAGTGAGAAGTAACCAGTAACCAGTAAGCAGTAATCAGTGAGCAGTAAAAAGCATGTGGCAACAACAACATACTGCTTACTGCTTACTGCTTACTGACTGGGGGGCACAGATAATCTTTGAGAAAGTAGGGAAGCGGATATGGGGAACAAGAGCTTCGATGTCATTGTCGTGGGCGCCGGTTCCGTCGGCGTTCCGGTTGCTCTGGCCCTGGGGGAGATGGGAATCAAATCCCTTGTCCTGGACAGCTATGCCTCACCCGGACAGGGGGAGAACAAAAAGGCCATTGGAGGCATTCGGGCCACCCACTCCGACCCGGCCAAGATCCTCTCATGCCTCAGTTCCCTTCAGGTGTTTTCCACGTGGGAGGACACCTACGGGGACAACATTGAGTGGTTGAAGGGCGGATACACATTTCCCGTTTACCGTGAGGCGGAGGAAAAGGCGCTCAAAGGCATTCTTCCCATTCAGAAAAAGTACGGGCTGAATATCGAATTCTTCGGGCCGGGGAAGATTCAAGAGGTGGTCCCGGGGATCACGGCCGAAGGTCTCCTGGGAGGAACCGTGTCAGCGGATGACGGTTCGGCCTCCCCCCTTCGAGCCGTGAATGCATTCTACCGCAGAGCAAAGGAACTGGGGGCGACCTTTGTGTTTAGAGAGCCTGTCGAGACCATCGTGGTGGAAAAGGGCAAAGTCGCGGGCGTGATGACGAAGAAGGAGACTTACACGGCCCCCGTCGTGGTAGATGCGGCAGGGCCAAGATCAAGGGATTTATGCAAAACCATAGGGGTGGATGTACCCGTGACCCCGGACTCCCATGAGGCGGCTATTACGGAACCGGTCAAACCCTTCTTCTCCTGCATGGTGGTGGATCTCAGGCCCGGCCCCGACTCCAAGAACTACTACTTTTACCAGAACAGACTGGGCCAGATTGTTTTTTGCATCACCCCGGAACCGCTCATCGTGGGAGATGACAAGCGGGAAACCTCGGTGTTCCTGCCCCAGGTGGGAGCGAGAATGGTCAATCTTCTGCCCAGACTCAAGAACATCAGGGTGAGGAGAATGTGGCGCGGTCTGTATCCCATGACCCCTGACGGTTCGCCCCTGGTGGGCTGGAACCGCGAGGCGGAGGGCTTGCTTCATGCCACAGGCATGTGCGGGCAGGGCTTCATGCTCGGGCCGGGCGTCGGACAAGTCGTGGCGCGGCTGATCGCAGGCAAGAACACGGGCGAGGACCGGATCATCCTCCAAGGCTTCTCCCCCTACCGGAAGTTCGGGGGAGAGGAAGCGTTGAAATGAAGTAACGGTGCACGGCACAAGGCGCATAGAGCAAAGAGCAAAGAGCGAAGGAGGGAGGGTGGCACGGACAAACAGGCTTTGTCCGTGTAAATGAAGGTGAACGGGGCACGGACAAGCGCGCTTATCCGTGGCACCGGGAAAGAGCAAAGAGCATAGAGCAAAAGGCAGGGTGAAGAAGGGAGTCGGATATGCCGGAATTGGGATTTAAGGAGATTAGAACTCTGCAGTACAGTAGACCGTCGGTTGAGAAGGGTTACGCCAATCAGACGCTGGCCGTGAACCTTTCCAATTCGGAGATCGCCGTCAAGCCCGTGACGGCGCAAATGAAGGAGATTTTTGTGGGGGGCAAGGGTTTTGACCTGTGGCTCCTCTGGAACGCGGTAAAAGGCACGACCCGATGGGATGATCCTGAAAACGCGATCTGCATTTCCTCCGGGCCCCTGGGAGGAACGCCGATCTATCCAGGCTCGGGAAAGAGCATCGTGACCACCCTTTCTCCCACCACGGGGTCGGTAATGGATTCCAACGTGGGCGGCTATTTCGGGCCTTATTTAAAGTTTTCGGGCTTTGACGCGCTCGAGGTTCAAGGAAAAGCGGTGGGTGAGACGATCGTGCTGATCGACGGAATCGAAGGGAAAGTGCAGATTCTCGAGTGCGGCGGAATGCCGGAAGATGCCTATGAGACATCCCGGATGCTCACAGAGCACTTCGGCCAGGGAAAACCCAGGAACATCTCCGTGGTTTCCTCCGGTCCGGGAGCGAAACACACGCTCATGGGGTGCCTCAACTTCAGTTGGTATGATGCAGGAAGGAAAAGGGCGAGGTACAAACAAGCCGGAAGGGGAGGGATCGGGACCGTATTCGCCCACAAGAACATCAAAGCCCTTGTGGTGCGGTGGGATACGGTCACGGTAAGCACCAACCAGCCGGCCGATGACGAGGCGCTCAAAGAGGTGGCCAAGCTTCACAGCCGCGAGATCGTGGAACTCGACCCGAAGCAGAACGAGATGGCGAAAATCGGCACAACCCACATCGTGACCATCATGAACGACTATGACCTCCTGCCGACCCACAATTTTCGCTACGGGTCCCACCCGCAGGCGCCCAACATCGGGGCCGAGGTTTACAGACGGATTTTTGACAAGGGATTCGACGGGTGCTGGATCGGATGCACTGTGGCCTGCTCTCACGGTATCAAGGATTTTGTCCCCTTCACAGGGCCGTACAAAGGAGAGAAGGTTTTTGTGGACGGGCCGGAGTACGAAACCATTGCCGGGTGCGGTTCCAACCTGGGCATTTTCGACCCCTTTACGGTTGCAGAACTCAATTTCTACTGTGATGCCTACGGCATTGACACCATCTCTTTTGGGACCGGCCTGGCCTTTGCCATGGAGTGCTACGAGGCGGGTTTGATCAACGGAACACACACAGGGGGGCTGGAGTTGTCCTTCGGAAACCGTTTAAGCGCTTTGGAAGTGCTGCACCAGATGGCAAGAGGGGAAGGCTTCGGCAAGGTGGTGGGGCAGGGCGTGCGCAAAATGAAACAGATCTTTGCGAAAGAATATGGAGCGGATGAATCCTTCATGCAGGATATCGGGATGGAAGCCAAGGGCCTTGAGTTCTCAGAGTACATGACCAAGGAATCCCTTGCGCAGCAGGGAGGCTACGGCTTGGCACTCAAAGGACCGCAGCACGACGAGGCCTGGCTCATCTTTCTGGACATCGTTCACAACTACATGCCCACCTTTGAACAGAAGGCGGAAGCCCTTCACTGGTTTCCCATGTTTCGGACATGGTTCGGTCTTTGCGGCCTGTGCAAGCTGCCATGGAACGACATTGTGCCGGAAGACAACGAAGAGACCATGGAGCCGGCCAAGATCATGAAGCATGTGGAATGGTATGCGCGGTACTTGAGTGCAGTCACAGGCCGCAAAGCGAGCCCTGACGATTTGATTGCCATGAGCGAGAGGGTCTACAATTTTCAGCGGGTCTTCAACCTCAAAATGGGCTTCGGGACCCGGGAGCACGACGCCATCCCTTATCGTGCCGTGGGCCCTGTGACGGCTGACGAATACGAGTCGCGCAAAGAGAGATATGACAAACAACTTGCGGAGGAGCACAAGCAGGATATTGCAGAAAAGAGCACGGAAGAAAAAATCGCCCTCCTCAGGAAGATCCGGGAAGAGAAGTACGAGACCCTGATGGATGCGGTCTACAAGAGGCGGGGGTGGACGTCTGAGGGCATTCCCAAGCTGGAAACCGTGAAACGGCTGGGCATTGACTTTCCGGAGGTGGTGGAGCTGCTCAGAACAAGGGGGGTTCAGGAGTGATCAAGGTCAGGGGAAAGGAACATCCCTGGCGCGAAGGCATGACCATTGCGGAACTGCTCAAGGAACTTGGCTCTTCCTATCCTTACGCGGTAGTGCGGGTCAATGAAAAGGTGGTATCCAGGCCTCATTTTGAAAACACGACCATTCCTGATCAGGCAGAGATTTACCTAGTTCCCATGATCTCGGGGGGATAAGCGGATCGGATTTCAGAAATGCTTGACGCCTCCCTTTTTTTTTGATACGACAAAGTGCCCTTCTCCCGAAAGATCGGGCCGACGGCGGAATAACCACTCATAAGCCTCCGTATCTTCTAGGTAAATCTCTCGAACCCCGCGGGTCGTTTTTACCGTGGGGCGCTTCTGTATTTCCGGCCGCGCGGAGAGGGGAAACGAGGGGATTAGCGGGGGGAAAAGAGTCCTTTCCCGGGCGAAAATGACGTTCTTAAAGCAGTGAACAATAAAACAAAGCAGAAAAGGAGGAGAAAGAGTATGCCCTATGATGCGGTAAAGATGCAAGACTGGCAGATATCCGAAGCGGCGGAGAAAAAGATGCCCACTCCTGAAGAGTGGCGCGAAAAGCTGGGACTCCAGAAGAACGAAATGACTCCCTATGGCAGGCTGGCCCGCGTGGACTTTCTGGAAGTCATGAAAAGGCTGGAGAAGAAGAAAGACGGAAAGTACATCGAGGTGACGGCCATTACTCCGACTCCCCTGGGGGAAGGAAAAAGCACCACCTCCTGCGGCCTCATGGAAGGTCTCGGCAAGCTCGGTCTCAACGTGGGCGGCGCCCTTCGACAGCCCTCAGGCGGTCCCACCATGAACATCAAGGGAACGGCTGCCGGCGGAGGAAATGCTCTACTGATCCCGATGACCGAATTCTCCATGGGCCTAACAGGCGATATCAACAACATCATGAACGCCCACAACCTGGCCATGGTCGCCCTCACAGCGAGGATGCAGCATGAGAGAAACTACAATGACGAGCAGCTCAAGCGGCTGACCAAGATGAAAAGATTGGACGTCGACCCGACCCGCGTGGAGATGGGGTGGATCATTGACTACTGCGCTCAGGCCCTGAGAAACATCGTCATCGGCTTGGGGGGCAGGCAGGACGGCTATACCATGCAGTCCAAGTTCGGCATCGCCGTTTCTTCAGAGATCATGGCCATTCTCTCCATTGTCAGGGACCTTGCGGATATGCGGAAACGGATGGGTGAGATCACGGTGGCCTTCAACAAGGCCGGCAAACCGGTCACCACCGGGGACCTGGAAGTGGACGGCGCCATGACGGCCTGGATGGTGGATTCCATCAATCCGACCATGATGTGCACGGCAGAGTACCAACCCTGTTTCGTCCATGCCGGGCCTTTTGCGAATATCGCCGTGGGGCAGTCCTCCATTATTGCGGACCGCGTGGGCCTGAAGCTCTTTGATTACCACGTGACCGAAAGCGGTTTCGGCGCGGACATCGGTTTCGAAAAATTCTGGAACGTCAAGTGCCGCAACAGCGGTCTTACGCCCCATGTCTCGGTGCTGACTACCACGATCCGCGCCCTCAAGATGCACGGCGGCGGGCCCAAAGTGGTTGCGGGTATCGCTCTGGATCCGGCTTACACGAAAGAGAATCTCAAGCTTCTCGAAGCGGGCATTCCCAACATGGTGCACCACATCAACACCATCCGGAAATCCGGCATGAACCCGGTGGTGTGCATCAACTGCTTCCATACGGATACGAAGGCCGAAATCGCCATGATCAGGAAGCACGCCGAAGAGGCCGGCGCGCGGTGTGCGGTGTCCGAGCACTGGGCCAAGGGCGGCGAGGGCGCCATTGAACTGGCCGAGGCCGTGAAGGAAGCCTGCGAGTCCAAGCCCAAGTTCAAGTTCCTCTATCCCATGGAAATGAAGCTTCGGGAGAGGGTGGAGAAGATCGCCAAGACCGTGTACGGGGCCAGTGGTGTTTCCTGGACCCCGGAGGCTGAGGCAAAAGCCAAAATGCTTGAGGCGGACCCCAAGTTCGACGACTTTGCCACCATGATGGTGAAGACCCACCTGAGCCTCACCCATGATCCGGCCCTGAAAGGGGTTCCCAAGGGATGGACCCTTCCCATCCGGGACGTGCTCATCTACTCGGGGGCCAAGTTCCTCTGCCCTTGCGCGGGAACGATCAGCCTCATGCCGGGAACCGCTTCCAACCCGGCTTTCCGCCGCATTGACGTGGACGTGAAAACCGGCAAGGTAAAGGGATTGTTCTAGGCATAGCCGAGAAGGATCGATCGGTGTTGTATTAAACAGGGGGCCTTCTGGCCCCCTCTTTTATCCTTGCGGCCGTAAGCGATACCTGGAACTACGGAGAACTGAGAACATGGAGCTGCCATCGATGCGTGAACGCCGGA
>Ga0209498_1001343_pt1 | contig 15123 bp, 10 predicted proteins | sample WalLakDeSediment_FD_184131 | JGI IMG/M metagenome (GOLD analysis project Ga0209498, IMG submission 184131) | Lake sediment microbial communities from Walker lake, Nevada to study Microbial Dark Matter (Phase II) - Walker Lake 11/02/13 Deep... | ecosystem: Environmental > Aquatic > Freshwater >... | reverse complement strand
GGCGCCGGCGGCGATATGCACCTGGTAAAATTTGCCGCGGAAGGAAACGGCCGTTACCCGCGCCCGCAGCACATTTTCCCCCTCCGCCTCCGCCGGGGCGGCCAGCCGGGCGCCCTCCGGGCGCAGGAGCAGCGTCACCGGACCGGCGGGGACCGGGTGGGGCAGCCGCAGCCGGCCAACGGCCGTTTCGACCAGCGCCCCGTCCACCACGACGCCGGTCAGGACGTTTTGGAAGCCGAGAAAACGGGCCACGAAGGGGGTCGCGGGGCGCCGGTAGATGGTTTCGGGCCGGTCAATCTGGACGATTTGGCCGGCCTGCATTACGGCGATGCGGTCGGCGATGGCGAAAGCTTCGGTCTGGTCGTGGGTGACGTAGACGGCCGTGACCCCCACCCGCCGCAAAATGGCGCGCACCTCCAGCATCAGCCGCTCGCGCAGGGCGCGGTCCAGCGCGCCCAGCGGCTCGTCGAGCATCAGCAGGCGCGGGCGCGGGGCCAGGGCGCGCGCCAGCGCCACGCGCTGCTGCTCCCCGCCCGAAAGCTGGGCGACGTCGCGCTGGGCAAAGCCGGCCAGGTCGACCAGGTCGAGCATCTCCGCCAGGCGCGCGGCAATCTGCGCCGGGGTCTGGCGGTGCATTTCCAGCCCAAAGGCGACGTTTTTGTAGACGTTCAGGTGGGGGAAGAGGGCGAAATCCTGGAACATCATGCCGAATTCGCGCTCGTGGGGGGGGATGGGGGCGACGTTACGGCCGTCAAACCAGACCTCGCCCGCGTCGGGCGTCTCCAGGCCGGCGATCAGGCGCAGCAGCGTCGTTTTGCCGCAGCCGGAGGGGCCCAACAGGCAGACGATTTCCCCTTCATGGACGGCCAGGGATACGTCGGCGACGGCCGTTTCGCCCGGCGCAAAGCTTTTGGTTAAATTGACCGTTTCAAGCAATGCCATCTTTGTCCCATAATGCGGCTATCCCAGGCGGCGCGGTCGGAGACCGGCCGCAGCAGGAATGGCGCCATCTTTGTCTCATAATGCGGCTATCCCAGGCGGCGCGGTCGGAGACCGGCCGCAGCAGGAATAGCGCCATCTTTGTCCCATAATGCGGCTATCCCAGGCGGCGCGGTCGGAGACCGGCCGCAGCAGGAATAAGCGCCATCTTCGTCTCCCGGCGCGGATTGTACCTGAAATAGCTCCGCAACGGCGCAAAATTGTGTAAAATAGTACCATGACGTAACTGCTGATGCTTTGGCAACTATAGAAACTATGCCCACGAATCTACCACCCGAAGCCGTCAAGGCGGAAGAACGCTACCGCGAAGCCCAAACCAGCGCGGAGCGGATCGCGCGGCTGGAAGAGTTTATCAGCCTCATCCCCAAGCACAAAGGCACCGACAGGCTGCGCGCCGACCTGCGCCGCAAGCTCTCGCAGCTTAAGGCGGCGGCCCAGTCCGGCAAAGGGGCCAGCCGCCAGGCCTCGGTCTACAACATCGACCGCGAGGGCGCCGGCCAGGTCGTGCTGGTCGGCCCGCCCAACGTGGGCAAGTCCGCGCTGGTCAACGCGCTCACCAACGCCGCGCCGGAGTCAGCGCCCTTCCCCTTCACCACCTGGGGCCCCACGCCGGGCATGATGCGCGCCCACGACGTGCAAATCCAGCTAATCGACACGCCGCCGCTCAACAAAGAGTACGTCGATCCGCACATGATGGACCTGGTGCGCCGCGTTGACCTGCTGCTGCTAATCGTCGATCTGCAGGGCTTTCCGATTGAAGAGCTGGAAGAGACGCTGGCGCTGCTGGAAACGCAGCGCATCGCTCCCGACTGGCTACGCGAAAATAGCGACTTCCCCCACCACGCCTTCTTTAAGCCGTGCCTGATCATCGCCAACAAAAACGACGACGAAAGCAGCGACGAGGATTTTGCGGTATTGTGCGAGCTGCTGGAGGACGTGGGGCCGCTGATCCCCGTCTCGGCCGCGACCGGGCGCAACCTCGACCAGCTCCGGCAGGCGGTTTTTGACAAGCTCAAGATCATGCGCGTCTACGCCAAGCCGCCGGGCAAGGAGCCCGATTTCAGCGCGCCGTTTGTTTTGAAACAGGGCGGCACGGTGGAGGAGTTCGCCGCCAAGGTGCACAACGACTTTGTGGAAAATCTCAAGACGGCGCGCGTGTGGGGCAGCGCCGCCCACGACGGCCTGATGGTCGGCCGTGACCACGTGCTGCAAGATGGGGACGTGGTCGAGCTGCGCACCTAAAACTCTCCCTCATCCCCCATGCGAAAGCGCTCGATGGCCACAAAGCCGGCGGCGCACACCAGCATCAGCAGGCTGCTCATGGCGAGCGCCTGCCCGTAGTTGAGCGCGCCCGGCTGGCCGAGGAAGCGGAAGATGGCCACGGGCATCGTCGGCGTCTGCGGGCGGGCCAGGAAGACGGTCGCGCCGAATTCGCCCATGCTGATCGTGAAGGCGAAGATGGCGCCGACGAGCAGCGCGCGCCGCAGCAGGGGCCAGTCGACGCGCAGCCAGACCTGGCGCGGGGGAGCGCCGAGCAGGGCCGCGGCCTCGCGCAGGCGCGGGCTGATGCTGCGCAGGGCGGGCAGCAGGCTGCGCATGACGAAGGGAATGGCGACCAGGGTGTGGGCGATGGGCACCAGCAGGAGCGAGCTGCGCAGGTTGAGGGGCGGCTTGTTGAGGGCAATGAGGTAGCCGAAGCCGAGCGTCACGGCCGACGTCGCCAGCGGCAGCATGAAAAGCGGATCGAGCAGGCCGGCCAGGCGCGCGCGCCAGGGCAGGCGGGGGGTGAAACGGCCGTTGGCCTGCCCGCCCTCCCGCCGCGCCAGCAGGAGCGCGCTCAGCAGCCCCAATCCGCTCGCCAGCGCCACCGTCGCCAGCGCAAAGCCGGTGGAGTTCACAATCGCGTTAGCCGGCGGCACAAAAAAGACCGATCCCTGACGATTGACAAAGAGCTCGCGGTAAAACAGGAGGGAGGGGCCGGCCGGGCCGCTGAGCGAGCGCGCAACCAGCGCCAGCAGCGGCAGCCCCAGAAGCAGCAGCATCAGCCCCAGGTTGGCGGAGAGGATCAGCCGGTCGCGCGGGGTGCGCACGGGGCGCGCGACGGCCTGGGTGGATTGCAGGCGCAGCGGCCGCGCCATGCGCGCCTGGGAGCGGGTGTAGAGCCACATCAAGACAAAGGTAAAGCCGATCTGGAGCAGCGACAGCGCCGCCGCCACGGGCAGGTTAAACAGGTTCACCGCCTGGCGGTAAATTTCGACCTCCAGCGTGGCGTAGCGCGGCCCGCCCAAAATCAGGACCACGCCAAAGCTGGTGAAGCAAAAGATAAAGACCAGCGCCCCCGCGGCCAGAATCGCCGGGCGCAGCAGGGGCAGCGTCACGCGCCAGAAGGCGCGCCGCGGCGAGGCGCCCAGCATTTGCGCCGCCTGGGCCAGGTCGGGGCTCAAATTTTGCCAGAAGCCGCTGATGATGCGCAGCGCCACGCTGTAGTTGTAGAAGACGTGCGCCAGCAGAATCAGCCAGATGGTCTGGTTAAGCTGGATGGGGGGCCGGGCCAGGTCCAGGAACTCCATCAGCCAGACGTTGAGCAGGCCGCGCGGCCCCAGCAGGGCCGTGAAGGCGTTGGCGACCACCACGGTGGGCAGCACAAAGGGCAGCGTGCTAACGGCTTTGAGCGTGCTCTTGCCGGGAAAGCGGTAGCGCGCAAAGACGTAGGCGCCGGGCAGCGCCAGCGCCAGGGTCAGCGCCGTCGAGGCCGCGGCCTGCCAGGTGGTAAACCAGAGCGTGCGCAGGGTGTAGCCGTCGCTTAGCTGGCGCAGCGCCGCGAGGTCGAAACGGCCGTCGGGCGCCAGCCCAAGCCCGAGAATGGCGCTCAGCGGATAAAAATAGAAGAGCGCGAAAAAGAGCAGCGGCAGCAGGTAGAGCGCCCGCCGCCAGGGGAGTGTACGCAGCATATCAGGAATTGGACACAGATGACACAGATGACACAGATTTTAGTTTTTGAATGATCCGTGTCATCTGTGTTCATCCGCGTTCCCTCTCATCTCAGGACCGCGGTGGTCCAGGCGTTGATCCAGGCCTCGCGGTTGGCGTCGATCGTTTGCGGGTCGAGCGCGGCCGGGTTGGCGGGAATCTGGCTGTGGTCAACGAAGACGGGCGGCAGCGCGGCGGTCGTGTTGGCCGGGTAGACAAACATGTGCAGGGGGATCTCCTCCTGGAAGGGGCGGCTGAGCATGAAGTCAACCAGCTTTTGGGCCGCTTCCGCGTGCGGGGTCCCGCGCAAGATGCCCACAAACTCGATCTGGCGGAAGCAGCTTCCGTCGCTGACGACGGCGGCCGTCGGCGCCTCGCTGAGCGGCTGCGCGGCGAAGTAGACCTCGGCGGGCGGGCTGGAGGCGTAGCTGACGACGATGGGACGGTCGCCGTCGGAAGCGGCCGTGAAGGCGCCGTAGTAGGCCGCGCTCCAGCCGTCCGTGACCATCACGCCGTTGGCGACAAGCCGGCGCCAGTAATCCAGGTAGCCGTCGGGGCCGAAGGTGTCGACGGTCGCCAGCAGGAAGGCCAGCCCCGGCGAGGAGGTGGCCGGATTTTGGACGACGGTCAGGTTGGCGTAGGCCGGGTCGACCAGGTCGGCCAGGCCGGCCGGGGGCGCCAGCTCGCGCGCGGCGAACCAGGCCTTGTCGTAGTTGAGGCAGACGTCCCCAAAGGAAACGGGCAGGGCGCGGTGGTCGGGGTCCAGCTCCAGGGCGTCGTCAATCTCGGCCAGCAGCGGCGAGGCGTAGGGAATGAAAATGTCGTTGGCCAGCGCGCGGCTGAGAAAGGTGTTGTCGACGCCGAACAGCACGTCGGCGAGGGGGTCGTCGCGGGTGAGGATGGCTTTGTTGAGCGTCGCGCCGGCGTCGCCGGCTTTAAAAACCTCAAGCTCGATGCCGGTTGCGGCCGTGAAGGCGGCCAGCGTTTCGGCGCGCATGTCAAAACTATCGTGCGTCATCAGGCGCAGCGTCACCGGGCCGTCGGGCGGGGCGGCCCGGCCGCAGGCGGCCAGGAGCAGCAGCAAGAGACTTAATCCTATTATTTTGCGCATTTTTGCACCTCTCTCCGGCAGGCCGCGTCCGGGCGGCCCACCCTAAAAAGCAAAACGCCTCCTGACCGGGTCAGGAGGCATCGTTTAACACGTTTGTGTGTGTCCCTACGCCAGCATTACCTGGGTCAGGTTCGACGGTCAGCCCTGCGTTGAAGGGCTCTCTCAGCCTGGTATTGCCCAAGCTCCCGTGGAATTTGCTATTGATTTTCAAGTCTATTATAGGCGGATAGGGGCTGGGGGTCAAACGGCCGTTGCGCTGCCTGGGCTGCGGCGGTTGGGACTGGTTGGTCCGCTCATGGTTTAGGTGTATACTATTTGTGCTGAATTTGACGCCAAAGGATGATCAAAAGATGACGACAAAAATTATGCCAATTAGCGATTTGCGCCGCCAGGCGGGGCGGTTGATCAAGATGGTGCGGGAAGGGGGCGACGTGGTATACATTACGCAACACGGCCGTCCCGCGGCCGTGCTGGTGGATTATGAGCAATATGAAGCCTTGTTGGCCCAGTTGGAAGATTTGGCCGACCTGGCGGCGTTGGAAACGGCCGCTTTCTTGCGGGGGGAGTTGGTCTATTAGGTCGAAGCGGGCGGGCGCTGCTTGCCCCAACAACCGATGGGCATCCTTTGTGGACAAGCTGGTCCAAGTTGCTTATACTGCCCAGCATTATGATTCTCCTCTACAATCCCCAATCGTCGGCCAATCGCAAACCGGTCTTGCCCATGTCGCTGCTGGCCGTGGGCGCGGTGCTGGAAGGGCAGTACGACTACAGTATCGTAGACGGCAATCTGGTTGAAAACGCCCTGGATGCTTTAGACGGCCGTATTCAAGCCGCCCCCTCCCCCTCTCCCATCCTGGCCGTCACCGTCATGCCCGGCCCCCAGCTAGAGCAGGCCGTACCCCTCAGCCGCGAACTAAAACAGCGCCATCCCCACCTGACCATCGTCTGGGGCGGCTACTTCCCCACGCAGCATTGGGACGTCTGCCTGCGGTCCGATTTTGTCGATTATGTGGTGCGCGGGCATGGGGAATACAGCTTTTTACAGTTGCTGGACTGGCTCAACGGCCGTTCCCTCCCCCTCAACGGTCTGGCTGACATACCCGGCCTGGCCTACCGGGACGAGTCCGGCACGCCCGTCACCAATCCGCTGGCCCCCATTCCCCATCCCCAAAAGCTGCCCCCCTGGAACTTAGACCGGGTTCCGGTGGGAAAATACGTCCGCCACACCTTTTTAGGCTCGCGCACGCTGGGCTACCACTCCTCCTACGGCTGCCCCTTTTTCTGCAACTTTTGCGCGGTGGTCAACATGGTAAACGGCCGTTGGCTGCCTCAATCGGCCGAGACGGTGGCCCACATCGCCCACGAATACCGGCGTCGCTGGGACATCAACGCCATCGAATTCTACGACAACAACTTCTTCACCCAGGAAGCACGGGTGGCCGAGTTTTGTGAGCGCATCATGGATTTGGAAATGGCCTGGTGGGGCGAAGGGCGCATTGATACCCTGATGCAGTACAGTGACCGTACCTGGGCCTTGATGCGCGACGCCGGCCTCAAGATGGTCTTTCTGGGGGCCGAATCCGGCTCCATGACCACCCTGAAACGGATGGACAAAGGGGGCCAGATGAGTCCCGACAAAACGCTGGCCATCGTGACCAAAATGAAGCAGTATGGCATCACGCCCGAACTCTCCTTTGTAATGGGCAACCCGCCGGAGCCGGAAAAGGACGCCCAGGAAACAATGGCCTTTATCCGCCGGGTGAAGGAAATCAATCCGGCGGCCGAAATCATCATGTATCTGTACACGCCGGTGCCGCTGGCGGGGGATTTGTACGACGAGGCCCAGGCGGGCGGCTTTGCCTTTCCCCAAACGCTGGCCGAATGGGTCAACCCCGACTGGCTCAACTTCTCGCAGCGGCGCAGCCTGACGATGCCCTGGGTGAAACGGCCGTTGCGCCAGCAGCTTTACGATTTTGAGCGGGTTCTCAACGCCTACTACCCTACCGCCACCGACATCCGGCTGACCCGGCCTGCGGCGCAGGCTGCTGCGGCTGGTGGCCGCCTGGCGCTACCACAGCCAAATCTACCGCGCCCCCCTGGAACTCCGCCTCTTAAACCGGCTCTTCGCCTACCAACGCCCGGAGACGTCCGGTTTCTAGCAAGGCAGCAGTTACCCACCGAGCGTGAAACGTGATGCGTGAAACGTGATAGAACCAGCCCTCACGCATCCCGTTTCACTTTTCACGAATCAACTATGCCTCCAACGCCCCACCTAGCCAACCGCCTGACCCGGAATACGGCCGTTAAGCTGGCGTCTGAACTGATCGGGCGGGCGGCCATGTTTGGTCTGGTGATTGTGGCGGCGCGGCAGTTGGGTGAGGCCGGCTTTGGTATCTACAACTACGGCCTGGCGCTGGGTTTTGTGCTGGCCCAACTGGCCGACCTGGGCCTGCAAATCGTCATTGCCCGCGAAGTGGCGGTGCAGGGGCAGGCGGCCCGTGCGCTGGCCCGCACCGCTTTTCAGTTGAAGGTGATATTTAGTCTGGTTGTTGTCGCCCTGCTGGGCGCAGTTGCCCTGACCCAGTCCCCGGCCCTGCGCCCGGCCCTGCTTCTGCTAGGCGTGATGCAGGTGGGCCAGACCTTTCTGGAGTTTGCCGCCTACATCTACCGGGGGCAGCAGCGGCTGTGGGCCGAGGCGTGGCTGTTGGGCGGGGCCAGGGTAACCACGGCCGTTATCGGGGTCATCATCCTGTGGCGCGGCGGCACGGTGGGGCAGTTGGCAGCCGGCAGCCTGCTGGCGGTGGTCGTCGCTGCCGTCGTGGGAACGACCAGCCTGCGGCGCGAAGGCTGGCTGCGCGAGCTGGTGACCAGTCCAGACGAAGGATGGGCCGCCTACCAGCGTCTGCTACGGGAGGCCGCGCCGCTGGGCATCGCCATCTTTCTCTCTATTGCCTACACGCGCTCGGCCATTTTACTGCTGCAAATTCGCCTGGGTGAAACGGCCGTGGCCCACTACAGCGCCGCCGCCCGGCTGGTGGAACCAACCCAAATCCTGCCCGCCTCGCTCATGGCTGCCGTCTTTCCCGCCATCTCACTGGCCATTGCCCGAAATCCTCACCAGGCCAGGCGGCTGGGGCTACGGGTATCGCTGCTGCTGGGCGGCTGCGGTCTGCTCCTGGCCAGCGCTTTCTGGCTGGCGGCCGGTTGGCTGGCCCCCTGGCTGTATGGGGATGTTTACGCGCCGGCCGTGCCTGTTTTGCAACTGCTGGGGCTGACCGTTGTGCCCGCTTTTATCAACTACAGCCTGACCCATTACTTGATCGCTCGTCAACAGCAGTTATATTTAGGCTGGTTTACGGCCGTTATGTTGGGTCTGCATCTGGGTCTGAGCTGGGTGCTTATCGGCCGCTTCGGCGTCATTGGCCCGGCCATTTCCACGCTTATCAGTGAAGGCTTTCTGTTAGTCGCCTGTCTATTCGTATTGGTACGCAAGATACACGTGAACGTAACCGTCAAATGAAAAAGGACGCCGATTTTCACAGATTCTCGCAGTTTTCCGTTGACTTGCATCCGCGTTTATCCGCGTTTATCCGTATCCCATTCATTTTCCTGCTGCTGCTGGCCGTTAGCCTACCGTTTGAGCTGACTACGCCTCTGGCAACCATCGGGCCGTTTTCCATTTCTAATTTACAACTGCTGCTGTTTTTGACGCTGGCGTCTACGGCCGTTTCCATTTACCCCTTCCGCCATAGCTGGGTTTGGCCCGACCGCTACTGGCTCTGGCTGCTGCCCTTTGTCGCCGGCCTGTTCCTGGCGGCGCTGCTGGCTCCCCAGCTACAGGCCAACGCCCTCAAAGCCGCCCTGCGCCTGCTCAGCGGCATCCTGCTGGCGCTGGCGGCGCTGCAACTGCTGAGGCGACCGGAAAACGGCCGTTTGCTCGGTCTGACGCTGGTGGCTGGTGGCCTGCTGGCGGCCGCTCTGGGCTGGTGGGAAATCGCCCAGACCGAGCTATCCGCACTGAGCCTCTTCCGCAGCCACCTTACTCGCGTGGGGGCGCTGCTGCGGCTGACCGGTCCCTTTGCCTACGCCAACCAGGCTTCGATGTTCCTGGAAGCAACGCTCCCTTTGCTGCTGGCCGCGGCCTGGTGGGTCAACGGCCGGTCGCTGTCTCCTCGGTTCAAAACCCCCCTTTTGGCCGCGCTCTTACTGCTCATTTTGTTCCAGGTGCAGGCCATCATCCTGACGCTCAGCCGGGCCGGCGCGGCTACCGTGGTTGTCGTCTGCCTGCTGCTGGCGGCGCTGCTGCTGTGGCGGCAGCCGCCCACCCGGCGCAAAATGGGCCTCTGGTGGTTGGGATTGGCGGGGCTAACGGCCGTTCTCATCGCCGCCAATTTTCTCCTGAGCGACCAGTTTCGCCTGCGCCTGCTAGGGGGCAATGTCGATGAGTGGTATCGCGCCCAGATCAGCGTACCGCCCACGCTGGAACTCACGGCCGGCAGCACGATTGCCGTACCCGTCACGGTGACCAACGAGGGCGCACTTACCTGGCGCAGCCTGGGGGACAGCCCCATCCTGTTGGGGGCGCGGCTGCTCAATGAGGCCGGCACGCAGGCCCACAGCGAGCTGCGCTGGCCTTTCCCCAACGGCGTCCGGCCGCAGGAGACGGTGCAAATGACGGCCCCCTTCACCGCCCCGGCCACCCCCGGCGTTTACGAGCTGCGCTGGGACGTGGTGGAGGAAGATGTAACCTGGTTTGGGGCCAACAGCGGCCTGTACGCCAGCAGTCAGGTGACGGTGCTGCCCGGTGACGCTCAGGCCGCACCGCCGGCTTCAGACGCCCTGACCATGAGCGAACAGGCGGCCTCGGCCTGGGCCTACGGCGGCCCCGTGCCCAACCGGACCACCTTGTGGACGCTGGCGGTGCAGATGGTGGGCGAACGGCCGTTGCTGGGTATCGGCATGGATAACTTCCGGCTAACCTATGGGGAGCGGCTGGGCAACCCCAGATATGACAATACTGTCCATACCAACAGCCTCTATCTGGAAATGCTGGTATCAGTTGGTCTCCTCGGCGCTCTCTTCTTTCTCTTGTGGTCGGTTGGCCTACTGCTTGATATACTGAAAACCCTGCGTCACTCCGCGCTAACCATGTGGCAAACGGCGCTGGCGGCCAGCCTGTTGGCCTATTACATTCACGGCTTTTTTGATTTTTTCCTGTTGTTTAACGCGACCGGCCTGTTGTTCTGGCTATTGACAGCACTGTGGCTAAGCGAGAAAAGACGCCATGCGTATTGGATTTGACGGCACGCCCCTACAGCATACCCGTTCCGGCATTGGGATTTACGTAGAGCAACTGCTGTCCCATCTACCGCTGGCGCACCCCGAATGGGAATACCTGCTGTACACCAACAAACCATACAGCGCCAACGGCCTCGCATCCGTTCGCCCGGTGGCCGGCTACTTTCCCGGCAGCCGCTGGCTCTGGATGCAGTTCAAACTGCCCCGGCTAATTCCCCAAAACAAGGTCGATGTTTGCCACTTCATGAATAACTCCGCCCCGCTGCGCTGCCCAACCCCCTACGCCATTACGATTCACGATGCCTCTCTCTTTCGCTTTAGCCAATACCATCCCCGATCACGGCTGCTGGCGCTGCGGCTGCTGCTGCCCCAGGTGGCCCGGCGGGCGCAGGCGGTCATCACCGTGTCCGAAGCATCCCGCCGGGAGCTGATCGACATCCTCCGTCTGGTTCCGGAAAAAGTACATGTGGTCCATAACGCCGCCGGGCAGGATTTCAAGCCGCTGCGTGATCAAGAGCAGCGGGCACGTTTGCAGCAGAAGTATCACCTGCCGTCCCGTTTTGTCCTGTTTGTGGGCACGATTGAGCCGCGCAAGAATCTGCTGCGCCTGATAGCCGCCTTTGGCCAGACGCAGCGGGACCATCCCGACTGCCACCTGGTGCTGGTGGGGCCAGAGGGCTGGCTGATGAACGGGGCATTGGCAAAGGAAACGGCTGCGGCCGATTTGATCGGCAAAGTCCACTATCTGGGCACGGTGCCGCAGGCGGATTTGCCCGGCCTTTATTCGCTGGCCACCCTGTTTGCCTTTCCCTCGCTCCATGAGGGCTTTGGCCTGCCGCTGCTGGAGGCGATGGCCTGCGGCACGCCCGTGCTGACGAGCAACTGTTCGTCCATGCCGGAGGTGAGCGGATCGGCGGCCTACCTGGTGGACCCCAACTCGGTGGCGTCAATTGCCGAGGGTCTGAACTATTTGCTCAATTCGGCGGTGCGGCGTGAATGGTATGTTGAGCAAGGGTTAGCGCGGGCGCAACAATTTTCCTGGGAGCAGACGGCGCAGCAAACGGCCGTTATTTACGAACAGATTCGGGCGGGCCACTCATGACCGTTGACCGCAGCCCACCCCGCTCCCTATCACCGCTGGAAACGGCCGTCTGGCGCACCATTGCCTATTCCGACGTCTTCGACTACCCGCTGCGTCTGTCCGAAATCCATCACTTTCTGGAAGGCGTGCCGGCCGACCTGGCTGAGGTGGAACGGGTGCTGGCCAACGGCCGTTTGCGCCCCCGCCATCTCAGCTACAGCGCTCCCTACTACATGCTGCCTGGCCGGGAAACCATTGGGCAGATTCGGCAGCGCCGCGAAGCTATCTCTCAGGCATTGTGGCCGGCGGCGGTCCGTTACGGTCGCCTCGTCGCCTCACTGCCCTTTGTGCGGATGGTAGCCGTTACCGGCTCGCTGGCCGTCAACAACATCGATGAGCGCGTGGGGGCCGACATTGATTACCTGATTGTGACCCGTAACGGCCGTGTCTGGCTCAGTCGCGCCTTTATTGTGGCCATTGTGCGCCTGGCCGCCCGCCGTGGTTACGACCTCTGCCCCAACTACATCCTGGCCGAAACAACGCTGGCTTTCCCTGACCAAAACCTGTACACTGCCCACGAGCTGCTGCAAATGGTTCCTTTATACGGTCTGGACACCTATCACCAGATCCGGCAGGTCAACACCTGGGTCACCCAATTTATGCCTAACGCCGCCCGCACCCCGCTGAACCGGCCTGATTTACCCGCGCCCTATGCCACCATGCAGAGGCTGCTGGAGCTGCCCCTGACCACGCCGGCCGGAAGCTGGCTCGACCAGTGGGAAATGGGGCGCAAAATTCGCAAATTCGGCCGTCAATCCAACCATAACCATGAAGCCGACTTCCACAAAGATTGGTGCAAAGGCCACTTTGACGCCCATAAGGGGCGCATTTTATCGGCATACGAGGAAATAGTTAATGGCTGACATTCTCTTTGGCCAATCCTATTATGTACGCTTTGACGCCAAGCTGTGGCGGGCGATGCAGCCCTACCCGCCCATCGGCACCATGTACGCGGCGGCCGTAATGCGGCAGCAGGGTTACAATGTGGCCCTGTTTGACGCCATGCTGGCCGAGTCGGAGGCAGAATGGGAAGCGGCGCTGGCCCGGACCCGGCCCCGCTACGCCATCATCTATGAGGATAACTTCAACTACCTGTCTAAGATGTGCCTGCTGAATATGCGCCAGGCCGCCTTCACCATGACCCAAATGGCCAAAACACAGGGCTGCCTCGTCATTCTCTGCGGCTCTGACGCCACCGACCATGCCGACGCCTACCTGGCGGCCGGGGCCGATTATGTGCTGCTGGGCGAAGGGGAAGAAACGCTGGTTGAGCTAATAGCGGCGCTGGAGAAGGAGAACGGCCGTCTTTCCCCCACCCAATCCGCCACCATCATGGGCCTAGCCTACCAGACCCCCGACGGCCCGCAGCGCAACCCCCGTCGCCAGCCCTTGAAGGATGTTGACGCCATTCCCTTCCCTGCCTGGGACTTGATTGACGTGGACCGCTACCGGCAAATCTGGCTTGAGCGGCACGGCTATTACTCGATGAACATGGTCACCACGCGCGGCTGCCCCTATCATTGCAACTGGTGTGCCAAACCGATTTGGGGCCAGCGCTACAACTCCCGCAGCCCGGAGAATGTGGTGGCCGAGCTGAAGTGGCTCAAGGAAAGCTACGGCCCGGACCACATCTGGTTTGCCGACGACATCATGGGCCTAAAACCAGGCTGGTGGTCCCGCTTTGCCGATCTGGTAGAGGCAGAGGGGGCGAAAATCCCCTTCAAATGCCTCAGCCGGGCCGACCTCATTGTGCGTGAGGGAGAAAACGTCGCGGCACTGGCCCGCAGCGGCTGCGATATTGTCTGGCTGGGGGCCGAATCCGGCTCGCAAAAGATATTAAACGCCATGGAAAAGGGAACAACGGTTGCGCAGATTTATGAGGCGGCCCGCTGGCTGCACGAATCAGATGTACAGGTCGGCTTCTTCTTGCAGTTCGGCTATCCCGGCGAAACTCGGGCCGACATTGAAAAAACGCTGCAAATGGTACGCGACTGCCGGCCCGATGACGTGGGCATGTCGGTCTCTTATCCGCTGCCGGGAACCCGCTTTCACGAAAGCGTCAAGGCGCAGCTTGGTAACAAACAAAACTGGACCGATTCGGCCGATCTGGCGATGATGTACCAGGGGCCGTTTGTGACTGAGTTTTACCGGCAGTTGCATACGGTGCTGCACAAGGAGTTCCGGTCGCGGCGCAGTTGGCAGGAATTGAAGCAAATTGTGTGGCAGCCCCGCGCCTGGCGTCGCCACCACCTGCGTGAGGCGCTGGCGATTGGCTACCGGCTGGCCACGCTGCCGCTGGCCCGGCGCAAGCTGGCTAAACTGGCCCACATTCCCCACGAGGGGGTTGCGGCCATGCCCCATATGCCACTGGACGAAGCGTCACGGCCATCGCCCCAATGAGGAAGGACGGAGGACGGAGGACGAAGGACGAAAGAGAGTTGGCAGCATCTGGGTGGAATACGCCGCTGAATGGGTTGATCCTGCTTTACCTCGTTTTGACGTTGATTGCTTTTCTGGTCAGCCCGCTGCCGCAGCGGAGTTTGCCTTACCTGGCTCAGGCGGCGGCTGGCGTGGCGCTTTTTATGTTCGCCTACCGCTGGTTGAACAGCCCGGCCCGGCTGCGCCGGCTGCTGTGGGCGCTGGTCCTGGGCGGCGGTGTGTTGGCGGCGGCGGGCCTGTTTCTGGTGGAGTGGCCGGCCCAATATTTGTTTGATTTACGGCCGTTTCTCTCCCGTCTGCCCCGTTTGTCCACCACCTTCTCCATTCATGCCAACGCCATGGCCGGGGCCTTGCTGCCGCTGTTCTGTCTGGCCGGTGGTCTCTGGCAGTTGAAGCCAACAGGGCGGCAGCGCGCGTTACTAATTATGGCCCTGTTTTTTATGGGCCTGATGCTGCTGCTCACCCAATCCCGCAACGCCTGGCTGGCGCTGCTGGTGGCCTGGGCCGCCTACCGGCTGTGGGGGCGGATTCGCTTCTCTCTTCTGGCGGTCGGGCTGGGTGCGTTGATTGTCTTGCCCTTCACTGTCAGCCTGCTGCCCCCGGCCGGCCTGATCCCATTGGAGCAAAGCGTGATCCTGCTGGACGATCTGACCAAGTCGGGCGAAACAGATGAACCAAGCTGGCTTTCCCGGCTGGAAATCTGGCGGGTGGCGGGGCAAACGCTGGCCGATTACCCGGTTCTGGGAACGGGTTTGCACACCTTTGAGCCGGTAAGCCGGGCCAACTATGTGTATGCGCTGGTATCGCCCCGCCTCAATTTTACCCACGCCCACAACCTGTTTCTGCAAACGGCCGTTAATCTGGGTCTCGTGGGGCTGCTGGTGATGGTTGGTTTGTGGGGGCAGACGGCATGGGGACTCTGGCAACAACGGCCACAAATAATGCCAGAGACCGGTCACTGGACGGCCGTTCTGGGTGCGGCGTTTATTGGTCTCTTCTGGTTCAATTTGTTTGACCTGCTGGCCTGGGAGATGAAGGCAGGCATCTTCATCTGGCTCTTGCTGGCGATTGCTATGCGTCTCAGCCCGGCACGCCCGGTGTTTAAGACCAGATATCTAACCGGTGCGGCCATCGGTGTCTGGCTGGTTCTGCTGCTGTCACCGCC
>Ga0209498_1001342_pt1 | contig 15128 bp, 9 predicted proteins | sample WalLakDeSediment_FD_184131 | JGI IMG/M metagenome (GOLD analysis project Ga0209498, IMG submission 184131) | Lake sediment microbial communities from Walker lake, Nevada to study Microbial Dark Matter (Phase II) - Walker Lake 11/02/13 Deep... | ecosystem: Environmental > Aquatic > Freshwater >... | reverse complement strand
TGGGACCCATGGTGGTGCTGTCCAGCGACGCCACCACGTCCCGCCCTGTGCTGTGGCCCAGGATCTCCTGGAGGGCGTTGGAGGCGATCTCCTCCGGGGTGACGAATTCCATGAGGCCAAGGGCCGTGAGGGTCTCGAACTCACCCAGGGAGAACAGGCCGTTCTCGCCGGAGTGGACGTAGACCCCTTTCAGGACCTCCCCCGTGCACTCGTACGCCCAGGAGGACTCCGGGAGGAACGCCTGGTCCAGGGGGAGGGGAGCCGTGGCGTCGCACCGCTCCAGTCTCCGGTGCCGGAACTGGATGGGCCCATAGCCCAGGGCCTTCCAGCTGATGGCTGCCGTGGGCTTGATCTCCTTCACCTCCGGCCCCCCGGGGGTCCGGGCCATGAGGTAGAGGAGGAGGGTGTGGGCTCCCGCCAGGCTGCTCTTGGCCATGAGCATGCGGGAGGGGCGCTCCTCGGAGTGGGTGAAGGGGATGTTCATCCCCATCCCCCCGGTGCCCACCGTCCCGATCTTCAGGTAGACTTCCGTTCCCACCTCCCGCATCCCCTTCAGGGCGATCTGGGTGTGGCGGATGAGCTGGGGCAGGTAGCTGGTGGCCAGGTGCCGCTCCACCTCCCCCAGGCTGGCGCCCCCCTGCCGGGCGGACTCCCGCAGGGCAAAGGAGGAGCTGAAGAAGTTCTGGTAGGCCAGGGCTCCGGCGGTGTTGATGGAGTCCACCACGATGTCGGGCCTGACCTCCAGGAGGAGTTGGCCCAGGGCCGAGCGCCGGAAGACCTCGTCCGTGAGCTCGCCGTAGAGGTCGTCCACCAGGTTCTCCCTGGCTTCAGGATCCTCCAGGATGGCGGCCCGGGGCCGGTCCTTCATGGCGGCGGGGACGAAGAGGTCACCCCAGTAGGGATCGATGGCGGCGGCCCGGCCCGGGAACTCGGACCGTAGCTCCTGGACAGACTCCTCCGCCTCCTCCCGGGTGAGGCCGGCGATGACCACCCTCCGGGGTCCCTGGGCAAGGAGGGCCCGGGCCACGGCCTCTCCTACCAGCCCGGCCCCTCCCAGGATGAGTACGGTGCTGCCTTCCAGCTTCATCCCACTGATCTGTCGGGTCATGATGGTTGCTCCCTTCGGGCCGCCGCCTTCAGGGCCCGGATCTCGTCTGGTTTGAGTTCTCTCCACGCTCCCGCCGCCAGGTTCCCCAGGCGGACAGGCCCGAACCTCACTCGCTTCAGGCGCTCTACCGGACATCTCACCGCCTCCAGGAGACGGCGGACCTCCCGCTTGCGCCCTTCCAGGAGGACCAGGGAGAGGATGGCTCCCTTCCGGGTCTTCTTGAGGATCCTCACCTTGTGGGCCCGGGCCGGGCCGTCCTCCAGCTCCACCCCCCTCTCCAGGCTCCGGAGGGCCCCAGGTTCGGGCACGCCCTCCACCACGGCCTCGTACTCCCGCTCCACGCCCCCCGACGGGTGGGTCAGGCGGTGGAGGAGGTCCCCCTCGTTGGTGAGGAGGAGGAGCCCCTCCGTGTCCTGGTCCAAGCGCCCCACGTACCGGAGCCCCCTGGCCTCCCGGGGAAGGAGGCTGTAGACCGTGGGCCTCCCCTGGGGGTCCGTCCGGGTGGTAAGGATCCCGGGAGGCTTGTGGAGGAGGATCCACCGGGTGCTGGCCTCCTTCACCAGGACCCCGTCCACCTCCACCCGGTCCTCCCCGGGCTTCACCTTGGAGCCAAGGGTCCGCACCACCTGCCCGTTCACCCGGACCCGGCCTCCGAGAATGATCTTCTCAGCCACCCGCCGGGACGCCACCCCGGCCTGGGAAAGGTACTTCTGGATGCGGATCCCGGCATCCTCAGGACCGGAGCTCACAGGGGGCGCCCTCGGCACCCGGTGCCACCGGGGCCAAACTCACGATGTGGGGACACCGTTTCCCTCCCCCAGGATCTCCTCCAGGGAGCCCCGCTCCCGGAGCAGGATGGGAAGCTCCTCCGGCCTGGGCAGGTCCTCCAGGGAGGCGAACCCGAAGTGCTCCAGGAACCGCCGGGTGGTCTGGTAGAGGAGGGGGCGCCCAAGCCCCTCGGACCGTCCGCCCACCTCCACCAGGCCCCGGTCCTGGAGGGTCCGGATGACGCCGGCGGCCCCCACGCCCCGGATGTACTCGATCTCGATGCGGCCGATGGGCTGGCGGTAGGCGATGATGGCCAGGGTCTCCAGGGCGGGCCCCGAGAGGCGGGGCAGCCGGGGCACGGTGTCGAAGCGCTCCAGGTAGGGGGCCAGCTCCGAACGGGTGAGGATCTGGTAGCCTTCCCCCAGCTCCACCACCTGGTAGGCCCGGCCCGAGTCGTCGTAGAAGGCCCGGAGCTCCCGGACGGCCTCTTCCACCAGGTCCTCGTCCAGGGCCTCGTCGGCCCGGGCGATTTCCTCCGCCTTCAGGGGGGCGTCGCTGGCGAAGAGGACCCCCTCCACGATCTGCGAGACCTTCACCGTTCACCCTCCTGGTCCGTGGGCCATGCGTCGAGCTGCGGGTCGGGTGGCTGTGCCGACGTGCGGTGGCCAGTTTCCCATGCGTCGAGCTGCGGGCTGGCGCCCGACGGAGGCCGTTGCGCCCCCGCATCGGCCGGGCCCTCCCAAGTGTCGAACTGCGGGTCCGGTTGCCGCGCCCCCCCCACCCTCATCATCTCCTCCCGGGTCCTGGCCCACTCCTCCAGGTCGCCCCGGAGCAGCCAGAGCTCCGAGAAGGGGCGGGTTTGCCGCAGGGTGAGGGCCCGCTGCCGGGACAGCTCGAGGCCCGCCAGGAACGTCACCACCCCGTGCATCTTGTCCTTCCAGGGGGCCAGGAGCTTGCTGAACTCCACCCGCTCCGAGCCCTCCAGGGCGTCCAGGATCAGGCGCACCTTCTCCTCCAGTGCCACCAGCCCCGTGGCCACCCGGTGGGGCCGGTTCCGGGGGTGCGTGAGATCCACCTCCCTGGCCGCTTCCAGGACCTCGTCCCAGGTGCTCTCCAGGGGGGTGTCCTCCACGAACCCACGAGGCCGGAAGTCGAAGTACCCCTTGGGGAACCGGCGGGCCCGCTCCGCCTCCGCCCGGATGAGGCGGCTTGAGATCTCCCGGATCTGCTCGTACTCCAACAGCCGCCTCACCAGCTCCGCCCGGGGATCCTCTTCCTCGTCCTCGTCGTAGCGGGGCAGGAGCATCTGGGCCTTGATGCGCACCAGGGTGGCGGCCATCTCCAGGAACTCCCCTGCCCCATCCAGGTCCCCGGCCTGGATCTGGGCCACCGCCGCCAGGAACTGGTCGGTGATGGTGGCGATGGGGATGTCGAAGATGTCGATGTCCTGCTGGCGGATCAGGTGCAGGAGGAGGTCCAGGGGGCCCTGGAACCGGTCCAGCTCCACCTGGAGGAAGCCGTTCACAGCCACAGCCGGATCAGCCCCTCCGCCAGGCCCATGAGGTACTCAACGGGCCAGAGCAGGACCCGGATCCCTCCGGGGAAGAAGAACACCAGCCCCATGAGGATGAGGATCCCGTAGCGGCCCATGGCCCGATAGCGATCCGCCAGGGGCTGGGGCAGCAGGTGGTAGACCACGTGGGAGCCGTCCAGGGGCGGCAGGGGAATCAGGTTGAAGACTGCCAGGATGAGGTTGATGAAGAGGCCGAAGTAGGCGGCGGCCTGGAGCACCCCCAACACACCCCCCGGGGGGCCGCCCTGGGGCCCCCCCGCTCCCCCCACCTTCAGGAGCACCCCAAGGAGGACCATGCAGAGGACCGCCAGACCCAGGTTGGCGGTGATCCCCGCCAGGGACACCCGGATGTCCCCCCGGCGGTAGTCCCGGAAGTTGTTGGGGTTCACCGGCACGGGCTTGGCCCAGCCGAAGATGAAGTTCCCCGGGAGGAAGAACAGGACCAGGGGCACGATGAGGGAGCCCACCAGGTCCAGGTGGGGTATGGGGTTCAGGGTGATCCGCCCCAGGCGCTCGGCGGTGGGATCGCCCTCCCATTTCGCCACCAGGGCGTGGGCCACCTCGTGGACCACCACCGAGAACAGGAGCACGGGCAGGAAGATGAGGATTTCCATAAGAGGAGAAAGTTACCCTCGGGGTGGGCCCTTGAGGAAGGGTGGGGTGAAAAGGTGCGTGCGTCGCGTTGCCGGGACGGGGTCCGGGCCCCCGAAGCCGTCCCCTGCCCGGGCCCGGACCTTCGCAGCCGTCTCCGCCCGTTGCCCACGATCCCTTCCGGTTGCATCTTTTTCCTGGTTCTGGCGCGATGACGCGACTCCCCCTTCCCCGGATTTCGACGTGAGCCTCGCCGGCGGCCTTTGTGCGGACGGGCCTCATCGCCGTCCACCGTCCGGTGCCTTTTTCCCCATGACCACCTGCGAATGACAGAATCGACGCTCTTCACCTCCGAGTCCGTTTCCGAAGGCCATCCGGACAAGATCGCCGACCAGATCTCCGACGCCGTCCTGGACGCCATCCTCTTTCGGGACAAAGGGGCCCGGGTGGCATGCGAGACCCTGGTGAAGACCGGGGTGGCCATCGTGGCCGGCGAGATCACCACCAGCGCCTGGGTGGACCTGGAGGAGCTGGTGCGGAAGGTCATCCTCGGCGTGGGCTTCAACTCCTCGGAGCTGGGGTTCGACGGGGCCACCTGTAGCGTCATCAACATCATCGGCAAGCAGTCCGGCGACATCGCCCAGGGAGTGGACCGCCAGAGCCCCGAGGACCAGGGAGCCGGGGACCAGGGCATGATGTTCGGCTACGCCTCCAACGAGACCGACGTCCTTATGCCGGCCCCCATCACCTACGCCCACCGCCTCATGCTGAGGCAGGCCGAGGCCAGGAAGTCGGGGCTCCTGCCGTGGCTCCGGCCCGACGCCAAGAGCCAGGTCACCTGCCGCTACGAGAACGGCCGGGTGGCGGGGGTGGAGGCCGTGGTCCTCTCCACCCAGCACGACCCGGACGTGACCTACGGGGACCTCCGGGAAGGGGTGATGGAGCTCATCGTGAAGCACGTGCTCCCTCCCGCGTGGATCACACCGGACACCCGCTTCCACATCAACCCCACGGGCCGGTTCGTCATCGGGGGGCCCCAGGGGGACTGCGGCCTCACGGGGCGCAAGATCATCGTGGACACCTACGGCGGGATGGCCCGCCACGGCGGGGGAGCCTTCTCCGGGAAGGACCCCTCGAAGGTGGACCGGGCCGGGGCCTACGCCGCCCGGTACGTGGCCAAGAACATCGTGGCCGCAGGCCTCGCGGACCGGTGCGAGATCCAGGTCTCCTACGCCATCGGGGTGGCGGAGCCCACCTCCCTCTCCGTCACCACCTTCGGCACCGGGAAGATCCCGGACGAGGGCATCGTGGCCCTGGTGCGGGAGCACTTCGATCTGCGTCCCTTCGGGATCATGAGCATGCTGGACCTCCTCCACCCCATGTACCAGCCCACCGCCGTCTACGGCCACTTCGGCCGGGAGCCGGTGGAGATGACCTACTCCAACGGTGAGGACGGGGAGCCGGAGACCTTCACGGCGTTCTCTTGGGAGCGCACCGACATGGCGGAGGCCCTCCGGGACGCCGCCGGGAGTTGACGGGGAGACACTTCACGGGAGACCCGGGGTACGCCCTCGAGCATTGGAGCTCCTCGCGGGATTCTCGACGCAACCTTGGCCCGCCCCGGGCACCTGCCGAGGCCTTTGACATACCACGGAACCTGATCTCATGACCGTACTTGCCGAAACGAAGCTCCCCGCCGCCCACCAGTTCAGGGTGGCGGACCCGGCCCTGGCCCCCTGGGGCCGAAGGGAAATGGCCATCGCCGAGACTGAGATGCCGGGCCTCATGGCTCTCCGGGAGCGTTACCGGGACGAAAAGCCCCTGAAGGGCGCCCGCATCGCAGGCTCCCTCCACATGACCATCCAGACGGCGGTCTTGATCGAGACCCTCCTGGAGCTGGGGGCCCAGGTGCGCTGGGCGTCGTGCAACATCTACTCCACGCAGGATCATGCCGCGGCGGCCATCGCCGCCCGGGGCGTTCCGGTGTTCGCCTACAAGGGCGAGTCGTTGGAGGAGTACTGGGAGTTCACCCACCGCATCATGGAGTGGGACGACGGGGGCACCCCCAACATGATCCTGGACGACGGGGGCGACGCCACCCTCCTGGTGACCCTTGGGGCGAAAGCCGAGAAGGACCCCTCGGTTCTGGATCAACCCACCAGCGAGGAGGAGCGGATCCTCTACGCCTCCATCCGCCAGCGGCTCGCCCGGGAGCCGGGCTGGTACGGCCGGGTCCAGGCCGGCATCCGGGGGGTCACGGAAGAGACCACCACCGGGGTGGCCCGCCTCTACCGCATGCAGGAGCGGGGGGAGCTCCCCTTCCCCGCCTTCAACGTGAACGACTCCGTCACCAAGTCCAAGTTCGACAACCTGTACGGGTGCCGGGAGTCCCTGGTTGACGGCATCAAGCGGGCCACAGACGTCATGATCGCCGGCAAGATCTGCCTGGTCCTGGGCTACGGCGACGTGGGCAAGGGGTGCGCCCAGTCCCTACGGGGCCTCGGGGCCACGGTGTGGGTGACGGAGATCGATCCCATCTGCGCCCTCCAGGCCTCCATGGAGGGGTACCGGGTGGTGACCATGGAGGAGGCGGCCCCGGTGGCGGACATCTTCGTCACCGCCACGGGCAACTACCACGTCATCAACCACGACCACATGCGGGCCATGAAGGACCAGGCCATCGTGTGCAACATCGGCCACTTCGACAACGAGATCGACGTGGCCAGCGTGGAGCGGTACCCCTGGGAGGAGATCAAGCCCCAGGTGGACCACGTCATCTTCCCCGACGGCCGCCGCATCATCCTCCTGGCCAGGGGGCGCCTGGTGAACCTGGGCTGCGCCACGGGCCACCCCAGCTTCGTCATGTCCAACTCCTTCACCAACCAGGTCCTGGCCCAGATGGAGCTGTTCGGCCAGGGGGACAAGTACGAGCGGAAGGTCTACGTCCTGCCCAAGAAGCTGGACGAGGAGGTGGCCCGCCTGCACCTGGAGAAGATCGGCGCCCGCCTCACCACCCTCACCAAGGAGCAGGCGGACTACATCGGCGTGCCGGTAGAGGGGCCCTACAAGCCGGAGCGGTATCGGTATTGATGGGGGGGGCGGCTGAGCTTGCCGATGACCTCAGCGCGCCCCCAGGACTATCGAACCTTCTTGATTCGCCGTTTGATGGCGGGACGAGCGTCTCTCAGGTGGTTGGCGGCAAGGTTCAGGAGGTCTGCAACGAGAGCGCGGCTCTCATTGACGGTCCCGCTGTCGAGCAGCTCCTCAAACCCGTACTCCACGTCTCGCCTCGCCGTTCGGAGATCCGCGTTCGCATCGGTGATCAGGGCCCGCAGCTCGCCTTCTGCCACTACGTAGCTCGCAACGAGGATTTCTCATTTCACCATCTCCTCGAAGGCGCCAGGAGGCCCGACGACGTACTCCCGGGGGCCCGCCGATGCTCGTCGGACGAAGTCGCGAAAGCGTCCGCTCTTCTGGAGTCGTTCAGGTGTCACCTGCTTGCAGTCGATCTCCCGATCCAGCAGCGACTCGGCGGCCAGCTTGCGTCTGTGTCTGCGCCAACTGTGGCACAGGCTGCGGCGCACGGCAAGGCGCATCGCCCCCGGGCCCGGAGCAGGATATGCGAGGCGAGGTGTAAAACTCCGCTCTCGCGGCCGAAAACGCGGCGCGATCTGACTTTGCCACCGATTTGGTGGCGAAGTTGTCACGCGCAGGAGGGGCGGACTGCTCCGCGGCAAGTTTGCCCCCGATTTGGTGGCAAAGCTGTCACGCGTCCCTTCCGGGGGCCGCCCTGTCTGAGTTTTCCCCCCCCGTTGGCGCCGCATCAGCTCTATCCGCCGCCCTTGGCCTTTTCCCCCTCCCCCCATTAGGTTTCAGGCGACAACCGAGCCCGGGCGATTTGCGGCGTATTGCGGCCCGATGGGGGGGTCAGGTCCCAAGAGGACCTCCCCCACCCCATCAAACGAGCTAAAAAGCCTCGCCCTGGTCGTCGGTATGTGACTGGGGCTTCTTCGTGTTCAGGAGCGACATCGTGGGCAAATCCTTCTCTTCAGCCTCCCCCGGGGAGCGCACCCAGCGCCTGGTAGAGGAGCTTGGTCGCCGCATCCTCCTCCTGGACGGGGGCATGGGCACCATGATCCAGGGAGCTGGGCTCTCGGAGGAGGACTTCCACGGGGAACGTTTCGCCGCCCACGGCTGCTCCCTCAGCGGGGCCAACGACGTCCTGGCCCTCACCCGGCCCCAGGTCCTGAAGGAGATCCATCTGGCCTACCTCCAGGCCGGCGCCGACATCCTGGAGACCAACACCTTCAACGCCCAGGCCATCTCCCTGGCGGACTACGGCCTCCAGGACCAGGTGTTCGAGATCAACCGGGCCTCGGCGGCCCTGGCCCGGGAGGCGGCAGACCAGGTGTCGGAGGCTACGGGGCGCCCCCGCTGGGTGGCGGGCTCCCTGGGGCCCACCAGCAAGACCGCCTCCCTCTCCCCGGACGTGAACGACCCGGGCCACCGGGCCGTCACCTTCCTGGAGCTGGCGGCTGCCTACCGGGAGCAGGCGGAGGGGCTCCTGGCGGGAGGAGCGGACCTCCTCCTGGTGGAGACGGTCTTCGATACCCTGAATGCCAAGGCGGCCCTCTGGGCCCTGTCCGGCCTCCTGGAGGAGCGGCAGCTCTCCACCCCGGTCCTGGTGAGCGGCACCATCACGGACCTGAGCGGCCGCACCCTCTCGGGCCAGACGGTGGAGGCCTTCTGGCACTCCGTGCGCCACGGCGTGGCCGCCGCCCTTCCCGGGGGCCGCCCTCCCTGGCTGGCCCACCCCGCCTCCAGCACCGGCCTTTTCGCCATCGGCCTGAACTGCGCCCTGGGCCCGGAGCAGCTCCGGCCCCACGTGGAGGAGCTCTCGGCCCTGGCGGACTGCTGGGTCACGCTGCACCCCAACGCCGGCCTCCCCAACGAGATGGGGGGCTACGACCTGGGGCCCGAGGCCATGGCGGGGGCCCTCCGGGAGTTCGCCGAGGCCGGCTTCCTCAACATGGTGGGGGGGTGCTGCGGCACCACCCCGGACCACATCCGGGCCCTGGCGGAAGCGGTGGAGGGCCTCCCCCCCCGCCGGCCCCCGCTCCTCCCGGTCCGGACCCGCCTGGCGGGCCTGGAGCCCCTCTCCCTGGGCCCCGATTCCCTCTTCGCCAACGTGGGGGAGCGGACCAACGTCACGGGCTCCGCCCGCTTCCGCCGCCTCATCGAGGCCGGGGAGTACGACGTGGGGCTGGAGGTGGCCCGCCAGCAGGTGGAGGGGGGCGCCCAGATGCTGGACGTGAACATGGACGAGGGGCTCCTGGACTCGGTGGGAGCCATGAGGCGGTTCCTGAACCTCATGAGCGCCGAGCCCGACATCGCCCGGATCCCCGTGGTGGTGGACTCCTCCCGGTGGGAGGTCCTGGAGGCCGGGATGCGCTGCCTCCAGGGAAAGGGCGTGGTGAACTCCATCTCCCTGAAGGAAGGGGAAGAGGTGTTCAGGGAGCAGGCCCGCTCGGTGCGGGCCCACGGCCACGCCCTCATCGTCATGGCCTTCGATGAGATGGGCCAGGCCGACACCCTGGAGCGGAAGGTGGAGATCCTCCGCCGGGCGTACCGGATCCTGGTGGAGGAGGAGGGCCTCCCCCCGGAGGACATCGTCTTCGACCCCAACGTCTTCGCCGTGGCCACGGGCATGGGGGAGCACGACCGCTACGCCATGGACTTCATGGACGCCGTCCGGGTCCTGAAGGAGGCCTGCCCCCACGCCCTGGTGAGCGGCGGCATCAGCAACCTCTCCTTCTCCTTCCGGGGGAGCCCCCAGGTCCGGGAGGCCATGCACGCCGCCTTCCTCCGGCACGCCATCGCCGCCGGCCTGGACATGGGGATCGTGAACGCCGGGGCCCTGCCGGTCTACGACGAGGTGGAGCCGGAGCTCCTGGAGGCGGTGGAGGACGTCCTCTTCGCCCGGCGCCTCGACGCCACGGAGCGCCTCACGGCCCTGGCGGAGGCCCGCCAGGGGATGGAGGTCCAGAAGAAGGGGGACCTGGCCTGGCGCGACGCCCCGGTCCACGAGCGGCTCCGCCACGCCCTGGTGAAGGGGATCGACGACTTCGTTGAGGTGGACGTGGAGGAAGCCCGGCAAGGGGCGTCCCGGGCCCTGGACGTCATCGAGGGGCCCCTCATGGACGGGATGAACACCGTGGGGGACCTCTTCGGTTCGGGACGCATGTTCCTCCCCCAGGTGGTGAAGAGCGCCCGGGTCATGAAGAAGGCCGTCGCCTACCTGGTGCCCTTCATCGAGGAGGAGAAGGAGGGAGTGGAGGCCGCCGGGAGCCGCGCCGCCGGCAACGCCGGCACCATCCTCCTGGCCACCGTGAAGGGGGACGTCCACGACATCGGCAAGAACATCGTGGGGGTGGTGCTCCAGTGCAACGGCTATCACGTGGTGGACCTGGGGGTAATGGTCCCCGCCGAGACCATCCTGGAGAAGGCCAGGGAGGTGAAGGCCGACGTGGTGGGCCTGAGCGGCCTCATCACCCCCTCCCTGGACCAGATGGTCCACGTGGCCCGGGAGATGGAGCGCCTGGGGTTCACCCTACCCCTCCTCATCGGGGGGGCCACCACGTCCAAGACCCACACCGCCGTGAAGATCGAGCCGGCCTACAGCCGGGGCCCCACCCTGCACGTCCTGGACGCTTCCCGGGCCGTTCCCGTGGTGAGGGCCCTCCTGGACCGCAAACGGCGGGAGGCCTTCGTGCTGGACGCCCGGACCGAGTACGGGGTTGTTCGGGAGCGGTACGGCCGGAAGCGGGAAGAGAGCGACCTCCTCCCCATCTCCGAGGCCCGGGCCCGGGCCTTCCCCGTCCGGTGGGATGGGTATGCCCCTCCCCGGCCCACCTTCACCGGCGTCCGGACCCTGGAGGGCTACGACCTGGGCGAGCTGGTCCAGACCATGGACTGGGGCCCCTTCCTCCAGGCCTGGGAGATCCGGGGGAGATGGCCCGGGGTCCTGGATGACCCCCGGGTGGGGAGCCAGGCCCGGGAGCTCTTGGCGGACGCCCGGGAGGTCCTGGACCGCATCGTCAGGGAGGGAGTGCTGTCCGCCCGAGGGGCCTTCGGGTTCTTCCCCGCCGCCGCCCAGGGGGATGACGTGGTCCTCTTCACCGGCGAGGACCGGACGGAGGAGCTGGCGGTGGTTCCCTTCCTCCGGCAGCAGTTCAGGAAGGAGGCCCGGGGCGGGGTGAGCCGGCCCAACCTCTGCCTCTCGGACTTCGTGGCCCCCCTGGGCTCCGGGATCCGGGATTGGGTGGGGGCCTTCGTGGTCACGGCGGGCCACGGCCTGGACGCCCTGGTGGCCCGCTTCCAGGACGCCCACGACGACTACCGGGCCATCCTGGCCAAGGCCCTGGCGGACCGCCTGGCGGAGTCCTTCGCCGAGCGCCTGCACCAACGGGTCCGGGCAGAGTTCTGGGGGTACGCCCCCGGCGACGCCGCCCTGTCCAACGAGGCCCTGGTGGCGGAGCAGTACGCCGGCATCCGCCCCGCCCCGGGCTACCCCGCCTGCCCGGATCACACGTGCAAGGCCGTCCTCTTCCGCCTCCTGGGGGCGGAGGAACGGGCCGGGGTGAGCCTCACCGAGAGCTTCGCCATGCTCCCGGCGGCGGCCGTGAGCGGATGGTACTTCTCCCACCCCGAGAGCCTCTACTTCGGCGTGGGGCGCTTGGGCCGGGACCAGGTCCGGGACTACGCCGCCCGTACCGGCTCCCCGGTGGAAGAGGTGGAGCGCTGGCTCTCCCCCAACCTGGGGTACACGCCATGACCCCCGTGACGACCTGCATGGACCTGTCGAGCCGCCGACGTGCCCCGCGCCCGGAGGCCCGGCCATGACCCCCCGGGCCTCCTTCCGTGACCTGGTGGAGGACGGCCGGGTCCACGTCCTGGACGGGGCCATGGGGACCCTCCTCTACGCCCGGGGCGTGTTCGTGAACGTCTGCTACGACGCCCTGGTCCTGGAGCAGCCGGAGCTGGTGGCCCGGATCCACGCCGAGTACGCCGCCGCCGGGGCCGAGATCCTGGAGACCAACACCTTCGGCGCCAACCCCGTGAAGCTCTCGGCCTACGGCCTGGAGGAGAAGACCCGGGAGATCAACCGGGAAGCGGCCCGCCTGGCCCGAAGGGCGGCCCCCGGGGTCCTGGTGGCGGGCTCCGTGGGCCCCCTGGGGGTCCGTATCGAGCCCTGGGGTCCCACGGCCACGGACGAGGCCCAGGAGTACTTCCGGCGCCAGTTAGAGGGGCTCCTGGAAGGGGAGGTGGACGGGTTCGTCCTGGAGACCTTCTCCGACGTGAACGAGCTCCAGGCGGCCTACCGGGCGGTCCGCTCCCTCTCGGACCTCCCGGTGGTGGCCCAGATGACCATCGGCGCCGACCTACGCACCACCTACGGCACGGAGCCCGAGACCCTGGCGGCGGAGCTGGACGCCCTGGGGGCCGAGGTGGTGGGCCTGAACTGCTCCGTGGGCCCCGCCATCATTCTGGACGCCCTGGACGTCATGGGCCAGCGCACCTCCCTCCCCCTGGCGGCCCAGCCCAACGCCGGCCTTCCCCGGCCCGTGGGGGACCGGCGCATCTACATGGCCAGCCCCGACTACATGGCCCAGTACGCCCGGCGCCTCATGGACATGGGAGCCCGGTTCGTGGGGGGCTGCTGCGGCACAACGCCGGACCACATCCGGCGCCTGTCCGACACCGTCCGAAGCCTCCAGCCCCGGACCCCCGTGGTGGCGGTGCGGTTTCCGGCGGGGGAGAAGGAGGTGGCCAGGGAGGCGGTTGCCAGAGGCGCCTCGGCGGCCCCCGGAGCCCCCGCCAGCGCCGAAGGGCCGGCGGCCCCCGGAGCGCCGCCAAGGGAGGGAGCCAAAGAGCTCGGAGGCGTACCCCCCATCCCCACGGAGCGCCGCTCCGTCTTCGGGGCGGCCCTGGTCCGGGGAGAGTTCATGAAGACCATGGAGATCCTCCCGCCCCGGGGATGGGACCCCGCCGGTATGGTGACGGCGGCCCGGGGGGCCCGGGACGCCGGGGTCCACGCCGTGAGCCTGGTGGACAGCCCCCGGGGCCGGAGCCGCATGGGAGCCATCGCCGCTGGCCTCCTGGTGCAGCAACAGGCGGGGGTGGAGGCGGTGGTCCACTACTCCTGCCGGGACCGGAACATGATGGGGATGATCTCGGACCTCCTGGGGGCCGCCGCCGGAGGGATCAGGAACCTCCTCCTGGTGAGCGGGGACCCCCCGGCCCAGGTTCACTACCCCCCCTCCACGGCGGTCTTCGACATCGACTCCATCGGCCTCACCAACGTGGTGGCGGGCCTGAACCGGGGCCTGGACCCGGGGGAAAACTCCATCGGCGCCCCCACTCGCTTCGTCATGGGGGTGGCGGCCAACCCCGGGGCCGTGGACCTGGAGCGGGAGGTGAGCCGGTTCATGTGGAAGGTGAAGGCCGGAGCGGACTTCGCCATTACCCAGCCCGTCTTCGACGTGGGGGCCCTGGAGCGGTTTCTGGAGCGGGTGGCCCCGTGGCCCCTCCCCATCCTGGCGGCCGTCTGGCCCCTCCGCTCCGTCCGGGAGGCGGAGTTCCTGGCCAACGAGGTCCCGGGCGTCATCGTCCCCGAAGCCGTCATCCAGCGCCTTCGGGACGTGGAAGCCCGGGGCCCGGAAGCGGTGAAGGAGGAAGGGCTGGCGGTGGCCCGGGAGACGCTTCAGGCCGTGGCTCCCCTGGTCCGGGGCGTCCACCTCCACACGCCGGGGGGAGAGGTGGAGCGGGCCCTGGCGGTGCTGGACCCATGACCCAACCCTTCCTGGACGCCCTCCGGAGCCCCGGCGGCGCGTCGGTGGTGGAGCTCCGGCCTCCCTCCCTGGGACTCACGGGCCCCCAGGCCATGGAGGCCTGGATCGACCTGCACCACCAGGTGCGGAGGCTCGTCCGGGCGGGCCACTACCTCTTCCTCACGGACAACGCCGTGGGAGCGGCGGAAGAGGAGAACCTGGCCCACCTGGGGGCCAACCTGGCGGAGGAGGTGGATCCCGGCAGGGTGATCCCCTTCCTCACCGCCAAGCACACCCTGGACTACTGCCTCCTCTACGCTGAGCGGGCCTGGGCCCAGGGGTTCCGGGCCCTGGTGGTCCTGGGGGGCGACCGCTCCCTGGGGCCTCCCCGCTGTGTGCCCCACGCCTACGAGCTCCGGGCCAGGATCCGGGAGCGGGTGCCGGACCTGGTCCTGGGGGGATGGGCCAACCCCCACCGGGACCCGGCGGAACAGGCCCGCTACCTGGCGGAGACAGCCTTCGGGGCCGACTTTTGGCTCTCCCAGGTGGTCTCCCACCACTCGGCCCACCGGGTGGAGGCCCTGGCACGGGAAGTGCTCAGGGCCGGGGTGGAGGCCCCCGGCGTCTTCGGGGTGTTCTACTACCGGAGCCCCAGGCCCCGAACCCTGGAGCACCTGGGGGCGTTCTTTCCGGTGCCGGCCCAGGAGCTGGCCCTGGAGTTCGAAGCCGGCGCCACGCCGGAAGAGATCTGCGCGCGGACCGTACGGGCCCTGAGGGGAGCCGGGGCCCAGAACCTCTACTTCAGCAACCTGGCCCTGGGCTCCGCCTCCCGGACCCTGGGAAGGATTCTGCCATGAACCATGCCCATCTGGTGGAGGCCATGCGGGACCCGGCCTTCTACCCTCACCCGGTAGACAGGGTGGAGTACCTCCAGACCCACGTGTCCTCGGTGTTCCTCACGGGCCGCTACGTCTACAAGCTGAAGAAGCCCGTGGACTTCGGGTTCCTGGACTTCACCACGCCGGAGCTCAGGCGCCGGTGCTGTGAGAAGGAGGTGGAGTTGAACCGGAGGCTGGCCCCGGAGCTCTACCTGGGGGCGGAGCCCGTGGTGGTGCGTGACGGACGGGCTGCCCTGGGGGGCATAGGGGAGGCGGTGGACTGGGTTGTGATGATGCACCAGCTGGACCAGGGGCTCCTGGGGCCCGCCGTCCTGGAGGCGGGAGCCCTCACGGCGGAGAAGCTCGACGGGGTGGTGGAC
>Ga0209498_1001341_pt1 | contig 15132 bp, 14 predicted proteins | sample WalLakDeSediment_FD_184131 | JGI IMG/M metagenome (GOLD analysis project Ga0209498, IMG submission 184131) | Lake sediment microbial communities from Walker lake, Nevada to study Microbial Dark Matter (Phase II) - Walker Lake 11/02/13 Deep... | ecosystem: Environmental > Aquatic > Freshwater >... | reverse complement strand
GCATGAATAATTACGATAAAGAAAAAAAACCATTTCATAAAAAACTCAACTAATTATTATAAGAAAAATAAGCGATTTCTACGCAAATAGTTTGTTATTCTAGGACAAATTATTTTGCAATCAAATAGAGACCAAATGGATAATAAAGTTAAATCCGAAGATGGTTTTATTCCTCAACACGGCGGTTACAAGAAACTATTAACTTACCAAAAAACAGAAATCATCTATGACGGGACTGTAAATTTCTGTAATAAATTTCTGAAGAAACCTGATCGAACAATTGATCAAATGATTCAGGCTGCTAGATCCGGCAAACAAAATATTGCCGAAGCTAGTATGGCATCTGCTACTTCCAAAGAAACCGAAATAAAGCTCACTAACGTAGCACGTGCGAGCCTTGAAGAGTTATTAATAGATTATCAGGATTTTCTTAGAACACGCAAATTGAAAGAGTGGGAAAAAGATCATAAGTATATCAACCGATTAAGAGAGAAAATGACTAAAGCCAGAATTAATTATAGAAAAAAAGGACAATAGGGACTTATGCGACACTAAAGTTTCATTTGTCCCAACTGTCCCCAAAAACTAAGAGCCTCAAGATAAAACCATTTCCTTTATTCCATCTTCGGGAGAGGTCGGTGTAAAATTAAATCTCTTATTAAACTTGCCGCTGTTAAAGAAGTAATCCTGTTTGAACTGATATCCTACATCCTGCAGTTCTTTTAATATGGGGACAAAAACTCCCAAAGTGCTTATCATCCAATCCGGCATAGTTTGAATTTTCTTTTGCTTGTTCATCGCTTGCATCATCAACTCAATCCATTGTCCATTACTTAACTTAATATTGGTTGTTGGAAGATGCCATATCTGATTAAATGCGTCGGGTGTATTGCCAAGTAATGCCACCGCCCTCCCGATATCTTTGCTGTAAATATAATTGTGGATTACATCCAGCTTACCAAGCCATTGTGGATTTTTGTCGTTAATGAGTTTTAAATATACAGTTTGATAAAGCATACTTGTTGTTACAGCGGGTCCGTAAAAATCAGGTGCCCGTGCTATAATTGCTTCAACTTTGTTTTTTTGAACTGCCTCCATCAGCATTTTTGCAATCTCCATACGAACCGTTCCTTTTTTGGAAATCGGATTCATTGGCGTTTCTTCAGTCATATTGCTAAGATATTTCGGATCATACATGTAAACATTATCAACAAAAACAATTTTGGTTTTATACGTACTGCAGCTATCTATCAGATTCCGCATAAACATTGGCCAGAGTTCACGCCAGACTTTAATGCTGTAAGGAAACCCTATTGTTACATAAACTATTTCCGATCCCTTGACTGCGTCATCAAGCTGCTTTGGATCAGTTAAATCAGCTTTGAATAATTGATCTGTATCATTAACCTTTTTCGGATTACGATTGACAATCCGTATTTTTTTAGTGTAGTTTGATAACTCTCTTGTTATCTCTGTTCCTGCGCCGCCGCCAGCACCTAATATTGTTTGCATATCTCTTTCCTTTTTAATTTAATCTTTTGTAAAACCAGAAAAATAGACAACCATATAATAAATAAACGACGTTCACTTTTTAATTTATAATCTTAATATGCCTTTTCCAGAAACTTTAACGCACCGCTCACTAAAGCCCCAATTGAATCTGCCGGAATCATTTTCATCCGATCTCTTACAAAAAGAGATGAAATTCCATGCACAAAAGACCATAGTGAAAACGCTGCAACTTCAACATCTGTTTTTTTGAAATATCCGGCATCTTTTGCCTGACTTATGTTCAGTTTTAATAAGTCGTATGTCCTTGTTCCGGAAACCCATTCATCCTGCTGATTAATGAACTTTCCGGGAGTGCGGGAAATGAACATGAGATCATAATAGTAGGGGTGATCCAAAGCAAACTGTATATAAGCTAAGCCGTGCTCAGTTAAACGGCTGAGAGGATCTTTTATATTCTGTACAGCAAGCTGCCTTTTATAAAATTCATCAAAACCCATTTTGTGAAGTTCAAAGAAGATTTCGTCCTTATCACTGAAATACAAATATATAGTTCCAACGCTGTATTCAATTTCATCAGAGATATTTCGCATTGTGACATTCTCAAAACCTTTATCTGAGAATAACCTTAAAGCAGCTGAAAGAATCGCATCTCTCATTTCAGTTTTTTGCCTGGCTTTTCTTTCCTTTGTGCCCATAAAATCTCACTTTCTAAACAATGTTCATTTAATGAGCTAAACTTAGAGGAAAAGCATTTGATTGTCAATAGGAATGGAAAACTCTCAATTCAGATGTGCGTTATCTCAAAACTAATCTATCCGAACCGCTGACTTTTTCAATATGGCAGAAACAATCGTCTGTATTTATGAAGAAATCAGCAGAGACACTTAGTGAATCCTTTATTCCTGTAAATAATATCAACTTTGGAATAGGACTAAATTCGCGGGTATAGTTATCATCCATAACAGTGTAATAGCCGTGAAATAAAAACGGATCATGTAGAAATTCAAATGTCTTTCCGGATTCGTCTTTGACTATTGTATTAAGTCCGGAAACAGGATTGTTCATTTCATCAACAACAAGAACAGTAATCATTCTGAATTCCATTGTACATGCACAATCGTTTATATCACTGCAGGAGGGGAACAGAAGCAGTAAAAAGATAATTGATGATAGAATGTAAATCATATTCGTCTATTTTAGATAGATCAAACATAATAAGTTTAAAACAAATAGTAAAATCATTAAAGATCATAATTAATTATGCATTAATATTTAGCTCAAAGATTTATAAATTTGCATCATAATAATTAAAGTCAATAATCATATAAAGAGTATTATGAGTTCAAAAATTGGAGTTTTGCTAATTAATTTAGGCACGCCGGATAGCCCATCTGTCGGAGATGTTAGAAGATATTTATTTGAATTCCTGAACGATCCAAGAGTTATAGATATCAATCCAATCGGAAGATTTTTTCTTGTGAATTTTATAATTGTTCCGTTTCGTGCCCCTAAATCCGTAAAAATTTATAAAGAACTATGGACAGAGCAGGGTTCGCCAATTATGATATATGGTGAATCTGTAAAAGCAAAACTTCAGAATGAACTTGGTAATGAATTTGAAGTTGAACTTGCAATGCGGTATCAGAATCCGTCACTTGATGATGTTCTTGCACGAATGAAGAAAAAAAATTATCAAAAGATCATAATATTTCCATTATTCCCGCAGTATGCATCTGCAAGCACAGGTTCTGCAATTGATAAAGCAATGAAGATAATCAGCAAATGGTGGGTAATTCCTGAACTTAGAATCATAAGTCAGTTTTATGATGATGAAGGATACATAAACTCGGTAGTAGAGCAAGGAAAAAAACATAGTATTAATAATTATGATCATGTTCTCTTCAGCTATCACGGACTGCCGGTAAGACAGGTTGACAAAGTTTACGAAGACGGCAAACCCTGCGATGATCATAACTGTGAAAACGAAATTACCGAAGACAACAAATACTGTTACAAAGCTGTCTGTTTTGCTACTACAAGAATGATAGCTGAAAGGCTAAACATTCCAAAGGAAAAATATACTGTATGTTTTCAGTCAAGATTAGACAAAGACTGGCTTGAACCTTTTTCAGATAAAGTTGTAATTGAACAGGCACAAAAAGGTGCAAAGAAATTGCTTGTATTCAGTCCTGCATTTGTTGCAGATTGTCTTGAAACAACAATAGAAATAGGTGCCGAATATCAGGAGTTATTTGAAAAACACGGAGGGGAAAAAGTTCAGCTGGTTGAAAGCCTGAATGATCACCCATTATGGATTGAAGCAGTAAAGAATATGATATTAAAAGAAGTTTAACTTTAAAGACGGTTTAACATTATGATCAATCAAGGAAAAAATATTAAGCGCCAGGCAAAACGACAGGTAGGTAAAATTAAGAGAATAATAAAACCCAAACCTAAAAAAGCCGGGCTAGCACCGGGCACACTGATTTATATTGGTGAAAAACCTGAGCAGCCGATTAAGATCTCACTTATTGATTATTCCGGTGAATACTTTGAAGAAAAAGAAGTTAAGAATATAGAAGATGTTTTTTCACTTAAGAAAACAGAAAGCATTTCCTGGATCAACATAGATGGTATTCATAATGTTGATTTAATAGAAAAGATAGGGAAGCAGTTTGATATACATTCCCTTGTACTTGAAGACATCATGCACACAACACAAAGACCAAAACTTGAAGACTATGAAAATCACATTTTCATTGTACTAAGGATGTTTATCTATAACGAAGATACTAAGGAAATAATTAATGAACAGGTTAGTTTAATTCTCGGGAAAAATTATTTGCTTACTTTCCAGGAAGATATCGGCGATGTTTTTGGACCTGTTCGTGAAAGATTAAGAAAGGGCGGACCTAAAATCCGAAATAGCGGCCCGGATTATTTAGCTTATGCTTTAATGGACGCCGTAGTTGACAGCTACTTCCATATCCTTGAAAAAATTGGTGAAGATATAGAGGAAATTGAAGATCGGCTGGTTATTAGTCCGGAGAAGGAGGATCTTCATAAAGTTCATCAATTAAGAAGGGATTTAATTGTATTACGCAAATCTGTCTGGCCCTTGCGCGAAGCCTTAAGTTCAATGCAGAGAAATGAAACCGGGATGGTAAAAAAATCCACAGAAATATATCTGCGTGATGTTTATGATCATACAATTCAGGTGATTGATACAATTGAATCTTACCGAGATATGGTTGTTGGAATGCTTGATGTTTATTTGTCAAGTCTGAGCAACAAGATGAATGAAGTGATGAAAGTTCTTACAATTATTGCAACTGTTTTTATTCCTCTTACATTTCTTGCAGGGGTTTATGGGATGAACTTCGTCCATTTTCCCGAACTTCATTATGAATGGATGTATCCATGGGGATTCTGGATTTTCACAATTCTTGTTATAGGCTTAATGCTCTTGTTATTTAAAAGAAAAAAGTGGATGTAAAAGTAATATCAACCTGACTTGAAAACATTTCTTCATATAACGGCTATAATTCCAATTCCGGTCTTCACCTTACCTGTTTGGTTTTTTACACTAAATAAAAAACCACAAATAGCTTTTATAGCTGCTAAAATTATTAACTTCCAGCTAAGTTTGATTATCTATCTTGTTGCCGGTGTTTTACTCATCCCGCTGTATATTGGTTTTTTTCTTATCGCTTTTCTGATTTTCTATTATATCATTTTTATCATTAAGAATATAAAAAATGCAGTTAGGGGAGATCTTGTTTATCCATACTCAATAAAATTCTTATAAAAACAATATGGACTTTTCTGAAAACATTGTCTTACAGAATGACACGGTTTTGCTAAGGCCTTTAATGGAAGGTGATTATGAAGATTTGAAGAATATCGCTTTTAATCCAGATATTTGGAAATATAATGTTACAAGTGCTGTAAATGAACAGGAGTTGAAAAAGTGGATGGATGATTCGATTGAAGCGAGAAAAAACCAACTGCGGTATCCGTTCACAATTGAAAGCAAAAGGACAAATAAAGTTGTTGGCAGCACAAGCATCGGTAATATTTCTTTAACCGATAAACGTGCAGAGATCGGCTGGACGTGGCTTGGATCAGGGTTTCATGGAACCGGAATAAACAAACAATGTAAATTCCTTTTGCTGCAACATCTTATTGATGTACTAAATTTTGAGAGAGTAGAATTTAAGACGGATTTGCTGAATATTAAATCAAGAAGAGCATTGAAAAATATTGGTGCAACAGAAGAAGGAATTTTGCGCAGCCATACCTTAATGCATGATGGAAGAAGAAGAGATACAATATATTTTAGTATTCTTATAAGTGAATGGCTAACTATCAAAAAAAAGATATTCGGAAAATGATTCTGGTAAAACCTAAATCTCTCTAAAAAACCTGATCTCAATTATTAATCCCAACATACTCACATTCGAGTTGCTCCACTTTAATATTACTCTTATTCTTATTCTTACTCTTACTCTTACTCTATCACATTCTAAACCACCATTAGCCACACTCTAAAACCGGCAGCAATTGTCTCAATGATTGTATTCCATAAAATATTCCATTTGGTTCATTAGCGGTGATGAGAATTTTATCTTTTATGATGTTCAGATGATATGCTACTTTACTATTGCTGTGATCAAGTTTTTTTGAGCTGAAGATCAATAACATTATTTCCGGATTCACCGGAAGATTTTTCAACAACCATTTTTAATTCATACAAACCCTCAACTTCATCAGCAAAATATTTGGCGATCATCTCTGTTTTATCATCAAATAAAATTCTTGTTGATGAATTGATAATAAAATTGCCATCAAGGACTTTTATCTCCTGCGGTTTGGGGATAATGTTGATTTTGTTTATTTGGGCTGTTAGGTTCATAGTTAATAAGAAGGCGGTTAATAGTACACTTAAATTTTTCATGGCTATAAAGCTTTTTTGTGGTAAAATTTCTATGACAAAATTAACAAAGTGGTGTGATAGAGCGAAGGAAAAACGAAAACAAAAAAACACGCTTCAACTTTTGCTGAAGCGTGTTCAAGAAAAGTTAATTATACTGTTATTGGTCTAACTCTTTAAACTCTCCTAAAGTTTTTGTGAAAATATAAATAGCCGCAATTCCTAATATAGTATGAATTGCAAGTGTGTACATTATATATTCAGGATTTCCGGCTTCCTCAAAACGGCCCATCACACCTGTGTAAATACCGCTTAATATTGCACCGATAAAAACAGCAAGAAAATTCGTTCCCATATAAAGACCGGCTTTCTCTTTTGGTGCAATCCACATTATGTATTCCTGTATTCTTGGAGATGAAATCATTTCACCAATCGCGAAAAGAAAAACTCCGAGATATACAAGGTTGTTTGAACCGGTAACTGCCAGGGCAAGAATTACAAAGCCAATTGCAGCCATAAATAATCCAAACAAAAATGATGGAATTGCCGGACGCTTTTCAAATGTTCGTGAAATTACTAGCTGGAAGATAATTATGATGTAACCTGTATGAGAAATTGCTTCGGCATTTAACCGCCATTCACCTTCTTCAAAATTCGAAATTATCCGGGTAATACCTTCACCCAGAATAGAGCTGGTGCTGTGGTAAAGTGCCGCAGTGTTCATATGATCGTGGATGTAAACAGCAAGCACGTTAAAGAATGCCCAGAACGGCATCCAGAAGAATACCCCGAGCAGAATTAGAAATACTACAAATTTTACATCGGAAAGAGCCACTCTCATATCTGTAAATTTTTGTTTAAGAGTTGTTCCTTCCATTTCTCTTGGTGGCTCTTTATAGAAAAAGAGAGTAATTAAAAACATTAATCCTACTGCTGCAGCTGCAGTAATAAAGACGTAATCCCAAGACCAACCCCTGAGCTTACCCATCACAATTGGACCAAATGAAGCTCCGATATTCACCATCATATAAAAAATACCGAAACCAATAGTTTTATTTGTAGAATCCGTTGTCGCTCTTACAGTGCCGGATATTAGCGGTTTAAAGATACCTGCGGCAAATCCGATTGTTAACATTGTTATGGCAATTCCGGAAAATGTTTCTGTTACAATGAGCAGAAGTATTGCCGGCATATAAGCCATGTAAGAAACAATAAGCATTTTCTTAAATCCGTACTTATCCGCAAATGTTCCGGAGAATAAAGGGACTAAATAGGAAAAAGCAAGAAAAATACTTTGAATTATACCAAGATCGCCGCGTGAATAGCCAAGCTGCTGAAGATAAATTCCGAAACCCATGTAGATTCCGTAATAAGCAAATCTTTCCAGCACTTCTACACCGTTTGCAACCCAGAAAACGGTTGGAAAAGAAGATCGTTTGTTTTTATCAGCCATAACTTTCCGTCTTTATGTTATTGAATATTGATTGTTAGATGGCAATTTAAATACGGACTTGTTAATATGAAAGAAAAATAAGTCGAAAGCTTAATGGTTTTAGTATAGAATTAAAAAACACCCGATTATTGCCTTAACGCAAGGGAACCTAGGATTGAGAATTTTGTATAAACAATGCTCCCCGAAACATTATTAGTTCAACATAAAAAAGGAGGTTGCAATGTCTTCTTTACTAAAGCGAGCAGCGGATCAGGAACGGAAATATAAATTATGTTTTCGTGTTAGTCTGATTTTTTCACTTCTGATTCTGATTGCAGCATTCAAATTTTCTCCTGCACATGTGAAAGCTGAAATACTGCCGGCGTTTGACCCGGATATTATATTTGTTGAGCCGGAGATTAACACCAAGCAGGAAAATGAGCCGCCTCGTCAACCAGCTCCGCCTGAGCCGATAATATCACTCAGTGAAGACTTCGAAGAACTTGAGTTTGAAGAAACAAGTCTGTTTCAAAATGAAGATGTTTCTTCGCCGCCCCCAATGAAGGATGACAGGCGCATAGTTATTGAAGAGGAAGAGAAAATATATATAGTAGCGGAAAAGAATCCGGAGATTATAGGGGGATTGGAAGCGCTGACATCAAAACTGTATTATTCGGAAATAGCAAAAAGAACAGGCGTTGAAGGGAAAGTGGTTGTTACAATTATTGTTGATAAAGAGGGGAATGTAGTTGATGCACAAATTGTAAAATCCCTTCATTCGGATCTTGATCAGATAGCCGTGAAGGCTGTAACAGAATTAAAATTCTATCCCGGAATTCAGAATGGTAAGCCGGTTAAAGTGCAGGTAAGCATTCCCATTCAGTTTAAACTAAAATAATTAATAATTGTGAACAAACTCTCCGTGGAACTTCGTTCCGCCGCGGCGGATTCTTCGTGATTCTTCGTGCAAGAATTTACACGGAGATACACGAAGGGAAACACGAAGAACCACTGAGAATAATCCTGACTATCTTCACAGTTGTTGTTTTCTCCAACGATAAACATTCTGTATTTTTCCTAACAATTTTTTCATAATTATTGCGGCTGATTTATGTACGACTTCATCTTCAAGCCCTTCGATGAAATGACCGAAGAAGATTACAAAACGGTGGGATTCAAATCCGGATTAGAAATTCATCAACAATTATTAACCGAAAAAAAACTTTTCTGCCGATGCCCCGCCGGCAAATACAGCAAAGAATATGATGCTGAAATATTAAGGCACATGCGTCCCACACTTTCTGAAATGGGAGTTTATGACGGCACGGCATTGATGGAATTTAAAACAAAAAAGAATATTATTTATCATATTAAACGTGAAACTGTCTGTACTTATGAAATGGATGATACTCCGCCGTTTCTTATTAATGAAGATGCGCTTGATATTGCAATAGGAATCGGAATGTTATACAACTGCAATGTTGTTGACGAACTTCATATAGCACGTAAGCAATATTTAGATGGAAGCATTCCAACAGGATTTCAACGCACAGCAATTTATGCACTTGATGGATGGATTCCTTACAAGGACAGAAAAGTAAAAGTTGTTCAGATGTCTATTGAAGAAGATTCCTGCCGTGAAGTTTCAGACATTGGACATGAACGTGTTTATTTAACTGACAGACTCGGTATGCCGCTAATCGAAACAGTAACTGAACCGGCAATGCGAACCCCGCAGGAAGTTGCTGAAGTAGCATGGCAGTGCAGCAAACTGGTACGCAGTACTCACAGAGTAAGAAGAGGAATGGGTGCTGCACGTGAAGATGTAAACGTTAGTGTTGAAGGCGGAACCCGTGTTGAAATTAAAGGTGTTCCTCAAATAACATTGATTCCGCTTCTTACTTATAACGAAGCAATGAGGCAGTGGAATCTTTTGCGGTTAAGAGAAGAATTAAAGAAACGCGGTATAACTCCCGTAACATTTAATGCAGAACAATTTGAGTTAACAAAGCTTTTAAAGAAAGTTAATTACGCTCCGTTAAAAGGTGCAGTTGAATCTGGTATGAAAATCCATTGTGTTGTGCTAAAGGGATTTAAAGATCTACTCCACTGGCAAACGCAGACAGACACTTACTTCTCAAAAGAAATTTCCGATAGAGTCAGAGTAATTGCGTGTTTAACAAGCATTCCAAACCTGATACATTCAGACAGTAAAAGTGATACAATAACATCGTCTGATTGGCAGAAGGTTAAGAAGTTAACCAATGCTGTGGATAACGATACAATGGTAATTGTCTGGGGAAGTGAAGAAGACGTACAAATGGCTGTCAGTGAAATTATAATTAGAGCAAAAGAAGCAACGATCGGCATTCCATCAGAAACAAGACAGGCTATGAGCGATGGTACAAACGGATTCGAACGAATTCTTCCCGGTGCTGATAGAATGTATCCCGATACAGATCTTCCACCTAAGAAAATCACTCAGGAAAGACTGGAAAAAATAAAATCCTGGCTGCCGGAACAGTTCTGGAAAAGAATAGAATGGTACAATAAACTTGGAATTCCAAAAGATACCATTGATGAACTTTCCATTTCAAAATATGCAGAGCTGTTTAAGAAAGCAGTGAATGATTGGAAAGTTGATCCGACTACAGCGGCAGTATTCCTGATTCAATATCCCAAACGACTACAAAAGAATGGATGCATGGTTGAATGGATGAATGAAGAATTGTTTGCAAATGTTTTAAAAGCTTATTCCGATGGAAAAATTCCCAGGGATGCATTGTATCAAACTTTAAAAAATGTTGTTGAACTTGGTGCTTTTACAGAAGAGGTGATTCCACAGCCATTAAATCCTGAAGATTTAGAGGAAGAAATTAAAAGACAGACAGAGCAGTTAAAGCAGATAAAACTTTATTATCCCGCAAATAAAGAGAAGGTATTAATAGGTTTGTTAATGAATAAGCTTCGCGGAAGGGTTCCGGCTAAAGTTGCTGCAGAAAAAATTGGTTTGATGAAGGGAGTTAGGTCATGATTAATAACGAAGATTATAAAGGTTACCGCGGACCAGCATTAAACACTTTACAAAAGTTTAAAACTCCAATTTGGAGTGATGTTGAAATCATTACGGATGACGGAACATATAAGGGATTAATTCTTCCGCGCTCTGAAACTGCAGATGAATTTCATATAGTCCTTAAAATGCCGATCGGATACAACATTGGAATTGCCGCCGAGAAAATTACAGATGTAAAAATATTCGGAAGGCGTGAAGCTAAGTATAAAATTCCTGAAAAAGATTTTCCGGTTGATCCTAAAAAACCACGAGTAAAACTTTTAGGTACTGGCGGTACAATTGCATCACGACTTGATTACAGAACCGGCGCTGTTATTCCTGCCTTTTCACCGGGGGAACTTTACGGCTCTGTTCCTGAACTTGCCGATTACTGTAATCTTGAAACAGAAAAACTTTACGGTGAATTCAGTGAGAACATTGGACCAAATCATTGGAAAGGTGTTGCAGAGGCTATCGGAAAGGAAATTGAACGCGGGGTTCAGGGAATTGTAATAGGTCACGGAACGGACATAATGCACCATACGGCTGCTGCATTATCATTTATGGTGCAAAACACACCGGTTCCAATCGTAATGGTTGGCTCACAGCGATCAAGTGATCGTCCTTCCTCTGATGCCGCATCGAATCTTATTCACGCAGTTAAAACAGCATCGGAAAGTGATATTGCAGAAGTAATGGTTTGCATGTTCGGACCAACTTCGGATATGTATGGCTTACTTCATCGCGGTACGCGTGTTAGAAAAATGCACTCAAGCTACCGCTCAACTTTCAGAACAGTGGGAGATATTCCTATCGCCATGGTTAGCCATGAAAAAATCACCCCGCTCCGAGAAGATTATAAACGAAGGAGAGATGATAAAGAGGTAATAATCAATCCGGTGTTTGAAGAAAAAGTTTCTATCGTTTATTACTATCCCAATATGCAGCCGGATATAATTGACTCCCTTATTGATAATGGTTACAAAGGAATTGTAATTGCTGGAACGGGACTCGGACACGTGAACAAACCAATGTATCCCGCACTAAAACGCGCCAGAGAAAAAAATGTTGCTGTTTATATGACAGTACAGACTTTATGGGGATATGTCCAAATGTACGTTTACGATACCGGAAGAGATATGATGGAACTCGGAGTTGTGCCCGCTGCAAATATGCTGCCCGAAGTTGCTTATGTAAAACTTGGATGGGCATTAGGACAAACAAATGATCTGGAAAAAGTAAAAGAAATAATGTTAACTCCAATTAACGGAGAAACAACCGAACGCGAACCAAGCAACGGATATTTAATTTACCAGGGCGGCTTACCGGAAGTAGAAGAGTTTATAAGTCAGTATAGGAAGTAAAACAAAGCCGCATAAGTTTTTTAATAACGCAAAAGCTAATAAAAATCCTATGTTGACTTTTAGGATTTTAAGAGTTATTTATAATGTGTTCTAAACGGTTTTAATTTTACCCAGGAGGAGAAAATGAAAACAATAGCAAAAACATTTGTTTTATTTTTACTAACCGCCAATCTATTCGCGCAAACCTCATATAACTATACTAACATTTTCTTCCTTGATGAAAATCACGGCTGGATACTTGGCACCAATAGTAACCTCTGGAAAACAACTAATACTGGAATTACCTGGGAACATATTTTTAATAATGATATAAACGGCGGAACAGATCTTCAGTTTACAAGTCCGACAACAGGCTGGTTAACAAAACATTCTGAACTTTTAACCACTTCAGATGGCGGCTTTACCTGGCGTGTTGTTTTTACGAACCAGTACAATGTAAATCCTTCAAACTCGTATTTTATAAATGACAGCGTTGGATTTATAGCTAGCGATTCTGCTCTACAAAAGACAACCTTATTCCGGACAACAGATGCGGGAGATAATTGGGTCGTATTAACTGATACGCTAATTGGAAGCGTTACACCATATTTTTTCAGTGAAGACCTTGGTTTCATATTATGTAACGATGGTAATCAAGCAAGTGTTTTTAAGACCACAGATCTTGGAAATAATTGGATTCTTTCAAACGAGTGTGGTTCTCTCGATGGCTGTGGATATGGACCAATTCAGATGTTAAATGAAAATGAAGGTTATATGGCATATCATTGGGTTGCAGCCTTTCCGGTTACTTCAATATTAAAAACAACAAACGGGGGAAATACATGGGAAAGTAATTTGACACCGTACTTCAACTTTGGTGTTACAGACTTCAATTATCTGTCCTTTCAAAATGGCTGGGTGACAACCAATAATAAGAATATATTTCGAACCACAAACGCAGGTGCTGCCTGGGATACTTTGCAGCGACCAACCACTCTTGATGAAGTTATTAAAAACATCGAATTTTTCAACTCAAACATTTCTTATGGAATAAGCTCAAACCATATTTATTTTACAAATGACGGCTGGGTTACATATTCAATAGTGGATTCCATAGTTACTAATGTTGAGGACCCGGGAACAATACCAAATGAGTTTATACTTTATCAGAATTATCCCAATCCATTTAATCCAACAACGGTAATCAGTTATCAGTTACCGGTGAGCGGTAATGTATCACTTAAAGTTTTTGATTTGCTGGGAAGGGAAGTCTCAACTTTGGTTGAAGAGTATAAGCAGGCAGGGAAGTATCAGATAAATTTTACTGCTTCTGAATTAGCAAGCGGAGTGTATTACTATCAGCTGAAAACCCGCAATTTCATTCAGACAAAGAAATTGATTTTTTTAAGGTAAAGCTCTTTGGTTAATATCTTGCATTAATAAAATTATAAGAAAGATAATATTAAAATTACTAATCAATTCTCATCATAGATGGCGATCGTTCTGCTTTTAATTTTTTGGAAACATCTTCTGCTTCTTTAAAAACCCGCAGAAAATTTTCGCCTGCAAGCTTTTTCAAATCAGTTTCTGTCCAGCCTCTTCTGGCAAGCTCGGCAAACAAATCAGGGAATTTGGAACAATCCTCAAGTCCCTCAATAGTGCCCGTGAATCCGTCAAAATCAGAGCCGATACCTATATGATCCACGCCAATTAGATTCTTTAAATAATCAATATGATCAGCAACTTCTGAAAGTTTTACAATCGGTGCGGGATTCTGTTTTTTCCATTCCTCAATTTTTTCTTTTGCTGTTTCTCCATTTTGCTTTTTGAGTGAGTCATAAACAGATTCATAAAAACCGAACCAATCCGCATATTGCTGATTAACAAAAAACGGAACAAAACTAACCATTATGATTCCATTATTTTCTTTTAACATTAAAAGAATGTCATCCGGGACGTTACGTTTTGTATTTACAAATTTTCTAACATTTGAGTGTGAATAAATAACCGGGGATTCTGAAACATTAAAAACATCTTTCATTACTTTATCAGAAACGTGAGATATATCTACCAGCATTCCAAGCCAATTCATTTCGCGTACAACTTCTTTTCCGAATTCGCTAAGTCCATTATGCTTTGCGGTATCAAGCCCAGCATCAGCCCAGTCGTGGGAGTAGTTCCAGGTAAGCGTCATATACCTTACACCAAGCTGATAATATAGCCGAAGCAATGGAAGAGAATTTTCAATTTCTTCACCGCCCTCAATATTCATGAGCATCGCAATCTTTTTCTGATTGAAGGCATTAGTAATATCATCAGTAGAACGCGCAAACAAAAAATCATCTTTGTACCGTTCAGAAATACGATAAAAACAATCAATGGTTTCCATCATTGTTTTAGTAAGTGCTTTGTTGTCCATACTGAAGACTGTGAAAAATTGAGCTCCGACTTTTCCTCTTCTTAATCGCGGAATATCCGTTTGTCCTGTCGTGGCTTTGGAAATATCATAATCATCAAGATTACCTTTTCTATCTTTATAGTAATAGTAGTGAAGCAGCAGATCATTGTGTCCATCCACAAGTGGAACTGACTCAAGAACCTTGTTAGCAAGTTTGTAATGTTCGTTTGAAGGTGATTGGGAATATGCTTCTGACGAAGATAAAATGAATACAGAAATAATAAAACAGAAAAGTGTTGTTCTCATTGTTCATCTTTGATATTTAATTATTATTCAAAATTGCGGAAATATTATTAAATGAACAATTGTTCTTTAAATTTTGCCTGTTAAAAAAATGGGATGACCAAACGCCATCCCATTAAATAGGATAATGATGTTTTTAATACACCAGTAATAATT
>Ga0209498_1001338_pt1 | contig 15142 bp, 15 predicted proteins | sample WalLakDeSediment_FD_184131 | JGI IMG/M metagenome (GOLD analysis project Ga0209498, IMG submission 184131) | Lake sediment microbial communities from Walker lake, Nevada to study Microbial Dark Matter (Phase II) - Walker Lake 11/02/13 Deep... | ecosystem: Environmental > Aquatic > Freshwater >... | reverse complement strand
CCTGGCCCAGCGCCGGGGGCCGCCCGCGGCCGCAGCCTGCCAAGCCGGCGACGGCCGCGGCGCTCAGGAGCACGATTCCAGTTCGGCAGGATGCGATCATGGTGCCGCCGGGGTGGCGATCGGCTGGAGCCGATCGAGTTGCTCGAGCGGAAACCGCAGCACCTCGACGGTCATCTTGTGCGTGGCGAAGGCCACCAGCAGATGGCCGTCGTGCTCGATGACGTGCGGGTAGTCCACGTGCCGGCCGCCCACGAGCCAGCCCATCTGATCGAACACGAGTCCGTCGCGGCTGACCGAGATGACGAGCGGGTCGCGTTTCTTCGGGTTGGCGTTGGAGACGACCACGTAGCGGCCGTCCGCGAGTCGCAGGCCACGAAACTTGCTCGTCGCGTCGGGGAAGTTGGTCTGCACGGGCCGGCTCCAGGTGCGGCCCGAGTCGGTCGAGAAGCTGCGGTAGAGGAACCCGCGTTTCTGGTTGTCGCGAAACAGCCCGCAGAGATTGCCATCGGGAAGCACCCACCAGTCGGGCTCCTCGGCCCTGAGTCCCGAGGACGACCCGAGCACGGGGAATGATTCCCACGCATCGAGCGCCGTGACGCCTCCGACGGCGAAATCGACGCCCCGCTTGCGGTAGTCATGACGCCGCCGGGACATCATCCAGTCGCCATTCGGCAGCTTCTGCGGCGGAAAATTATTGATCGCATCGTCGAGGATCGGGCCCAGATCGACCCAGCCGCGTTCGTTCCCCTCCCAGCGAAAGGCATGCAGGGCGAGGCTCTTGCCGAAGAATCCTCGCGCCGTAATGGGGCGAGCCCGGCGCGGCCCCGGGCGGATAGGGCGTGAGCAGCTCGGGCTTCGACCAGGCGAGCCCGTCGGGACTGGTCGCAAACTTGACCACCTGCCCCACCTTGTCTTCGACGCCGGGGCCGTCGCTCCACATCGCCCAGAAGCGGCCGTCGTGATGCACGAGGTAGTTGTGCTGGTTGACTCCCTTGGCCTTTGCCACGTCGCTGACAACGGCGTGCGTGCTCTCGATCCTCGGCAGCGACTGAAAATCGATCGCCCGCGGATCCTCCGGCACCCAGGCGCCGGCGAGCATCAATGGCGACTCGGGATTCGTCGCGGGGTGCGGATACACCGGCTCGGGGTGTTGGAGCACCTGGCCCGCGGCCAGAAGCAACTGCTGAAGCGTCTTGATCGGTACGTCACGGAGATGAACGCGTTCCCGGAGCGCGAGATGGGCTGCCGTGCCCGCGGCCTGTCCGAGCGCCATCCAGGTGGGCTCCATGCGGATGCTCGAGAACGCCACGTGCGTCGTGCTCGCCGCCACCGGCACGATCAAGCCATCGATCTTCTCCGGGATCATGATGCCGTATGGAATCTCGTAGGGCCGCGTGATGTGGTCGAGCATGCCGAGATAGCCCTCGAGCACGATCGTGTCGCCGGGCTGCCGCTTGCGGCAGGGGAAACTGTCGATCGGAAAATCCCCCACGGCGATAGCATCGAGATGCCGTCGCACCGCTGGATCACGGCCAGTGGTGTCGCGGCCCGTGATGTCGTGCTCAGTGAGCGTCGCGACGCCCACCAGCCGCCTGCCCTCGCGGACATAGAGCTGGTAGGGAAAGTTGCCGTTGTCGGTGAACTCGTCGGCCGGAAGGTTCAGTTCCCGGGCGATTCGGCGATGGGCCTCCGGCACCTCGGGGTCATTTTGCAGAAACCACAGGAGTCCGAGCGTGAGGTTGCGCAGGTGCTCGCAGATTCGCTGCCGTTCCGAGTCGTTCCCCTCGATGTAGCCAGCGTTCTCCTCCGGGAACGGGAAGCCGAGCGGCCGGGGATTTATGTTGACGTCGGCCTTTCCGTTGGGGATCTCGGCCACCGACAGGGCCCGCACGAGCGTGTCGAAGTGCTTGGGGTTGTAGCCCCGGCCCGGCTTGAACACCTTCGGGCCAGCCAGCCGCCCGGCGGCCAGATCGTCGAAGTAGCCCGTGTAGCTGGAGCGGTCGTATCCGGGGGGCGGCGCGGTGAGCGGGACGGCGTTGGCAGAGTCGGTGGTGAGGCAGAGGCGGTAGGTGAAGGCGGGCAGCCGATCGTCGCCCGCGCCGGTCGTGCCAGGGAGCAGCCGCTTTTCCTGGTAGTCGTAGTAGACGACGCCGGCGTGCGGTTCGTTGAACTCGTCACGCGACTCCCGGCCGAGGCGGGAGCGAGCCCCGGCGGCCGCGAGGAGATCCCCTTCATAGCTCGCGTCGACGAACGCACCGGCTTCGATCCGCCGCAGGACACCGCTCTCGCGATCGATGATCTCGACGGCGCGCACGCGATCATCACTGACGTCTGCCCCCTCCAGCCGATGATGCCGCACCACCTCGATCGAGGGCTCGGCGGCGAGCATGGCCTCGAACACACGTTCGGCGACCGACGGCTCCGCATAGTATCCGTCGTGGCAGGCAGCCGCCGCTGGATGATCGGCCCCGTACGCCGAGACGTAGTGTTGCTTGACGCCGGCGACGAACTCCTTGAAGATGCCGCCTACCATCGCCCGGTTTTCGATGTCGCTCTTCCCGAGACCGCTCGTCGTCATGCCGCCGACATGGCTGTGGTACTCGCAAAGCACAACCCGGCGACCGTGGCGGGCCGCGGTAATCGCGGCGGCTATGCCACCGGGCGTGGCCCGATAGATGAAGACATCGACCGGCATTGGAGCGGTTCCGGCCACCGCCATGCCAGAGGCCAGCCTCGCCAGGAGCGAGATCACCACGACCAGTGCCAACCGCCGCATCCGCATGAGAGATTCCCCGCGAGCCACTGGTCGTTCTCCCTGCTGTAAGGCCCAGCGCCCGATCATGACCATGCCTTGGTCTCGTGCTGGCGTGAAGAGCCCTTTGCCCGACGTAACTATCGGGCATACTTTGCGTCGCGTCCATGCACGAAAACACGGTTTCATGCCCGATTTGGTTAGGGTTCGGGCTTGCCGTGCATGGGTTGCGGAGGGCCCATCGAGAGCGTGCAAAAAAGGGCCGATCTGGCGGCATTGCCAGTCGGCTCTACATTTTTGTAGAATGTGTCGTCAGGTTGCTTTTCGCTGGCAATTTCAGGAGCAGGAGGGAGTCATGTCCACGGGTGTTTCGCAGGTTTCCGCCGTGATTGCCGACACGACGCGGGAGCGGCTGGAGCGATTTGCGCGGCAGCACGGCGTCAAAAAATCACATCTCATTGAAACCGCCATCCTCCATCATCTGGCCGCGCTCGAGGAACTGCCGGCGGACGTGGTTGTGCCCCCCGTGATCATGCTTTCCCGCGAGCGGGGCGCAGAGGTGATTCGCCGGATCGAGCGGGCAGAGCCACCGACGCCCGCCATGAAGGCTCTTTTCGATGGAGATTGAAATCCGGGCTCTACGGCCGGACGACGAGCGGTCGTCGTTTTCGTCGGGAGATGTGGATCTCGATCGATTCTTTCGCAAGTACGCCGGGCAGAACCAATTTCGTCTCCATGTCGGCACCACCTATGTGGCGTCGAGTGCCGGCAGTGTCGTCGGCTATGTCACGATCGCACCGGGGGCGATCGTGATCGACCGCCTGCCCCGTCGTGAACGACAGCGGTTGCCGGCCTATCCGCTACCGATCCTTCGTCTGGCAAGACTGGCTGTCGCCGCGACCCACCAGGGCCATGGCATCGGCACGCGGCTCGTGCGGTTCTCGCTGGAATTGGCCCGAGAGATGGCGGAGCGGTTTGGGTGCGTCGGTGTCGTGGTCGATGCGCAGCCGGAGGCGATGGGCTTTTACGCTCGCCTCGGGTTTTTCGAATTGGCAGTTGAGGCAGGGGCGCTGCTCAGCCGTCCGGAGCCGCGACCGATGTTTCTGCCAATTGGGTCGATTGCCGGTCCGGGCCGATAGCGATATCGATCAGTGATCGGCGGCCATGCACAAAATGGGCCGCGGCATATCTTTTCTGGTACGCGGCCCAGGCTCGGTTCTGGGGAATTGCCTTTTTTGTTTGGTGGCGCATGCCTTTCGTGGTATACGGAAATCCGTCGCGAGATCCGGGGTTGCGAGGACCGACGCATGGCAACGAAGCCGAAGATGGTGGCGACGAAGGCCACGAACACGAGTGCGATGGAGGCGGGCGTGGAGCCGCAGGAGCAGCGAGCGATCGTCGGTGGCCGCGCGAGCGTGCGCCGCTACTGGCTGCTCTTCGACTCGCCGCAGGCACCGGGGCCCGGCTGCCTCGTGCGGTCGAGCCGCATCACCGATAGCTGGGGTATGCGACCACGGCTGGAACAGGATCCCACGTTTCGCCGCGCGCTCGACTGGTATGGGCTCGTCTACGTGCACCGCGGCAATGGCACGTTCTACGACCCGCACGGCAGCAGGCCCGTGCAGGCCGGCGATCTGATCTGTCTCTTCCCCGGCGTCCCTCATGCGTACGGACCCGACTCCGACGAGCGGTGGGACGAGATCAATATCGATTTCTCGGGGCCGGCGTTCGCCGCCTGGCAAGGGCCCGGGATGCTCGATCCCGACGAGCCCGTCCGACGGCTGGAGCCGATCGGCTATTGGCTCTCGCGGTTCAACGAACTGGTCGGCTCCGTCTCGCGGGCCCACGGCATGCCCACGCTCCGCGACACCGGCAAGCTGCTCGAGCTCATCGCCCATATGATCGCCGACTGGCAGCCGACCGCTGACAAGTCGGCCGCCCGCTGGCTGGAAGAGGTCGAGTCGCGGCTCGACGAGATTCCCGTGGGGCAGGAGGTGGACTTCGAGCGGATCGCCGCCGGCTTCGAGCTTGGCGAACAGGCGTTTCGCAAGAAGTTCCGCCGGCTCACGGGGGTGACGCCTGCCCAATATCGGGCCCGACGGCTGATCGAACAGGCCTGCCGGATCCTCGAGCAAACGAACGCGACCTGCCGGTCGATCGCCCATCGCCTCGGGTTCGAGAGCGAGTTTTATTTTTCCCGGCGGTTCAAGCAGCTTGTGGGCACGTCGCCCCGCGACTACCGCCAGCGGGCGGCCACGATCTCGATCAAGGAACGGGAGTAGGGCCACCATGGGCGCGGTGTCTGCGGGACGCACGACTGATGCCGGCAGGCCTGCGCGTGGCAACGCGTATCGCTGGCAGGTCGTCGCCATGCTCTGGCTCGTCTGCTTCTTCAACTACGCCGACCGCCAGGCGATCTATGCGGTGTTCCCTCTCTTGGAACAGGAGTTCGCGTTCGACAAGGTGCAACTGGGGCTAATCGGTTCGGCCTTCATGTGGGTCTATGCGGGGGGCGCCCCCTTCGCGGGGTTCATCGCCGACCGCGTGAAGCGGGTGCACCTGATTCTGGGCGGCTGCATCTTCTGGAGCTTCGTGACCGTCGCCACGGCCTGGTGTTCGAAGCTCTGGCAGTTCGTGGCGGTGCGGGCGGCGGAAGGGCTCGGCGAGACGTTTTATTTTCCGGCCTCGATGTCGCTCACGGCCGACTACCACGGGCCGGCCACCCGCAGCCGGGCGTTCGCGTTTCATCAGTCGAGCGTCTACATCGGCACGATCCTCGGCAGCTGGCTGGGAGCCGTGCTCGCGGAACGGTATGGCTGGCGGACCGGGTTCTTTCTGTTCGGCACCGCGGGGCTCGTCGTCGCGGCCGTGCTCTATCTCTTCCTACGGGAACCGGAGCGGGGCGCGGCCGATCGGGCGGAGGCACGGCTGGCGGGCATCACGCATGGTGAGCCGCTGGCGGGCGGCGCGGCTGGCGAACCGCTGGGCGTGGGGGCGACCGCGCGGCAGGTGTTTGGCCAGCCGGCGGCGGTGCTCTTGATGCTCGCGTTTCTCGGGGCAAACTTCGTAGCCACAATTTTCCTTACCTGGACGCCCACGTTTCTCGTGGAGAAGTTCGGCTACTCGCTCGGAGCGGCCGGCCTGAACGGCACACTCTTCATCCATCTGGCGAGCGCCGCGAGCGCTCCCCTGGCAGGCATCGCCGCCGATCGACTGGCCCGGCGGTTTGCGGGCGGCCGGATCGCCGTGCAGGCCTGCGGGCTGCTCGTCGGCGCGGCGTTTGTCGCAACCGTCGGCCTCTGCACGACCACGCCCGTGCTCCTCCTCGCGATGACCGTCTTCGGCCTCTGCAAGGGCTGCTACGACGCCGGCATCTTCGCCTCGCTCTTCGACCAGATCGAGCCCGAGGCCCGCGCGAGCGCCGCCGGAATCATGAACACCGTGGGCTGGGGAGGCGGCGCCCTGGGCCCGCTCTTCGTCGGCCTTGCGACCCGCTACGGCGCCGGAAGGAACGACGTCGAGAACATGAGCCGCGCGATCGCAGCTGGCGGCATCGTGTATCTCGTCTCCGCCGCGCTGCTCGTCGCCGCCATGCTCTGCACCCGCCGGCCACGCACCGCGGCCCGGCCAGCTTCTTGATAAGGATCGCAATGATGACCATGCCCGTGACGGCACCGCCCGTCTGCCGTCCTGCGGCCGCGAGCCCCGGTGCGAGTACCTTGCCACGCTTCCACGGCGTCGTGCCGCCGCTCGTCACGCCGCTGGTCGCCGCCGATGCGATCGACGTCGCGGGCCTGGAGCGACTCGTAGACCACGTCGTGGGCGGAGGCGTGCACGGCCTCTTCGTGCTTGGTACGACGGGGGAGGGGCCGTCGCTCTCAAGCGCCGTGCAGCGGGAGCTCGTCGGCCGGGTCGTGCGGCTCGTGGCCGGGCGGGTGCCGGTGCTCGTCGGCATTTCCGATGCGTCGCTCACCGAGAGCGTGTCGCTTGCGTCATATGCGGCTGAGAGTGGCGCCGATGCCGTCGTGGCGGCGCCGCCCTATTACTTTCCCGCCGCGCAGGAGCCGCTCGTGCGCTGGGGTCGTGAGTTGGCGGACCGCGTGCCGTTGCCGCTGCTGCTCTACAACATGCCGGAGATGACGAAGCATGTGCTCGAGGCCGACACGATCCGCCGGCTGGCCGACTGCCCGAATATCGTGGGGGTGAAAGACAGCGGCGGAGACCTCGGCTCCTTCGCCGAAATGGTGCGGGTGGCGCGGGCCGCACGGCCTGACTGGTCGCTCTTCGTGGGGCCGGAGCTGTTGCTGCCGGAGGCCTGCGGGCTGGGCGGGCACGGAGCGATTCCCGGGGGTGCGAATGTCATGCCCCGGCTCTTCGCGGATCTCTACGCTGCCGTGATGGCGGGCGACACGGCGCGAGTGGAGTCGCTCCGCGGCCGGGCGCGGCAGCTGGCCAACCTGTATGACGTCGGCCGGATGCCGGGCCGAATCGTCGTGGGCATCAAGACGGCGCTTGCCGCGATGGGCATCTGCCACGACGCCGTCGCCAGTCCGTTCGAGCGGTTCGGTGCCGACCAGCGGCGACGCGTCGCAGGGATTCTTGACGCCTTGGGCAACGAGATGCCTCGCCCAGCATGAGGCCGTGCGGCAGCGTCCTTTTGCGTCGCCGTTTCCAACTACAATCAAGGAGGTGTGTGTTGGCACATTGGTGTTACCTTCCAGCAGCCTGCCAGCCCCACCACCGCCGACGACGGGGTAGTCCGCCCCGAAAACCTGATTGATGATGAGGCCGCCGGTTGTGCTCTGAGCCAACGAGTACGGGGTGGTTCCTCTGGCACCCTTCAAAGTGACCGTGGTTCGGTCCATGACACCCGGGCTCGTCAGGAGGCCGGTCACCGCGATTTCTCAGAGCCGAGCGGCCCCTTAGCCCTCCGGCGTGTCGATCAGCTGCTGCAAGCGGGCGGCCAGCCCCGGCGGATAGCGGGCCGGCCAGGTCGCGTCAATCAGGCCGATCTCGAGCATGTCGCGGAGATGGGTCTTGTCCTTGTCGCGGTTGGCCGTGAGCTTCATCCGCACGAGCGACTCGAGCGTGAGCACCTGGTAGGCACCAAACGACACGGCGTCGGCGGCATCGGGGGCGGCAACCAGATCATCGGGCCGCACCTTCTCGCCCGCAAAGATCACTCGCACCGCGTCGCGGGCCTTGGCTCCGGGCCCATCCAGGAACATGTCCATGCCCGCACTGTGGCGGTAGTGAAAGCCGACGGCGACCAGCGCGGCGGTGGCCCGGGCGAGATCTTCGCGACGGAGCACGATGTCCACGTCTCGCGTGAACCGCACGGCCGACTCATCGACCTGCTCGACCCAGGCCATCGCGGCGTTGCCGCCGATCACGGCATAGGGCACGCCGGCCGCCCCCAGGGCAGCGGTCGAGCGCAAGAGCCGGTCACGGACTTTTTCCACGGCACGCTCCAAGCGGTCGAGGGCCAGAATTCCGTCGTATTCAGGCATCTTCGCAAGGCTCCACGGTTCACCTGAAGTCTACCCGCCGGCCGTCTCGTGGGCATGGGCTTCGTCGCGGCCTTCAGCAAGGAGTTCAACGTGGCCGCGCAGCGAGCCTACGAATTGAAACTGCCGGTCGACCAGATCGGGATCCCGGTCGATGGCTGCGTTCGGGAACTGGGCCGCAAGGCCTCCAAGGATCCGGCGTATCTCAGGAGCAAGAAGGCGGTGGTCTGGCTGGAGCGGAACGCTGACCTCGGGTGAGGATCCCCCTGGTGGCGAACCGCTGCATCCCGCAGATAGTGTCCGGCTGTTTCCTTTTGCCGTCCACCCGCCGGTGCGCCCATGTTCGCCTCGGTCACAGGGTTTCCCACGTGAAGCCGACACCGACCACATGGCCGGCCCGCGCCGGCCCGCCGCTCTTGAGCCCCGCCGCCCCGAGAAGACGCCGCTCCACAAGAAGGGGTTCGTTGTCGGGTTTTTCTGCAAGGGCCGGGGCGTCTGCGCCCGGGATGGGGCGGACACTTCATGACTCAAGACAGATCCGGAACTTCAATGGGCGCATGGGCGAACTCATCCTCTTCGATCAAGCCCTCGCCGCCGCCGCGAGCATCCAGGCCGCGAGCACGGCCCGGGCCGTCCACAGGATCGTTCGCGGCCAATTGCTGCGCACAAGCCTGGTCACCGTCGCCGCCGCGTGCCCATCGTCGGCGAGCCGGGCGTGGAGCGGCATCTGCACCGCGAGCGTCGAGAGCCAGAGCAGGCCCACCATCACCAGGCCCGCGATCGCCAGGCCGGGTGGGATGCCTGCCGGCGTCCGGACCACGAGCCAGCCGGCCGCTACAGCCTCGACGAGCATCGGCGGCAGCACCACCAGCGACGTTCGCCGCTGGTTCTCCCGGGCGTAGGCGGGCGACAACGGCCCCATCACCGCGGCGAACAGCGGGTAGTGAACCACCTGCACAAACCAGATGATTCCGCACATCGTCCCGCTGGCGACGGCCTGGGCGATCAGTACGAGGTCGAGCGACGGCATCGTGCGGTGGCTCCCGATCCGGTCAATACCGCGGCGTGGCGGGATCGACCTCGAGCGACCAGGCCTCGATGCCGCCGGCCATGCTCTGGGCGGCGGCGAACCCACGCTCCCGCAGGAACCGCGTCACGCGGAGGCTGCGAACTCCGTGATGGCAGTGCACGACGATCCGCCCGTCGCGATGCGGCTCGAGTTCGCCAAGCCGCTCCGGGATCTCCCGCATCGGAATGAGCACGGCCCCCTCGATCCGGGTGATCGCATGCTCGTCGGGCTCGCGGCAGTCGAGGAGCAGCCAGGGCCCGCCGGCCGACCGCAAGGCCTGCACTTCCTGCACGCTGATTTCAACTGGCTCGGCGGTCATTGAAATGTCGCGATCTCCCGGGGTCGCCGTAGCATATCGCGGCCCCGGCCCCCCTCGCCAAACTGGTCTTTCCGACTCACCCACCGTTCGTGGTAGCCTCTCGAAAGCCCTCGGCACACGTTCGGTGGGCATCCCGCGGAGGCCGCCCATGCACATCATCCAAGGTTTCCTGACCCTCGTCGCGCGGCTCGCGATCACCGCGATCTTTCTCTCGAGCGCGGTGATGAACAAGATCCCGCAGTTCAACTCCGTGGCCGAGATGATGGATGCCAAGGGCGTCCCGCAGGCCAAGATCCTGCTCGCAGGGGCGATTGCGTTTCTCGTGCTCGGCTCGCTGTCGGTGATCCTCGGCTACTGGGCCCGAGGCGGCGCCTTCCTGCTGCTTGTGTTTCTGGCCGCAGCCACCTACTACTTCCATGCCTTCTGGAAGCTGCCTGCGGAGGAGCAGATGCCGGAGCAGATCAACTTCATGAAGAACGTCGCCCTGATGGGCACGATGCTCTTCATCGTCGCCAACGGCGCGGGGCCGTGGAGCATGGACGGCCGCCGCGGGCCTGACGACCAGGCGGGATCTTCCGCGGAAGAGTGACCGCCCGAGCGGTCACCAGGCACTGCCCCGTCTTGGACTCGAACCAAGAACCCTCTGATTAAGAGTCAGATGCTCTGACCAATTGAGCTAACGGGGCGTAGGTCCGTTCTTGTACCCGCGGCCGGCGGGCGAAACAAGGGTTTGCCGCGCGGGGCCGCAGGAGCCCACCTCCGGAGCCAGCCGCAAGCTTGCCGGCACCCTTGGGGGATCGTGGTGGATCGTGTCGCTGAACTGCTCGCGTTGAGGGATTTTCCCCAAGCCGCTACATTCCGCCGAATCGTGACCGGCACCGCGGCGAGTGCCGCCCCGGCTTTTGCGTTGCGATTCACCGGTGGAGGAGCGAGCGTTCATGGGCAGATTCGACGGACTCAAGGGGCTCGTGCTCGGCGTGGCCAACGACCACTCGATCGCCTGGGCGATCGCCAAGGAAGTGATGGCCGAGGGGGGGCAGATCGGCTTCTCCCACCTGCCCGACCGTCCCGACGACGAACGCCAGCGCAACCGCCGCCGCGTTGCCCAGATCACCGATCCCGAGCCCAACGCGAAATTCCTCGTGCCGATGGATGTCTCCGACGACGCCCAGATCGCGGCCGTCGTCGATCGGGCCAAGCAGGAATTCGGATCGCTCGACTTTGTCGTTCACTCGATCGCCTTCGCGCCCCTCGAGGATCTCAAGGGGGAGACCACGAACTGCAGCCGTGAGGGCTTCCGGGTGGCGATGGAGACGAGCGCCTACAGCCTCCTGGCCGTTGGCCGGCTCGTCCGCGGCATCCTCTCTGCGAATGCCTCAATCCTCACGCTCACCTACTTCGGCGGCGAGAAGGTGGTGCCTGGCTACAACATCATGGGCGTCTGCAAGGCCACGCTCGACGCCTGCGTGAAGTACATGGCCTACGACCTCGGGCCGACCGGCGTGCGGGTCAACGCCGTCAGCGCTGGGCCCCTGCGAACACTCGCCGGCCGCGGCGCGGGCGTCGACGACATGCTCGGGCTCTACCAGCACATGTCGCCCATGGGCCGCAACATCACCCACGAAGAGGTGGGCAAGGCAGGAGCCTGGCTGCTCTCCCGCGAGTCGCTCGGGATCACCGGTGAGATCCTCCACGTCGACGCGGGCTACAACATCATGGGATCACCCGGCCGGCTGCTCGACCTGGTCCAGCAGCCGGACTGACGTGCGGCTTCGCTCGCTGCATGGCGGGTCATGGTGGGTCATGGCCACCGGGGTGCCAGGGGTGGCAGCGTCCGATCCGGGCCAGACCCTTGAGGCTGCCACGAACGGCGCCATGCTTCTCGACCGCCTGGCGAAAATAAGCACTGCAGGTGGGTGTGAACCGGCAGTGCCGGCCTAGCAGCGGGCTGAGCGTGGCCTTGTACACGATCACGAGGCCCACGAGCATCGCCGAGGCCACACGGTCGCAGCCGCGGCAGATCGCCCGCCAGGCGGCGGCCACGGTCTTCATGTGCCGCGGCCTCCTCGCCTCCGCCTCGGCAGGCCGTCATCACCTGCCGGCGGCCGCGGCTCGGGCCGGCCGGCCACCCGCACGGCCAGATCGACGAGCGAATCACCGATGCGACAGATCCCCTCCGCGCCTCGAGGTGGCAGACCCGACCGCACCACGATCACGTAGTCGTTGCCGGCCGGCAACCGCGGCCGCACGAGGCGAAAGGCCTCCCGCAGCCGCCGCTTCCAGCGGTTGCGGACCACCGCGTTGCCAATCCGCCGCGACACCGAAAGCCCCACTCGAACCTCGGGCGTCGCCCCCTCCGTCGCCACTGCTGGTGCCGCGTACAGCACAAGCGGCCCGGCCGCTGCGGTCTTGCGTCGCCGGTAGATGCGGGCAAAATCGGCCGGACTGGCAATCCGCCTCGTCCGCGGCAGCCGCTCGTCGCGGGGCGTCACCACCGCAGGCTGGCCCGTGGATTCACCGCGGCCGACTCGGCAGCCTGCGCCGCCTCGAGCAACCGCTCGACGGCCGCCGCGTCGGCCCCGTCCGGCAGCATGATCTGCACCTCGGCGATGAGGTCGCCCTGCGAGCCGTTGGCATGCCGCACGCCCATCCCCGCCGCGCGGAGCTTGCGGCCGCTAGACGTGTTGGGAGGAATCCTCAGCGCGATCGTGCCCCACGGCGTTGGCACATCAACCTTGCTCCCCTGGAGCGCCTCGGTGAGCGTCACGGGAAGCGTGACCGTGAGCGTGTCGCCCTCGCGGTGAAACACCGGATGCGGCTCGATCTGCACCTCGAGCAGCAGGTCACCCGCCGGGCCGCCGCCACTCCCAGGAAGTCCCTGCCCTCGCAGCCGCATTCGGGCGCCGTCGGGGATCCCCTGCGGGATCGTGACGCTGATCGTCTCGGTGGTGCCGCTGCCGCGGTCGACCCGCACGTCGGTCTTGCCGCCGTCGATCGCCAAACGAAACGGGATCTCGATGCGTGCCTGCACGTCCTCGCCTGGCACCTGAGCGGTCCGCTTGCGGCCCCGGCCGGCCCGGGCCCCACCGGCCCCGCGGCCAAACATCTGCTCGAATCCGCCCGCCCCGCCAAACAGGCTCTCAAGATCGATCTCGCCGCCGCCGGGAAAGCCCCCGGCCCCGCCGCCGCCAAAGGGACCACCGCCCCGGCCGCCCCGCGGGCCGCCCGCTCCGACGCCCTCGAAGGAACTGCCGTAGCGGTCATACATCTCACGCTTGCTCGAATCGTTGAGCACGTCGAACGCGTTCTGGACCTGCTTGAACTTCTGCTTGGCCGCGTCGTCGTCGGGGTGCAGGTCGGGATGATACTTGCGGGCCAGTTCCCGGTAGGCCTTGCGAATATCCTCGGCAGATGCCGTCCGGGACACGCCGAGTGTCTGGTAGTAGTCCTCCGCCATGGGGTGTATCCGGGGGCTGCCGCACAAAGGAGAGAAGTGTAAGACGGCGGCCGCGGCCGTAGAAGCCCCCGACGCGAGCCCGGGCACCGTGACACCCTGACACCCTGACGCCGAGGCCCCGCTCTCCTCCACCTACGCCGGACTGGCGTCAGACAGGACGGCCGCCGCCGGCTCGGGCCGCTGGGCGAGAAACTCATGCTGGCAGCGGCGGGCCGGCTCTCCATCGGCAGGTGCGAGCAGGTGGAAGTGCCCCGCGCTGTCGAGCACACGGGCCCGGGTGTTATCGGCGAGATACACCGGCAGGATCTCCCGCAGGATCCGGCCGGCAATGGCGGGGTCGAGCACCGGAAACATCACCTCCACCCGCCGGAAGAAGTTCCGTGGCATCCAGTCGGCACTCGAGAGGAACACTTCCGCGTCCTCGTCGGGACCAAACACATACAGGCGGCTGTGCTCGAGAAACCGGTCCACGACGCTCCGCACGCGGATCGTCTCGCTCAGGCCCGGCACCCCCGGACGCAGCGAGCAGATGCCGCGGGCCACAATGTCGATCGGCACACCCGCCTGGCTGGCCCGGTAGAGGGCCTCGATCACCTGATGGTCGACAAGTGAATTGAGCTTGGCGAAGATCCGGGAGGGCAGCCCCTCGCTCGCTCGGCGTGCCTGTGCCTCGATGAGTTCCATCGTCCGCCGGTGGAGATCGTCTGGCGCAACAACCAGCCGCTTCCAGGCGTGGCCCTGCGAGTAGCCAGTCAGCAGATTGAACAGGGCCGAGGCATCTTCCGCGACCGACTCGTCGGCAGTAAACAGCCCCAGGTCGGTGTAGAGCAGCGCCGTGGTCGGGTTGTAGTTGCCCGTGCCCAGGTGAACATACCGCTTGAGGCCACCCCCCTCCTGCCGCACGACGAGCGAAACTTTGCAGTGGGTCTTGAGATCGAGAAAGCCGAACACGACGTGCACGCCGGCCCGTTCCATCTGCCGGGCCCAGCTCACGTTGTTCGCCTCGTCGAACCGGGCCTTGAGCTCGACAATCGCCGTCACGTGCTTGCCCGACTCGGCCGCCGTGATGAGCGCCCGCGAGATCGGCGAGTCACCGCTGGTGCGGTAGAGCGTTTGCTTGATCGCCAAAACGCGGGAATCGTTGGCTGCCCGGGTCACAAACTCGACGACGGGGTCGAACGATTCGTACGGGTGATGGAGGAAGATGTCCCGGCGGGCGATCATCGTGAAAATGTCGTCGCCATGCCGCTCGAGCCCGCGGGGGGGCCGCGGTGTAAAGGGCTTGTCGTGGAGCTTCTCAAAGCCGGGCAGCCGATGGAGCTCCCAGAGCGCCGTCAGGTCGAGCGGACCGTCGATCCGGTAGACCTCGCTGTAGGCATCGGTGCCGCTGGCGGCCGCCTGCAGCCCCTCCTCGTCGATGATCAACTCTGCGAGATCGCTGTCGGCCTTCGCGGCGATCTCGATCCGCACAGCCTGTCCCCGCTGACGGGCCTTGAGGCGGTCCTCGATCAGCTTGAGCATGTCGTCAGACTCCTGCTCGAGCAGTTCGAGGTCGCTGTCGCGAGTGATTCGGAAGGCGGTCCAGGAATCGACCTCGAATCCGCCGAAGAGGTCGGGCAGCCGGGCCGAGATCACGTCTTCCAGAAGCAGGAAGGGCACGCGACCCGGCTCGCCCCCGGCGAGCATCACGATGCGGGGAAGCACCTGCGGCACCTGCACCACCGCGAACAGCCGTTTGGGCCCGAGCCCCTCAGCCCGATGAAGCATCACGCCCAGGTACAGCCCTCGATTGTGGTAGCGGGGCGACGGGTGCGCTGGATCCACCGCCATTGGCGTGAGGATTGGCTGGGCCCGGTCATGAAAGAAGCGGTCTACCTGGGCCCGCTGCGGCCCTACGAGATCGGCGTAGCGAAGGAGCTGAAACCCCTCGGCCTCCAAGGCCGGGCCGACGCTTTCCCGCAGACACCGGTAGAGCCGGGCTACGAGTTCCTGGGTGCGGGCAGCGATCGCCTTGAGCTGCGTGAGTGCCGTCATCCCG
>Ga0209498_1001337_pt1:0-7500 | contig 15157 bp, 10 predicted proteins | sample WalLakDeSediment_FD_184131 | JGI IMG/M metagenome (GOLD analysis project Ga0209498, IMG submission 184131) | Lake sediment microbial communities from Walker lake, Nevada to study Microbial Dark Matter (Phase II) - Walker Lake 11/02/13 Deep... | ecosystem: Environmental > Aquatic >... | reverse complement strand
TCAAAACCCCAAGTTCAAATGCCAAATGAAATCCCAAACCCCAAGGCCAAACGGTTTGGATTTTGAGCTTGGACATTCATTTGACATTGGGATTTTGAACTTTCTCATTGCCGATTACTCAAGCTGAAGTTTCTTGTTCGATCAAACTGGGCGCCCGAGCGGCCAGCGACTGGGCTGTATTCTGAGCACTTCGGATCACCGGCATCATTGTTTCCATGCACCTCGCTGCACTTTCGAAGGGAGAAAAACTAGCACAGGATCGATCCTGGAGCAAGACTTACATTCCAAAAGTTTGAGGAAAAAATGACCAATGACCAAATCCAAAGTTCCAATGAATGTCAAAGCCCAAAAAAAACCCAAATTAAAAAACTTGCATGCACTCACGCCTCTTGAATTCATATCTGCCAAATCCGACTTCCCCTCTTTGTCCTTCTTTGGACAAGTGGGTTCTCGGCATTTTATATTTGTTGGTCATTGACATTTGTCATTGGGATTCGACTTGCTTCCCTATTCGACTATTTCAGAGATAGGAACCATGTCCGCTTCCTTTTTGAGAAGGGGGAGGTTTTTTCTAAGGAAGTCCACCGTCTCAGGATGAGGATGGGCGATGCCCACAGCCTTTCCTGAATGCCGCCCTATGGACAGGAGCCTCTGGAGCTGAAAAGACATGGCTTCATGGGCCAATTCATTGTCAATAAAAACGCTCCGCTCCGCGGCAGCAACACCCAATCTTCGGGCAACATCCAGGGCGACCGTTCTGTTCGTTGTTCGACTGTCCACATAGAACAACCCCCTCTGCTTGAGTTCACTCAGCAGGGTGCCCATTTTGGCCTCGGATCTTGTAAAGCGAGAGCCCATGTGGTTGTTGACACCGCGAGCTCCGGGGACCTGTTTGATGTGTTCTTCAAAGAGCGCCTTGATCTCTTTTTCACTCATCTTTGTGAGGAGCGCTCCGGGGCCTGGGTCCACCTTAGGATGGTCCTCCGGCTCCATGGGCAAATGAAGCATGACTTCACATCCCTTCCTCTGTGCGGCTTCCGCGATTTTCTTCGTAAACGGAGCCTTGGGCAAGATGGCCAGGTTTAGGGCAAGCTGAAGACCCAAGAGGGATTCTGCCAACTCCAAATCATACCCCAAATCATCGATGATGAGCGCAATTCTGGGCTTTTTTTCAAGGCGCACAGGCCCCTGAGATTCGAATCGGAGCCTGATCCGGTGCGTGTAATAAGGCCCCGCATAGAGGTGAACCACCCTTTCGCCCCGGAGGCCCCCTTCTCCTCGAATGCGCACAGGGGGCTCGGTGGATGAAAGGCCCTGTTTCAGATCTTTTTCAAAGGCCGAGACCAATCCCTGCCGGGGCATGCAAATGAGAAGCTCGGTAAAGTCCCATTCCATCAAGTGATCATGTCTGGGCTTGACGCCGAGGAAAGCAATATTTCCCTGGGGGACTTTTGCCTTGCGCAGAAGTCTGTAAATTGCATGATCAATGCTTGTGATTTGCCGGTTCAGGGAAGCACTTGCCGGGGAGATGATCTCCCCGAAAGGAGGTGTGGCCGACCTGCCGCCCAGGCCGGCAAGATAAAGCAAAGAAATCAGGAAGAGCGCGGCGGCCCCGGAAAAAGCCGCAAGAGCTGTGTAAAGAGAGGGGCTGCGCTTTTTTCTTCTGCCTTTCTTCCTTGCCATTCATTGAACCCGGGTCTTTTTCCCCGACGCGGGCTTCCGGACGGAACTGAACACCTGTCGGATGCGACCTGAGGGGAATTGATGTGCCGCCGGTGAAATGAAATCCAAGCCCTCAAATTGACTTAATGCATCATGATCCTGTCTTCATTTGTGAGAAGATGTTCCAGGTTTGAAGCAATTGGAGCGCGCTCCGGACTTGGTTGTCCCTTTCAATCAGGGTCTTCACCCTCTTTTCCGTTTCCTTTTCCTCGTCCGTCTTCTCGGGCTCTTTGGGCCCGTCTTGCTGATTCTGCATGTGCCCTTTGAGGTCCTTCTCCCTGAAGATGGCGGCACCGTCTTTTTCCTCCTCCGGCGGAGGAATAAATTTGAGCTCAATGTCCGGAGAAATCCCGCTCGCCTGAATCGACCGTCCGCTGGGCGTGTAATATATGGCGGTCGTCAATCGGAGTCCTGAGCCGTCGCTGAGGGGAATGATGGTTTGAACGGAACCTTTGCCAAAGGTCTTGGTTCCCAGGATGATGGCTCGCTTGTTGTCCTGCAACGCACCGGCTACGATCTCAGCGGCGCTGGCGCTTCCGCCGTTGACAAGAGCGATGATCGGATAGGTCCTTTCAACCTTATCCTTGTGTGCTGTGGCATGCAAATCCTGAGAGGAGTCTCTGCCTTTGGTGCTCACGATGACTCCGGCATTCAGAAAAAGATCTGCGACTTCGATAGCCTGGGACAAAAGGCCGCCGGGATTGTTCCTCAGATCCAGAATGACTCCTTTTAGATTTTTTTCCATCTCGATCTCTTGGAGCGATGCGGCAAGATCCGTTGCTGTCTTACTCTGGAAATTGGTGATCCGAACATAGGCGATTTCAGGAGTGAGGAGATAGGTTCGTACACTCTTGATGGGAATCAGATCCCTCGTCAAGGTGAATTCCAGCGGTTTATCCGCCGCTTCTCGCATGATGGTCAGGTTGACTTTGGTCCCCCTTTCCCCCCGAATGCTCTTGACTGCTTCCGGCAACGTCATATCGGCCGTGGGCTTGCCGTCTATTTTGATAATCCTGTCTTCGGCCTGAATGCCGGCCTTGTAAGCAGGAGTCCCCTCAATGGGGGAAACCACGGTCAGCAGATTATCCCGAACCGTGATCTCGATGCCCACGCCCGAAAAGCTCCCCTTGGTTTCAATGAGCAAGTCCTGATGTTCTTCTTTGGTCAGAAAGGAAGAATGGGGGTCCAAACTCTGAACCATCCCTTTAATGGCGCCGTGAATCAGCTTTTGACCCTCCTGCGGTTCCACGTAGCTTTTTTCAATCTTGCGAATCACTTCTGTAAGAAGTTCAATATTCTTATAGATCTCTCCTGTTCCTGCCGTAACAGGCCGTGAATTTCCGTTGAAAAAGAGGACCATGCTCACCACGAGCGATAGAAGGATCAGTTGAATCCATGTTTTATTGTTCGTTCGCCCCATAATTTCGCTCCTATTCCATTTAGACGGCCGCTTCTATGATACCCCAGCGGTTCCGGCATGGTCAATCAACTTTTAGCCACTTCAAAGGGTCCATATTCCCAACCCCCATCCTGATTTCAAAATAAAGTCTCGCCACATGGGGCGGGCCGGATTCTACCAAGGCGCCGATCACGTCTCCGGCCTTGACTTCTTCGCCGGTTCCTTTGTTCCTTTTGCCCAACTGGGCTGAAACCGTGAAGTAGCGAGCGCCGTGGCTGATCACGATGACCTGGCCGTAGCCTTTTAACGCCCCGGAAAAACCGACTTTCCCCTGAAACACGGCCTTTACCTCAGCCCCTGCAGGAGCTTCAATGAGGATGCCTTTTGGGCCATTCTGGCCTGCGTCCTTGATGATTTTCCCGTTCAGGGGAAGAGGCAGCTTTCCTTCCGATTCCTCAAACCTGGCAGGAAGGGGCACAGGTTTTTCCTCGCTTTTCTTCTCCAGACCGAGCAGAGTTGCCTTAAGATTTTGAGCGGCCAGTTCCAATTCCTTGACGGCTGTTTCGTAGAACGCCTTCTCCTTGTGGATTTTCATGAGCAGCACGACCCGGCGATCCATATCGTCTTTCAGCGCAACCAACCGGCTGCCTTCCTCTTTCTCGAGCCGTTCGAGCAGTGCCAGTTTATCCTGAACCCCGGAAATTTCCTGACGGTATTTCTGCTGCAGCGCTGCCGTGGCATGCATGAGGCCAAGGTCATCCTTCATGATCGCCTTGAGATACTTGATCCTCTTTCTCAGTGAATCAAGGCCGCCGGCTGTGGTGAGAAGTCTTGCGTAGCCTCGCTTTGCATATCGATAAAAAGCGTCGAGCCGCCGGCCCAAACGGCTTTCCACGTCGCTCAGCGCGTTTTCAAGCCCCGCCAGCCTGGATTGCCCCTCAATGAGTTCCTTCTTGATTCGGACGGCCCTTTCTTCAAGCTCCCGAAGACTTCTTCGTTTCTCCTCGATTTCTTTTTCGAGCTCTGTGAGGCTGGACAGGAGTTCCTTCTCCTTTTCTCTGAATCTCAGGAACTGCTCTCTTTCCCTCGACAGATCCTCCTCGATCTGATCAATTTGATCCCGCCTGTCCGATCTTTCCGTGCGGGCGGCTGCCGAGCCGGGCTGAAAAAGGCCGAACAGGGCCATCTGGAACAAAAGAATGATTATCAACCGTCTCACCCGTGAATCTCCTCGGGAGCCCCCGCTCCTAGAACCTGAAGAATCGGCCGATGGCCACAAAACTGCCCAGCAACCCGAGCACCAGCCCCAGAAAAACAATGAGGGCGTGTTGCCAGGTATTGAGAAAAATGACATCCATGACCGGCAACCCGAAAAGCTGAATGGTTCTGACCGTAAACAACGAATAGGCCATATAAAGAACCGAAAGAGCGACCCCGGCGCCAAGAATACCTTGAATCGCCCCTTCAATAAGAAAGGGCGTTTTGACGAACCAATCCGTTGCTCCCACAAGCTTGTAGATTTCGATCTCATCTCGACGGGAGTAAATGGCCAACTTGATCGTATTTGTCACAATAAACAATACCGCCACGCAGAGCAGACCTCCCACAACAAGGCCAAGGATCCTGGTGATATGGACGAACCCTTCAACCTGTTCAAGCCACTGCTCGCTGTACTGAACCTCTTCCACGCCTTCCACCTTTTCCAAAGACGCTTTGATCTGTTTCAATTCCTCGCGACTCAGGTCCCCGTTTCGAAAAACGACCTCATAGGATGCGGGCAAGGGGTTTTTGCTCAGGCCTTCCACGAACCCTGCCTGTGAACCCAGAGTTTCCGCCAAATCCCTCATGGCTCTGTCTTTGGAGATGAATTCTTTGATCTGCGCTCCGGGCAGTCTTTGTATGGCCTTTTCGACTTCTTCCTTCTGCTGATCATCCATCCCGTTTTCGAGATAAACGGACAGGGACAAAGATTTCTCCCAGCTCTGAACCCAGTTGCTGAAATTAGCCGAAATAAGGACGAAGGTACCGAAGAGAAGAAGTGAAATGGAGATCGTCCCGGTGCTGATCAAGTAGATGAGTCGATTCCCAAGAATGCTTGAAAAAGCATGTTTAAAATAATAAAGCCAAAGTCTCAGTTTCCCCATAGTCTCTCATTCGTGGATCACGCCGTTTTGCAGGAACACAATTCGTTGGTCTGTATTCCTGAGAAGCTCTTTATTATGGGTTGCAATGACCACGGTTGTCCCCCGAAGATTAATGCTCCGGAAAAGAATCATGATGTCCCGGGTGATCTCCGGATCAAGATTGCCCGTCGGTTCGTCGGCCAGTAAAATAAGAGGGTCATTGATCATGGCCCTTGCGATGGCGACCCTCTGCTGCTCTCCACCCGAAAGCTCCAGAGGATAGGCCTGTTCTTTTGCCGCAAGTCCAACCGCCCTGAGAAGCTGATGGGTTTTCTTCCTCGTCGTCGTCCATTTCTCCCCTGTGACCTCTGAGGCAAGGGCCACGTTCTGAAGCACCGTCCTGCGGTGAAGGAGTTTGAAATCCTGAAAAACAAACCCGATTTTCCTCCTCAAGAAATCCAGTTTGGATCTTCCCACACGGCTCAGATTGATGCCGTTGATGAGAATCTGCCCCTCCGTCGGTTGCTCCGCACCGAACATGAGCCTGAGAAGGGTTGTTTTTCCTGCACCGCTCGGACCGGTCACGAATACGAATTCACCTTTGCGAATTCTGACGCTCACCTCTTTGAGCGCCGCTTTGGCGCCGAAATACTTTGAAACACGGAAAAGCTGGATCATGAACAATGTCCGTTGTCGGTTGCCTGTTGTCTTTCGTTCATAGAGAAAACCTTCATAGCCTTCTTAATCCTGCCGCAACAAACAACTCACCCGCAACGACCGATGTATTTTTCAATAGCTCCCGATGGCCCGTTCAAGACGAGCTTTTGCAAGGTTGTGATCATAAAGAGCCCGGTAGTAGTTCACTCTCGCCTGAGCCAGAAGGGTCTGGGCGTCAAGCAAGTCGGTGATGGTGGTGACCTGCGCTTTGTATCTTTCCTCGTTGACCCGCAGGTTTTCTTCCCCCTGTTTCACAGCCTTCTCAGTGGTGGGGATGTTTTTCTCCGCGGTCTCGAGCCCCAGAATAGCGTCTTTGACCTCGAAACGAATCCCGTCTTCTACATCGTACTTGGTCTGGACAAGCTCTCTCATCACGCTCTCCTGCTCCCTTCCCGCGTAGTAGGTCTTCCCCCATTCCCAGAAAGTCCACGACAAAACCGCCAGGGCTTCCCATCGATTGGCATCGTGATAAGGGCTCCCGGACACGGAAAGATCGTCTCCCTCCTTGATGTACTCGTACGTCAAATCGACTTCAGGATAATACTTGCTCTTGGCCAACCTGATGCGCTGGCTCGTCTGGAGGATGTTGACGTCAAGGATTTTGATTTCCGGTCGATTGCCCAAGGCCTTGTCCACATAGTCTTCAAATTCGCCTTTTACGGGGCTATGAGTAAGGATGTCCTCCAGTGTCACAGGCGTTTGGATCGGCTGGACCAGAACCGTGTTGAACTGCGCCCTTGTCACCATGGCGACATTACCGAGCCTGACAAGCGCCTGTTCCGTATTGGCCAATTCCACCTCCGCTCTGAGCACGTCGTTGATGGGGATCATGCCGACATCAAAAAAACTTCGCGCCACCTTCACGGTCCAGGTTCTGGATTCGACATCCTTTTCCGCAACCTCCACGGCCTTGTCCGCAGCAAGCACATTGAAGTAGGCTTCCTTCACAGCCAGAACAAGGTTCATCTTTTCCAGTTCCAATTCCAATTCGGACTGATCGATGCCCAGTTCCGCCAATTTATAACTGCTGATCAATGCAAAACCCGAAAAAACCGGCTGTCTCACAATCCCTGACCAGCGATAGTTGTTCTGGCTGCTCACCTCGATTTCGCTCCCCTGTGCAAGGCTCGACCTGAATGTTCTGGCTTCGCTCAAGCGGTTGTAACTGTAAGTGGTGCCGAGCTTGGGGAAAAAATCCGCCCTCGCCTGGTTCTTGGCATATTGGGCCTGATCCATTCTTTCCTGCCTGGCTTTGAGCTTATAACTGCTCGCGATCGCCTTGGATATGCTCTCTTCCAAGGTGTAAATCCTCTTGGTTTCTTCTGCGGCCGACAAGGTCGGAAGAGCGGCCGGCATGAACAACAAAAAGAGTCCGGCAAGACGGATGATAGACCGGGATTTCATCTCAAATCCCCCCTTTTTCTGTGGATAAAAAAATTCCAGGGCATGTCGTTTGCGATCAAGATAGCGCTCCTGGTATCGGAAAGTCAATCGCAGGACAGGTTTTCTGACAACGTTATGCCGCTAGTCGGGAGGGAA
>Ga0209498_1001335_pt1 | contig 15162 bp, 20 predicted proteins | sample WalLakDeSediment_FD_184131 | JGI IMG/M metagenome (GOLD analysis project Ga0209498, IMG submission 184131) | Lake sediment microbial communities from Walker lake, Nevada to study Microbial Dark Matter (Phase II) - Walker Lake 11/02/13 Deep... | ecosystem: Environmental > Aquatic > Freshwater >... | reverse complement strand
CATAACCTCAGCCGGGTCATTGTCCGCCGCAAACTCCATATCCCCACCGCTAGGCCCGAACTGCCCACCATCGAGCACCACATGGTTGTGGACCATGATTGAGTCTCGGATAAGGTGGAGTTGGTCGGACGGCCAGTACACCGCCAGCTTTTCGCCCTTGGCCTCGACCGGGATTTCACCGTCCGGCGTGACCACCGCGCCGTACTCGACCTCACGGTCCTTTATTGATAATGCAACCCCTACAGCCAGCCGCTTGTTTATGCTCCGCTGGCGGTTCTCCGGGCCTCCCGCGCCGGGCTGGGACCCACCGCGAACCCCAGGCACCCCAACGTGCCCCCAGTTACCGGAGCCTGGTCCGCCCATACTAAAAGGCTCCTGCGCCGTCTTTGTCGGCGGGTCAGGAGCCCAGAAGTCCCGGTGGAGACCCTCCCACTCGGAGTCGGTCATGTCATCTTCGTCGTTGCCGCCCAATTCACCGACAATCGAGGTAATCCAGGCCCTAAAAGCCTCCAAGCTGCGGTCCTTTGGCGCGGCCATGATGCTTTCAGGCAACCTCAATCACCTCCTGCGTATGCACACAATACACCGCAAGCTGCCCGTTGGCCCGTGCCAGCTCTAATGCGCTTTCTCTTGTCGAAGTCCTGATAGATACGTCTAAGTATACCGTATCTCCATCGACCCAGCCACCAAGGAAATGCTCGGGCTCCCGGAGCAGGTCACGGTTCTGGACCACGTATTCGGCCAGTTTGCGCCGGGACAGGTCCTTTACGGGCATAGCCTGCTCCCGGTCCTTATACGGACTGACCATATAGCCGTGCGTAGGCACCACGCCGTCGACGGTGGTCGAGAAACCACCGTCATCGCGCAGCTTCTGGAGCAGGCCGGACATCTGCAAACCGTCCGCCCGGTCCGGAATACGCTTGGCCTCGGCAGTCCCGGCCACAGGACCCGCGCCTGGTCCCGGTGGAGACCCTCCCCAAACGTCCGGCAGTCCATCATGGTCATGGTGACCAGAACCCGGACCACCCAGCCTATACGGCGGAGGAACCGCTAGATAGCTGGCCATCCGAGCTGCTGATTTCACTGCACGAATACCCCGTAGCCGTCAACCAGGCTGTCCGGCGGGGTCTCCCAATCCTCCTCGGGTTGTGGGGTCTCCTCGGGTAGGATGTACACCCAAACGCATCGACAGTGGAAGTGAATCAACGGCGAGAACCTTTTGTAGTCCGGATTGCCCAGGTTGATAATCTTGCCGTCCATGTACTCACAGAGCGGACAGGTCTTTTCGTCTAAAATCGCGCTGTACTGGGCCAACTCCACCCCAGCCATCTGAGCGGCCAAATCGCGCCCGGTGTTGACGGCCTCGCCCACAACGGCGGAGGCCATCGCCACCAATTCCCGCTTAGCCTTCTCCAGGACCTGCTCACGGCCCATGAAAGCCGCAGCTGACGCGGCCAAACCATCGTCATACGCACCAAGGGCAAATAAGGTCAAATCCATCTGCAATCTGTGGGTCAGGGCCTTGGCCAAAACGCCCGCCCTGGCCGACCAGGTGTCCTTGGTGCGGTCCGGGACCTCGACCTTGGCCGCATCGATACCGAGCTCGGATGCTGCCCGCTCAATACCGAAACCAGCCAGGGCCGACTGACGCTGCCTAAGCCAATTCGTGAACTCGCCCAGGTAACGAGGGTTTATCCGCGATATTTCAGCCACCTTACCCGATTCGAGAGCTCGACGCACCTGCTCGAACAGGTCCAGGAGCTGTTTCGACAGAATCGACATGCCGTCCTCGACAAAAGCCTCCTCGGACCCATCCCACCAAGCCTCTAGCTCGGCAAATCCGACCGCCTTCTCGCGCTCGGTCAACTCCCGGGACCACTGCCGCTCACCCTCCGCAAATCGGCGTACCTCGCGCCGCTGGCTGGGCGTGAGAGCCGGACAGCCGTGTTCGGTGTGAGCGGTCACCGAGGGCTGGTCCGGCTCGATTGCCCATTTCCCCTGCGTTTCAGGGACGGCTTCTTCCGCCTTTACCGGGTTTTTGCGCTCGTTCGGCGGGGGAGACTCTGTTTTGGTGGGTTCCTCGACTGGTTGTTGCCCAGAAGGCGGAGAATCGCCGCTGGCCGGAGGAGGGCCATCCGGTGGGGGAGGAGGCGCAGACGCAGGCGCATCTTCGGTGACCTCCGCCTTCTCGGGCAAGTCTAGGAGCTCTCTGACCCAGGCTTCCAGGTCCTCGTCTGGGGCCACTAGCTGGCCTTGGACCAACTGTGCCAGGACCTGGACCAGCTTCTCCGAGGACTGGCCTATCGGCCTAAAAGTGACTCTCGGGTAGCCCTCCACCTGCCAGTTATAGTCCACTAGCTGCGGTATTGCATAACTATTCAGCACCGCAGCCACGGATTTGGCCGTAGCGTCAAGCGTCATCAGGAACAGGTTGGAGTGGTCTTGCGACAAAGCGAAGCTACCAACGTCACCAGAGCCTAGATTGATAAACTGGGCCAAAACCGACCGCAGAATCATCTGGTCCTGGTGGTCGATATACGGGAGGACCTCCATCATCCCGCGTTTGCCCTCAAACAACGAGAGAACATACTCCGGGGGGAGGACAACCCCGGCCTTTTCGGCTGAGCGGAGGTCCTCCACAATCTCTATGGCCCGGTTGTAGTCGTCATCGGACCATTCGGGTGGCAGGGTTATCTGCGGGGTGCCGACAAAGTTGCGCTCAATGCCTATGTTGGTGATTTTGTATAAGAAGTCCTTAATGAGCCAGTTTCGATAGGCAGAGCGCAGGACCGACTGACCCCGCAAATCGCCGCCCTCCATCCGGTTCGAGAAAATAAGCAACTTCTCTACCGGGATGAATACCTCGGAATAGCCCGTATCAGCCAATTTGAGGTGTTTTACACCCTTCGGCCCACCTTGCTCATCGTAAGTGAACGCTGAAACGGTTGAAACGGGCCTTGGAGCAAACTTGCGCCAACGGACCTTGCCGTCCTGGAGCTCAAACACCTTCTCGAACACTGCATGGCCAAAGGGAAGCATGGTGAGTGCCAGCCGCAAAAAGTCATCCCAATGCTGGGTCAGGCCGCTTGGCGGACCGTCGAACAGGTTGCTGCTGATGAAGTCCGCAATCTCCTCATCCTGCTTGGAGTCGGAGTAGGGCTCAACGAACCAGTGAGTCGACCGGATAGGCAATTCGATGACCAGGAGCATCGCCTGGACCTGGGAGTCCGAGCGGCGCATCTTCTCGTAAATCCCGATGTTTTGCGGCCACTTAAGCGCAGCTAGATACTCCTCTGTGGCCATAGAGCTCCAAATCGCGGAAGCAGCCCGCCCGGTGCTTCCCAGCTCTCCCGCCATGTACCGGGGCTTTTTTGCTTTTGCCATCTACCACACAGCCTCCCTCGCCTGCGTTCGGCCTACCGCTGCCAGACCTCTAGTGGCCTTGCTCAGATAGTTACCTCGCAGGCGTAGTAGTGCCTGGGACATCGCGTCTAGCTGGTCATCTGTTGCTCCGGCGGGTGCGTTCGCCGTTTCCTCGATGAACTCGTGAACCCACGGCTGCATATTCGGGTCCGGCAGGTATATGTTGCCCGCCTCAACCAACGGGGTCACAGCGTGCCACCGAGCGATTTTCGGGCCTTTGGGCGTGTCAGGAATTATTCCTGGAACAACCTTCTTTAAGGCCGATATTACCGCAGGTCCGTTGGCTTTGTCCTCGATATACACCGCTGTAGCCTCCGGCCACTTCTCCGAGAGATTTTGGACGGCATTTACGGTCTCCACGAAGTCCATTCTGCGCCTTACCTGGTCCAAAAGGTATCGGTCCGGCCCGATGGCCCCCCAAACCTGGCCCACAACGAAGGAGCCGCCCACGGTCTCCTTGAACGTCATGTCCCAACTGATGACGATACGAGCCAGGTAGCTCGGGATGTCCGTGTAGTGCCTCCACCACGAACGCTTGAACAGGCCACCTTCCTCCGGCGAGGGACGTTGTTGATAAAGTGCCGCCCAGGCGAAGGAGCCGACCTCTTTTTTGCGTTGCTCCGCCCATTCGGAGTCGAAACCGCCCTCCGGCCACAAAGTCTCACCAACCTCCCGGCCAAGCGCATCATCTTCCTCAGCCAGGGCCGGAAGGTTGACCACGGTCCATCGGTCGGGTTCCTCGGATATTAAACGCCCAGCTAGGTCATCTTCGTGCCACCGTGTCTGGATTAGGATGACCGCGCCGGATGGGGATAGCCGGGTCAGGAGCGTATGCTGCCACTCTCGCCACAAACGGTCCCGCATAGTGGGGTTCGAGGCTTCCGCCCGGTTTTTGATGGGGTCATCGATGACCAACAAATCCGCACCCTCGCCCGTGATGGAGCCCCCAACGCCCGAGCTGATTAGACCGCCACGATGGTCGGCGACTGACCAGTTGGTGACCGAAGCGTTCCCTAGCTGCACTCCATAGCCGAATAACTCAGGTCCGAAGTCGGCCACCTTACGGCGATTGGCCCGACCGAACCGTTGGGCAAACTCATCGGAATACGAGACCTCAATGACCCGACGGTCGGGGTTCCGCAACAGATACCAGGCCGGGAAGGACTCGGTGACCGTCATCGACTTGCCGTGCCTTGGTGGCAGGGCTAGTATCAGACGGTCTATCTCGCCGGATTCGACGAGTTTGAGGTACGAGCAAATTAGGCGGGTGTGTGCGGCGTGTTTGTAGAGCCCGCCGTGGACATACTCGACGAAAAACCAAAACTCCTTACGTGCCAGGGCTTTGTATAAAGATTCATCCGGTATGCGGGTCTTTACGCCGGGATACTTAGCCGCAAAGACCTGACCCACCCTCCGTCGCGCTTTGTTGATGGGGTCACGTCCAATACGAGTGTTGTGTTCGCGCCGCCAGACGGCGTATTCTTCGGGGTCATGGTAGTGCCTAGTCAGACTCATTGGGCTTGGTCCGCTTCTGCCGGAATATCTCGCCTACACGCTCAGCGATTTCCTCGTCTCCAAGCAGGGCATCGACTATGGAGTGGTTGTGGTCGATTTGGAGCTGTAGAGGTTCATCACCCCAACGGTCCTTGGCCCGCCGTTTGAGCCATTCGAGCAGTGCCTTCCAATCCTTCTCCATCCCGATTTGCCGCAAAGCCGCAACCGCTTTGGCCTCAGCTTTGGCCTCGGCCTTCTCGATATCGAGCGCAAAGGTCTTGAACGGCTCTCGGGCACCCTTTTGGGAGCCTTTGTGACACCAGTAGGTTATGGTGTCTGTCGGCAGGCCAACTAACTTCTCCGCAACTGACCGCCATTGGCCGTCCTCAAGGGCCTCAAGGATGACCCGCTTCTGCCAGTCCTCGACAACCACCTTATTTCCGTAGGTCAGCCGGGTCTCCAACCGTGTTCTTTTGCTTTGTGCCATTGGTCAACACCCCTCTTAGGTGTTCAGTGTAGATATCCTCAACCCGAGATAGTAGTGCCGGGGGCAATCTCTCCGGTGCCGCAAACAAAAGAGTCCGCAACCGTTTGGGCCAGGTCGCAGACTCTGCGATAACGCGGTCGTAATAAGAGTCGCCGACACCACGCAGACCCTCATCCCGGGCCTGTCGCCTAAACTCACGCAGGGCCATCATCCCGAGAGACCTCATATCAATATGAGTCTATCCTGCAATCTTCCGAAAAGTCTAGCCGTACCTCAATTCTCCTAACTCCTTCCAAGTGACAAAAACAACCCAAAGTGTCTATTTCGGCACACGAAATGCGGTCGATACCCTCATTTCAGCGGTCGATTAGTATGTCAGATTCTTACAACGGTCGATACCCTCATTTCAGCGGTCGATACCGCCAAAACGGCGGTCGATTAGCCGTTTTCAGCGGTCGATACCCTCATTTCAGCGGTCGATTACAGCGAAAGCCGAATGATAAATGCTAATCGACCGTTTCACCACCCCCCCTTTAGGGGGGGTAAAAACGGTCGATTAGCATTTCGGGGGTCCGGTCGGTTACTGTTTCGACAACTCACGCACCCAACAATACTTGCCTCTTTGCCACTGATAGCTGGGCTCCAAGATTATCGTGCACTCATTTCTGTTCTTCCAGATTTTGCTACAGCCTTGGCATTGTTCAACCAGCCGCACACGCTCCACCGACTTCCGCCGCTTCTTGGCCAGCTAGAACACCCCCCCGGTCGATTAGCCATTTTTAGCGGTCGATACCCTCATTTCAGCGGTCGATTACGTCTGAACGGGAATGGTTCTCCACGCAGAAAAACGATGGTCACTACCTGAGCCATCAGGACCGTGAGCACTCCCCAGGGGTTCTGGTTAGCCAGCAACCAGAGGGTCAGTGCCCACAGACCCACTACACATACCAGGTTCGCCAGCAGAGTTGGCATTGGTATGTGCGTTTCGTCCCGGCTCCGCCTTCGTCCACTACTCGGGTATCCTCATAGTGACAGTGTGGACACACGGAAACTTGCCGGGCTCTCTCGGCGATGGTGGCCTCTAGACCCTGTTGAAATAACCGCATCTCGGCTAGAGTCAACAGGCACACACTGTCGACGTGGACTCGTTTGTCCGGCGGCAGGAGCTGACAGTATCCTGATTTGTAGTACCGACACACCATACAGGTCCACATAGTACAGGTCCGCATACCTACTCCTCCTTGTTGCTGAATACCAGAGCCAGCACCAGGACCACCCCGAGCAGTGCCACAAGTACGATGAGAGTCACTTCGGCAACCAGTCATAGCAGCCATGATACAGCTCAGTGTAGACCTTCACCGGAATCAGTGGCCGGAAATCATCCATCGGGCGATAGTCGGACGTACAGACCCCCAAAACATGATACCTTTCGGACAAACACCCCCCAAAACGGCTTTTATTTGCGTTACGTGCCCAGTATCGACAGTTTGAGCAAGTCTTATCACGGTGGTCCATATCCGGGTCCTTCTCCAGATAGTTGTCACACGTAACCACCTGGACCGGAGCAGTACGGGGCACCGAGCACACATTTTCGTGGATGCACTTTTTACACAGGTTCATTTCAACTTGTCCTCCCGCCCTAGATTACGAGCCGTAAACTCCTGCCCTCCGCAGGCGTTCGACCAACTGTTCAGCAATCTCTTGGAGGTTGGTTGTTCCTAAATCATCTCGTTTCACTGACACTGTGAGTGTCACGCCCTCGGCCTGCCTGTCTATGACACGCAGCAAGTTTTGGACATCGGTCGGAGCATGTGCTATACGCTCGGCGTTGTCTCTAGCATCGTCATCGCCAAATCTGCCCACATCAGCAATCCAAGTACCGTGTGGAAACTGTCCTGCGGGCCGCACAACCAGTTCGTTGCTACTAAACGCTTCGGCTCCTGGGTTATACCCGGATTCCCACGGTCCCACGTTTGCCCACCTTTTCCGGATGGCCTCGATGTCTACCTTCATCCCGACTCGCCCTCCTCTTTCGCAGGTTCTAGAGCAGCTGCCTCCAACGCAGCCCGAAGGTCTTTGTGTGCCTGTATCAACCCCGCAAACGCGGTAATCGGCATCTGAACCTGCGACATCTGAGCCTGGTTTTGATGATATCGGTGGTCATCCCCACACAACCCCCTTCCCATCACAAGCATGGCATGGCCTTGTCGGAACAGCGGTGCCTGACCAGCCTACGGCGGTATAGTCATTGAGCCTGCCAGCTCCGTTGCACACGGGGCAGATGTGTGGCTTGCGGCCAGCCTTGCGCCCCATCAGCGGACACGGCTCGTCAGGATACGGGCAGCACCGCAGGTTGCCGCCGCAGCCGCCTCTGATAACGACTGTTTGCGGCTCCGAGCCGCCTGTTGTGCCGCCACCGCTGCCCCCCGTGGTAGAGCCGCCGCCACCACCGCACCAGCCCACGCCGGGTATCCACTTCATTCCCGCTCCCCCTCTCTTGGTTTCCAGGCGGCGCAGGAGTGGTCGGGGTCAACCCAAATCCTCACCCGCCCTGGCCCCCACAGTTCTAGCTGGAACGGCCTGTGGATGCACTTCCAGCCCGTGTCACCGTCAGGCGAACAGTCCTCCCTTGCCCACCCGCACCCATCACACCGCCTGCCCTCCAGCTCTCGTATCCTAGCCTGCGCTGCGTCACGCTCGGCGGTGGCTGCGTCTAGGGCGGCGAGGAGGGCAGGGATGTCCTCGCAAGCATCCCGCAACGCTGCCTGCATCTCCTCCAAGTAGTACGGCTCAGGGTTGGGGTCCGCCCACCTCGCCCTAATCGCCTCAATGTCTGCCGCTGTCGGGGTGGTCATGGCTGTGCCTCCTCACGATAAGGGCAGTCCCAATAGGGGCCATCCTCCCTCGTGTTGTGCCAGTCGGGGTGGCAATGCCCGAAGGGTGATTCAGGCAGGGCGCACCACTCGTCAACTCGGTCGCCGTCGTCTGCTGTTTGCAGGTGCTCACACTCAAAGCAGGGCCAATGCTCTCCAGCCCACAGCTTCCGCTCCTCACTCATTCCCGCTCCCCCTCTCCCCATCATAGCGTCTATCCTGGCCCGTAGCGTAAGCATGATTTCCTTGGCGACCTCGGCTGAGCCACCCTGCGTGATTTCATCGGGAAACTCGTGCATGATGAAGTTACCAAGGTCGAGTAGCTGGTCCCGGTAAAACTTCGCTGATGGTTTGGTCATTTAGACCCCTCCTTCGCTGGCTTATGGTCTGGGCACCCCGAGCCAAACCGATACTGTTTCGTGAGAGCGCAGCGACCCCAAGACAACCCAAGGGCGGCGTGCCACCCCGAAGGCTCCCAATGCACACAGAGCTTCTCGAATGGTTTCAGGTGCTCGTGACAGGGGTCGACCTTTGACTGCCACTCCCGGCAGTAGTGCCCCTCGGGCGTGAATACTTCATACCCGCCCTCCACGTAGTAGCCATCCCACTGACACCTGCCCATAACGTATCGACTTGGGCTATCCCACTGTTTCCAGCGTAGGCACGTGCCACACGTAGTATCGGTCATTTCAGACGCTCCCCCAGGATGTACACAATGTCGCTGAGTCCGTCACGCAGAGTCAGCTTGAGCTGGGTCAGCTCACGCCGGACCTCCACCAACTCACAACGGCCACTAGACGACATCAGCGCACAATCAGATGTGCAGTCCACCTCATCGTCTCCGGTCGACTGTAACGGACAGAATCTCTCCACACTGTGCCCTCCTCCAGTTTTGCTTCTTATGATAATTATAACGGACCGCCCACCCGGGTTCAACGGTGAATCGTGATTTCGCCCGGGTCATCTACTATGCTGCTCAGGGAGGTGTTCCGGCTCTCCTCGATTCCGAGCTCGGTTATCCGGCACCTGACGCTGCGTCCTGTGCCCTCCATCACCGCAAAGCCCCTGCTACACAGGAGGGTCACAATTTCGACCGCCTTGGTGCGCCCACACCCCAAAAGCTCCCGGACATCCCGGTTCTGCACGGCCTCGACCCGGACCATGTGGTGCAGCAACCGCCGCCATTCCGCGTCAGCTGAGGTCATCGCCGTGACATCATATTGGTTGTCGCCGAATCGGCCCAGGTTGAACGTGAGCTCCAGCTCCGGTAGCACCCCGACCCGCAACTGCCGCTCCATATTGAGCGTCCGAGCACTGCCCTCCGGCTGCGACCTTTGCTCCTGGTCGACGTAACGCAGATACGCTCCAGAGTCCAACCATCCGTGCAGTGTAGTCGACCCCAAGAGCCTTTGACCACCCCGCACCCCTGCCGAGCCCTTGGAAAAGTGGTGGACCACCACAATCGCCAGCTGGTAGGTCCGGCTGAGCTGGATTAGCTGCTGCAATACGGGCCGGAGCTCCCGCTCATCCGAGACACTGGCCGCACCGAGCATCAGGTAGAGCGGGTCCAGGACCAGCAGTACGGGCTCGGTCTCCTCGATTTTGGCCATCAGTCGCATCATGTGGTCCCGGTCGGTCAGGTTGAATCCCTCTTGTGACAACAGATGTATGGGGATGTCCTGTAGGGATGGGGTCGGCTGTATGGTATACCGCCCGTTGTCGGACCTGCGGATAATGGGTCTGAGGTCCCGGCCCATCTTATGTTGGAGTATCTTGAAAAAACGGTCCTGTACGTCCCGGGGATGGTTCTCATTTTGGACAATCAGCACCGGGCCTTGGTGGCCAATCTCCATCGAGCCCAAAAACGGTTTGCCTGTGGCCACGCTTACCGCTAGGTCGGCAGTAAGAACACTCTTGTACGTCTTAGGCTCCCCAGCCACAATGCCGTAGCTCTCCCGGGTCCAAAAGTCTTTGACCAGCCAGAGCTGTTCGCCGAAGTGCTCGTGCATGAGGTCATCAAGGTGCTGCCACGGGGTGGCCTCCAACAGAGCACTAGTGGCGGTTGGGGAGTTGTCCAGCAGCTCAATGAAGGTGTCGCGGAAGGTCTCTTGGTTCCGGCAGTACAGCTCATTGGGGTCCTTGGCCTCCGCCGGGAGCTTGGCCACCCGGACGGCTCCGCTGAACCGCAAAGAGCGCAGCTTGGCCGGGACGTTGGCCGCAAACTGCGCTCCCGCATCGTCATTTTCTTGGACCACCCAAATTGTCGACAGGTCCCGGACCATCTCCGCTGTCAGGAGGTGGACCATCGAGGCCCCGGGGATACCGAGGGCCGGGATTTCGTTGTACCACAAGGTCCAACAGTCGGATTCGCCCTCGACAATCACCAGATACTGCTCCTGGCGGGCCTCATCGAGCCGCCAAAGACCATACGGCACGGGCCTGCCAGTGCTGCCGAGCCACCTCGGACCCCCGCCCGGACCCATGATGGTCCGCAGACGCTGCCGGGGTGCCGGGGTGCTGTCCTCCAATAGATAAGGTATGCCGACCCCTCTGGGGGTGTCCTCCAAGCCGAGCTCCCGCAGGAAGTCCTCCGGTATGCCTTTGCTCTCGGACAGTGCTGCGACCGTGGCGGACACCGAAGGGCTCCGGGTATCATCCAGGAACAGGTCCTCGGAACCCAGGCCCAGCTCCGTGGCTATCTGCTCCGCCGGAGCCTGGCACCCGTGACAGTGCAACAAAATGCGGTGGCCCCGCACGTCGATTGACAACGATGGATTGGTGTCGGCATGTACCGGGCATCTGGCCTGCCATTTGTCCGGTCCCTGCTCTCGAACACCGTCAAGACGCTCTAATAGCGCAGCTACCTTGGTGTGCATGGCCGCGCCTACTGTGCTTGCTGATTCGGTATCGGAGCTGCGTTTCGCCAGGACTCCCATTCAGTCCATAAGGTCTTAGGTCGACAGGCGTACAGCTTGGAGAGCTCCGTCGCCCGGGGTTCGGTCAAATCCACCACGCCGGACTCGATTGCAGCGACTGTAGCAGGGGATACTCCAAGATGTAGGGCGATTGTAGCTCGGGATAGTCCTCTTTGCTCACGGCGGATTCTGACCGGATTTTCTCGGGTCCAGTCTCTGCGGCGGGTCTCATCGACACGACTAAGCGGCGGCAAAATGCAGCCCCTCCTCCCAAGATGGTCTGTGCAACAATTATAACAGGACCATAGGTATTGCGGAAGCCCAAACCCAAAGTATATAATTATGCTAAACACCCAACAGAGGAGGTTTTGAGTCGTGCCGATTACGGTAATGGAGTACCGCAGGCGGACCAAGGGGCTAACGCAGATAGAGCTGGCCCAGCATGTCGGGCTCAGTCAGCCCGAGATTTCGCTCATTGAGAGCGGTCACGCCCAGCCCAAGCCGGATGTGCGGGCTGCGCTGGCCAGGACTCTCGATGTCGACCCGCTTCACCTGCAACTCGACTACGCCGAGTGGTTGAGGGTGCTGCGCGATGAGACTGCTTAAGGTTGACTGGACCCCCAGGTTGTTGGCACATACGGCGGTTCTAGCTGCGGTTATCGTGGCCACGAACATGCTGACCTCGGTGTTCTCATTCAGCGTGGGTCCGCTCAACTTGAGAATCGGTGACGCTCTGTTAATGCTGGTCTACTACTCGGGACCGTGGGCAATCTACGCCTTCATCATTGGTGGTACGGTCTCCAACCTGTTAGGAAGTCCGCTCGGTCTCATCGACGTGATATGGGGTGGAGTGGGCCTCAGCCTCATCGGTGGCTACCTATCGCTCCGGGCTCCTAACGCTGTCACGTCCGCTTTGGCTTGGGCGTTGACCACGGGCATTGGAGTGGCTGGCATGTTGACGCTCATGCTGGGCCTGCCGTTTTGGGCTTTGGCTGTGCCCATCACCCTATCCAACGCCGTAGTCCTGTTGATAATCGGCATCCCACTCTGCCGGACCCTGGTTCATCGGGTCCTGTGGGTGCCTATACGGAGGGACCGCTAGTGCATCTGGCTTTGATTACCCCGATTCCGCTCCTGGACAGGTTTCGGGAGCTGATGGACCCCTACCACCTGGTATTGGCGCACCTCTGCCGAGACCCAAGATACCTGGACTTTTACTGCCAACGAGCAGCAGACGGCGATGAGGTCATCCTGGATAACAGTGTCCACGAGGGCCACAACGTCGACCTGGTAGACCTGATTGGTCTGACGCACACGCTGAGTGCCACCACCGTAGTCCTGCCGGATACCCCGTACCAAGCCGCTCGGACCGTGCAGCAGGCCCGGCAATACTACCAGACCCTGCGGACGGCACTGCCCGGGGTCAAGCTCATGGCCGTGCCTCACGGGTCCACCTACCTGGGATTCGGGGCCTGTGTGTCCCAACTGGTCGGTCTTGGAGTGGATAGCATCGGACTGGTCCGGGACTGCACCTGTTGGTACACCATCCGGGCCTATCTAATCCCACACCTGCGGCACGTCCTACAGCCTACGCAGACCCTACATCTATTAGGTGGCGAATCTCAGCCAGTGGAGGTCTACCTGTTGGGCCTGGCCGTCAAAATGGCCCGCACTCCCGACCCGGTACATGGCACCAGTCTGACCACCGTGGGCATAGACACCTCTAAACCGCTGGTCCTGGCGCACCACGGGATATGCCTGTCCGACAAACTGCTGTTTGACAACGTGGAACGCGAAATCGACTGGAATGGTCGGCCAGTAGATTACTTTGAGCTCGATAACATTGACTATGACCTAGCCAAAGAGAACATCCGGGTCTACCGGGCCTGGTTGGATGGTGAGGTTGGGGGGTTGGACCGTGCTTAGTGATTGCGACAACTGCCCGTTACAGGGTAGACCGCAGGTGCTCGGTCAGGGCACCAAGAACGGCATCGCCGTGGTCGGTGAAGCTCCGGGGGCCAGTGAGGTGTCCCGCCGGGAGCCGTTTGTCGGCTCATCCGGTCAGCTGCTCCGGGCCACACTGAGAGCAGCCAGCATAGACGACTCCAAGCTCTGGGTCACGAACACCTGTTTGTGTCGGCCCGAGGGCAACGCTACTCCGACCCAAGACGCAATCGATGCGTGTCGGCCCCGGCTGTTGGCCGAGCTCCAGGGCATCCGGAAAATCCTGCTCTGTGGCAACACGCCGCTCCGGGCTTTGACCCCCTACAAATCGGTAGCCAAAACTCGGGGCATGGCTTTGTGGCTCGATGACCTGGACGCTCTGGCCGTGTCAACCTGGCACCCAGCTAAATGCCTGTATGTGTTCGATGATTTCCGTGACTTCGCCAAGGACGTGGAGAAGTTTTCGCTCTTGGCTCCTACACGAGAGTCCGCTGCTCAGCTGCCACCGCCAAGGGTCCGGATGTGTCGCTCGGTACGGGACGTGCGCGAAATGCACCAGGCCCTCCGGGACACGAACCTGCTGGTATGCGACCTGGAGACCTCGGGCAAGCGTTTGATACAGGCCCAGATAATCCTGGTCACGCTCCAAGGCACACCGGAGCTGGCCTGGCAGGTGCCTAGTCGGCTGCTGCGTATCCGCCAAGTGGTTGACCTGCTCCGGGACCTGCTTGAAAATCCTCCATACCCTACCGCAGGTCACAATGCGATGTTCGACTCCAAGTTTCTGCTGCACTACCTCGGAATCGACTGGCGACCGACTCATGACACAATGCTGGCGCACTACCTTATAGATGAACGGTCTGCCGAGGCCGACACTGGCGCAGGCGGTGAAGCTCTCAAAGTGCATGGCCTCAAGGTCCTGGCCCGGGAATACTACAACATCCCGGATTACGAAGAACCGCTGGCTCTGTACCTGCGGAAAATTAAGGCCGACCGCAAGAAGTTAGGCGATTTGACCCCCACCACCTTTGGTGACATCCCGCTCGAAATGCTTAGCCCGTATGCTGCCCGGGACACCCAGATAACCAGGCTGTTGGTCGACCCCCTAAACCAGTTGGTGCAGGAGGAGCCCAACCTGGTCCCAGTGCTTGAGGACATCCTGCTCCCGGCCAGCATGGCTCTGCGGGACATCGAGCGGTTGGGCATCACCATCAACGTCGATTATCTGCGGGATTTGCGGACCCAATACATGACCGAGATAGAGACCGCCGCTCAGAAAATCGTGGCTCTCAATGGCGAGGACCTCAACCTGAACAGTCCGGTACAGTTGGCCAAGTTGCTTTACGACAAGCTCAGGTTGCCCCAGCTCAAGGGCCGTTCCACCGACCGGGAGTGCCTGCGCTACCTCCGGGATAGACATGAGATAGCTGGTCTTATCCAAACGCACCGGACCCGGACCAAGCTGGTAGGCACCTACGTCGACGGCATCCTGGAACGGGTCGACCCGGACGGCAGGGTGCGAACCAGTTTCCTGGTCCACGGCACGGTCAGCGGTCGGCTCAGCTCACGCGACCCCAACCTCCAGAACATCCCCAACTATGACGCACCGGAGATTCGCCGGGCCTTCGTGGCCACGCCGGGATGGGTCTTGCTGAACGCCGACTACAGCCAAATCGAGGTCCGGATAGCGGCCTGGTACGCAGAGGACCAGGGGCTCATCGAGGCTTACACCAAGGGTTACGATATCCACCGGACCACGGCCAGCCAAATGTTCCGGGTCGACCCCGATAAGGTGACTGCACATCAGCGGCAACTGGCCAAAAGAACAGTGTTCGCCATTCTGTACGGCGCGGCAGCACAGGCGTTGGCCGCAGAGTTTAAGGTCTCCATAAACCAGGCTCAGAAGTACATCACAGATTTCTTGGACCGTTTTGACGGCCTGGCCGAATGGATTGCAGCGCAGCAAGAACAGGCTATGACTCATGGGTATGTGGAGTCGATGTTTGGCCGCAAACGCAGGTTCCCG
>Ga0209498_1001334_pt1 | contig 15162 bp, 10 predicted proteins | sample WalLakDeSediment_FD_184131 | JGI IMG/M metagenome (GOLD analysis project Ga0209498, IMG submission 184131) | Lake sediment microbial communities from Walker lake, Nevada to study Microbial Dark Matter (Phase II) - Walker Lake 11/02/13 Deep... | ecosystem: Environmental > Aquatic > Freshwater >... | reverse complement strand
AAGAAAGGGTAGGCAAGCAGTGACAGCAGAAAGGCAAGCAGCAGGGCAATTAATAATTTTACCATCATTGTCCTCCAGCTCCTTCCGGATTGCCGCCAAGCAGGGCAGCAACAATCTGATCCATGTGCATCCCCCTTGAACCTTTTACCAGGATATGCCATCCCTGGTCGAGAGGAAGCTTACTTAGCCGCTGCAGGGCTTCTTCGTGGCTGCGATAGGAAAATACAGTCATGCCAGCATTCAGCGCCTCTCGGGCAGCCGCCTGCATCAGTTCTCCAACTGCAACCAGGTAGGTAACCCCTGATTCGGCCAGGTAACGGCCAATCTCCTGGTGCGCCTCCTGTGCCGTAAACCCGAGCTCCAGCATATCGCCCAGAACAGCAACACTGTTTTGGCCGCCCAGTTCAAAAAGCACATCAATAGCCGCCTTAACCGAACTGGGGTTGGCGTTATAACTATCGTCGATGACAACCAGTTTGTCAGCGGTATGGTAAACCTTGAGTCTGCCGGCCGAAGTCTGGCTCATTTCGAGCCCATTTTGCATCTCCGACAGGCTTAAACCCAGGATATAACCGACGGTAAGAGCCGCCAGGGCATCGCTAACCGACTCCCGTCCAGGTAAGGGCGCTTTAAACCACCCTTCCGATTTATCTGGAAAACGCACCCGGAAAAAGCTGTTTTCTCCCCTTTGAGACAACTCTAAGCCTTTTATATCGCCCTGGTTAAAGCTGTAGTTATAGACTTTTCCCGGGTAGCGTTCCCCAAGCTTTAGGAGGCGGGGATCATCGCCGTTCAAAACGGCTACCCCGCCTGAGCCGAGGTAATCAAGTAGTTCTCCTTTCGCTTTTTCAATCGCATCTAGTGATCCTAACAACTCAATATGGGCCTCACCGATATTGGTGATCACCCCAATTGAGGGGTTGGCAATCCTGCAAAGCGTATCAATCTCACCGGGCGCGCTCATGCCCATCTCCAGCACGGCAACCTGGTGGTTTTCTTCCATTTTAAGTAAAGTAAGGGGCAAACCGATTTCGTTATTCAGGTTGCCCTCAGTTTTCAAAACCTTAAACCTCGATTCCAGAACTCCCGCGGTATAGTCCTTGGTCGTTGTCTTACCACTGCTGCCGGTTATGCCGATTACGGTGAGCGCAAACTTTTTGCGGTACCAGGTGGCTATCTTCTGCAGTGCGGTGAGAGAATCTTCTACTTCAATCAGCAGCGTCTCTTCTCCCACCTGCGGCAAGTTTTCTGCCCCTCTTTCGACCAGCGCCCCTGCAGCTCCCCGGCTGAGAGCGTCAGAAATATAAAGGTGACCATCGGTCTTCTCCCCCCTGAAAGGAATAAACAGCTCACCGGGAGCAACCTGTCTGGAGTCGATAGCGAAACCGGCTATCTGCTGTTCAGGATTACCCTGCAGCAGTTTGCCTTGACAGGCACCAATGATTTCAATTCCTCTCAGGTTCATTGCAATCTCCTTATCCTCAGTTCAACTCTTCTCCCACCGAGGTCCCCGCCGTGGGCGTAACCTGCAGATAATTTAGAGTGTCTTCCATAATCCGTTTAAAAAGCGGGGCACTTGTTGCAGAACCGAAGCGCGGCCCCTTTGTAACCCCGTCTACGGAAACAAAAAGCACAATGCGCGGTTTTTCAACCGGAGCAAAGCCGACAAAAGAATAGATGAATGAATCGCTGCTGTAAAGCTGGTCTTCGCCGAGTTTCTCAGCGGTCCCGGTTTTCCCGGCAGCGCGGTAACCTTCAAGAGCTGCTGTTTTTCCAGTTCCTTCGAGTATCACCGTTTCCATCAGCTCAATCAGTTTTTTTGAAGTCTCGCCTGAAATCACTTGCCTTACCAGCTCCGGCTCTCTTTTGAAGATCCTTTCACCATCTATACTCCGAATCTCTTCAACCAGGTACGGCTGATATAGATACCCGCCATTGATCATTGCCGACACTGCCATCGCCTGCTGCACCGGGGTCACCGATACCCCCTGGCCGAATGAGGTAGTCGCCAACTCCAAAGGACCGAGCATCAACTCGTTAAAAATCAGGCCGCTTCCCTCACCGGGATAGTCGATACCGGTAGCCCTGCCGAAACCGAAAGCTTCCATATAACCGGCCAGTTTCTCCGCCCCGAGTTTTCTGCCCAGGGCAATATAAGCTGTATTACAGGAAACGCCAAGCGACTGCAGAAAAGTTATGGTGCCACAACCACCGCGATCGACAGTCCAGCAATTAATTTGGTGGTCGCTGACCATGACATAACCGGGGCAGTAATGATGCTCTTCCGGCAGAAATAGTCCTTCTTCCAGAACGGCTGCCAGGGTAACCAGCTTGAAGGTTGAGCCCGGCTCATAAGACGAAGTAAAGGGAGCCAGGTTCCAGCGCTCCGGGTCAAAATCATCATATTTGAGCGGATCATAGTCGGGCCGGGCTGCAGCTGCCAGCACTGCACCACTGTAGGGATCTACAGCAATAGCCAGTGCCTGCCTGGGGGCAGCTTCAGCCACCACCCGCTCCAGTTCTTTTTCAACAATGTGTTGAATTGATTCATCAATTGCCAGGTAAAGATTACAGTTCTGCTTGGGCAAAAGGTTGCCGTAATAATTATGCGGAAGCTGACGCCCCAGTGCATCAGCCGGATAGTGCAACCTGCCCTCGCTGCCGCTTAAATACTGCTCGTAGTAGAACTCCAAGCCAGACCACCCCTGGTCCATGCCGACAAGACCAAGCAGCTGGGAGGCAAGATTGCCACCCGGGTAATAGCGCTTCTCTTCGTTAAAAAAAACTATACCTGGCAAATTCATTTCTCGCACCGCCTCGGTTATTACCGGATCGACCTTGCGCTTGATGTAAACTGCGCTGCGATCCAGGGTGACCAGTTCAGCGATTTCCTGTTCTTTCATTTTTAGAATCGGAGCAAGCGCTCCGGCAACAACATCGGGGGCTTCTATCTGCTGAGGTATGGCAACCACCGTCTGTACTTCGGTACTGCCGGCCAGCAAACGGCCGTGTTGATCATAGATTGCCCCCCGCCCCGTCTGCACTATAATATTATGATTCCACTGTTTCCAGGCCTGATCATATAACTCATCAGCCCGGACAATTTGAATCCAGGCCAGCCGGCCGATCAGGTAAAAAGAAAAGAGCAGGGTCATAACAAAAACAAAAAGGATCCTTTTCCTTACCGTATTGCGACTGACTGCAAAACCCGGCAATTAGCTCACTCTCCCACACTGACAGTTAAAACCCGACCGGCGGTAATGATCCTAAGCTGATCCAGCTCGGGTTCAATCATCCCAAGTTCTGTCCTGGCAATTTCTTCAATTATTCCGACAGAGCTAAGTTTGGCCACCTCAACTTCAAGTTGCCTGGTGCTATCCTGGATTGCAGCAAACTCTTTCTGTATGCTGCTAAGCCTGTAGTTGGTCATCACCAACGACGAATACTGGGCAACAACAATCAGGCTGAGCAGAAAACAGCTCAGGAACAAAGTAGCCAGTTTAAATCGTTTTATCCTTTGCTGCGGATCCTGCCGGTTAACCGGATGCCGGTACGGCCGGTTCTGCCTACCCCTTAACTGCTGTGGGGATAGTTGTCTTGCTGCTTGCATCCGTAACACCTACTTTCTATCTGTCTATTTTAGTTTTTCAGCCACTCTCATCCGGGCGCTACGGGCCCGGGGGTTATCTTCAACTTCGTCGGGTAAAGGCTTCAGCGCCTTGCCGGTTATAATTTTAAGCTCTGCTTTCTGTCCGCAGATACAAGGTAAATTTGGAGGACAGCTGCACTGCCCGGAATGTTCACGCAGGAAGCTTTTCACCAGGCGGTCTTCCAGGGAGTGGTAAGCGATCACTGCTAACCTGCCCCCGGGCGCCAGTAACCTCAAGGCCTGCGGCAAGAATGTTGATATGTTATCCAGTTCCCGGTTCACCGCCAGCCGTAATGCCTGAAATACTTTCCGCGAGGGATGACCGCCCTGGCGCCGATAACGGGCCGGGATAGCCTCTTTAACTATTTCCGCCAGAGCCCTGCTGTCTTCAATCGGCCCCTGCTGCTCTCTTTTACGGACAATGGAGGCGGCGATTTTTTTTGACCACCGCTCTTCACCGTAGCGAAAAAAAATTGCTGTGAGCTGCTCCGCGGTATACTGGTTAACGATATCTTTGGCTGTCAAAGAGCTGCGGCGATCCATGCGCATATCCAGATCGCCCTCCTGGTGATAAGAAAAACCCCGTTCAGAATCCATTAGCTGTAAAGTTGAGGCGCCAAGATCAATTAATATCCCTTCAACCTCAACCATTTTTAAATTCAGCAGAACCTCTTCCAGATTTGTGTAACTTTCATGAACCAGGATCACCCGGCTTCCAAAATGATTAAGTCTTTTTTCAGCCCGTGTCAGGGCTTCTATGTCCCAATCCAGACCTACAAGCCTGCCCTGCTGCGCAAGATGACCTAAAATAAGTTCGCTGTGTCCTCCGTCACCTACCGTAGCGTCAACATAAACTCCTTCAGGACAGCACACCAGATGCTTTATTACTTCCTTTTCCATCACCGGCCGGTGCAGTTCAACCATCAGACCACACCACCTTACCGGCCATGGGGCAGATCTAAGTTTTCGAGCATCTCGGAGAGATTATCGCTCACATGATCATAGTATTTCCGCCAGGTATCTTCGTTCCAGATCTCAACGCGATCACCAACACCCAGGATCATTACATTTTTATCGATTCCGGAGTGCTCACGCAGATACTGGGGGATTAGAGCCCGGCTCTGCTTGTCCAGTTCAACCTCCATTGCTCCTGAAAACATAATCCGGTTTAAGGCCCGGAGATCTTTTTTGGTCATTGGATTATTGATCAGCTTAGCTTCGGTTCGATTCCATTCGTCTAGAGGATAGACGGCGACACAGGGCTCAATACCGCGGGTCAGGACAAAACGCTCGCCCAGGCCTTCACGCAGCCGCGAGGGAATGATAACCCTGCCCTTGCTGTCCAGCGTATGCTGAAATTCGCCGATAAACATATGTTCGCCTCCGTTTGAAGCGATCTCAACTACTTTTTACCCACTTTACACCACTTTACGTTATTTATCAACCCTTTTTGCCCATTTTCATACAAAAAAGCAAAAAAAAAATAAAAAAAAGAGGAAATTGTATCTATTTTCCTCTTTTTAATTACATTTATTTACTCTATTTAATAATAACAGGCAATCCAAAAACCCTTTATTTAATGGCCAGCCCGGCTATTCAGCCTTTAATGGGCCTACCTTGCGTGAATCAGCGCAAGTATTCCAGAAAAGCTGAAGCGATCATAAAATAAATAAGGAGCCCGGTTACATCCTTGAGCGTCGTGACAAACGGACCGGCTGTGATCGCGGGATCAATTTTTAGTTTGTTACAGGCCATCGGCACAACTGTGCCCAGGATGGCCGCTATGCTGATCGTGGAAAACATGGAAATTCCGACCACCAGCCCCAAATAGGGATTGCCCTGCCAGAGCAGGGCAATAATCGCAATCAGCACCCCGCAGAATGCTCCCATGACGGCGCCGATCTGCACCTCCCTGGAAAAGTAAGCCCATTCCCGCTCTTTTTCTATCTCCCCGGTTGCCAGGCCGCGCACGTAGATTGTCGAAGACTGCGTCCCCACATTGCCACCCATATCCATAATTACCGGGATAAAAACGGCCAGCATCACGATCGCCTCCAGGGTATTTTCGTAGACGCCAATCACACTGCCCGAGATCACTCCACCGATCATGCTGATTAGGAGCCAGGGCAAACGCATGCGGACAATTTTATTAACCTTGGCTTCGGTTAATTCGACGCCCTCGATCTCTCCGGCCCCGGCCAGACGATAAATATCCTCGGTTGCTTCCTGCTCTAAAACGTCAATCACGTCGTCGACCGTGATAATGCCGAGCAGCCTTTTTTCGCTATCAACAACCGGCACCGCCAGGAGGTCATACTTTGAAACTACTCTTGCTACTTCCTCCTGGTCGAGATCGGCATTGACACTAATTACATTGGTGCGCATCACATCTTTTATCAGCGTGCCTTCAGCTGAGACGATCAAGTCGCGCAGAGAGAGCACTCCGCTTAAGCGGCCGGCATCGTCGACTACATAAACGTAGTAGATCGTTTCCGCCTCAGGAGCAATCTCCCGCAGCCGCCCGATCGCTTCCTCAACAGTAATATCAGCAGGAAGGGAGATATACCCGGTGGTCATGATCCCACCGGCACTCTCTTCCGGATACTTGAGCAGATCGCTTAAATCAAGAGATTCGTCTAATCCGATACTGGACAGCATCTCCCGGGCTTCATCCGCGGTCAGTTCGCCGATCAGGTCGGCAGCATCGTCAGAAGCCAGGCCACGGAAGAGCTGCCTTGCTTTATTCTCACTTAACAGCCTGAGCAGTTCAGCCTGTTCGTAGTCCTCCATCTCCTGGAAGATCAGGGCTGTCTCGGACTCTGAAAGCCTTTCCAATACTCCGGCTTTCTCCACGGGGCTTAGTTCTTCCAGTAGTGCGAGCAGGTCACCGGGATGAGCGCCGGCTTTTAGTTCTCTACTGATAATCATATGGATGTTGCCAACTATCATAGCTGTGACCTCCTCTATACTTTTATCTGCCATTGATCAACTAAGATAGCTGATAAAGATCGATGCCACAGTAAAGTAAATCAACAACCCGGTTACATCCTTGATCGTCGTCACAAAGGGACCGGCAGTAATGGCCGGATCAATATGAGCCATATTAAGCAACAGGGGAACGAGGGTTCCAATCAGGGTTGCCACGCTAATTGTTACCAGCATCGACAAACCGACCACTAACCCGAGATAGGGGTTGCCCTGCCAGAAAAAAGCGGTGAGCGATATCAAGATGCCGCAGATGATCCCCATAAAGAGGCCGACCCGAATTTCGCGAAAGAAATAGTTCCAGACGTCGGCCTTATCGATCTCGCCTGTCGCCAGTCCACGGACAAAAATGGTTGAAGATTGGGTCCCAACGTTTCCCCCCATGCCCATAATCACCGGAATAAAAACAGCCAAAACAACAATAGCTTCCAGCGTGCCGCGGTAGGCGCCAATCACACTGCCCGAGATCATTCCGCCTAACATGGCAATAATCAGCCAGGGCAGGCGCATCTTTACCACAGTAATAACCGGGGCCTCGGTCAAGCCAACCCCTTCGACTTCACTGGCCCCTGCAAAGCGGTAAATATCTTCCGTTGCTTCCTGCTCCAGGACGTCGATAACATCATCGACCGTGATAATGCCAAGCAGCCGATCATCATCGTCAACAACCGGCACAGCCAGCAGATCATACTTGGAAACAATGCGGGCCACTTCTTCCTGGTCCATAACAGCGTTAACACTGATCACGTTGCGCCGCATGATATCTTTTAAGAGAATACCGACATTGGATGCAATCAGGTCACGCAAAGAAAGCACCCCAATCAGGCGTCCCTGCTCATCCACGACAAAAACATAGTAGATGGTTTCCGCCTGGGGGGCAATCTCTCTTAGCCGGCTAATAGCCTCTTCGACTGAAATGTCCGACGGCAGCGATATATACTCGGTAGTCATCAATCCCCCGGCGCTCTCTTCGGGGTATTTAAGCAGATCGCCGTAATCCGCCTGATCCTCATCATCAATCAGGTCGAGCATCTCCTGTGCTTCAGAAGGGGTGAGTTCACCGATCAGGTCAACCGCATCATCAGCAGACATACTGCCTAAAATGGCTTTTGTCCGATCATCGCTAAGCAGCCTTAATATCTCTGCCTGCTCAAAATCCTCCATCTCCTGGAAGATGAGCGCGGCGTCAGTTTCCGGCAAGCGCTGCATCAGCTCTGCTTTTTGTTCTACGTTGAGCTCTTCGAGCAGGTCCAGTAAGTCACCGGGGTGTACCCCTGCCTTCAGCTCCCGTCCAATCTGCAGGTAGATGTGCTCTACGGTCATCATGATCACCACCTTTTAACATAGATGAAGAAATTTGAAATCAGGTCGTCTGTACAGGTTTTCTTAAGGGTTAAAAAAGCACCAAAAAACCCCGCCATGCCGTGGGCCGTCGTTTTGAACTGTTCCCCGAAAGGTGGGTACCCTCTCGGCTGTTTTACAGGTCCTCTTTACGAAGGCTGCTGCGCTGCAGTCGAAGATCGGGTTCCCATAAAAAAAGTGTTAGCTCAAAACTTTATCGGTTGTCACGAACACAGCAGGGTATGCTCGTAAAAAACTAACTATTTTCATAAAAATGATAGCATAAAAGCCTGAAAGGCGCAAGAAACAAGTTAATCTTCTTTTTCTTCTCCTTCATCGCCAGTTAGGGTTAGCTTCAGTTCTTCAAGCTGTTTTTCGTCGACCAGGGCAGGGGCGCCGGTCATCAGGCAGGCTGCTGCTGCAGTCTTCGGAAAGGGAATTACCTGTCTGATCGAATCGTCACCTGCCAGAAGCGCCACCATCCGATCGAGACCAAGGGCCAGACCACCATGAGGCGGCGCGCCGAAGGACAAAGCCTCCAACAAAAAACCAAACTTATCAAGACTCTCTTTCTCGGAAAGTCCGAGCAGCTTAAATATTTTACCCTGGGTTTCCCGATCGTGAATCCTGGTACTACCGCCGCCAATCTCCACACCATCGAGAACCAGGTCATAGGCCTGGGCGCGGACAGTTAGCGGATCGCTATCCAAAAGAACAAGATCTTCAACCCGCGGCGCCGTAAAAGGGTGGTGATCGGAATCAAAACGCTTCTCCTCTTCGTCGTAATGAAAGAGCGGGAAATCTACTACCCACAGGAAATGGGGCTCTTTTGGTAAATTTTGCGGGGCCAGGTGGCGGCGCAGGTGTCCAAGAACCTGGCAGCAGGTTTCCCAACTATCGGCTACAAAAAGCAAAACATCTCCCGGTACAGCTTCCATCGCCCGGGTGATCTCCTCGATTAACCCGGCAGAGAAAAATTTGGCGATCGGTGAGCGCCAACCTTCCTCTTCAACAAAGGTCCAGGCCAGGCCCTTAGCTCCCAATTGACGGGAGAGCAAGGTTAAATCATCCAAATCCTTGCGGCTCATGCTTTTGCCGCCTGGTATGCGCAAACCTTTCACTGCTCCACCAGCATCTAAAGCGCTCTTAAAAACTTTAAAATCACTTTTTGCGGCAAGCTGGTCAATATCAACCAGCTCCATGGCAAACCGTAAATCTGGTTTATCGGATCCATAGCGGTTCATCGCTTGTTTGTAGGGCAGCCTCAGGAAAGGCCGCTTTAGCTCAAAGCCGAGGATCTCTTTCCAAAGCAGAGCCATCAGCCCCTCCAGCAGGGCAAAGAGATTCTCACTGCCGAAGAAGGAGGTTTCAATGTCAATCTGGGTAAACTCAGGCTGCCGGTCGGCCCTCAAGTCTTCGTCCCTGAAGCAGCGCACAATCTGAAAATAACGTTCCACCCCGCTGACCATCAGCAGCTGTTTAAACAGCTGCGGCGACTGGGGCAGGGCAAAAAACGAACCGGGGCGCACACGGCTGGGCACCAGGAAATCCCGCGCACCTTCAGGTGTGCTGCGGGTCAGCATCGGGGTTTCCACTTCCAGAAAGTCGTAGCCGTCCATGTAGTCACGCACCAATTTTACCGTCCTGTGACGCAGCTTAAGGCGTTTAAACATCTCCGGGCGCCTTAAATCTAAATAGCGGTAACGCAGACGCAGGTTTTCATCCACGTTCAGATCGTCTTCAATGTAGAAGGGCGGGGTTTTGGAACGGTTCAAGATTTCCATTTTCTTAACATGGACCTCAATCTCTCCGGTTGGCAGAGAAGGATTGATATTCTCAGCAGAGCGGTGAACCAGATCGCCTTCTACTGCCACTACATACTCTGAGCGCAAGCTTTCCGCCAGGGTAAATAGCTCCTCCCCGTTCTGCTGATCGAAAACGAGCTGCAATAAACCGCTCCGGTCGCGCAGGTCGATAAAGATCAGCCCGCCGTGATCGCGACGGCGCCCCACCCAACCAGCCAACTTAACCTGCAGGTTAATATGATCAGTGGTCAGTGATCCGCAATGATGTGTTTTAAGGGTTCTTTCATCTATAATTGGCAGTCGCACTTCGGGAGTAAAAGTGCCGCTGTCGGCAGAAGTTTTTACCGTTGCCTGGCCGGACAGCTTCGAAACCAACTCGGTCCGGGCTATTTCAAGCTGCTCCCCGCTTTCCATGTTGCGGAGGGCAACAAGCCCCTCCGCAATCTCTTTCTCTCCGATGATTACCACCCTGTCATAGTCGAGTTTGCCGGCATACTTCATCTGGGCTTTCAGGCTGCGTTCCATAAGATCTGCTTCGACAGCGACATTTCTCTGCCGCAGTTCCTGAGCTAATAGCAGAGCCTCTCCCTCAAGGCCGTTGCCCGCTGTTGCCACAAATACTTTGCTGCCCATGCTGCGCAGCTCTTTTTCCCAGTCTATGGTTAAAAGAATGCGCTCTTTACCAAAGGCAACCCCAACACCCGGTGTCGGTGGCCCGCCAAGGTGCTCCACCAGGTAGTCGTAACGGCCGCCGCCGCAGACTGAAGCCTGTGCTCCCAGAGCGCCGGCGGTGATTTCAAAAGCGGTGCGGGTGTAGTAATCGAGTCCGCGGACCAGCCGGTCATTTAAGTTAAAGGGAATATCAAGGATCTTTAAAAGTGTTTTAAGCGTGGTGAAATGTTCAGAACAACCGCCGCAGAGATGATCGCTCATTTTAGGTGCGTCCGCTACTCTAGCCTGACAGCCATCCTCTTTACAGTCCAGCACCCTTAAGGGATTGGTTTGATAGCGCCGGCGGCAATCGGCACATAGATTGCTCTCCAATTTCTCCAGGTAGGGAACCAGCAGATCGCGGTAAACGGGGCGGCAAAGCGGACAGCCGACACTGTTCAGTTCAATACTTAAATCACTTAAGTTTAAGATTTTAAAGAAGTTGTAGCAAAAGGCGATTATCTCGCAATCAGCTGCCGCATGGGCAGCGCCGAATATTTCCAGGCCAAACTGGTGAAATTGACGGTAACGCCCGGCCTGGGGTCGGTCGTAACGAAACATCGGCCCACTATAGTAGAGTTTGATCGGCTGCTGCTTCTCGCCTAAATTATGCTCAAGATAAGCTCTCGCCACGGAAGCGGTTAATTCCGGCCGCAGGGTAAGGTCACGCCCGCTGCGGTCTTTAAATGAATACATCTCCTTTGATACAATATCGCTGTCTTCGCCAACGCTGCGGGCAAAGAGCTCGGTTTGTTCAAAGATAGGCGTTCTGATCTCTCCGAAACCGTAGAGGGAACAGAGCTCACTGTATTTAGCTTCGATATATTGCCATTTTGCTGCTTCATCCGGTAGAATGTCGCGAGTGCCGCGCGGTGCTTTGTACTTCATCTGTTACCTCCGCTTTCTGTTAAAAACAGGCCTTTCAGTTTTTACCTGTTATGATTATAATACGCATAATGATAAGCAGGTTCCTAAAAAAAATAAGAACAAGCGATAAAACATAATAGCTAAAAGAGTTTCCTGCTGTCAAGCAGGATCGTGACTGGCCCATCATTGTCAACGATGATCCTCATCTCGGCCTGAAAGCGCCCGGTGGCTAGCTGAAGGCCTTCGTTCCTCAACAGCACGCAAAATTGATCGTAGAGTTTTTCTGCTTCAACCGGCAGGGCTGCTTCTGAAAAACCGGGTCGTCTCCCTTTACGACAATCAGCGTAAAGCGTAAACTGTGAAATGGCCAGAACTTCCCCGTTGCAATCTTTAAGCGACAGGTTCATTAAGCCCGCCTGGTCTTCAAAAATCCTTAAGCCCGCTATTTTTGCAGCCAGGTACGCTGCATCGGTTTCCAGGTCACCTCGCCCAACACCAAGGAAGACAACCAGGCCCGGTCCGATAGTGCCAACTTCAATATCATCAACCGTAACGGAGGCGCGATGTACCCTTTGGACAACTGCTCTCATCTTTAACTGCTCCTACTTTTTGGTGTTCGATCCGTAAACATAGCGCCTTACCGCGTAAACATCTTTTATTTTCTTGATTTTGCTCATGATCTGCTCCAGATGGACCTGGTCACGCACTACCATGGTCAGATGAATGTTAGCAATCCGGTTTTTATCGGCCCTGGCCGAGACGGCGGTGATATCAATTTTACTTTCGTTAACTGCGGCCATAACATCAGAAAGCAAATGCTTTCGGTCATTGGCTGAAACCTCAACATCAACCGGATAAGAGGCCTTCTCGACACTGTCCCATGAAGCATCAATAAAACGACCGTTGTCAGTGCTGTAGTGAACTAGATTCGGGCAATCACGGCGGTGAATGGTTACCCCCCGCCCCCTGGTGATAAACCCGATAATTTCGTCGCCGGGAACAGGGTTACAGCAACGGGCCACCCGCATCAAAAGGTTATCCATCCCGGAGATCGACACACCGGCAGGGCCGGATTTCACCTGCTTGACCGGTTTGAGCTCCGGCAAAACTTCTTCTTCCTCTGTATCGCCTTTTCTGCGATTGTATTCTTCACGCAGGCGGCTGATCACCTGGTGGACAGAAACCCCGCCATAACCAACAGCAGCAAAAAGATCGTCAACCGACAAAAGGTTGAAACTGCGTCCCGCATCTTCCAGCATGTCGTGCTTAATCGCCAGGCGCTGCTCAACGTTGATCCTGCGGATCTCCCGTTCCAGCATCTCTTTTCCTTTTTCGATGTTTTCTTCCCGGCGCTCTTTCTTAAACCAGCTGCGGATTTTGCTTTTTGCCTGGTTGGTTTTAACCAGGTTTAACCAATCGCGGCTGGGCGATCCGCTCTTGGAGGTAACCACCTCGACCATATCGCCGGTTTTCAGCTGGTAATCAAGGGGCACCAGCCTGCCGTTAACCCTGGCCCCTGTGCAACGATTGCCCACATCGGTATGAATTTTATAAGCAAAATCGATCGTTACCGAGCCGGCAGGCAGATCTAAAACATCGCCCTTGGGGGTGAAGACAAAAACCTCATCAGTAAAAAGGTCACCTTTTAGGTCTTTAATAAATTCCCGGGCGTCCCGGTAATCATGCTGCCACTCTAAAAGCTGCCTTAGCCAGGCCAGTTTTTGATCAAGTTCGTCGGAATCCTTAACTTTTTCCTTGTAACGCCAGTGCGCGGCAATGCCGTACTCCGCAGTGCGATGCATATCCCAGGTTCTAATTTGGATTTCAGCCAGTTCGTTCTCAGCAGCAAATACCGTGGTGTGCAGCGACTGGTACATGTTCGGCTTCGGCATGGCGATAAAATCCTTGAAGCGACCGGGGATCGGTTTCCAGATCGTATGGACAATGCCGAGAGTGTGATAGCAGTCCTTGACGGAGTCGACAATAATCCTGATCGCTGTCAAATCGTAGATCTCGCTCAAATCCTTACCCTGGGCCTCCATCTTGTTGTAAATACTGTAAAGATGCTTGGGGCGGCCCTGGATTTCTGCCTTGATCTTAGCTTCTGAAAGCTGATCCTGCAGCACCCAGATGATCCGGTTGATAAAGTGCTCCCGCTCCCGCCTCTTCTTGGCCAGCTTTTCCACCAGCTGAAAATATTTCTCAGGCTGCATATAGCGAAAGGCGAGATCTTCCAGTTCCCACTTGATCATGTAGATACCGAGGCGATGGGCAAGGGGGGCATAAATCTCCAAGGTTTCGCGGGCAATCTCTTTTTGCTTGTCCGTATTGAGGTAGCGCAGGGTGCGCAGATTATGGGTTCGATCAGCCAGTTTGATCATCACAACCCTGATATCCTGGGCCATGGCAATAAACATCTTGCGCAGCGTTTCCGCCTGCTGTTCTTCCTTTGAGGTAAAATCGAGGCGGCTCAGTTTGGTTACCCCGTCAACCAGCGAAGCAACTTCAGGACCAAACTCCTTACGAATAACTTCGAGTGTAACACCCGTGTCCTCCACCACATCGTGCAGCAGACCGGCAACGATAGTCACCAGGTCCAGCTCCAGCTCAGCCAGGATCATGACCACTCCCAGCGGATGAATAATGTATGATTCACCTGATTCGCGCAGCTGGCCGCTGTGTGCTTCCAGCGAAAAATTGTAGGCTTTCTCAACCATGGCCCAGTCTTCCAGCCTTGGATAGTAACGCTGAACTGCTCTTTTAAGATCGCTTAGTTTTTTTTCTTTAACGGCCATGGTTGCAGTACCCCGGTAAACAAAGTTACCATCTATATTACTAGAAACGGGCCGCAAATACTATCCTTTAAGCTCTTCTATGAGGATAGACTTAGCCATAATCGGGCAATCTCTTCCAGGGAACCATTGAGCAGAAGCTGCTGTAAGTTTTCACTGGCTTCGCGCAGTTCTTGGGTTTCAGAGAAGGTTTGGGAACGAGAGAGTATTTCCGGTAGTGTCAAACCATCCTTGCCGGCCGCCCCTGTCAAGCGCCCTTCTTCGAGAAGAGCGCATTCGGTAAAGATTAATTCAGCTTTCTCCCAGAAGCGCGGCAGAGTCGGATAAGAAAAGAGACCAGTTTTGATTCTTCGTAAATCAGCTAAATCACCTGCACTTGCCTCTACAGAGAGGGCTTTCCAGATCGTTTCCAGCTGTCCAGATGATGGAAGAGCTATATTAAGCATCATTTGGTTAAGCTCAAGCTCTTCAGCACCATAAAGGAGGTAAACCTTTAAGTGGCTTTTCAGAACACTGCTGCCAACCAGCAACCTGACCTGCTCCTCGCTGATCGGCAAATCGTAGAAGATCAGTTGATCTGCTTTAAATTTAGGCTCATCGGCACCGTTTAAGTCCCCACTGCTAACAATTTGTGTCTGACTGCTGTGATTGAGCAGGCTTTTAATCTTTCCCACCCTGTCTTTTGTGATGCAAAAGACGGTTGTTTTTACTGCCCGCTGCCCGGCTGCGGTAAGCAGCTGTTTCAGGCGACCTTCCCTCTCAGCGCTGCCGCGGTTATCAATCAGCTCCAACTTTTCTGTATAGAAGCTGTCTGCGTAACGAAAGGCCTTTAAAAAAAGATCCAGCTTCTTTTCGCCCCTGAAGTGTCCATTTTTCAGCCTGAATGCAAGATCTACCATTCTGCCCTTTTCAAGGTAAGGTTCGCTATCTGCCCCGGAAAAGAAAATAGGTGAAAACCTGGCCTTCTCTTTTTTTACCTCCATTTTGAGATGCCTCTGGTCGGCGCCAACCA
>Ga0209498_1001333_pt1 | contig 15168 bp, 9 predicted proteins | sample WalLakDeSediment_FD_184131 | JGI IMG/M metagenome (GOLD analysis project Ga0209498, IMG submission 184131) | Lake sediment microbial communities from Walker lake, Nevada to study Microbial Dark Matter (Phase II) - Walker Lake 11/02/13 Deep... | ecosystem: Environmental > Aquatic > Freshwater >... | reverse complement strand
GATACGGGTCCAAGTAGGACCACGAAGTGAAACGCGTGTTATCGTACTGCGCTAACGGCGGAGAGCGTTTTATAGTGGGATATTACCGTGTTTCCGGTGGGGATTCGAGTCTACTTTGTTTTCAAGGATTTCCAATGCTCTGACGATCTGCGGTCGCGTTTCCACCGGTTCTATAACGTCATCTATATAGCCGCGTTCCGCCGCGATGAACGGATTCGCGAACTTCCGCCGATACTCTTCTATTTTATCATCTAGAGCTTTTTCAGGGTTGTCGGATGTGGAAATTTCCTTACGGAAAATAATTTCCACTGCACCCTTCGGTCCCATGACGGCGATTTCGGCGGAAGGCCAAGCAAAGTTGAAATCACCGCGAATATGCTTGGAATTCATGACGTCATAGGCGCCACCATAGGCCTTGCGCGTGATGATTGTGATTTTCGGCACTGTCGCCTCAGCAAATGCGTACAACAATTTGGCCCCATGTCTTATGATGCCTCTCCACTCCTGATCCGTCCCGGGCATGAATCCCGGCACATCTTCGAACACGACCAGTGGAATGTTGAAACAATCGCAGAAGCGCACGAAGCGAGCCGCTTTCACTGCCGCGTCAATATCCAGCACGCCGGCGAGTACAGCGGGTTGATTCGCGACGATGCCTACCGATCTTCCGTCATAGCGTCCGAAGCCGACGACAATATTGGGTGCGAAATGTTCATGCACCTCCATGAAATCGCCATGATCGACAGTCAGTGTTATCACCGTTTTCATATCGTACGGTTTATTCGGATTCTCCGGTATACAATCGTTGAGCGCGCTTTCCTTACGGCGCGCATCATCCGTTGACGGTCCGCGTGGGGAACACTCGGCGTTGTTCTGTGGAATGAAGGAGAACAGTCGTCGTATGGCTGCAAGGCTATGCGCTTCATGTTCATGAGTGAAATGCGCGACGCCGCTTTTGCTTGCGTGGGTCATCGCACCACCAAGATCTTCGGAACTCACATCTTCGTGCGTAACTGTTCTGACAACATTCGGTCCTGTCACGAACATGTAACTGCTATGTTCAACCATGAACACGAAATCCGTAATGGCGGGCGAATACACCGCACCACCCGCGCATGGTCCGAGTATGGCGCTGATTTGCGGTATCACACCCGAAGCGAGTGTATTCCGGAGGAATATATCCGCATATCCTCCGAGACTGACCACTCCTTCCTGTATTCGGGCACCACCGCTGTCATTGAGTCCGATGACCGGTGCGCCTACTTTCATGGCGATATCCATGATTTTACAGATTTTCTCCGCGTGAGCTTCGGACAGCGAACCGCCGAACACCGTGAAATCCTGACTGAAGACGAATAGCAGTCTGCCGTCTATCGTCCCGCTTCCGGTCACCACACCATCGCCGAGGTAGCGTTGCTTATCGAGACCGAAATCGCTGGATCGGTGAGTGACGAACGCATCGATTTCCTGAAAGCTTCCGCGGTCCAGCAACAGATCGATACGCTCTCTCGCGGTAAGCTTCCCTTTTTCGTGTTGAGCCTTAATACGATGCTCGCCGCCTCCGAGACGTGCGAGGGAACGCATTTCTCGAAGTTTGTTACGATTTTCTTCAGACATGCTTTCTCCGTATCAGCGTGCTTGGTGCAAATATGTTATTCGTTGCCGAGACGGAGTTGCCGTTCGGCCTCGTCGAGTTCGCGATCGAAAAGGTTCTCGAAAGATGCTTCCAGCGATGAAACAGTGTGCTCCGTCACCTCTATCTCACCCATAAGTGTATTCAACTGCTCAGTCATCTCTTCAGGCCTTCTCATGGTCAGGGCCTGTTCCTTGAGAAGTGCCATCATTTCCTCCAGTGTTGCGATCTGCGCCTTGAGCAGTTGGTAATCGCGCTGTGCCTGCTCCAGCCGCTCGAGACGTTTTGCAAGAATATCGCGTTGTCTGGCTTTCAGGTTGCGCACTTCGCCGTCCATACCGGACATTTCGGCATCGAGTATGTCCAGTCGTTCACGCAACTCCACTTCACTGTTCGCGGAGAAATGCCGTTCATACTCGTGCCGTGCGTTCAGCATACGGGCATGCCGTTGTACCATATCGTCGAAACGCCCGGCAAGTCTGTCAAGAAACAATTTGCTGCTCTCATTGTATTTGGAATAATTCTGCCTGATATCGCGAGCCATACGCTCCAAGCGCTCGCTTTGTGCACGCAGTTCCGGTGGAAGAAAGCGGAGGGTCTCTCGCGTCTTGGCTTCGGCATCGATGCGGGCATGTCTGTCCCGTTTGCCGTCCACCATGTTCCTATATGCAGGCAGGAGCGGTGCGACCCCGAGCCAGACCGCTTCGCCGACCAGTCCGATAAACAGAGGGACCGGATTGCCGGAAATCAGGCTGATCATGCCAACACCAGCCAATGCGAGAAGATTGATTTGCGATGTGAATGCTGCTTTGAGGTAGCCCGCGTACGAAACCATGATGCCGGCCAATGATGTACGTGAAATCGTTTCAGTAATGCAGAGAAAAATATAGGGAAAAGCGAGTATGCCCGCAAACGCCGTTGAGCTGACCTCTGAACAGCGTGGATGAAAACGGTGAACGCAGTAGATCGGTCCGGTCCCATCAGTTGTGCGTGATATCATTACACCAAGGAGGGTGTATTGCATCAGAGGCTGTCGGCTGCGTACATTGTTGGATATGCCCTGCACGAATGCTACAAATACCAACGGAGCATGGATAAATTCATTATTAGAGGCGGCAACAGACTTCAAGGCAGGATACGCGTCTCAGGAGCAAAAAACGCCTCGCTAGCGCTCATGCCTGCGACGTTGCTATGTCTCGGCACGTGTCGATTGGAAAACACACCGCGCCTGCGCGATATCGCAACTATGTCGGCACTACTCGAAACAATGGGCGTACGCATACGGCATCCCGGTACGACTATCGAGCTTGACACCCGCAAGGTTCTGCGTTACGAAGCTCCCTATGAACTCGTCAAGAAAATGCGTGCATCCTTCTACGTTCTCGGGCCGTTGCTCGGGCGTTATGGGTATGCACGGGTCTCGTATCCCGGCGGGTGTGCTTGGGGACCGAGACCAGTGGATCTGCACCTCAAGGCAATGCATGAACTCGGAGCGACAATTGATATCGACGGTGGTTACGTTATCGCACGAGCGACGAAACTGCGCGGCGCCGATATCAATTTCGATATTTCCAGCGTTGGTGCCACCGGCAACACATTGATGGCCGCAGTACTCGCAAAGGGCACAACAGTAATACGCAACGCAGCCACGGAACCGGAGATCACGCAACTTGCGGGCTTTCTGCTTCGCATGGGAGCACGCATCGACGGTATAGGCAGCAACTGCCTGACCATTGACGGTGTAGACGAGCTACAACCGGCGAATGACGTCAACATCCCGGACCGTATTGAAGCCGGCACGTTTCTGACGGCGGCAGCGGCTACCGGGGGCAGCATCACGCTCGAACGCACAGACCCGTCTCATCTTACCGCTGTTCTGGCGAAATTTCGTGAAGCTGGTTGCGAAGTAGAAATCAATAAACAAAGCATATCATTGAAGGCACCGGACCGGCTCACTCCCGTGAATGTGACAACAGCTATTCACCCCGGCTTTCCGACCGACATGCAAGCGCAGTGGATGGCATTGATGACACGCGCGCACGGCAGTTCAGTCATTTCCGACACGGTGTATTTCGATCGCTTCAATCACGTTCCGGAATTACAGCGCCTCGGTGCGCGTATAGACATCAACAAAAACACTGCTATCGTCCATGGTGTTGCCGAGTTGAAAGGCGCCACCGTCATGTCCACCGACCTTCGAGCCAGTGCCTCGCTCATCGTCGCGGGTCTCGCAGCAGAGGGAAGCACCGAGTTGTTGAGGGTCTATCACATCGACCGCGGCTACGAGGCGATAGAACTCAAGCTGCGCGATCTTGGTGCGGACATTCAGCGAGTCGACAGCGAGGAGTATTGATGAATTATCGTAGAGCAATGCTGGTCTTACTACTTCTATCGAAGCTTGCGGCACATGTGCAGGCACAACCTGATCGAGTCATGTACGTGACATTCTACCAGGCACCTGTAAGCATTGCCGCTGCGCGTGCAGTACCGACATATCAGGGTCTGGCCGTCAGCACGGATCGTGGTCAGACGTGGGAGAACCGCGGCTGGTCCACGAGCGCCGTCAGCAACATCGCCATTTCCGATCGGGACAACTCCAGTCTGTTTCTGGCTACGGATTACGGAGTGCTCCGCGGGTCGGAGCATGGGATATCTTTGAAACTGGTGAGCGACCAGGATATGCCGCCTGTGCTCGGCATCGCTTGCGTGCATGGCTCGGTCTGGGCGGCGACTTCGGCCGGCCTGTTCGTTTCAACCGACAGCGGCGAACGCTGGATCGCTCGACATTCCAACTTGCCCGCCCCGAACGGAAGCTATGTTACCGGAGTGCTCTCGCTCGCCAACTCATTGCTGATATCGACTGCGGACGGGTTGTTCCGATCAACCGATCAAGGACGAAGCTGGGTTCGCAGCGGGCTGGACGGTGAGGAAATCCATCGTGTGTTCACTCATCCTACGAGACCGGAGGTGTTGGCGGCTATCAGTCAACAACACGGGGTCTGGATATCCGAAGACGGCGGTTGGAACTGGACACAACGCAATGAAGGATTACGATCCACAGCAGTGAAGACTCTGGCATTCAATCCCGACAAGCAAGACGAAATACTTGTCGGAACAAGGAATGTCGGCTTGTTCCGGTCAACGAATCTCGGGAAATCATGGGACATCACCGGAGGAGGGTTGAGCAACTTCAACGTGACCGCACTCCATTTCGATCCGGACGATGCAAACACGGTGTACGCCGGCACCGAAAACGGCACGTTCATTTCCAACAACCAAGGCAGATCCTGGCAATCGTTCTCGGTTCGTCTCGGCTACATCAGTGCGATACTGATACGATAATGAAGAATATGAAAACATCCGTACTACTGCTAATCAACGTGCTGCTAGCCAGCTCGGCATTGGCGCAACCGGACATGACGGCTCGGCGTGATGCCATTCTCTCATTTTTCCGAAGCATAAGCGATGAGCACACTTTCGCATCCGTGCTTGCACTTGCCGAAAACCGCCACGACACGACACGAGCATGGGAAATGCTGGCATCCATGACGAGCACTGGTATCACCGACATCGTGGAGCGATTTCGGATGACGGCAACCTACGCTCGATTGCACAATGCCATGCCGGACACATTGAAGCAGCGTATCGAGCAGATATGGGCAACACAGCCCATGCGACCCGGGAATTCCGAACACGAAGCTCTCGCACGCCACACGGCGACATTATTGACGACCACACTTTTCCCGACCGGAGCTGTCTGGCATACTGGAAAGACCCGCGAAGAGAGCGAGCGCGAGGCGCTGATATTCATCGATCGCTGGATTCGCGAAACGAGCGAGCTGGGGCAGCGTGAATTCGACTCGCCCACCTACGGTCCAATCTTTCTCGCATCGATGCTGCTTATTCGCGACTACGTTCCGGACAGTACGCTACGTTACCGCGCCGAACTCATGGCCCACTGGTTGCTCGCCGATTTCGCACATGAACATCTCAACGGCGCATGGGCCGGTGCGCATTCCAGGGAGAACATGTTCTCCGCCATGCATCCCGTGTCCTCGGAGATGTCAGCTATTTCCTGGCTCTATTTCGGTGATGGACCCGAAGTGTATGCACGCGAGCAGGTGATCGCCGCCTTGAGCGATTTTCTTCCACTACCGGAAATCGTCGAGATTGCGATTGAACGTTCAGCGGCATTCGAAGCGTGGGAGAGCAAACGCACTGCGAAAGTTATTCGGGACAACGGTTATGCTACCGAAGGGCGTGTCGTGAAATACACGTACATGGACCCACTCTACGCAATAGGCTCCATACCTGGCGGCCTGATACAGCCCCGAGAGCAACACAGTTGGGATGTGACCTGGATAAGCGAGGATGCGGACAAACCCGGAACGCTGTTCCTGATGCAACCATTTTCCGATCCGCCGGCGCTGACGCCCTTTCTGCCGCATTCCGAGGAACTCGTATTGCGCACTACGAGCAACATCGATCCATACTATGCTACAGTAACGAAAACCGTGGGAGGTTCGCCGTTCGAAGATGTCTTCCAATATCGCAATACACTTATCGCATTATATGATATCGAAGACATATCGAAGTTTCCCGTTGTCACGGGTTTCATTCCACCGGGATTGAAGGACATGGATGTGGACACATCGCGGTCCGGGTGGATCACGATCAACACGGGCGATGTGTACATTGCTCTGTATCCCCTTCAACACTTCCGACTGACAACAGGCGATCTCGGAACACAATTTCTCTCATTCGAAAAACGCAACGGTGCCATCGTACAAGTTTCAGGGCGCAACGCCGTTGGAGCGTACAGGAGCTTTGTAAAACGAATTCGCGAGAGCCGCATAGACCGCTCGCGTTTCGACAGTGACAATTCGATTCAATACGTCACCATTTTCGGTGACACATTGTCGATGACCTTCGGGGGAAAACGCACTGTGAATGGAAGCGACTTTCTCCCACCATCGGAGAACATGCTGTTTTCAAGCCCGAAATTGCAGAGCGACATCGCGTCAGGCATGTTGAGAATTATGGGGAAAGCAGGCGATGTCATTATAGACATGAAGCGCAACGAAATACGCAGAACAGAATAGCATCGCCATTCCGACGCATTCCTCTCGCTTGGGACAGATCGGCACGCTTCATGAATGCCGCATGGCCGCTGGGTCAATACTGTAGCGCAACGACGGAAATAGCGTCGCTTCGTTTCCTCCTCCTCGCAAGAATTCGGTTTCACGATGATTGCACACCTGCATAGAGCTTGTGTTGCGCGAGAGAAACGTTGCTAAAGTTTTGTGACGTTTCTGCTTGCGATATTATGTAAAACACAAGATATTACATTGTATGGGCTAGGAGAATTCTCGACAATTCCGCGCGCATCATCCACGATAAACATACAGGCCTGCCATGAAATATTGCTTCCTCCTCGTCGCGTTGTTAATTATAACTCCAACGCTACCCGCACAGGATTCCGCTCCGTTCCTACCCGTCGAACCCCCCGAACAACTGCGTCTGTACCGCGATAGCGAACAGTGGATACGGGAACGCTTCCGCTGGTTCAAACAACAGCGCGAGGATGCCGACGGGAGTATTCCCGAAGGAGTGCGCGAGGCCGCCTGGCAAGAAAGCAATCGCATGTCGTTGTACAAACCCTCGGTACGCCTTGGTAAGACTGGGGCGACTGCGTCCGCGCGATGGACACAACTGGGACCTGTGAATATCGGCGGACGGCTGACCGGCATCGCCATTCATCCGGAGAATCATGATATCGTGTATTTCACAGCAGCCGATGGTGGCGTCTGGAAATCAGTGAACGCTACCAGTCCTGACGCATCCTTCGTCCCGGTATCCGACGACCTTCCCACATTGGCGACAGGCTCGATAGACATTGATCCGAACAATCCCGACATCATTTATCTCGGCACAGGCGAAGCCAACGGTAGCGCGGATTCATATCCCGGTGTCGGTGTCGCTCGGTCGACCGACGCCGGCATGACCTGGGAAGTCATCGGTGGCAGTCAGATGAAGAACATCGGAGCTATACGGGTTCACCATACGAACGGTGCCATCATCAACGCCGCATCGCGACAAGGTCTTTTTCGATCACTCGATTCCGGACGCACTTGGTCGAGCACTGGTCCCGGCATTGCTCACGACTTGGTCTCACATCCGACCATCGATTCGATCATCTATGCCGGAGTTCAAGGACAAGGAATTCTTAAATCCACCGACAGTGGGACAACCTGGACCGAACTTGACATCGGTGTCAGCAGGGACAGTATCGGTCGCGTAGCAGTCGATCTCTGTCGTACACAACCACATATCTTGTACGCCGTACTCGTGGCTTCGAGAGGACCGAATGTCAATAAAACCCTTGCCGTTGTCAAGTCCACCGATGACGGCGCCACGTGGGAACGCACGCTTCCTGCTGTGAATCCAACGAATTTTTTCAGCACTTATGGCTGGTACAACTGTGAAATCGGTGTGCATCCGACGGATCCGGAGAAGATTCAAGTCGGCGGTGTAGGTCATTATCTGAGTCTCAACGGCGGCAAGAGCTTTAGCATGCGGAGCGGTGTTCATGTCGATCAGCATGCTCTCGAATTCTCCGCAATCGATCCGGATATTTGCTTTCTGGGAAATGATGGAGGGATATACATCTCAACAAACGGCGGTATAACTTTCACCGGTCTGAATTCCAATCTCCCCATCACACAGTTTTACGAACTGGGTATCGCGTTGCAGGATCCCGATCTGATGATGGGCGGCACTCAGGACAGAGGGTCCAACACACGGCATCAGCGGAACGAACAGTGGGTCAGAAGCACTGGCGGCGATGGAGGGTATTGCATTATCGATTATTCGGATTCGAATTACAGGTATGCTGAATATCAAAACGGTTCGCATCTGCGCAGTACCGACGGTGGTGCACGATGGCATTCGATCAACAACGGTCTGTATGGGAAGGGCCCTTGGGTCACACCCGTAGTGATTCATCCGACCGATCCGACCATACTCTTCACTTGTACGAACAGGCAATTGTACAAGACGACGAATAGAGGAAGTCTCTGGTTTCCGTTCCATGGCAACATGGATTCAGCACGTACTATCAACGTTATCGCCATCTCGCCTCGCGTACCATCAACCATGCTCGTCGGGTACACGGACGGAAAAATCTGGAAATCGACGAATTCCGGAACATCGTGGACACGGGTTTCCACTGGCATACCAGCACGCCTGTGTACCGACATCATTTTCGATCCAAGCGACGACGACACCTATTACGCCTCATTTTCAGGTTATATTCGCGAATCCGTATTCAAAACGACAAACGCAGGTGAAAGCTGGACAAGTATTGCCGGCAATCTCCCGTCCATACCGACGAATGCGTTGGAAATCAATCCCGGCAACACAAGGGAATTATATGTCGGGACGGACTTCGGCGTCTATATCACCACGAATGGTGGTGCCGAATGGCAGGTGCTTGGCGAAGGGATGCCGAAAGTCGTGGTGGTAGACTTGGAGTTGCACCCGCTGAGTGGCCAGTTGATCGCAGCAACGCACGGGCGCAGTGTCTACGGTCTGACGGTGACAACAAGCGTGGACCTACTTTCTTTTTCCGCCACACGTGAAGGGTCGGGTGTACACCTACAGTGGCGTACAACCTACGAGGGTTCTACTCGCGGGTACGCAATCGAGCGTGCCATGGGCATCGGGGATTGGGAAGAATTAGCATACATCGATGCAGGTGATGCCGTTGCAGCCGTACGTATGTATGCGTATCATGATGCTACAATTCCCAGCGGATTCTCATCGTTACGCTATCGTCTGAAACAACTTCGGCATGACGGCGGCATCGAATGGTCGACAGTCATAAGCGTCGATCTCGGCACCGCGCCCGAATCGTTCGCACTCGAGCAGAACTATCCGAATCCATTCAACCCGGGTACGACAATACGATACACATTACCAAACAGCGGAGCGATTCGACTTTACATCACGGATGCTTTGGGTACTGTGATTCGGACAATGGAAGACGGCATACAATACGCCGGAGTTCATCACGTTTTTCTCGACGCATCCGACCTTCCCAGTGGTGCTTACTTCTACCATCTTGAATTCGCCGGCCGGAAAGAGACGAGGAAGATGCTGGTGATGAAATGAAATGTTAAATGTTAAAGGTTAAAGGTTAAAGGTTAAACGTTAAAGGTTAAACGTTAAACGTTGAGGATCAAGGGTTCAATCTGCATTCACGTAGTAAGTGAATGTTTCATTTTCGAGTTCTATGCGTTCGTTGCGGTTGAATTCCTGGCGGTTTTGTGAGTGGAATGTACAAGAAATGATCGCGACGGTGAATCGCTCGAGTCACTTCGTCGCGTGAATCGTTTACGGTTTCTCGATTCTTCCGTCAGAGTAACGCGCAAATCTACCGGCGTCATGCGGATGCACGTGATCGGGTGTGTCCCATGGCCAACCACCGAATTGTGTGGCTCGGTAATCTTCGAAGGCCTTTTCGATTTCCTTTCGTGTATTCATGACGAAAGGACCGTATTGTACGACGGGTTCGTTGATTGGTTTACCTTGAAGCAACAGCAAGCGAATGTCGCTTCCACCGCTTTCAATTATACTTTCCACGTTGCCGGGCAAGTCCACTGCGTGATACGACGGAATGTCATACCCATTCACGCGTGCGGCATCGCCTTCGAAAAAATACAGTCGTCGTTTCGCAGCATGCGATGCTGCCGGCATGATGCAGCGCCCGCCGGCTTCTATACTGATAATCCAGATGGCAAGCTCGTTGCCTGCGTCGGCTGCGTAGGAATCCGGTGCGGGATCAGGTGCGTGCAAATTTCCGAGACGTCCCGCGATAATGGTCACGTCGCTACGTTTCCCAGCTTCGTCACGTGCCGAGTACGTCGGAATACTTTCACCCCACAGCATTTTGAAATGCGGGGCCACCATTTTTTTTGCTTGTGGCAGATTCAGCCATATCTGAAAGAGTTCGAGCGGATTCCCTGCTTCCCTATTGAGCAAAGGGAACATCTCGCAATGCTGAAGACCACTACCCGCAGTCATCCATTGAACATCGCCGTTACCATAGCGTCCCGCTGCACCGTGGGAATCGGAATGGTCGACGAATCCCTGGAGTACAACAGTCACTGTTTCGAAACCTCGATGCGGATGCGAAGGAAAACCCGGCACGTGTTCACCGTGATACATGCGCCAACCGTCCTTGAGCTGAAAATCATTTCCAAGCGTGCGTCCCTCGAGCGAGACATCCGGGCCGAGATGTCTATTGCCTCTCGGATAAGCATCTGCGTGGTGAACGCAAAACAGGAACGGATCCACGGTGTCCCAAGTGAATCCCAAGGGAATAGTGCTTACTATATCTGGATTTTTCATGGTATTCCCACATTGATGAAACGTGTCATGTTTTCGGCGATGTATGGAATTTACGAAAATGAATCGGATACCGGCAATGCATTCACCTGAGCGCATGATTTCGAATGTATAGCCAGGAATACACACATCGATACGTTCTGATACCTGACTGAACGCATCGATCTTCATGCACGCTCCATTACCGAGTGGAACAGGTGCGGCGTGTAGCAAAGCGTGAATCCTTGTTTCTCACACCGATTATCGATGTGATCGGCTGGTGACGAACACCGGTCGTTTGCACAGCACTGTACGATATCGATATGGAAGCTCAATCTCTAACTCCGCCCAAGTTTTACGTAATATCAATATCCAGCTTGGCGAGCAAGCGTTTTGTTGCGGAGGTGACTTCGGCACAGCGCCATTCCTCGCCGATTTGGATTTGACGGATATGCGTGAGCTGTAGAAGGACATCCCTGATCGAGAACTTTGGCGTAAGTTTTCTCGTGTTGATGCGGTGATGGAGCTGCGTGACGATTTGCAGGGCAAGATGGTTGACGAACATCCATCCCTGGAGTGCCTCTTCGTTCTGCATGTATGCGCTGTCGGCATCGAGAACATTTTTCAACCAATCAAACATTTGCTCAATGGTTCCACGACTTTTGTACGTCAGATAGAGATCTTCCGCGGACAGTGTCTCAAGATTGGTGGTCATGGCGATGGTACCGAAAGCACGCCGCTTGTGGACGAATTCATTATGCGAATAGGATTCGGGATGGGTCGTGATGCGGTTGAGGTAATCGGTTTTCTCCCGTTCGCGTAGCGCTCCATCAAGAAACAGGCAATACGTCGCGCCATCGTGGATGTAGTGACGGTAGTAGATGTAGCGTTGGTGGTAGAGAAAGTACTCGGTACTCGCTTCCATCTCATCTACCGTGTGATACGCGATGGCGGTGTTGTTGCGCTTGAGCGGAAGGATGTAGCGGAGCTGATGCCGGCGGAGTTCCTCGACGTTGTGTTTCGAGTAGAATCCCTTGTCGGCGATGACCACCGCATCCTGCATGCCGCATTCATCGATGGTGTGTTTGAGCGTGGAGATTTCGCGGATATTGCCGGGCAGGAGCCGGTAGAACACGGGCAGGGCCTTGGTGGGCGAGTACAGGTAGAGCAGGCTGACTTGGGGCTGGTAGTCGAGTCGGGCGTTATAGCCTTTGCTGGCGAGGGCGATGTTGCGTGATTTGCAGAGGATATCGGTGGCGTCGATCAGGGCGATGTCGCCGGTGGAGAGGAACTCCTTCATGTACGCGACGGCGCTCGGTCGCATTGCGCCTATCAGACGCAAACGGGCGCTGATGATCTTCTCGCCGGTGTGTTGCAGATGCAGCGCTTCGGGCAAGGCGCTTTGCGCGAGGAGGAATGGAATATTTTTCATTGGTGCCTGCCAACCGAGTCTGCAGTAGGCGAGCGCGAGGAGAAGCGAGGCATCGTCGGGGAAATGCCGAGCGAGCGCCGCCTGCATCTGATCGGTGGAGCCAAGGACAAATCGCGTCAACCCGTATTCGCGATGGGCCAGGCGCGTCGGAGTGATTGACGATGCGGCTTTTTTCCGCAACGCATGTTTTTCGGAGGGGATGAATCCCTGCTCTTCGGTGATTTTTCCGAGCAACTTGCCGGAAACCTTTCTGGCCCGTCGTTTCTGTTTATCGTAGATACTGGTTACTTCGTAGAGATAGTAGTGTCCGTTAATACACCGGAGTTCGGTTTTGGGGAGCTTGTGCTTGAGCGCCCAATCGGGATGAGGTGAAGTGCGTGTGGTCATGACGGTACCTGCATAGTACGTATATACGTAATACATTATACTAGCATGAATCACGAAAAGCAATAGAATAATCAGGGTTTACGGCCTATTACGTAAAAATATTGCGGAGTTAGAGCTCAAACGGAAGCGATGTATGCTCAAGGCGCATCGAATTGCACACAGCAACACAGCGAGAATTCCACGCTTCCTGTACAGCGATAGGCAACGTTGCGATTCGATGTTGCGACCACTCTGGATTCGTAGTCGGCAGTGCATTGAATTCCCTGGTTGATGATTGCGGCATTGCCCTGGAAAAGAGGAATCGAAATACTGTCAGAGGTATTTCCGATTTTTCAATGCGAATCGCAGAAGTGACGAAGCACCGCTCAGTTCCAACTTCTGCTTGATGTTTGACCGGTGATGTTCAACGGTTCGAGGACTGACACAGAGTTTATCCGCGATTTCTTCGCTGCTCAATTCATCTGATATAAGTGCGAGCACCCTGCGTTCAGTTGCGGTTAAACGCGAAATAGGCCCTTCATTAGCAGAGGATTTCGACAGAGAACTTCCATCCTTTCTGAGTCGTGCAGACATCAAAGGACTAATATAATGGTCTCCTCCGTTAACCACTTCTATGGCTTGAACAATTTCGTTAACGACCGAATCCTTCAGGACATAGCCCATGGCACCGAGGTGCATCGCACGACGAAACATCGCCTCATCGTCGTGAACAGTAAGAAAGATGATTTTCGTACATGTTTTTTCGCTCATGAGTACTGCAGCAACGTCCAGTCCTCCCATTTCAGGCATTTCCATATCGAGAATGGCGATATCAGGTTTCAACGTACGTATTTCGCGTAGAGCGACAGTGCCGTTCCCGCATTCCGCGACGATGTTGATATACTCAACCTCTTCGATTGAGTCCCGCAACCCTCTACGAAACAGTGGGTGATCGTCAGCGATGAGCAGCGTTATCTGTTTGATCGCCTTTCTCATGCAAGTATTCCTTCGTCGCTTCGAGTAGGTTGTTCGGTTGCAAGCGTCTCGCTCCGGGCAGTCGCCGCCGGTAGCGCGACGATGACGCACGATCCGTTGCCGGGTGAGGATTCGATGCGCATGGTTCCACCGAGTATGCGTACACGTTCGTTCATACCTTGCAAGCCGAAACCGGATGCCAGTGCACCCACTGCGTCGAAGCCCACTCCGTCGTCGCGGATTTCCATCAACACCAGACCTTCATCACGACTGATGTGCAGCGCGGCGTTCCGTGCACCCGCATGTTTGACGATATTGTTCAATGCTTCCTGGACGACGCGGTACACGGCTATGCGGTCCTCGGAATCGAATGCGCCGTCGATATCGTCAATACGCGTTTCGCAGTGCAGTCCGGTGGTAGCCGACAGCATGTCGATCATGGAACGCAGCGATTCGCTCAAACCGAGCCGGTCCAGTTGATGCGGACGCAGGTCGCGGGATATCTTGCGGACGTCCTGCAACGATTCGCTCGCGGTTTCGGATATCGCCTGCAGTTGCGCACGCAATTTCTCAGGGTCGCCTACGTTGCGCAAACCCAGCATCGCACGATTCTTGACGACGATGAGGCTTTGACTGAGACTGTCGTGCAGATCGCGTGCGATGCGGGATCGCTCCTGCTCCTGCGTCGTTATCAACCCTTTCGAAAAACGCTGTTGCATTTGCTTTTCCTTCCGCTCGGCTTCGAGCGACACGTTCAGTGCCTGCATCTCGGCTTGAGCCACGTGGAATTCCGCCTCTCGCGCACGCAGATCGCTAGCTCGTTGTTTATACTTGAATCGGTTGACGGTAACAATGGCCAGAAGGAGGATCAACACTATTCCTGCTATCAAGGCATTGCGTCGCAAGGTTTCCCTGTCGAGCAGGGTGGCATGCAACTGTGCGTCTTTCGCGGCAAGTTGTAGTCGCTGCTCTTTCTCGACAGCAGCGGAGCGCTCTTGCTCGAGATCGAATTCGGTACGGTGATGACGCAAGCGGGCTATCTCGTAATCGCGCGTGAGCACGTCCAGCGCCTGGGTTCTCCGGATCGCTTCCAGGGTTTGCAGGCGAAGCGCATCCTGTCCCCTGCGTAATTCCAGAGTTTGCAACGCCCTGTCCCGTTCGAGCAGTTGTATGGTCGCGTCACGCTTGTCAGCTTCGTATTTGGCTAGCAATTCATCGATGTGTTTGCTAGTCGTTTCGTTGAGAATAGAATCCTTAAGTGCTACATATCTTTGATAATTTTCGTATGCCAAGTCGTACTCCTCTCTCAATGCATGGATGACGCTCAGAACTTCGAAAATGTCCTTGGACACAGCGTGGCCTTGAAGCTTCTCAC